>WBZP01000037.1_pt1 | contig 178241 bp, 132 predicted proteins | sample 5204301 | NCBI WGS metagenome assembly WBZP01 (sample SAMN12412401, study PRJNA552823) | activated sludge metagenome | isolation source: activated sludge from nitrification reactor of wastewater treatment plant... | place: USA: Pennsylvania | collected 2017
CCTCCGTGACGTAGTGGCGTGTACCCGAGCGCTCTGTTTCCTGTCGGACGAATGGAGACTGCTCATAAGGATCGTCGCCTTCCGGCTCTGTATTTTTGTACGCCGATTTAGCCGCTTCCAATTCTAATCCTGTGGCAATGGCCTCCGCCAAACTGTCGTCTGCATGGTCGTCCCAAATCTGCCCTCCGCGTCGGTAGAGCCACTTTTTCACCCAGTCGTACCACACGGGAGCGCAAAAGGCAATGCCCAGCCCCGTCAGCAAAAATCCCGCTATTTTCAGAAGCCACGGCGACCATCCTTCGGTATTCCAGCCGAAAAAACGCACCATTTTTCCGGAATCTTCTCCCAAAAAAGTCGCTTCCAAACTTTGAAGGGCAAAGCGACTAAAACTTTCGTACATGCCAAAAAAATCGGCGTTGAACACAAAAGCCAGCAGACAGCCGATAAAAAACAAAGCCCCCTGCGCTTTACGCCGATACTGCGCCGTGCCGGCTCTGCTTACTTCCTCCCACCAGTTTTCAACGAGGATGCGCAGGCGATCTAAGTTGTAGCCCGACTGGCGACCCAGAAACAGAAGCATTTGTTTAGTATCGCCTTCGGGCAAAGCCATGAGCACTTCAAAAGGGTCTTTTCCGCGTTCCAAACCCAGTATATCCAGCAAAATGAGGCCGAAAGTGCGCTTGTGCAGTTTTTCAGGCAGGCCCCTTTTGTTCCAAATACCCTGGTGTTGCCGGGCTATTTGCCGGTAAAATGGATGTTGCAGAAAGGGCTTGGTCAAGTCGCCCAGCACTTCCCACAAGGTCTGACGCAGGTGCTGACCACGCAGGGAAAATGCAGCTGCCAGCAACTCGAAAAGTGTGGCCGCCAGTGCGCCAAACAGGAAAAGCGCCACCGCAAGCGCAAGTACGACACTGAAAAGCACTATCATGGGAAAGGCGGGTTTTTGATTTATGATTTACGATTTTTGATTTTTGATTTACGATTTTTGATTTATGATTTACGATTTTTGATTTACGATTTTTGATTTTTGATTTTTGATTTTTGATTTACGATTTATGATTTTTGATTTTTGATTTACGATTTTTGATTTTTGATTTTTGATTTACGATTTTTGATTTACAATTTTTGATTTACGATTATGTTTAATATATTTAGGGAGCTGATTGTAGTTAATTTACGTTATGTTCAATTTAACTATTTGAAAATTAACACATTAAATAATTTTATTTTCTTTTATCAGTTCGCGGCGAATACCGGCCATCAGGTTTTCCTGGGTGATTACATCCGTGTTGGCTTCTAGGGCCTGCAAACAACAGTAATGCACGATGTTGAGGATGTTGGAGCCGGTGAGTTCGTACTTGTCGGCGATTTGCTGCACATTGACAGAGGTTTCCAAGCGTACCGCTGTCGGAAAGGTCTTTTGCCACAAGAGCAGACGCTCCGCTGGTCGGGGCATGGGGAAATAGACCATGCTGTTGAAGCGGCGGGTAAAGGCTTCGTCCACATTGGTCTTGAAGTTGGAGGCCAGGATGCTGAGGCCGGGAAAATCCTCGATGCGCTGCAACAGGTAGGACACTTCCTGATTGGCAAAGCGGTCGTGGGCATCGCGCACAGAAGTGCGCTTGCCAAACAGGGCATCGGCTTCGTCGAAAAAGAGAATCCACTCTTTGTTTTCGGCCCTTTCAAAAAGAGAAGCTAAGTTTTTTTCGGTCTCGCCAATGTATTTGGACACCATGGTGGAAAGGTCAATGCGGAATACTTCATGCCCGGTAAATTTGCCCAACAGGGTGGCAGCCATCGTCTTGCCCGTGCCCGGCGGCCCGTAAAACAGGGCGCGGTAGCCGGGTTTGATGCGCCCGGCCATTTTCCAGTCGTAGAGCAGGCGGTCGTTGTGCCGGAGCCAGGTTTCTACTTCGCGCAGTTGGTGCATGGTACTTTCCGGCAGCACGAGGTCGGACCACTCCAGTTCGCTTTGCAGGTGCTGCGCCGGGAAATTGCCACTCAGTTTGGGCGGGCTGATGTAGCCCAACAAAAACAATTCCACATATTCCGGGTCTAAAATCAATCTTCCGCTGCCTACCGGTTCGCCCGCTTTCATTTCTTCCAAATGCAATATCCGCTCCTTCCCAAAAAAATGCTGGCTGCCGAATAGCTTGTGAATGGCCATGCGCCGCTCTAAATTGGCCACGCCACCGAGCAAAAATTGCACGGTCTCGCCTGTGGGCAAAAAGCCGCGAAAATTGGTGCCTTTCACGCCGCCAAGGGGCGGAAAATCGCCGCCCTGCGGCAAAAATGCCTGTACTTCTTCATCGAACAAATGGGGATCGGCGTGGGCCGCCAATCCGGTGATGAGCGCCACGTACTCGTCTGCATTCAGCCGCCGGTGCTGTATGAAGCGGCTGAAGGGGTGATCGTCATCGGCCAGTTGCGGCAACGCAGGTGCGTCGGGCAAGGTCTGACCGAGGTACTCTGCGAGGCGGTAGCGGAGGAGGGCGCGGAGGAAGGAGAGGGAATGGGAGAGATTGAGGGACATGTACTTCTAATGGATGCTTAATGTCATCTTTTTTGTTGCTATGAAAGGGGTCAGGCCAGCAATTGGGATTTGTTTAAAGTTGAAACAGCCACCACGAAGTCGGCATACAGAGGCAAGTCTGTCTGTGTAGCGGGATTACCGGACGCATCGTTGGTCGTGTTTCTGGTTTTCAACAGGTAAAAATCTTCCACCACTTCGGCCTGTTGCTCCCGATTGAGTGCACTGTAACCCTGCCCTGCATCCTGTCTTTTTTTCAACCCCGCTGCACCGCCATAGGTGTAGCCTTCGCCCCATACCTGTGCGTGGATGGCCTGCGGCATATAAATCGCTCCTGCGTGTTGGTATTGCCAAACGTGGGTCAACTCGTGGATCAGGGTCTGATTATCCAATTTCCCCCAATTGTTGATGGTGTGGAAACTGGTGTATGCCCTGCCGGAAAAGGCGGGGCCAATAATGGCACCCTCGTCTATGCGCACCAAATCCAAATTCAGGGATGCCCCAAAAACACTGGAAGCCAGAGCGCGTTCTGCGCCGGAAAGGGCACGGGTATTGAATTTGATAAAATCCATCAGCGTTTCATATACTTCGCCGATGCCCATAATCTCTAATACCTCCACTAAGCGGCTGCCCGCCCACTTCAAAAAATTCTTCCAGGTGTCTGCCTTGGCCAAAGACTTCCACCAACTGAGTGTCCAAGGTTTGAAGGTTTTCAACCCCTCCCAAAGTCCTTTAAAAAGACGACCTATACGTGCCGGCAAATTGGTAATCCAGTGTCCCACCCGGTAAAAAACACCCGAAAATTTGTCAAACAATTGCTTACCCACCCACTTTGCGCCCGTCCAGACTTTGTCTGCTGCCCACTTGATCCCCTGCCATGTCTTTTTGGCTCCGGAGGCGATTTTTCCGCCCAACCAGGAAGCGCCCTTGCCAATGGCCTGCACGCCTTTTTTTACTTTATCACCCACCCACCCGGCAGCTTTTTTTACGCCTTTCCAGATTTTTCCGAAAAAGCGCCGGACAGTTCCTCCGGCGTTTTGCTGGGTGACGTGGGCCAATTCGTGGGCCAAAAGCTTTTTGCCGTCGGTCGTTTCGGGGGCGTATTGTCCCTGATTGAAGTAGATGTCCCTGCCATGCGTAAACGCTTTGGCATGAATGCTGTCGTTCATTTCGGCAGCCCGCTCATCGTTGTGGATGCGCACGCCCGAAAAATCCGCACCTATGCCCTGCTCCATCAGGGTACGGGTGCTGTCGGGCAGGGCGCTCCCCCTGTGTTTAGTGTCAGCCAATTGAGCGGCAAAATGCGCAGGAGCCGATTGCCCGCCTCCGCCTGGGCCGGATTCAGCCTTTTGCATGACTTCCCCGCTGGCTTCCGGCCGCTCTTCGGAGGTCTCGTCCGAAGCACCTTCGGCAGATGTTTCGGCTTCTTCCTGATGTGCAGCATTGGCTTCATCGTCCTCTGCGGGCTTGGAATCCTGTTCGGCGCGTTGTACCGTTGGTTGCGCACCGGCACAACGCGCACAACCGCAGCCCTGTGCATGGGTACCGCCCGCAGCCGACGTTGAGCGATCCATCTTCATCACCCGATCGGCCACCGCGTCGGCTTCCTGCTCGAACGCATCGCCCGGCTGATTAACAGTCAGCTTGGCCTGAAAAAAAGGTGCAGTGTTTTTTGCAGGTTGCGGCCCTGTTGTCGCTTTTTCCGGTTTGTTCTCTTTCATGGTTGCAAAAGTTTAAAAGCCTCCTTTTTTTAATTGTTCTTTCCACAGCAGGTCTTTCACTTGATAGCCCGAAGTGCCTTTATCCACCGTAAATGTAAGATCGAGCAGGTATTTGTCTGCGCTGCCCGGATGTTCGCAGGTGATGTAATTTTTGCGGTCGGGGAGCATAAAATGCAGACTGATGCGCTCCGAAGGCTGCTGAAGGCTGCTTTCTTTCAGGTACACTATGGCCTTTTCTGCCGTCATTTCGAGTTTTTCCACCTTCTCGAATTGATTTTCCCACGGTTCCCCAAAACGGTCTTCCTTGCCCTGATCCATGATGGCTGCCTGAAAATAGGCATCCGGCAGGATCGTTTTCAGATCAACCGCAAGGCGCACTGGCAGCAGGGTCGCTTCTATACGGGGAGCTGCATCTGCAAGGGTGATCCGTGCAAAAGTATCTTCTTTGTTGCAAGTGTCTTTGCTACAGGACTTTGCCCCGATGAGGAGGAGGAGAAGGGAAAGGGAGAAAAAGGTGCGTGGCATGACTGGAAGTACGGTGATCGTGTTTTTATATCAAAATGCTTTTTAAAATTATGTATGGCATCATTTGATTAGCTTTCTTACCCGTATGCTGGTCGCCAAGAGCGTTGACGGTAAGCCTGGATTGGAAAAATGGCATGGTTCCGCCGCCAAAGAAGGCAGTAGGCTGCTTCGTGTGGGTGCGGGGTTTGGTGTCGGTGCGGGTGGTGTGCATACAGTTTAATTTTTTGCTTTATCCGATCTGTAGAATCTGCGTATCAAAATCCCGTCCTTGTTCTTCACGAGTAGCGATCATTACCGTTTTTCCATCAGTACGGACAGACACTAAACCATAGATCATATCGGTAGTGATCGGCACATGCAAGAGGGTGCGGTAAAAGCCCTCTCCTTTTGCCTGAATCAAGGTATTGAAAGCATCGTGGGTCACATAATCATCTACACCGGGCGCGCTTCGTGTTTTTACGGAAGCCGGGAACTTTAACCCGGTAGATCGAGCTAACTCGGTGGAATACACCAATGGCGGGTACATTTTGCCATTTTTACCCTTGTACTCGCTACCGAAATAAGCGCTTGCCCCTATAATTTGAGGTTGTGGGTGCGAATAACTCTCATTGTCGCCCGAGCTGATAATGGTGGCCTTGGGTTTCATGTGTTTCAGAAAATCAAACAATACGTCTTCCGATCCGTGATGACAGCCTTTGGCAATATCCACCGCAAATTCCTCTTTGGGCAAATAATTGAGCAGGAGTTTTTGAGAGTCTTCGTTGAGGTCGCCGGTTAGAAGGATTTTCACCAGTCCGTAGTCTATCCGCAGTACGATTGAGTGGCCGTTAACTGTTTTAGGCTCGCTCCCGAATTTGCGCAGGCCCTGCTTATTGCCATTGTAGGTTTCTACGATTGGCCCAAGTACCCTAATCTGAATTTGTGGATTGTCTTGAGCATATCTGGGGAGGAAACGATTTTCGGCAGAAAGCCGGGCGATATTGTTTGTTTTCTCGATTAAAAGACTGGCAAATTTTTTATAGTCTTCTGTGAATTTTGACAAATTGGCTTCAAAGTCGGCCTTATTATTTAGCAACTGCCTGATAAAATCGGGTTTTTTATTTAACCGATACGCATTGACAGGAAATTCGGCAATCTGGCCAGCCTCATCCTCCACGCCGAGTTTGGGCGGTTGCTTAAAACGGCCCAATCCATTGTGGTAAAAGTTGGCCACTTCCGTTATAAAAGGCGGATGACTACTCAATTTACCGCCGAGTAAATCAATCATCCCCCCAAAATGGTCCAAATCAGGGTGTGAAAGAATCAGGTTTTCGAGGCTTACCTTTTCCATGCGCAGGTCTTCTATAAATTTGAAGCGCACAAAATTGGCGGCCCCTTTACCCGTCATTTGGCGGGAATTGGTGGTACCTGCGTCGAGTAAATGCCACTTGTTATCGGGGGTTTTGAACAAAACCCCGTCGCCTTGCCCCACATCAACGATGTATATTTCCAAAATTGGGTTGTCCTGTAGATCGCTGCGTTTTATATAACCCTTGTCCCAAGACCGGGCCATGACCTCTACCCAATCCGAATTGGGCAGGTTGTTATCTTTGACATGGACCGGGTCGCCCCAAAGGAGATACGAAAGGGTTTCACCATCTCCGAGTTCGGATTTTAAAGGTGTTTTAAAAGGCTTTACGTATTTGAGCGGCATGGGCAATGGTTTTTTAAATTTGTGATAACAGGATTCACATATTTTTGAGTTTCAAATTTGGGGCTTATGTTGGCTAATGTCTGAAAAATTCGGGTACTTATATTGCGGCCATTCAGGATATTAATACCGAACGCACTATTGGGAGAAAAATTTTGTGTACGTGCATGCGCCACAAATTGAGCATGGATCACGAGCTGCGGATCGCAAATAAAACGAATTGTGGAGACGGAATCACTTTCTGTTCCTGCTCTGTCGGTTCCCCTTTCGACTCCGGCATCTGCTTCCTGGTGTCGAAGTAATTGTAGATCATCGCTGGCGATTTGCCTTGCAGCACTGCCGTTTTTGCTTCAGTGTTCATTTTTACAATTTCCGATGATAGGTTATTGTAGAGCCATAGGCTGCCAAAGTACTCAAAGGAACACCCCATTGTACCGGAGCACTACCATTCTTGGTGTTGACCAAAGTCATTTGATGATTTAATGTACCACCACTAAACACCGGGGTTGCGATCAGGCACGAATGGGTAACCTGTCCCTGTGCGTCATAAAAAACAGCCAGATCGCCAGTCGCTACGGCACTTTCTGCGATGGACTGCCACTCATCGTTGAGTACTGTCAGCATGGAAGAGCCAAACACAGAATAACCGTATCTCGCGGCGGTACCCAACGAGAATCCATGGCACCACGACCGGTTTTGCTCTATCTGTCCATTGTATGCCACCCATACATACACCGCATTCCCCCTGTCTGTATATACCCTATAACTGTTGCCCGTGATCGGGCGATTAGGCCAGGGTCGTTCTCCGGGCTTATCTATGTTGTCTGCACTGGTATGATCCAATGCTGTTAATCGCTGTATGGTTCCATACTTTGCAGGGCTGAAAAAAGGCTGCACCGTATTCCCAGGGTTATGGGAATATTGTTTGGTACATTGATTTTTTACGCAACGTTCAGGCATTTTACTTAAAAGTGAAAAAAGGACGGTTATTCTAACCAATTCCGTTTCAGTACACAACAATATCTACAGGCACCAGGAACCTACTACATTAGAATAGTCAAGATTGCCATAATTCCTACTTGCAGTGCATGGGTTACACAGAGGAGTTGTACCAGATGCATCTTGTCTGGTGCTTGGCGTTTGCCCCCTTTTATGTGACCAGGCACCGTCGGAGTCTTTCCTATACCAGTGATGGTCCCATGACATCCCTGCTCTCAATGATGCTAAAGAATTGGTAGTCACAGCAACAATCTTCCTTTTCCCCGGCGCGCAGCAGTTATCGCAATTATTGGTGAATCTTGATCCTAAGTCGGCCTCTGAATTTCTGATCACTCCGGCAGGACTGTGGTAATTTAAGTAAATGATCCTTTCTATAGCCGATAAGCGACTTATTCCCAATGTATCGCCTTTTTGAGCCACTTTAAATTCTTGTGTCTGTGCCCTTTGCCCGGGTTGTAAGAAGCCACTGGATGGAGAATTCATGGCATAGGCATAGCAATTAAATCCCGGATCCGACACGGGGCGGTAAGCAGGAGCTGAGCCTGGAGGACAAGTGGCTGGGCAGTATTGCTGAGAGCCGGTTGTCTTTCTTTGTATTATTCCTTTTCCATTTTCAGAAGTACTATTAAAAAGCAAGTCTATATCAGCGGGAAATTTTTTTGATTGAGTAGGAATGGATAGATATCTTTTCAAACTTGCCCCTCCCTGCTGCCCCACATGCACCAACTCATGTGCCAACAACAACCTCCCCTCCTCGCTCGAAGGCTGATACGCTCCATTCCCAAATACAATATTATTGCCGCTGGTATAAGCCCTTGCCTGAATAGCACCCGCACTTTCTGCTGCACGGGAACCCGTATGAATGCGCACCTGCCCAAAATCCTGCCCAAAACGGCTTTCCATAAATTGGCGCGTGCCGCCGTCCATGGGTTGGCCGCCACCGGAGGAAAGTACATCGGAGACAATGGAAGGAGCGGTCTGACCGCTGGCATCGCCACTAGTGTTTTCTTTGCGTTGTACCTGTTCTTTTTCTTTATCTTCACAGGCAGCGCATTTGCGCTGTACTTTTTCTTCTTCGTCAGGGCGCGCGGCAGCACCACTGCTTCCAGCCATACGCATCCGCTGCACGGGCGTTTCTTGCTCCTCTTTCTCATCTGTTTCTTTGCGCTGCGCTTCTTCTTTTTCGCAGTCTGCGCATTTGCGCTGCACATTACCAACAGGCGTGAGCGGCATCCGTTGCACAATGGGAGCGTCGCCCTCCCGCATCCGCATCACCTGATCGGCCACGCGGTCGGCTTCCTGCTCGTACTGGTCGCCGGGTTGGTTGACCGTCAGCTTTGGCTGAAAAAAAGCAGGTTGAGGGTGATGAGAGGAAAGTGGCCCCCGCCCCTGCTTAGATTCTGTATGATGAAGTGCCTGAAACATATATAAATTAAATTTTATATAAACTATTTTTTTCGGAGTTTATCAAAAATGGTAAAGGTGATCATGACCTCCATATTTAGTCCGGATGTACCTTGTGTCATAGCCGGGTCTTTTGCTTTAAGGGTACCACTCAGTCCCAACTGTACATCATATCCGTTTATTTGAGGCTTGTAGGCTCCCGTCAGGCCAATATTGGGAGTAAGCAGATTTTTAGCAGGGTCGTACGCAACACTTCCCGCTATACTGAGTTCAGTGGTACGCCACGGCATACGGGGCTTGTACCCAAAGCCGGCCCCCAACTCCAAACTGCCATCCGGTTTAAACACGACGTTGGAAGAGAAAAAGTCTCTTTCCGAACCTATGCGCACCTGTGCCCTGCCATACAGAGGCTTTGGAGTGGCATTGCTAAAACCCATATCGCCCTGTAACTGCAAGATACCGAAGGTCAGTGTCGGTTTGATCTTGAAAGCGAGCTGACCATCGGATTTTGCTTCTGCCTCTAAGGCGACATTATCTTCTTTTGTGCCAATTTTCACAGAGGTTTTTCCGGCAAAACCCTCTCCTTTGTCTTTTCCCAAAGAGCCATACTCTGCTGAAATGCCGGATTGAAATTTCTGGCCTACATACCGGAAACCAAGCCCTAATTTTTTTAAGTCCAGTTCCTGAATATTGCCTAAATCTCCTTCTGCATCCAGTTTGAATTTCTTTGCCTTGTCCAAGTCCAGGGATTCCTTGGCTTTCAGAGGTACATTGGCTAAATAAGCACCCGCTAAACCAGCCAATACAGCACCAAGAGCCGCCGCCGGATTCCCTTTTATTTCTTTTAAAATAGCGTCCTTTGCTTTGGTGACTTCGGGTGAAAGTAAAATTTCCTGAACCGTGCTGGCAATTTCTTTCTCCAAATACTCAAACAACTTTTTGTTCATCGCTTCCGACAGGAAAGTAGCCGGGGGCATATCTTTTTTTGCTTCGGCGGCGATAAAGGCGCTTGCTTTTTTGGCAATTTCTTTTGCGTATCCCTTTAACTTGGCCTCTCCCAGCTCTTTGGCAAGAGTATCATATACTTTTCTATGCAGCCAGTCTCCGAGGTCGAAACCACCGCTTTCTTCCACAGCATCTTTTCGGGGAGCAGAGGGTTTTTTCTCTTCCCCCGTGCCAGCAGGAGTGCGTTGTACCACGGGCGAAAAAAAGGGCATCCCGCTTCCCGGATGGCTCTTTTGGGATGATTTAGGCAATAGATCAAACATGAAAACAGAACATTGTCTTTTTATTGTGAAATACTCAGCACACACACTTACATTGTTACCACTCCACCACCACCATTTCCTCCATCCACCCCAACTTCACCATCGAAATCGTCCACGGCAACTGTTCCAGCAGCAGGTCGTGGGCACGGCGTTCAACGCGAACGAGCCAGCGCTCCTGCGCTTCCTGCCACAACAGCTGACCGGGGCGCTGTAAAAAAGCCTCCCGCAGGCCGTCGGCACTCGTATTCTTCAGCACGGGCCAGTTGCGTACCACAGCCTCCAGCAGGGCGTTGGCCTCCATACGCATTTCTTCAGGCAGTCCCTCAGAGGGGGGAATGGGGGCATCCGGCGCAAGACCGCACAGTATTTTGGGTAGCAACAGCGCAGGTTCTTCAGCAAAGGCTTCCCCGGTGGCCAGAAAATGCAGCAAATACAGAGCGTGTTGAAGAGCACTTTCAGAAACAAACCGGTTGTTTTCCAGCAATGCCAGATGTCCCAAAAAAGCAGGCAGATAAGGGGCCAACAACACAAGTCCGGCGTTCTCCACCGACACCCCTTGCAAAAGGGGGTCAGAGGCGCTTTTGGAAAAATGGACAGATGACGGTTCCACTCCAATTTTGCGGGACTGCTGTCGGGTGCCTTCCTCCCCGGCCAAACGGGCTTTGCCCAACAGGGAATCCGCTTCCGGCAACGACCGGGCATGGGGGCGACTTTCGGCGGCGGCATCCCGCCCGGTAGCATCCGGTAGGGAACGGGTGCGTTTTTCGGCATCGGGCAATATGCTTCCCAGCTTCAGTCCCGCCCTTTCTCCCGACAACACCGTTTCCAAAGCCAATACAAAAGGCGGGTGTTCCGACAGCGCCCCTTCGGAAGGCAAAGGCGATCCTGTTTGCTCTTCCAATGCCAGCAAGGCGCGGTATAAACGCAGCCGTTGCCCGCCGCTTCCGCCCACCCGGTGCTGTGGGCGCAACACGGCCTCCAGCCTGCGCACCTCCCCCGGTCTGAGGCGCAAAACCTTCTCCAGAACGGCATCCGAAAAGGCAGGGGTGAACTGCCAGGCCAATCTGCTGACAACGGCCGGGCGCTGACGCAACAGCTCCCTGATGGTGCGGTTTTCGCCCGGGCCTGTTCCCTGGAACACCGGCAACAGCAACGCTTCCAAGTCACCGAGGGCCATGCCTTTGGCATACCACGGCAACATCCCGTTTTCTAAAAAATATACCAATACTTCCCCGGCGCGTGCTTCCGGACGCAGCACTGCTGCTGGGCTTTCCTGCGGATCGTCGGAGAGGGCGAATGTGCTTTTTTCCACCTTTTTGAGGATTTCCTGAAGGCAGCGCTCTATAAACGCCTGCTCCCACCCGGCTTCCGGCAAAGCGCCTATGTTGACCTCTAAGTGGTCAATGCGCACAAAGCGGTCGGCAGGGGCTATGCGGTTGAAAAGTGCTTCCAACTGAGGCAATACCTTTTCCTGCAATACGCGTCCGGCCCGCTGCTGAAGGCTGTGAGCGCCTGCTTCACGAGGCAACTCGAGTTCGAGTGTTTGGCGGCGAATGCGATGCATGGCTTTTTATGTATGATTTATGATTTACGATTTATGATTTACGATTTATGATTTATGATTTACGATTTACGATTTACGATTTACGATTTACGATTTATGATTTATGATTTAAGATTTACGATTTACGATTTATGATTTATGATTTATGATTTATGATTTATGATTTATGATTTAAGATTTACGATTTACGATTTATGATTTACGATTTATGATTTACGATTTAAAAAATTTGTTAATTTCTGATATTCAATTATTAACAATTAGTAATTACTGATTAACAATTAACAATTAACAATTAACAATTAAATACGATAAGGCAGACTGAAGTCGGCGACGGCGGTATTGCCCTCCATGACCACGATAAAAGTGCCTCCTTTGGGTACACCCGCTATGTGTTCGGCCCCGAGGATTTTTTCAGCGAAGCTATTGGCGGTCTCTTCGGTGTTGCCCGATCCGATCTTGTACGGGGGATTGGCCGGCCCGACGGATTGCAGTTCGGTAATGTCCATTTTTACTACTTTAATGTCCAGATTGTATTTTCGGATCAGGTATTCTATGGCTTTTACCACTTCATAGACGGGAGCGGCATGGCCTTCCGGCACCGGATAGAGCGCTACCTCGCTTTTGCCAATATGCCCCTCAATTCTGTAAAAATCGTACGCGTCTAAGGTGTAGTGCAGGGAACGCACCACTTCCCGATGGACAGAATAAGTGGGTATATCTTCGGCATCGTTGGCGTGGTACGAAAGGTGATGATCGGCCTTGAGTTGTTTGGTGCGCTCGTATTGCCAAAAGTGGTGGAGCGATCCGGGGTTGTCGTTCAGGGGATAATAAAACGGAATGGACTGTTGGCTGAGGGCATGGATATAGCCCTTGCCGGGGGTAATGCGCAGGTACTCGAAATGAGGTTTTGTGAACACAATATCGTCGTGGTCTTCACCGGGGGTACACCAGTCGGGCAGCACACCCTTCGGGGCGTATGCGTCGGGATAAAACCCTTCAATCATTTTGAAAAAACGGCGATAGTACAAGCGGCTCGTCTCCAAACGTTTTGCATTGTCGTTGTACACAGGGGGCTGCCGGAAGGTATCGCGCCACAGCGGGGCCAGACCGTTGGAATCGGGTTGATAGGCAGGGCCAATCAGGAGGTGTTCAAAACGGTCATCTCCGACGGGCAAGGTGGTTCTGATGTCCGCCATCAGGCACAGCAGTTCGCGCCGCAATTCGTGGTAGGCGGCGATGAGGTCACGCATCCAGTCGTAGAAGTACTGTGCAAAGTGTTTGGTAGGGCGGTGGGGCGGTTTGACGTGTTGGTTGTATTCCGTAAAGATAGACCATTTGTCTTCGATACTTTCCAAGGCCTTGAGGAATTTGTCTTTGTCCAACAGGGGGAAAAGGGTGGGATGGTACCACTCAATGACCCCCGTGAATGCCGCTCTGATATGTACGATCGCTTCATCAACAATGGGTATCCAGGTGTTGTAAAAATTATCTGTGTTTACCAAATTTGGAAAATCGGTTTTGTCCAAATCTTCCGGCGCGCACTCCTCATCGGTAAAAAAGCCGAATCGGAACAGAGACAGTTCAGGCAGGCGCGCCTCCGGATGCATACAGCGCCAAATGTCGGAAGGACTCTCGTAGCGCGTCTGGTCGCAGCCGCTCCAGTGGTTTCGGCACGGATAACCACCTGCCAATCTTTCCTGCAAGTCCTGCTGATACATCAAAACATAACGCCCTTCTGTCACGAGAGGCACATTGGAGGCACCGTCGGGTACCACTTGGCGCAGATGTAGCAGGACGACTTTGTCCGATAAAAACGATTGCGTCGGGTCATTGGGATGCGGGTCGGTGAGGGAGCGGGCGGCAGCAGGCGGATTTTCAGGCGGCAACAGCTCCCATATTTCCATGTAACCGCTTCCGTCCTGCTTTTTGAAAAAAACGTCGCCCAGCCCGTCTTCAATGGGCAGCGCGTGCGAAAAAGCCAGGCGGTTGCTTTCCGTCACCAACGTGCCGGAACAGGGCATAACCGCCACGCCTGGCGTGAGGTGAATATAGTCGTTGTCCGGATCGGAGCGCAGCTCCAAGCCCCCTGCAATGCCCGTACCGAGGAGGGCTACCCGCGCCAGACGGGTGCCGGGGCCATTCTCATCTTTGTCAAAAAATTCGATGCGCAGGGTCTCTATATCGGTTTTATCTGCTTTTTGGCCTAATTTTTCGCCAACTTCGGTGCGCAAATGGTCTATGTGGGCCTCTATGCTGGTGTTGATTTCCGCATCGGTGGGAATGTCCAGAGCGGCAATTTTGGTATCCATTAGCTTCGTCAGCTGCTCTTTTTCGGTCTGTACCTCTGTGCGCACTTTGCCAAATTCTTCCGTTTCTTTGGCATCGCTTTTGGCCAAATTGGTTTTTGCCTCTTCTTTCCCCTGATTGATCCTGGTTACCAGCATTTCGATGTCGTCCTTCAAATCTTCCTGCACCAAAGTCAGTACTTCCGGTTTGGTCAGTGGCTTGGGCAGGGCTTTCAGCGCATCCACATCAGTACGCAAAATACCTATTTTTTCATCCTGCCCCCGGTCTGTGGTGGCTTGTTGGGTGACAACTTCCCCTATTTTTGCTTCCAAAGCAGGTTGCAGGTCGGTACGCGGCAAGGCAGCGGCAGCGAGGGCCGTAGCTGCCGCAATGGATGGAGCGACCGCGTCGCCGGCCATTCGAATGGCTGACTCAATCCACACATCCGGTGTAATTTTGGCGGCCGTGTTGGCATCTCCAATGCGCCGCTCGGCGGCTTCGGCAGCGACTTTCTCTTCTATCAGCTGGTGTATGCCTGTTGTGGCCTCTTCTACCCTTTTAATGGCTAAGTCCAAATCCGCATCGGCCTTTTGAAGTCCGATTACTTGTGGGTTGACCAACTCCCCGATGATGCGCCGCACCTCCGATTCCGGCAGGCCTGTTTGCTGCGCAAGCCGCACCTCTAAAGATTTAATGGCTGCGTCCAAATCCGCGTCGGTTTGGCGAAGCGCCGCTACTTCGGGGTTCATCAATTCCCCGATGATGCGCCGCACTTCCGATTCCGGCAGGCCCATTTGATCTGCAATCCGCGCCTCTAAGGCTTTGAGAGCCGTGTCCAAATCAACGTCGGTTTGGCGAAGCGCCGCTACTTCGGGGTTCATCAATTCCCCGATGATGCGCCGCACTTCCGCCTCCGGCAGTCCTGTTTGATCTGCAATCCGCGCCTCTAAGGCTTTGAGAGCCGTGTCCAAATCCGCGTCGGTTTTTCGAAGCGCCGCTACTTCGGGGTTCATCAATTCCCCGATGATGCGCCGCACTTCCGCCTCCGGCAGGCCTGTTTGATCTGCAATCCGCGCTTCTAAGGCTTTGAGGGCCGTGTCCAGATCCGCGTCGGTCTTTCGAAGCGCCGCTACTTCGGGACTTATCAATTCCCCGATGATGCGCCGCACTTCCGCCTCTGGCAGGCCCGTTTGATCTGCAATCCGCGCTTCTAAGGCTTTGAGGGCCGTGTCCAGATCCGCGTCGGTCTTTCGAAGCGCCGCTACTTCGGGACTTATCAATTCCCCGATGATGCGCCGCACTTCCGCCTCTGGCAGGCCCGTTTGATCTGCAATCCGCGCTTCTAAGGCTTTGAGGGCCGTGTCCAAATCAGCGTCGGTTTGGCGAAGCGCCGCTACTTCGGGGTTCATCAACTCCCCGATAATGCGCCGCACCTCCGATTCCGGCAGGCCCGTTTGCTGCGCGATTTTGGCTTCCAATTCCGCATCTTTTGTGCGCAACAGCTCCAAATCCGCCTTGTCGGCCTTGTTCTGGTAGAGGTCTTCAGTAATGGCTTTATCGGCCTTGAGTTGATACAGCTCCTCTGTGATGCTCTTGTCCGCTTTCAGCTGATAGAGGTGTTCCGTGATGCTTTTGTCCGCTTTCAGGTCGAGCAGGGCATCGTGGGCCTCCTCTCTGGCGGCGGTGACGTCGAGCGCTTCGGCAAGTGCCTGCAAGGCATCCCGAACATTGGCATTCACCAGCGCCTCGCCTACGACAGGCTCTATGGCTTGCAGTTCTTCGCGAAGGCGTTGTTGTAATTCGTTGTAAGCGGCCATATTCGATGCTTAATTTTTGATTTTTGATGTTGGGTTTCCGGCTTTCAGCGACCGACTTACAGTCGTGGATTTTGTGTATTGTCGTTGGTGGCCATGAACCTCCGCTGTGTCAACAGGGGTGACTTTGGGGGGGACGCAGTTGACACAGGCCGGATCGGCACCACATTCGTCTGTACAGAAACAGGAACAGGGCGTTTCGTTGAGCCACTGAATGAGGGCATTGGCAGCACCGGTGACATGGCATTCATCGGGAGTACACTTGGCTTTTGCGTCCAACCATGTCTTGTAACGGTCTTCAAAAACGCGCATTTGCTGCTGATCCACCCAACACAGGCGCAAGGCCAAAGCAGCGGGCATATCTAAGCGCAGGGCCTGCTCCAATTCCATGCGCCCCTCCGGAGTTTTATAGCGCTCCGGCCAATTGGGAGCCACGACGGTCAGCCAGTTGGAATAGGGGTCTTTGGGGCCGTTGACTGGATCGCAGCCCAATGAAATTTTCAACAGGTCGTCTGCCATATCGTTGGGGCGCAGCAGGATGTGTTCCAGCAGGTGAAAGCCCTCCAATTCGCCCGTTTCTTTCAGGTCCAATATGCTGAAAATGAGTTTCAGCAGGTTTTCGGCCTCTATCTGACTCCACGGATCGCTGTACATTTCGGTTTTGCCCTCCAGCGTAAACAGTACCGCCCAACGGCCTGCCTCTTTGGGGTGGACACCCACGCTGTAATTGGTTTTTCGCCACACTTCGCTGCGCAGGATTTGGAGGCTGACTTTGGCGGGTGCGGGGGTGGTATAACGCTTGGTCTTGAGCAAAATGCCCCCCGAAGGAAGCGAAGTACCGGGCGGCAATCCGGCAGGCAGTGCTTTGAACTGTACCTGATAATAGGCCCCGTTATTGAGGGTGGCCAATTCCAGCGTATAGGCGGTGGGTTCGGGGACCAGATGGTGTTCGTGCCAGCTGCCTTCCAGCCCTAAGCGCAGGTGAACGCTTTTTTTGAGACCGGAAACATTTGCAGTGTCCCACGCAGGCAGCCGATAATTGAAGGCACGGCTTCGCGCCTCTGCTATGGCGGCAACTTCTCTCAAAAATTCCGCTTTTTCCGCTAAATAATCCGTAAAGTGTTCGGGCAGTGGCAGGTCATCGGCTCCGGAGTCGGGGCGCAACAGGGTCACCACATAATCGCTGAATCGCTCGCCGAAACGCGCCAGCAGGTGGTCCATAATGCGGTTGCGCCGATCCTGTTGCATGGCAGGGCCTTCTGCAACAAATGGTATGGCGGGATCGGCAAGGTCCGTCAGCCCGGGAATATCTGATAAATCGGCGACCCGATATGTCGGGGCCTGTAGGTCCTGGCGCACGGAAAGCAGTTGGCGTACTTCTTTGAGTTGCAGGAGGTACGATTTCAAAATCTGATCGAAAAAAGCCAGATACGCCTGCAACTGTTTCCTGAATCCCTTGCGTTGGGTAGGAATGTTGCTCGTGGTGCCATAATCGCCCACGCCATAAACGGCGGGGAGGTCGAATTGCAAACTGCGGTATTCGGCCAGATCGGGGCGCAGGGTGCCGATGGGCGCGGGCCATTCGCCGCGCTCGTCGTGGCACTGCGCCAGCAATTTTTTGAGATGCAGCGCCTCTTCCAATGCCGCATGGGGTAGTTGGCGGCGCTGCCCGTTTTGGGTAATAAAAATACAGCAGTCGCACGGATTGAGGAGTACCTTCATGGGTCGGACATCTACCGCAGCGCCAATGTCTTCGTACGGAATATCGTAGCGGGTTTTTTCTACAAACTGCGCCTGCCCGAAGGGCTGACCCTTCGCCGGAATTTTTACTAACAATTCCCGCACGCTGGTTTGTCCGGGAATGGTGGCCGCGTTTATCAGGTCGGAGTGAAAAAACTCCTTGAGCAGGCGTGCATTTTCCACTTCCTCGTCTTCCAGAAAGCCTTTGTTGAGGAGCGGCCCGTCATAAATATCCTCTACGCCGTGGCGTTTCAGCATGTCGTTGAACGTATGGAAACGCAGCAGGGGAGTCAGGTGCTGTTGGATGCGCCACACGGCTTCGGCAGCGACTTCTATGTCGTTGAGGCCGCTTTCTATTTCCAAATGCAGGCAAATGCCCATTGGCACTTTGCCCACCACAACGGGTGGCTCTGTGTAATCCTGCCCCAGTGACCGATTGGCCTGCAAACGCCGCATGACGCGCTGGATGACGGGGTCTTTGTCCTGATTTTCTTCGGGGTTGAGTTCGTCGTCTATATCAAGAATGATTTTGACGAGGCCATCTAAGAGCAGGTCATCTGCCGTACCACTTTGAACGGCAAGGGTCAACGGATAATACCCATAGCGACAGCAAAGGGCTTCCGTTATTTTTTCGGCATCAAGCAGGGGCCTGCCCGCAGCGTCCGTCAGGTCATTCAATTTGTTTTTTAGCACATCCAGACTCCCCCACAAATGTGCCGGTATTTCCATCTGTTCGCTGACTATTTTGACCGCCTGCTCCAACAGGTTGACATTGGAAATGAACTCTTTTAAAAAATTTCTTATTTTATCGGTTTCTGCTTTCCCGTTTGGGTTGACGATTTCCTTCCACGCCATAAATGGTCGGCTATTGACTTTCTGTAGGTGCAGTACCCGGGCAACTTCCCCGGAAGATGATTTTTCCCGGAACAGCGTCGGATCCAGCTGTTTTTCCACCCACGCATTTTTCACCCCCGTCACGTCTATTAGGAGTTTTCGGTAGTCCAAAGCCGTCACAGGGGCGCAAGGCAGCACTTCCGCAGGGCCGAAGAAGGCCCCGTCGCCACCACCTGCCAGCAAATCTTGTATGGGCAATTTACGGGTGCGATAGCCAAGATCGGTGATGGCATAGGACAACAGTTCCAGCAGGGTAATGCCGGGGTCGTGGGCGTTAAAATCCGTCCACATTTCGGTGGCCAAACGCTCCAGATGGCGGATGCCTTCCTCGCGGAGCAGCTCATAGTCCAGTACCGGATGGTCGGGCCGCGCTTTTGGTATGGTGGTGCTGACTTTTGTCATGATCGTGCCGGATGCTTAATTTTTGATTTTGGGTTTTGGTTGCTTCTTGCCTGTCTTTTGAGGTTTAGCGGCCGATGACTGATTTTTAAGGGCTTCGGCAGGCGCTTTTTCCTCTGATTTTTCAGCAAGGGCCGCATTCTCGGAGGCAACGGCCTGTGGTGGAGCGGGAGCGACGTTTCTTTTGAGGGTGCCGTCTGTATCTATAAGAATACTATTGGCCGGAACCGCAGTGCGTATCGTAATATCCCCCGCCACCAAAATAGAACGCGCCGTGCTTGGGCAAATGTCCTCGGCGATAAGCAGGGTGACCGGTGTGCCGTCGGCATTGGTCACCACTTCGCCCGCCACATTGACCGCTGTGATGGAAATGCCGAGGTATTGCACCGAAGTATCCTTGAGGTCGCCTCTTTCCACGCCGACATAATTCACGTACATCCGCTGTTCTATGAACTCTAAAATGCGGCTGCGCTGCAATTTACGGCCAAAAGCGGGCGGGCGGTTGGCATCTTTGAGCCAGGGGCTGAGGTAGTTTCGGATGTCCTCTTCCAGCACGGTTTTGTAATAAGCTTCGTCTGTGCTCGTAAATTTCACCTCCACTTCTACATTGACTTTTTCGTACAAGGGGTTCACCACCTGAAAGTGTACATCGTCGCTTTGCGAAAAGGCCACGAACAAATTGGTGCGTTTCAAAAGGAAGGCGCGCATATCGTCCAGATCGCCTTTCGGGAAGCGCGGTTCGGGCCACGGGCCTTCGCGGCGGCTTAAGGCCGGTATGACGGCCACGGTCACATAGCCGGGAGCCAATTGAGAAGCCTGTGCAGCGGGTTTGTAGCGCGTGTGCTGGATGCACTTGGCTGCTGCCAGCTCCAGAAATTTTTCTAACAACAGGTGTTCGTAGTCCCACACCGCGACCGCACGGTGGCGGTGGCGGAGGCGCTCGCTGACTCGGTGGTAAAACTCCATGCCCGCACTTTCGGGCAGTCGGCCACCGAAGGAAGGCAGGGGCTGTTCCACGCCTTTTACGGCCGTGCGGCTTTCCAACAGACCGGAAATGGTACCCGTGGGCAGGGGTTGTCCCAAGTGGCTCAATTCGTTGCTTTCGTTTTTGAAACGCGCCCGCACCACCTGTGCGCTGATGCGCGTGATGCAGGGCAAAGCACGCACCGATTTACCCGTACCCTTGTTTTCTAAAGCCGCCACTCGCAGCCAATAGTAGTTGGGATCGAGCATAGTATTGACGTTGGTGGCATTGGTGGGTATGCTCAATTGTATCATACCGCTGCGCGTCAGACCATTGGTTTCGTCTTTCAGGATTTGGCCCGTATTGAAACGCACCCAAGTATTGTCAAAACTCAGATACGACCATACCAGATCGGGGGGCAGCATTTCCGGTTCCACTTCCGTGCCGCCTGCCACCTGCACCAACAGGGAAAGGGTGCCGCCCGGCTGTAGTTCGGAAAGCCCGATAAACAGGTTGCCTGTTGCGTAGGTATCGCCCAAAGAAACTGCATCGTCCGGTCTATAGGGGTACAAGAGGGCGATCTCCGGCTGCATCGTGAGAATGTCCAACCCTTTATGTCCGTTGAAGGACAAGAGCTGGAAATACTGGTCAATGGGGCTGCCGTCGCCGCCCACGATGTTGTCGCCGTGCGTAATCAGCTGCTCCGAGGTATAATCCAGGCTGATGCTGTTGGTTGCAGGGGTATAGGGTTCGTTGGGGACGGGGGGGACGGTTACTGTTCCGGTAGAGTTGGGGATGGCTACCTGCCCTTCCTGCCCGGCATTGATGGCATACCACAACAATACTTTCGAGTATTCTTTGTGCAGGAAGTCTCCTTCTGCCAAAGTCAGTCGGATGAAACCCCGTTTGAGGGTGGGGCTGTATTTTTCAAAGTGCTGGGTGCGGATGTCGCGTTTGAGGTTGAGGGCGTTGATTTTTACCTCAAAAGCATCTTCGAGGGCATCGTTGTCTATTAAAGGCGCATTGGTGGCTCTACCGTAGTACATCCTGACAGCCATCAGGGATTTCGATCCGCCTGACTGCATCTGTGTGGATAAGTTTACCACATCAATACCAGCCGGTTCAAATTCGGCAGAAGGAGCAACAAACTCAATCTCTTTCACGCTTTCCGGAAGAGCTACCCGGTAATTGCCGTCTTTGTCTGAACGGGCAAGCCAAAAAGTATCTGCACCGACTTTTGTTATTATATCAACGTCTCTTATGGAAATTCCAAAAATGTCAGAAACGTTTCCTTCAAAAACTTTGAAAACGCTCTTTTTGGGCAATAAAATAATTTTTAATTCGGAGTTATCCTGCACCTCAGTCGTAAAATCTTCGTACAAAGGATGCGAAAACGTAACCGCGTTGGAAGGAGAGCCTTTTATATCGAAAGCACCATCCTTGTTGGTCAACACGCTTACATTGCCCGACACGACCTTTACGCCCTGAATGTTTTGGGCGCTATCCCAAGAGGGCGATACGGTACCTTTGAATGAAAAAGCAGTGGAAACCGGTTTTTGAATGTGTCCGATCAAAATACCCACGCGCTGACCCGTGCTAATACTTTGCATGGCGTGTGTTTGGGTATCTCCCTGAGAAACCTTGAGTTGCCACGATGGTACGTTTGGCGGTACGCTGATCTCAAAAGTACCGTCTGCATTGGACCACACGCCAAAGTAATGGTTTTGATTCTGTATTTCTACAAAGGCTTGAGCAACCGTTTGATAATTCAGGCTGATTACCCTGCCTGTTATTTTCCCGCTTGCGCCCGTTTCAACCGACAGGATGCGGGGTACCAGGTTAGATATACCAATTACAATGTTGGGTTCCACATCGCCTAAGTTAATGTCTTCGTAATAAAGGCTGCCCGTTAAACGGATATTGCTTTTTGCTGAGAATCCATTAAGCGTTATTTCATTCAGGACGGTTCTGTTAATATTCTGCCCCGTCTGACTGGCACCTCCTACCTGTACATCAAAGTCACTCAAGAGCGTCGGTGAAATATTTGGAAAATTTATCTTGACTGTATCGCCAGAGGCAGCCCCGACGACGGCAAATTGCGCAGAAGACCGAATCATGGTAACGGTGATACGGGTGTTGCGCTCCAATTTAACCACCGTATCCAAATAACCTGGCTTTGAAAAGGTCAGTACCTCATCGCCATCCAAACTGAGTAATTGGAAACCATTATTTACTGTTGTTGTTAGTGAATTTTTATTATCTTTTACCGTTACATCTCCAATATTGCCTGTAATAAAGCCATTAACGGTCATTTTTTCACTTGGCCGTTGAAATATTACTTGTGGGATCGGCAATTGAAGATTAATCGTGGAATTACTCAATGGGATAGCAGTCCTCACAGGAGTTGTTCTGCCTTCGAAGTAAAAATCAAGATGGGTAGCTCCTTGTATGCCAGCCAAATTATAGTCGCCAGAACCAGTTGTTTTAGTAGTTATCAAAATACCACTAGTATTTCTTGCAACGACCACTACTCCTTTTAAGTTCTGCTTAGACAATTGCAAACTTTGTATCTTTCCCTCAACAGCGTCATTAAAACTGCCACTTACCTCAGGATTTTTTTCAATAGGATACATAAAGGCATCAAAAATAGAAAAATTATCCCCCGAAGTAGTAAGAGTATCGTAATCATTGTTGGAAAATTCAACGGAAGGCGGGATCGCAGTCAGACCCAACTCATATCTTCCGCTGCTAAAACTTGCCGACTGATTATTGATACTGGCTCCTGTCAAATCCTCTCCGTAAACGCTTTTAAGTATCCCCTGGATTTTGCCGGCATAAGGGCTAAACTTTTTTTGGCGGGGAAACAAAACAATATCAAATTCGGCGGTGGGCTGGTTCAATCCGCTTGCAGTCTGTTCGCGCAGAAGCACGGAATAAGGCTCGTAATCCTCCTCCAGATTTTTGCTGAAGAAAAGCGCTATATTGGCGGTAAACGGATCAAACCCGGGCGGCAGTGCAATTTCATAAGTGCCATCGCCCAAAGAAAAAAGGGTAGCACCGACAGGAGACGAAGTTATCGAAACATTTTCAACAGGATTGAAATTAATATCGGTTATTTTTACTTTCACCCTGGCCCCCTGTTGCAGGACTCCATTGCGCAAAACGCGGCTGATTAAAATTTTCCGATCATCTGCCCGATCCACGAACTCAATGCGCACCTTCGGATTGGGTGTCGGGAAATTTACTTTCTGATACTCGGCGTAGTAAGCAGCAAACCCTTTGGGAGGGGGCGCGATCCAGTCAAATTTTACCTGCAATTTGGTCAACGCCTTCTGAAACACCTCCGTACTCCCGATATAAAACCGGTTGCCCTCCTCTGGCACCGGCCCGAAGGGAAATACCTTTTGTGTCCCGTCAAATACCCCCTGGTCGCTTTGGATAATCAGGTTTTCTTTGATGCCTTTGACATCTACCGTTATTTTAATTTCATTGATTTTCAAGGGTCGTAGTTTTTCGTACACGGCCACTGCAACGGGCGATTTGGCAGTGCCTTGTCCAAACCATTCCGGAGAAATAACGACTTTCATCATCGGCCAGCGTGTATCAAAGCCCGCTTTTACGGCCATGTCAGGCCCAAAAGTGTCCACTGCCGCATCGTCGCGCTCCAAAACAGCGCGGATGAGGATTTCCTTGTCTTTAAAAAAGATATTGAAGGCCCCCTTGGGCAGGTCGGGGGTCGAATTTTCCGTAATGGCGGTGCTGGGATCGAGTCGGATCCATTTTTCGGGCGAACTGAGCAGCACCTGGAAGTACTCGGCATTTAACCCTAACCCCGGCACATTCAGCGCCTCAACACTGATCCGCACATCCACCACCCGCTTTCCCTCTCTCAGGATCAGCTGCGGACTGGCAATCGCAAAACCCACCTCGCCGTCGGGCAAGCCCGGATCATCGCCCATGCCCCGCCAGCAGGCGGCCTTTTCGTTGGGTTTTTCCAGGCCATTGGCGTAGGCTTTTTTAACGTCGGGATTGGCCAGTATGCGGTTGGCACCCTTGTCGAAATACGTATTCTTCAGATCGGCCACCTGCGCACGGCGTAACACCCAATTTTCGATGGTTTCATACAACAAAGGCTGCCCGTTTTTGTCCTTCCCGGCTGGCAGGAGCGTCCCCTGCTCCAGCAGGTGTTCGCTCACCTCCTGTGCCAGTTCCAGCAGCAGCCAAACTTCGTCGGGGCTTTCAGGGCGGCGGCGCAAGCCCAGCACCTGCTCGTAGTAATAGTCTATGTGGCCCTTGCCCAGATCGTTCAGGCTGTCCTGCGCATAGCGAAACAAATTCAGAAAGGTGATGTACAGGGCCACATGGGGCTGTACTTTGCGCTCCTGCACATCTTCCGGCAAATCCATCAGGGCCAGTTCGGCATCAAAGCCGCTTTGCGCTGCGCTTTTAACAATCACCCAGGTATCGTGGAACGTCAGGAACAGATCGTGCAGCACGTCCTCGTTGAGGGACATATTGACCTTGATACTGTCGAAATCCACGCGGTTTTCCACGCCCCAATGGCTGACTTTGGGGGGCGTAGTCCCACTCATGGAATTGCCCCCAGTGGTATTGCCTGTAATCGGTGCAAAAAAGGGATTGTATGTTTCCCAATGCTGGGGCAGGGTCTTGTCGGCTGCTTTGTGGAGGGCAATGAGCTGGCGCAAAGCCCCTTCCAGTTCCTCCACATCGCACGCATTGTCGCGGCGAATGCGGTTGAGGAGCAGGGTTTGCAAGGGGTGGTCAATCCGTTTCAGCTGCTGGTAGGTGTTCTCCAAACCCACCGCCATATCGAACAGATACAGGACAGCAGGCAGGTAGGATTGTGGGGAAGGGCCTTTGGGCGGAGTGCCCTCGGCAGCCTGTGCCGCACGCACTGCACGCAGGGCTGCGTCGTAGCCACGTTGCAGTTCTTTGGTATCTTTGGCCGCCACCACTGCCAAAAAAGTCAGGCGCTCCACTTCCCAGAAGCAGTCCCAGTAGCCGTCCTGCTGGTCGTCGCTGTTGAAGTAGCGAAGGGTGCGGGCATACTGATAGGTGGCGGTGATGAGGTCCTGTAGCGAGCGCTCATCTAAGCGAAAAAAGGCAGGCTGTAAGGCCCGCAACAGCCGGGACAGCCGGGTGGCACCGTGGTGGCGCAAGGGATGACAGTGAGACGTGCCGCTCATGGTTGTGGTTAATTGGTTTTTTCGCGTTTGTAGTAATCATAGACCATATTGAGTCGCCCGTTGGTCTTGCGTACGACGGCACTCAGTCTGATCAACACCCGACCCTCCTGTATCATGTTGTAGTCGGTGACGATGTCCACCTCCTGCAAATCTACACGCGGTTCGTAAAACAGCACTGCGTTGGTAATCATTTCCCTGATGAACGCAATGAGACCCTCGTCCAAAGGTTCGAACAACATATCCTCTAAGGCACACCCGTAATCGGGCCGCATGACCCGCTCGCCGGGACGTGTACTAAGCAGCAGCGCCAGACTTTGCTCAATGTCGGCCACTTCGGAGACCATGGCAGCCCTACAGCCGCCGCTCTCTTTTATAAATTGTACCGGAAATGACCATCCGGTGCCGAGGAATGAACCCATATATGAATTGTTAATTATTAGTTGTTAATTATTAGTTGTTAATTATTAGTTGTTAATTATTAGTTGTTAATTATTATCCGATCAACACGGTGGCTGCTCCCAGCGTAATGGTACCTCCGTGCGCCGTTGTGTCGCCCATCCGGGCAGCGGGCTTGCCCCCGATGAACACGGTGGTGGAACCCATTATGATCGAATCCGGTGGCCCCGTACAGGTGCAAAGACTGCCAACGGTGGCAGCGGGTTTCCCTTCGATCATGACCGTAGGCACCCCCGGAGGCATGACCGGCCCGCCCACATGGGGCTTTGGCCCGTCGGACATCGGGCAGGTGTGCATATCACCAACTCTGGCTGCTAAAGGCATTTTTTTAATGGTTAATGATTAATTGTTAATTGTTAGTGTTTAATTATTAATAATTTATAATTAAAAATTAACAATTAATTAATTCGTACAAAGGTTCCCTTCAACACCATATCCCCGGTGGCATTGATCTGTGCCTGTCCCTGGGATTCGGCTTTAAAAGTCGCCTTTGCTTTTTGCGTGATGTTGGTGGCTTCTAAGTTCAGGTTTTGGGCGGCTTTGAGGGTCATATCTTTTGCAGACTCCACCACAATGCCGTTTTTGTCCATCGTAATTTTGTTGCCGTGCTGGTCGGACAGTTGAATGTGGTCGGCATCTTCGTCCACCAGAATTTTTTTGCCGCCGGGTGTCTGAATGGTCAGGCTTTTTTTGTCGTCGTTAAAAATCATGCGCATATTGCTGCGCGTCACCCAGCCTTTTTCATGATTGGTGTCTTTGGCAGGCAGAGGGGCGGCGTTTTTACTGCTGTGCAAAGCCCCCAGCACTACCCCCTGCCGGGGATCGTCATTAAAAAAACCCACCACGACCTCGTCGCCAATTTCCGGCCGCCAGATGGCCCCGCGCTTATTGCCTGCGTCCTGCGCGGCAAGGCGCGTCCACACGCCCTGCCCCTGTGGATTCACCATAGGCAGGCGCACCTGTATGCGAAAATCGGCATCTGCCGGGCTGTTCTCTAATCGGGTCACAATGCCGATCTGCAGGCCGTGTATGGCGGGGAGCAGGCCACTGGCGGACACCTCTGTCACGTCGTCGTATTGCTGCGCGTGCCATTGCTGCTGCAAGCCGAAGTGCAGGTGCGTAAACCAGGCACCTTCTGCCATTTCATGGGTCACGCTGGTCACATAAACGCTGCCGCTGTGTCGCTGTCCCACCCCTTGCAGATCAACCGAGTCGCCAGGGTGAATGTCGGCCACGCCGGCTATCTTTACACGGCCCCGATTTTTGGCGAGTTCGCTTTTGGTCATTTGGGCTTTGGCCCATTGTTGCGCTTCTTCGTTGGTAAAATTGCCCGCGTGTTGCAGCGGGTAGTGCTCCCACTGCATCACCTTCGTATAATTTTTGTTGGGCGGCACACCCGGCAGAGAAAGCCCTATAGCTCCACCCACTGAAGCCGCCACAGAGGCAGCACTGCCTAGGGCCGAGCCAACACCACCCAAACCGCCGCCGCCCGGAGCCGTTTCGCGCACTTTCTGATCGGAGGGATTCCACGTAAAGGTTTTAGCGGTCGGATACTGGTCGCGGGCATCCATTTCTGCTTCAAATTCATAAATGCCGGTGCCATAAACGACCGGAAACTTGGGTTTCTGGCTGAAATCCGGCTTTTTTACTGCCACCTTTCCCTGCTTCGCCAACACCAGCATCCCGTTGGCTTCGGCGCGGGTTACTACAAAATCCCAGTCCGACGAAAAATACTGTACCATTTCTTTGTGGAGCACAGAAGTACTCTCCACCTGAGCCGTCACTTTTCCGCGCAAGACGGCCTGCAAAATGGCATCGTCTTTTTGGTTGAAAAAGTATTTGTTGTGCCGACCTGCTGTCAGCCGGACGCACTTGTCTTTGCACTCCACTTCGATGTGGGAATTGCCGGATTTGGGTATTTTCAGGGCATGGCGCACAATCAACCCTTTAAAAACAGTCTCATTGTCCCCGTGGTAGCCCATTTGTATTTCTATGTCGCTGCCCGGCGAAAAAATATCCATATCGCTGGTGGCAAAGTCCCGCTTAGCCACATCGCCATCCAAAAGGGTGACGAGGGCAAACGGCACGCGATTGGCGCTATGGCTTACAGCAATGGCTTTGACCCGCACCGCATCCGGAATGGGAACGCCGTTGATTTTTATGCTGAAAGACACCAGATCGGTGCGGTCTGGAAGGGGCGGAAGCAGTTGCCCGGGGTTGAAGTCTGGCATGTTCGTTTATTTTTCAACGGGGGGATAAATGAGTTCCTGTCCTTCGGGCAGTTTTCGGAAAGTGGTCAGGCCATTGGCGCGGGCCACCTCCATGTAATGCCTCGAATCGCGATATACGTAATAACAAAGCAGATCCAATCGGTCGTTTTTCAACACCCGACGCTGGTGTGTCAGGTCGGCAGACTGCAAATTGGCCTCCAACAGGCTTTTTTTGCGGGAGACATCTTCCACAAAGGCCATTGTGACAGTGGCCCGCAGGGGGGTGCCATTGGGCCGAAACAGGGTATATTTCACCGTCATGGATTCCAACACACCCCGGAAGGTCTTGCTGCCCCATATGATGAAAAATTTATTGTTCCGGTGTTCGTCGCCGTTGAAGCCTGTGGTGAGCCGCAGCTGGGCCACATCCGCCAGCACTTCGCGTTTTTCGCCGCTTGCCCCGGTACCGTCTATGATGAGGTCGAAGCTGAGGCGACTGGCATCGCTGGAGACATAGCGCTGTTCGGCCTTGTTTTCGCCCAACGCCTGCGTGGAATTGTGCCTGTTGGCCTCCTGTATCTGCCAGTTCTCCGGATTGAACATGGCCACATAGGGCGGAATGCCTGTGGGAATGGGCACCGGGTCGTATTTTGAAACGGAAATAATGGTCAGTTTGCCCGGCGTGGGTACTAAGTTCATTAAGCCGCTCAGGCCGCTCCCGATAGCGGTGGTGATTTGTGTGATCATGTTCAGCGCTCTTTTTTGCGTTTAAGAAGGTCCATGACTTCGGCAACAGCCCTTTCCACTACTTCCGTTCGGGCCTCTTCCGTCTGTTGCCCGGCTTCGGTCTGGCTTTGTCGGGTGTTGCCTTCATTGCTGTCCACCCTGACACGGATGACGAGTTCGTTAATTTCTATGGGCATGAATTTAAATGTGCAAGGTTAATACAAATGTGGAATGGCAACCGGATAATTTTGCGGGGGCAACCAGCATCAGTTGATGCCCCTGAAACCGGCAGGTCAGGTCAATAGAACGTTCAGGTGATGATGGTAAAATATTGATATACCAATTCCATCGTCTCTACCAAAATGCGGCTTTCCTGGGCATTAAAGTCGGCCACCGACCATTTTTGTGGCCAGGCATTGACGCACCGATAGGTTTGCAGCGGTTCGTGTTTTTCGTTGAGCAGTGTCACTAATACCGTTACGGGTTTGATGTCCAAATGTAAGATGGCATCGTCCACCCACTGAATAACGGAAGAATCTACAAATAGCCCGCGCTTCAGCACTAAGTTGGGATACTGGCCGCGCACGGGCAGTTTGTAGGTAAAGCGGTTTTCGCCGCCCGATTTGATCTGCTCGGTCTCCAACTCCCGCGAAAGTCCGTTGACTTCCTGAAAGAAAGCATCCTGTCGTTGAAGGCCGGGGATGCCCTGAAATTCTACGCGGAAATAAAAGCCAACCGGCGGATAATAGGTCGTGGAAGCCATTTTGAATGCTTAATTTTGAATGCTTACTGTTGAGTACTTTTTAGACTGTCTCCGATTCAAATGATAGTGCTTTCGTCTCAAGGTTTCTGATAACTTCACTGCATTGCGCACAGGCAAGTCCGCTACGCTGGCGAAACCATCGGCATTTTTCTCGAATAGCACAATGTTGTAGTTTTTCCGTCTCCGCGTTATCCACAATCGTTATGACTTGATCTATCAAACCACATTCATGCTCTCCTTTATCCCAATGCCCGCATCCGTTTTTGGCGCAATTTCCTGCAAAACGGAATCGCTTTTCCGGTACTCTTCCTTTGTTGGCTTCCACCACAAAAGTTTCAGTGATCTCCATAGTTGATTTCAGATAATCAATGAACCCACTGGAATTAACCATACCGTATAGTTGTGCTCCCGGCTTACACACATAACTGGGACATAAAAGACTTTCGCGTGTTTCTTTTGAGTCTGCCTGATTATACATGGCAAATGGAATAGTTAAACCCTCCGAAGCACACATTTAGTAGTGTTTTTAAAAACGTGTACAAAATGACATGCTGCGGAGGTAATTTTACTTGAAAATTTTGTTGTATGTTTTTACGGGCATTACCCATATTCCATACCATTCAGGGAGCTTAATGCCTTTAAATATGGGATTCAACTGTACTTTTCGAGTTAAGGCAGCATCAGTATCCATATCTATGGATGCGAGCTCACGCATGACTGTTTCTTTGATGGCTGTGTCAATTTTTTTGAGATGTTCCGGTCTCAAATTTAGTCCCTCTAAAGAGACTGTAAAAACTGGTTCCATAGTAACAATATTTAAAATGTTAAAAACTAATTGTGATTTAAGGTTTACTCATGTTTTACCATCATACCCTCATGGGCCAGTTCCAGCGTTTCGATGGCCACTTCGTTGCCATCTGCTTTCAGGTCGGTGCTTTGTATTTTCACCGGCCACGACTGTTTGATCTGCCACGTTACCACGGGTTCGTGGTTTTCGTTCAGCAACTTAATGGTGAGATCGCGCCGCTCAATGGTGTTGAGTTGTACGGTGTTGAGCCAGTCCCAAAACTGGTTGTCGCCCTTGAAGGTGCCGCGTTTCAGCGTCACGTTGCTGAATTTTTGCAGACCGGGCATTTTGATTTTGTGATATTCTTTGCTGGCACCCTCGCGGTACTCGATTACATCTATCTGACGATCAAGGCCACTTGCTTCTGTGAAGCCGATGCGGGTGCCGCCCCATTCCACGATGAAGTGAAACTTGGGCAAGGGATATTCTGCTGCCATATTTTTTTAAAATGTTGAAATGCGAAAGGTTGAATGTTGGATGCTGAATGCCGGGCGTTGAATGCCGGATGTTGAAGGTCAAATGCTGAATATCGAAGCCGGGTTAGCCGGTAAAAACCAACCACTTACTACCCAAATATCCACACTCGAAAGCCACCGCCCAAAGCGGTAAATCCACTACGACTCCGGTATTTTGTGCATGAAGCGCAGTACAATAAACTCTGCGGGACGCACTACGGCCATACCGATTTCTACAATCAGGCGACCATTGAGGATATCGTCAGCGGTCATAGTCTGGCCCAGCCCGACGCGCACAAAGAAGGCGTGTTCCGGCTTGACTCCCTGTAAAGCTCCTGCGCGCCATTGCAACGTGAGAAAATTCTCGATCATAGCCCGAATGCTTACCCACGTATTGGCATCATTGGGTTCAAAAACGAAACGATAGGTGGATTTTTTCACGGACTCTTCCACAAAATTGAAGAAGCGGCGGACATTGACGTAGCGCCATTCATTGCTTTCAGCCATGAGGGTGCGGGCACCCCAAACCACTGCGGCTCCTCGTCCGGTAAGAGTACGGATGGCGTTAACGGACTTGCCGCCATTGACATCCACATTCATGCCACCCTGGGTTTCGTCGTCTATCTTCACGCTTGGTCCGATGACATTGGCTAATCCCACATTGGCCGGCGCTTTCCATACTCCGCGCTCAGCGTCGGTTTTGGCCCATACTGCTGCAATAGCTGCACCGGGCGGCAGGCGCAAAGCAATTTGTGCAATGCGCGTTCTGATTTCCTCCTGCAATACTTTATCGGTACTCAGTGAAGCAAAGGTTTTGCCATCGTGGGTTCCTTTTTCGTTTGCGTTTTTGCTGTCCACCTTGTTGTGTACCAGGGTGATAGCTGTATCATCGTACCGCACATCTATGGTCGTATCTATGTGGGGATAGTAGGCCGCGCCAAACATCCGGTTTTCAGGAAACAAATTTCTGAAAGCCGTCATATCGGCCTGCACGCCACTTTTGACTGTAGCCGTTTGTTTTACGTCTATAATGGCCATACGGTCGCCCAATTTCGCTGCCTGTAACAGGCACGCTTCGTACACCTCCTGATAGCCGTCGCTGTTTACGGCTTCGGGAACGACGATCATGGTCGGCTCGTCCTCGGCTTCCACCGCTCTGATCCCATCTAATAGTTCGTCTTTTTTCGGTGTGCCGCTTACCACATAAGTACCGACCGAAACGATGTAGCACGGCCCGCCCCCATTGGCAAAATACCAGATCAGGGAATAGTACAGGTTGTACTTCGAGCGCTTGGTATCATCCAAAACGACCTGAAGATCGCGACGAACTAATTTTTCCTTTGTTTTGTCCACGAGAATTTCCTCTAAGGTGTCGGAAATGGTGACTTTGATGCCGTCATCTTCGGGTTGCGCTCCTCCAAACATTTCCACATAATCGAGCATGGAAGTGATTCTGACCGGCTTGTTCAGCAAATTCATGCCGGAGGCCGTGACATTTTTCTGGGTATATCCCACAAAGGCAGGAATACCGGTTTCAACGGCAGCCACGGACGGCGGAAGAAGGGACACTTCATCCACATGGACACCGGGCGTTTTTAATGTGCTTAGGTTGGACATGGTGAAATAATGAAATTGTTGTTGTTGTTAAGAAAATCTGTTTTTCAGGGTTGGGCGAAGGGAATATGATAATTTCTGTTTTTGTCTAAAACAGGCAGATTCAGGGTGTTGAAAATGCGCACAATCCCCAGCGTTTTGGGGTCGGCACGCTCCGCCACGGTCACCACAATCTCCGATGGCCCTGCGGGTTTGGGCGTAAAACGCAGAGTGCCTTCTTCCAATTCCAAATAGACATCCTGTGTCAGCGCAGAAAGGTTGTACTGCGTGACCACAGGGCTGCCCGACGACAGGGGTTTTACTTCTATGCTTTTGGTTTGGGCATCGGTGGCTTTGTACAGGAAATTGACGGGAATACGCCCTGCCAGATCGTCCACAGAGGCAGCCGTTTGAGCGGTAAGGCGAAAAACATCGGTTCCCACCGCGACAGGGGCTAAGTTGTCAAAAAAGAACAGGCGGGAAAGGCCGGAAGTATAGGGCAACGGGGCATGGAAGGGGCGCGTGAAGGACAGCGCTTCTGAATTATTCAGTACAATCCAGAAACTGACTTCCTCCTCTGCTGTCGGCTGAGCGCGGAAAAAATCCTGCCCTTTTGAGTCAATTACCTTCTCCGCAAAAACCAGTATGCCGTTGGGAAATGAGCGTGCAATCCATCCTAAAGCACGCATCCGCTGCTGCGTTTTGGCCGTAGGCACCAGCGAAAACACAGGACTGGCTTCCGAAGCGGGATCCGACGGGTATCTGTCGTGTTCTACGGAAATGGAAAAAAGTTCGGTAAATTTCCAGTGCATGGCCTAAAATGGATTTTCGTTGGTTTTGATTTCTTTAATGACTTCTACCTCGCCGAGATCGGAATTTTGAATGGCCACCATGCGCACCTTATACAGCACGGAGGGCTGGTATTTTCCGCCCAGTACGCCCCACAGATGGTTGATTTGTTCAAAATTCATGGAAAAAAGATCCACAATCAGTTTTTCAATGCCATCGGGGAAGAGTACACCGGGGCTGGCACCTGCCGGAGTAAAAACATATTTGCGCTGAAAAAAAGCGATGACCCGCGATACTTTAGCAACCGCCTTTTCGTAGGAGGAGTCTGTACAGCTGATGAGCAGGTACAGATTGAGGTGCAGCGTGGGGTTTTTCTTGGTGATGGTATCGCCCTGTTGCGTGTAAAAAGCGCCGTTTTTCAACGTCTTTTCCTCTTCCTGATTGACTAAGGTCAGCACGACTTTCTCTTTAAGGTCGCTGTCTGCCTGTTCCAACAGGGCAATGTTGCCGAGTTTGAGCGAATCGTTCTCATTCAGGAGAGCATCCTGCCTGAGTTCGTCCTGCAAATATTTAAGTGCCTCGAAAATCATGGGCAAAGAAGGGACCGGGACACCGTTTACAACACGGCTCCAAGAAGGTAAAAAAAAGCAAATATAGTTTCAGATAAATGACTGTATATCAGTACAATAGCACACAGGTGCTGTCATACCGGGTCATGCCGTTGCCATTAAAAATGTCGGGAAAGGAGGTTGTACGAAGGTAGCGCAATACTTGCCCAGAAAGGCACAAAGGTGCCGAAAAGAACACTATCGCCGTCTATAGACGACAATCCATATACGAAAGGGGGAAATCGTTTTGGGGTCGGGACAGGCTTTGAAAAAATCGGGAGGTAATCGAAGTCGGCGTGGAAGATCGGCGAAAAGCAGAGCGCTTTCTGAAAATCATTCAGGTACGAAACAGGAAAACGTCAAGGGGTAGATACAGGTCGGAAAAACATTGTCTTCAATAAACAGGCAGTGAAAATCGGGTGCGGGCCTTGAAAAGACCCTGTACGGCATTTATTGGGGGATATAATGCTGCTAAACGTTGCACCACTAAAACTTATTTCAGAGAAAACAAAAAATTTTTAAAAAATTTGCTGTGCCTTTTACAAACGCTCCTGCGAGGGGCGGCAGATGGAGGTCGGCTTCCTGTCAGGAAGCACTGCTTCCCGTTTTTCAAGATACTTTTTGTCAAAAATCCCCCCTGTCAAAGCTGATTGAGTTTATGGAGGTAAAAGACCCACGGATAGAGCGACGCAAAAGTTACCTATTCGCAGATTAGCAAGAATGGAGGAGATGATACAAGCCACGGTTAGTCACTCTTACCCAGCAAAATAATGCCATAGCCCGACTGTACACTGACTTTGCCGTCCTGCACCTGCACCTGCTGGCCGGAGTAATAGTCTTTCAGGCTGGTGCCGTTTTCAAAAACCCCGGCTACCGATATTTCCTTGTTGCCTGTGGGCAGATCCAAACCCACCACCACTTTGTCGCTGAACCCTTTTCCATTGTCGTAAGCGCGCTGAAAAGTGTAGTAGGGTGGGGGAGTGAGCATCTGGTGTTTTCCTGCGCCTACCGAAGGATGGTCGCGGCGGAAGGTACCTAATTTTTGCCAATGACTCAAAATGTCCTGTATCCTGTAGCCGTTGCGCACTGCATTGGCGTTCAACTCGTCCCAGTTCATAAAGGAGCGGAGGGTGGCATCGCCCTGTGTACCGGGAATAATTAATGGGCGTGCGGTCTCGTCGCCGTAATAAATTTGAGCACCGCCGGGACACAGCAGCAGTTTGGTACCGGTTTCTAAGGGCTTTTCGCGTTTCATGTCGAAAGGCCCGCCGTCGTCGTGGGAAGTCATATAATTGAGTACTGTCCTTTTAGTGAGAATGGTATGCAGCAAATGGGAGTATTTGCTGAAAACCCCCTCGTAATGCCCCTGTGCATCGCCTTTTAAACCAAAATTGATAAGCGCGTTGAAACCATTGGCGTAATAGTCGCGTTTGGTATCGCCAAAATCGTAGAGTCGACCAGAGTTGATATTATAAAAATACACTTCCCCGACCATATAAAAACCGTTGCTGTCCAACACTTTATCCGGGTGCGCGGCTTTCCACTCGGCAAAAGCCACATCAGCCTCGCGGCGCAATTCGGCCCAGGCGCTTTCCTCCAAGTGTTTGGCAGTATCGCAGCGGAAGCCGTCCACACCATATTTTCTGATGAGGTCGCACAGCCATTTGATGATGTAGAAACGGGGCGCACGCGGATAGCCCGTTCTTGCAAAAAAGGCGTTCAATTCGGCTGCTTCGCGCTCGTAGCGCCCTTCTGCCTTCCATTTTTGCACCAATGCAGGCGGCAGATCTACTTCCTGCTGACTTTCTGTGCGAATGTCGGGCAGGTTTTTGACCAAGGTGCAGGCAGTGGTATTCACATAATTCTTATAGTCGCAGGCGGGGCTTTGGCGCACCCATTCGGCGGGCCAGGCGGGATCGGCAGCGGTGGCAGGGCCGGTGTGATTGAGTACCACATCCATAATCACCCGAATACCGCGCCGATGGGCCGCTTCCACCATTTTTCGGAGGTCCTCTTCGGTGCCGAAATTGGGGTCTAAACGTGTCCAGTCTTTGGTCCAGTAGCCGTGAAAACCATAGGTGACCCCGGTCCCCTCGTCGGTGGAAGCGTGTATTTGTTCTACCACGGGAGTAAACCAGAGTGCATTGATGCCCAATCGGTCAAAGTATCCTTCTTCTATTTTATGTGTAATGCCTTTGATGTCACCGCCCATAAAACCCCGCAGCGGGGCTGCTTTGTCTGTCCGGCCAAAGTTTACGTCATTCTTAGTATCGCCGTTGTAAAAACGGTCCGTCAGCAGAAAATAGATATTGGCATTTTCCCAAGTGAACGGTACCCCCTGACGCACCGTGGCAACCGGCAGGGCGGTTTTTTTGGAAGAGGTGCAGGCCCCAAAAAAGGAAAGCGCAAGAAGTAGGAAACGTGTACGCATATCGAAAACAATGAATTTATTTAAAACGGATGGCTTTCACCGGGACAATTTTGGAGATGACCAATGAAGGAATGAGTAAAAACAACAGCGTAATGAACAGGGTGGTTGCATTCACCCCGATAATAGCGGTCCAGTTGAGGCGGATGGGGGCGTAAGCAATATAATAATCGGCTTCGTTGAGTTGTATGAATTTAAAGCGGTCTTGCAGGTAGCAAAAACCGAGGCCCAGAAAATTGCCCCAAAACATCCCGGTCAGGGTAATCACCGCTGCGTGGTACAGGAAAATCTGTCGGATGGAACCATTGGTTTCTCCCAATGCTTTGAGGATGCCGATCATGTTGGTGCGCTCCAACACCAATACCAAAAGGGCTGTAATCATATTAATAATGGCCACCGCCAACATCAGGCCCAAAATGACCACTTCGTTGTAGTCCTGCAATTGCAGCCACTCGAATATAGCAGGAAACTTTTCGCGAATGGTCACAGAAAGCAGATTGGGGGGCAGTACCTCATTGTAGATGTACTCATTATAAGGTTCCAGATCGTCCAGGTCCTCCAACCAAATCTCGAAGCCGCTGACCTGAGCCGAAGTCCAACCCAGTACCTGCTGCACCTGCCGGATGTCGCAGATGGCAAATTTGCGGTCGTATTCTTCCAATCCCGTCTTATAAATACCGCATACCTGAAAAAGGCGGCGCAATTGCTGCCCCTCTTTTACAAAATGTACGATGAATTTGTCGCCTGTACCCACCTGTAGCCGGTCAGCGGTTTGCCTGCTGATTACAATTTCTTTGGAAGGCACGGTATCGCCGGGGGCAGTCAACTGAGGCGGGTGACCTTCCAACAGGTAAGGCTGTAAATGGCTCCAGTCAAAATCCGCATCCACTCCTTTGAGTAAAATGCCTTCAATGGCTGTTTTGGTGCGAATAATGCCCGGTTTATGGGCAAATACCTGTATGTGTTGTATGCCGCCTTTGCTGCGGCACAGTTGCTCGTCGCGGGTCAGGGAAGCCGGAAACCGGGCCTCCTGCATATATTCAATACTGCGAATGGTATCTAAGGCAGGGTAAAACGGCTGATCGCGGTCAATGGGTGTGGGTTCAAAAGAAAGCGAATAGGCGGTGTCAGAGATATGAATATGTCCCCAAAATTCAAAAATTTTGCGGCTGATTTCGCTTTTGAAACCGGCAATCAGGGCAGTAGCAGCAATCATGACCGCAACGCTCAGGGCCACGGCGGCAATGCCAATCCGCAAAATAACTTTGGAAAAGTGCTTTCCGGAAGCAAAAGCGATGCGACGGGCTACAAAAAAGGGGAAATTCATGCACAAAGCCCTGCTTTTAATTGAACAGACAGAACCATGCGCAAAAGTAAGGCGCTTTTTGGAAAGCGAACATTTATCTTGCCTGAATATTCAAAAGAGGGCAGGTGCCGCATTACTCAGGAAAAACATAAGGGCGCACCTACAGAGTGCAATGTAACCAGATGACATTCCAACTCAATTTGTTGCGGCGGCTGGTTGATGCCCTCTGTAATCAGGTCTAACAGCCTTTTGCTGGCTGCCAGACCGATTTCATAGCCGGAATGATGCAGGTGGCTGATGCGGGGGGAATAGAAATTAGGGGCCGACCCGTCGCTGATGCAGATGATGGAAAAATCGTAGGGTACCTTAAGGCCTGCTTCTTCAGCTGCCTGTACAGCACCCACCAAGAGTTCATCGGACATGGCAAAAAGGGCGGTTGCATGCTTATTCTGTTGTAATAATTGCAGCAACATGGTACTGGCCAGTTGGCTGTTCGCTGCAAATAACTCCAGGTTGGGGTCAGCAATAAGCCCGGAGGTGGCTAAACGCTTACGAAACCCTTTGAGGCGTTCCCCGGTAATGCGCAGGGAAGGAAGGCCAAAGAGGCCGCAAATGTGTTTATGGCCTTGTTGAACCAGATAATCCGTAGCGTTACAGGCCGTCTTTGCATCATCTATGCGCACGCTGTTATAATCACCAGCGGGGACTTTATCAAAAAAAACCACCGGGATGCCTTCCTCAAAAATGGCATCGAAGTGTTTCAGTTCCTGGGTTTCTGCCGAGAGGGATACCAGAATGCCTTCCACTGCCAATTGGCGGCAAATCTTTAAATTTTCTGCCTCCGCTTCGTACGAGTCTTTACTTTGAAGAATCAACAGCCGATATCCGTTGAGGCGCATTTGTTCTTCAATGGCGCGAATGACGGAGGGCACAAAAAACATATTGATCTCCGAGATCAAAAGTGCTACCAAACCGCTGTGTCGCCGCCGCAAATTAACCGCCAGTGTATTGGGCATATACCCCATCTCATTGGCTAATTCAATAACGCGTTGGCGCGTATCGGCGTTGACGTTCGGATGGTTGGTCAATGCACGGGAAACGGTAGATACATTGATGCCAAGCAGACGTGCAATATCCTTGATGGTTATACGACTCATGCCCTGAAAATAAAATACAACAAAAAAAATAAAAAAAGTTTTCCACAACAAACGTTTGCACAAACGTTTGCAATTGCTTTCAAAGATTTTTTTGTTATCTGCCTATTGCGCAAAACAAAAGTGTTTGTACCTTTGTCTCATTGATAGTTAAATGACTGGCGGCAGCAGAATGCAATATGGGTTGTAACACGGAAAAGTAGCGGACGATGTCGGAAAAGTAGCGATCACGCAGTCATCACCAACTCTTAAGAGTTGGTCCCTCTCACGGTTAGGTACAATGCTTCAGTATATGCAACAATTTGCGGGGTCGGGTGTAAAAAGTTACACTCGTTCCCGTTTTTTTGTGTCCTGATCCAAACTGCAAAGATAAAACCGTATTTGAATCGCCCGATCATTTTTCTGTAATTTTTTCAGAATTCTTCGCAAACACACCCTTACTGCGAAGTGGCGGGGCGCATACCCTGAGAAAAAAAGCCTTCGTTCTTTCTAATTTTGTTCGGCAGGGCCATACAAAAGCATTTCAGGCATAACGACATTCGCCGCCATACCTGAAATGCAATCAGTATCGAAACAGAAAAATGTGCTGGTTTATTTATCCGGCGTAGCCATAACCGAAGTTGCTAAAGTAGCAGCGGTCATATAGGGCCTCTTCACAATGCGTTTCCGGGTTTTCACTTCCTCGGGTGCTTTAGAGTTGCACTCCCGCACTGCTTCGACAATCCTGCCGATTTTTTCGTAATTAATGCTATAGTTGATGAATTTCCCTCCGCGCTGTGTGGAAACCAGCCCTGCGTTCCGCAGGATGCGCAATTGCTGGGAAACAATGGATTGCTCTAAGTTGAGCCTTTGAAAAATTTCAAAAACGCAGGCAGAACCATTCTCATCAATAACAGCAAGAATTTGTATGCGAAGGGGATGAGCGATAGCACGCATAAGCCCGCTGGAAACGCCGACTTCTTTGGAGCCGGAGTTCAGCAAATGGGCACTAGCGGCGGATTTTTCCGGCCGATTCATAATAGTGTCAATTTTTTTGTTATAGTGTTTGTCAAACGACGCAAATATACAGCCTTTTAGTAAAGCTGCAAATTAATTGGCAAAAAATTTCAGGCAGCGAGCTCTTCTACCAATTCTGAAATCTGACTGATTCGATTTCGGTTGAGGGTGTAGTAAATAAACTTACCGTTGCGCTCGGTAACCACCACTCCCGATTTACGCAGGATGGCAAGATGCTGACTGGCTACGCTCTGCTCTAAACGCATTTTTACGTAGATGTCAGTGACGGTCATGCGATCGGTTTCTTCAAGGAGTTCAATGATGCGCTGCCGCAGTTTGTGGTTAACAGAACGCAGAACAAGAGCCGCTTTGCGCAATTCGCTATAGTCCAGCACAATGTCCTGGCTGCCTTTGCGCAACGTTGCGACTTCAGTTTTTGTTTTTCCCATAATAGTTGTTTAAAAAAACGCTTAAAGATTAGAATGAAATGCAATATGTGACTACAAAATTTATGCCATTTTTTTGCAATTATTCTTACGGTGAAGAAAAATTAACATATTTGTTTTTTGCGAGGCGGGAACAAATGATGTAAGTAGATGTTTTGAAGCAGTTATAACGCTTTTTTTTCAGGAAAATTTTACGGAATTTGTAATATTTGGGGCTTTCATATACAATGGAACATAGGAAAGCAGGTTCTCTGATGCGTTTTCAACGAATTTTTGATGTGCTATGGGTGCCAAGTGTGCAGCCGAACATATCAGGGAAGGTAATGGATATATGTCATATATTTCTAAAAGAGCGGGAGGAATTTTAGAGGCACCATTTCCACAGCAGACTATTGTACCCTTGGACAAAATGTCACCTGTATAGGCACTAAATGCCTCTTTATCCAATATAAGAGGGGCTGTAGGGCACACCATTTGTCCTTCTGCGTCATACAAAGCCGTCCACACTTCGTCGCGCCTTGCATCTATCATGGGCATATAGAACATTTTCTCTTTTCTTTCCATGACGTGGCGGGCTGCCCGAGCCAGCGCATCCAGAGTAGAAATGCTGATAAGGGGTTTTTGAAGGGCATAGCATAAGCCTTTGGCAAAAGAAATCCCTGTCCGAAGGGTGGTGTAAGACCCCGGACCACCGCTGACTGCTACGGCTTCGATGTCTGTTATGCGCCATTGTACCCGCTCCAGGCAGGCCCTTACCTGCAAAGGAAGTACAGCGGTATGTTGCGGGCAGGCAGGGAGGGTTTCTTCGGCCACTACTTCGCCTTCTATGCACAGGGCCGCCGAACACACGTCGGTTGCCGTCTCGATAAGCAATAATTTTGACATATCAGAACCTGTCATTCCATTTCTTCATCACAGGTCTCCTACGTGGATACCCTCAAAAAATCCCATTTTCCAGAGCAACAGAATCAAAAGACCAACAACAATGCGGTAATAACCAAAGACTTTAAAGCCGTGGCGGGTGAGGAACTGTACAAAGGAGCGAATGGCCAGCATCGCTACTATAAATGCCACGATATTGCCCACAGCCAGCAGCATAATCTCCTCGCTACTCAAAGGTGTAGTGGCCTCTTTCAGATAATCGTACAGGGATTTGCAGGTAGCAGCAAACATCGTGGGTACTGCTAAAAAGAAGGAAAACTCCGCCGCAGTGACGGGCGATAAGCCCTGAAAAAGGCCTCCAAAAATCGTGGCTGCGGAACGACTTACGCCCGGGATCATCGAAATGACCTGAAAAAAGCCAATTTTAAGGGCTTTCTTAGCGTCAATATCCGCGATGGAAGTTTGGGCATCCAGTTGGCGTTTAAAATAGCGGTCTAAAAACAGGAATAGTACCCCCCCTGCAATCAGCGCCATTGCCACCACCACAATGTTTTCCAACCATTGGTCAATGTACTTTTTTAACAAAAGACCAAAAAAAGCAGCCGGCAGGAACGCTATTGCAAGTTTTATATAAAAATCAATACCCTGAAAAAAGCGCCTCCAATACAGGGCCACCACGGACAGAATGGCACCAAGCTGGATACATACAGTAAATACCTTGACAAAAGGATGTGTGGCAATACCCATTGCAGAAGACGCAATAATCATGTGACCAGTGGAAGAAACGGGCAAAAACTCTGTCAGCCCCTCTACAATGGCTAAAATAATGGCCTGTATCCAACTCATGCGGCAATATCGGTGGGCGTGACACTTTCTGTGTCGGCAACGATGGATTTGCTTCTTTTAAAAATACCAATGACCACCACTACAAAGCCGGCAACCATCAGGGCAGGGGCCAGCGTGATGCGGCGAAAACTGTAAATGCGCTCGGGTTCCCAAACCTTCGGATCGGGCATGGCCCCGCCGCTCATGGTCAGCAATCCCAGCAAAATCAAAGCCAATCCTGCACCCATGTAAATGTAGTTTTGGCGGCCATACAACAAAGGCATATCGCCGATGCTGAAGGCGGAGCCGCTCTTTTCTGTCGGCTTGCGCACAGGCGCAGGAGGGGGCGTGGACTTGCGGGGTGTTGCGGGCTGCGGATTTTGTTGGGGCTGTCCGGGGCGGCGTTGTGGTTGCGAGGGTTGTTTTGCCATGCTAAGTAATGAGTTGATAATACAAATTTTCGCCGCAAAGATACATGAATTATCGGGAGTTCCTACTTTTGCGGCAAGAATGAATTTTCAATTGCTGCATACAGACACCTCAACGCGTGCGCGCGCCGGTGTTTTAACCACCGATCACGGACCCATAGAAACCCCGATTTTTATGCCGGTGGGTACGGTGGGTACCGTTAAAGCCGTACATCAACACGAGTTGGTCAGCGACGTGCATGCCCAAATTATATTGGGCAACACCTATCACCTTTACCTGCGCCCGGGCCTGGAAGTAATGCAGGCAGCAGGCGGTTTGCACGGATTCAATGGGTGGCAACGGCCCATATTGACAGACAGCGGCGGCTATCAGGTCTATTCGCTTGGGCATCGAAGAAAAATCAAAGAAGAAGGGGTGACTTTTCAAAGCCATATTGACGGCTCGCGCCACGTGTTCACGCCCGAAAACGTGATGGACATCCAGCGCGTCATTGGCGCAGACATTATTATGGCATTCGACGAATGTACTCCCTATCCATGCGAATATGCTTATGCTAAAAAGTCATTGGAACTCACCCACCGCTGGTTAGAGCGCTGCAAAACGCGCTTTGCAGAGACATCGCCCCTCTACGGCCATCAGCAGACCCTTTTCCCAATTGTGCAGGGCAGCACCTATCCCGACTTGCGCAAAGCCTCGGCAGAATATATTGCCAATACCGAATGTATAGGAAATGCCATCGGGGGACTTTCTGTAGGAGAACCTGCCGAAGATATGTACGCCATGACGGCCTTAGTGACAGACATTCTGCCCGTTCACCGGCCGCGCTACCTTATGGGCGTGGGTACACCCGAAAATATCTTAGAATGCATCGCACGGGGCATAGATATGTTCGATTGTGTATTGCCCACGCGCAATGCACGGCATGGGCTGCTGTACACCACTCAGGGCATTGTCAACATTCGGAATCAGAAATGGCGCAGCGATTTTTCCCCCATAGACCCCGATTGCCCCGCATCCACCAGCCAAACCCACACACGGGCCTATCTGCGGCATTTATTCATCAGCAACGAAATACTGGGGATGCAACTGGCTTCGCTTCAGAACCTTGCTTTTTTCCTGTGGTTGGTACGTACTGCCCGACAGCACATTCTGGAAGGCAGTTTTGCCCGATGGAAAGCCGAAATGCTGCCCATAGTGAGCAGGCGGCTCTAAGATAAGGGCAAACCGAACAAATTATCAGTTCGCCATAGCCACAATCTGCGTGGGAGGCAGGGTTTCGTTGCGCACCGCTACCTGCCGCAGCGTGTTTTTGGCCACTTCCATAAAGGCTTCTGCGACGGGATCGCCTGTTTTTAGAACTGCCGGATGGCCTTCGTCGCTGCCCTCCCGAATACTCTGCACCAAAGGAACCTGACCCAGCAGCACCGAGTGGCTTTCTTTGGCCAACGTCTTTCCGCCGCCCTGCCCAAAGATATAGTACTTATTGCCCGGCAATTCGGCAGGCGTAAACCAGGACATATTTTCTACCACTCCCAGAATAGGTACATTAATTTGGGGCAGCAAAAACATATTCATGGCTTTAATTGCATCGGCCAAAGCCACTTCCTGGGGAGTAGTGACCAGCACCACACCGGTGATGGGCGCTGTCTGCACCAAAGTCAACTGCACATCTCCGGTACCCGGTGGCAGGTCTATAATCAGAAAGTCCAAAGGCTTCCATACCACATCATTGAAAAACTGTTTGATAACAGCCGCAAGGCGCGGCCCGCGCAACACCACGGCCTGATCGGGTTCAATAATATTGCCTATACTGATTACCGGCATACCATAGGCATCCAAAGGTTCCATTTTCATGCGGCCCGACACATCGCGCACTTTCGGGCGTTGCCCCTTCAGGCCCAGCATGGTGGGGATGGAAGGGCCATAAATGTCTGCGTCCATTAGGCCCACACTGGCTCCTAAGCGTTGAAGACCCAGGGCTAAGTTGACCGACACGGTGCTTTTGCCTACACCGCCCTTGCCCGACGCAACAGCGATGATATTCTTAATATGCGGAACGGTACTGCCGGATTGCTGACTGCCCGGCGTTTTGGCTGCAAAGTGCAGGTTCACCTGCGCCTGTGGATAGGCGGCAACGATGGCTCCGATGCACCCAAAATTAATCTCTGCCTTTCCTTCCATCTGTAAGGAAGGCAGGGCAAGTTTGAGGTTAACATTATGGCCGTCTATCACTACTTCATCCACCATACCTGCTGTTACAATGTCTTGTCCTGTGCGTGGATCATATACGGTACGCAGGGCCTGTAGTATCTGCTCTTTCTGCATGGTCAATTATTAAGGGGTGTCATTTTATTAAGAAGTTCAATGAAACGCTTTTGGCGACTGAATGTTTATCTTCAGCTGCCAAAAAGCGGGCGGCACCGAAAAACAGCATGAAGTTGAACCTGTACGGGTTGCAGACACGGCGTTGGGGTTTTATAAAACACGAGACCTGTGTTTCTTATTATACAATTTTAAATAATGTAATTTGTTGAAAATTAATAACATTTATATTTTTAAAAATATATTATGTATTTTTTTTAAAAAAAAATCCTGAAAACTCATTCAATATAAACGAAAACCCGACATTAGCGCTTTCAAAATCACCACTTTAATAAAACACAACATCAACTAAAGATGGCAACATTTGCTGAAACTTTTGACAACTACAAATCCGAATTTGACGGATTGAATATTTCTTACGACGAAGCCCTGTTTTCTGCGGTTACCAAAGCGCTCGGGCCGGTTATCTATAACAACGACTCCAGCCGTGTTTCCTGCTCCGATGATGCAGAATTGGAACGGGTAAAGAAAAACTTTTTGATCGGCAAACTGGGACTTTCCGACGGCCCGGAATTGGATGCTGCCTTGAAAGGAGTATGCGAGCAAATGGGCAGCAGCAATCGCAATAAGTATCGCGCTATGTTCTACTACCTGTTGGTGGTGAAATTTGGGAAGGAGAGCATGTATAAGTAGTGATGAGAGATGAGTGATGAGAGATGAGAGACAGACGATAAGTGATGAGTTCGGCCGGGTCTGTGTAAGGACACATTAATGGCTTCTTCACAATAGAATATTTAAGGTGCCACGCCGCTTGTCGGCAGTGGCATTTTTTATGGTGTTTTTCCCTCTAAAGCATCTACATATTCCACAGAGCCAAGTCGAAATTTCATCGGTACTATCATCTTTTTTCCCCATTGGTGTTCAATTTTGCAAAAAAAGGGCAGATTTTCCGCTCGCCATTGCGGGAGAAAAACGACGGAGCGAACCGGAGCATTCGGGGTGCATTGTTCTTTTAATCGCGAAAAACGCAGATGCGCAGATGGTAAAAAAGATTTGGAAGGACTCAGCATGGAAAGAGAAGCCGGGGCAATCGGCTCCTTAACTTTGTATGGTTGGGCAAAGGCAGGCGTACCCATATTGCACAACCTAAGCAAAATCGAAAAGCGTATCAAGGTGGAAATCATCTTTTAAGAACGCTGTACAGAAGAATTTGGTGTAAGGGAAAGGGAGCCGCAAAATAAGCCCCTTGTTTTTCCGTTAACCTTGTACCCCATTGATTTTTTCACAATATTTTCTTACCTAACCTACTTTTGATTAATGAAGACAAAGGTCTTCGCCCTGCTTGTGGGCATTGACAAATATCATGGTCAGATCGTGATAGACAATCTGGCTACTTTTCCGCCGCTTGGAGGTTGTGTCAACGATATTAAGCGCATCGGGGATTGGTTGAAAAAAGACCCTTCCTTAGATGCTTCCGTTGTGACCCTCACCAACGAGGCCGCTGATAAAGCATCCATTGTTAAAAATTTTGAGTCGCATCTTTCAAAGGCTGGTCCCGATGATGCTGTTTTATTCTACTATTCCGGCCACGGTACGGTGGAAAAAGCAGATAAGTCCGTGTGGACGGCGGAGCAGGACGGGCGTTTGGAGGGCATCGTCTGCTATTATACCGGTAATAAGAGCGGCAAATTCCTGCTGGCTGACAAAGAGTTGCGCTACCTGCTCAAGCGCCTGACCGATAAGACCCAAGCCCATGTGGTTGCCATTTTCGACTGTTGCCATTCCGGCGACAATACCCGTTCCGGCGACGGCACTACCCAGGATGTAGTGGTCAAAAAGCAAATCGAATTTAAGTCCGCCGAACGCGGGGAGGATTTTTTGACTTTCCCGCAGCGCGACTGGGAAGATTTTGTTTTTGCAAAAGAACTGTCAGCTGCGGCATTTAAGGGCAAATTTATAGATGATGTGCTGCCGCCGGGGCGCTATGTCCAAATTTCCGCCTGCGAAAGCAATGAATCTGCATTAGAGGTGAACGGCTCAGGGGTATTGACCTTTCATCTTCTGCAAATCTTACAAAATACCGGCGGCAATCTCACCTACAGCGATTTGATCAGTCGGGTGCGCAATGCCACGCGCTATCGCTTTGCCCAGCGCCCCAAAGTCTATGTGCCGGGCGAGTATGCTACTTTGAAAGAAGCCGGATTTTTAAAAAAGCCTGTGGGAGCCACTTCTTCGGAGGCCACTCTGCAATACAATGAGGCCGGAGAATACCGCATCAATCGCGGAGCAGCCCACCATGTAGAGGCAGGTGTGACAACCATCAGCTTTACCGGGAAAAACGGAAAACCCGTACAGGGTTATGTGACGGCCACCACCTTAGACAGCGCTACAGTCAAGTTCACAGCTCCCGATCTGGCCAATATAGAGAAAAAAGACTATGCTGTACAACTTGCGGGAATGGCCAATCGGGTGGTACGGGTACACTTGGACAACCGCGATCTTTCGGATAAAGACTCCGATGCGTTGCTCGCCGCGCTGAATGCGCCTGAAAACGCCGCCTATATTGCGCTGGAGGATGATCCGGCGCGTGCAGATTTCACTCTGATTGGTTGGAATGGCATGTTATATTTTACCAGGGCCAATGATCCTTACAGACCTTTGACAATGCCTGTTAATATAGGGGAGAAGGACTTTAAACCCTTAATAGTCAATCAATTGCGTCATATTTCGCAATGGAAATTTACCCGCGAATTAAAAAATAAGGGCCAAAATGTGCTTCCGGAGCATTTCCTGAAAACAGAAATTTTCGCAGTGGACGCGACCGACAAAGAGACGCTGATGGCCCTGAAAGACGGAAGTCTGCCAGTGGAGTTATATAGCGTTCCCAATCCAAACGGGCCGGGTGTTAAGTGGACGGGTGCGCTGAAAGTGCGCATTACCAATATGTCCGCTGCGGATTTATATGTAGGAGCAGCCTACCTGAGCAGTGATTTTTCGTGCAATGTGTCGGCCCTGCTCGATCCGATGGTCACTACGCTGGAGCCTAAACAAAGTAAATGGCTGCGCGACCACAAAACAGGCGTGATTAAATTGAAATTGGACGAAAGTACACGGCTTTTCAATTGGCCTGCCAATGAAGAGTTTTTAAAACTGTTCTTCAGTTCGGAATTTTTCGACATGCAGCCGTTTGCCCAGAATGCCCTGCCCACTCCGGATGGTTTGGTGACACGCGGCAAGGGATTGGACGAAGAAGATGAAGCCACAGAAAGAAAGCCGACTTTGAACGGCTGGAATGCCTATACCATTCCGTTGCGCATTGTCAATCCCCTGTCGGGCAAGCCCGATATGGTGGAAATAAGCGCATATACCGGGGAAACGGCTTCGAAGCAGTTGGCACATTTTATGAAAGGTCTGTATCTGTAAACTTGCTTTCCGAAGAAACTCTTTTGTTGCAGCATCGGCTGCGCACCGACACAGATGTAGTGCAGCTGGCGCAGGACCTGCTGGGCTGTGGCCTCTGCACCCACATCGGCGGCATCCGCACTACCGGCATCATTACCGAAACAGAAGCCTATCGCGCACCGGAAGACCGCGCCTCTCATGCTTACGGGAACCGGCGTACCCGGCGCACCGAAGTCATGTTTGCAGCAGGCGGACACGCCTATATATATTTATGCTACGGTATCCACCACCTTTTTAATGTGGTGACCGGGCCGGAAGGCATGGCCCATGCCGTATTGGTACGGGCTGTGTGGCCGGTTGAGGGCTTGGAGACCATGTTGCAGCGCCGTAGAATGACCCGGTGGAGGCCCGGACTTACCACCGGGCCGGGGGTCTTGTCGCAGGCTCTCGGTCTTACCACTGCACTCAATGGCCAACCCTTGTTTGAAGCCGATGGCCCTGTGTGGCTCACTCCGCGCACATTTACCATTTCCCGGGCCATTATCCAATCGTCACCGCGTATCGGGGTGGACTATGCAGGTGAATGCGCAGCCTGGCCCTGGCGCTTTTTTATTCCGTTTGCAGAAATGCCTGCTCTGACAGGGGAGGGGAGGGATACCCGAACAGCTGTTTCATCTTAATCAGTATGGCCACCCGCGCAGGCACCTCCTGTTCCCAGCCGTCTGTGCCTTCACGTATTTTGCGCAGCACTTCCTTGTGGGTGATGTGCAGGATATAAGGATTGAAATTTTTGATTTCCACGATGTTTTGATTGGCCAACAAATAATCATAAACAAAACGGATGCTGTCCGGAATTTCTATGGTGTACGCTGTCAGCAGCTCCTCGCGGTGAGGCGGGCGGGCGGGATAGATATAGAAGCGGACGTTGCGCAGGAATAATTCTCCGAATGCGCCCAGCATATTGTCTGCGTTCTGTTGACAGGTTTCCTGAACGATGTTCTGGAGCTTTCTGGCACCCATGCATAAACCAATGCGGTGTACTTTGTAGTCTGAGAAGTAAGCAATCAGCTTTTTGTGTTGGGTACAGTTGGACAGAATGACGGTTTGGTGGAGGGCACACAGCAATTCGGCCCGATCCAGAAAATCGCGTTCATCTAAGCTGCCGTTACTCGTCAGATTATCCAAAGTAATCTCTGCCAAAAAGAAGCTTTGTTTGCCTTCCACGTCTTCTTCCTCTTTAAATTGATCGAAAGCATTGCGCGCCATATCCTGTTGCACCAGGGTGGGGGGGCGGTAGCTGCCGCGTGCAATGAGGATGGATTTTTTGTAGAGGAACTCGCTGGCATGTACCCCCATCCCGTCCGGCCCGAAGATGGCCACATTGGTCAGGCCATTTTTGACGAGCCACAGGCACACTAAGCGATTGTCTAATGCCGGAAAATCGGGGCCTGTGAGGCGCACCAGATCAATCATGACCCTGCCATGTATGTTGTCGGCGAGGGCTTGTATCAATTCCTCGGGTTTTTTGTGATAACGGTAGCAGGCATGGATCATATTTACCCCCAGGATGCCCACTGCCTGTTGTTGCAGCCGATTGTCGTTGTCCAACAGGCGCACGTGCAGAATCAGGTCGTTGGGGGGCATATCGGAGCGCAGCTGAAAACGCAGTCCCAACCAGCCGTCGCCTTTGATGGTCCGTGTGTAGTTGATAGCAGATACCGTATCGGCGAAAGCAAAGAAGTTGTGTCCCGGACGGCTTTCCCGCAACCGCAGCTCCATCAGCCGGTATTCATGGTCGAGCATTTTGTACAGGCGCGACTGGCAAACGTAGCGGCCTTTGGGTTCCGGGCCGTATATTTCGTCGGACACCACCTTGTCGTAGGCGCTCATGGTCTTGGCAATGGTGCCTGCGGCTGCTCCGACCTGAAAAAAATGGCGTGCCACTTCCTGCCCTGCCCCGATTTCGGCAAAAGCGCCATAAATATTGTCATCGAGATTGATCTCTAATGCCTTTTGTTCTGTTTCGAGTATTCTGCCCACAATCAATCAATAATTTGTATTAAACAATTAACAATTAACAATTAACAATTAACAATTAAAAAATGGGTTTTACTCCGGCGGAATCTATGGGGGGAATAGGTGGAGGCTGCACAGGCTTTACGGGTTTATGACGTGCTAAGGAATCGGCTAATGCTGTCCGGGCTTCTGCCAGCAGGATGGAGTCCGCCAGATGACCCGCTTCCAGCAAAAATTTCGCTTCCGACTCAGCCCTGTATTTTTTTCTGTATTCCTGGATGTTTTGCTGCACCTGTTGCTGAATGATGAGGTCGCGCCTGTTGTTGCAGGCGCACAACAGTGAAAAAAACAGAAAAATCGCAGTTGCTTTTTTCATAGGTGGTATTTAGATGTGCGTTTATAGTCCCAGCAAATGCCCCATCTGATCCTGCTTGGTTTGCAGGTATTCCCGATTGTCGTCTATGGGTGGAATGACGATCGGGATACGACGCACTACCTTCACCGGCGATTGCCTGAGCGCTTCTACTTTCAGGGGATTATTGGTGATGAGCTCGACCTGTTCGATGCCGAGGTCTTTCAAAATGGCAACAGCGCAGTCGTACTGCCGGGCATCTGCTTCAAAGCCCAGATGGGTATTGGCTTCCACGGTATCCAAACCGATGTCCTGCAGGGTGTAAGCCTTCAGTTTGTTGATCAGCCCGATGCCGCGTCCTTCCTGCCGCAAATAAATCACCACGCCCCCCGAAGCAGCCGCCATTTGAAGGGCCGCCTGTAGCTGTTGCCCGCAATCGCAGCGCAGCGACCCGAACACGTCTCCGGTCATACATTCCGAATGAATGCGCACCGGTACCGGGCGGGAGGGGTCAAACTGAGGAGCTATGAGCGCCAGATGGGGCATTTTTTCCGTAGGCTTGTCTGCGTATGCCAACATGCGAAACAAACCATAGCGGGTGGGAAGCGGGGCTTCTGCTTGTCGTTGCAAAATGGGTGTTGAATTGTTTATTTGTTGAAGTGTATTATTGAATCCGCCTTTGGATCCTTTGCGTTGGGATCACTTTGAAAAAGCGCAAAGATAATCTAAATTTTTTTATCCACAAGGCTAATTGATCACTGAATTACAAAGTCAGTGAAAGCCCTGATCTCTTTTTGTCCCTTCCCATCAGAGAATCTTGATCTGCCTGTTCTTAGGGCTAAAACCTTCCCATGCAACAACGGCTTATTTTAACAGTTAGACACCAGCAGCGTAGATTCGATGAAAAAATAAAAAAAAAAGTGTTAAAAGTTACCGCCGTATTTGTTATTAATTTTACATTTGCGGTTAAATTGCTTTCTTCCAAGGAATCAGTGGCTACATAATCGTTTTTATTCTCATGGAAAGGTCACCTGTATCTCTCTCCCTTATTCGGGACAGGTTTTGCGGTTCCCTTTCATTTCGACTATCCTGTTTGTGATAAAGCACAAGCGATTTAAAAAAAGGCAAGACAGTATATTATTCGATGTACTCGAATAATATGCTTGTTGTTGTTTATGATTGTGGTAAAAGAGGGAATAAAGTTTTGCAGCGATTCGGATGACTTAAGTGTTCTTGCGGGTTCCAATGTCAAAAATTCACTTATTTTTTCATAAAATTTCATAGTTCATGAAACGTTTTTTCAAACATGCACGAATGTCGCCCCTGCTATGTGGTGCATTCTTTGCTTTTGCAATGCTTTTCTGTGCAGTAGATGCTTCTGCGCAGTTCAGGGCATCTGAACATGAGGTCTATTCAATTGATCTCAAGACTGCTCTTGTGGCCAAATCATTCAAGCCTCACTCCGATGCGATGAATGCTTTGAGCCAGCAGGCACAGGTCTATCGCCAGAGTTACGCAGCGCAACAGGGTACCGATAACGAGGCCCTTCACATGCTCCGTATCAATTACTTCACAGGAGTTGCCAACGAAATAGACAAAGGAGGCAATGTAATGGATGCGCTGATGAAGACTTTCGATAGTACTTTGTTGCCCGAAGCCCGCAACTACGGAGTAGTCACGGGTGCTTCTTTACAGTTAATTTACAACGAAGCGGTAGCTTTGGTAACGATCTAAATTTTTTAACATTCATTTTTTCAATTTCAATCTCATGAAAAGAGTAAGACATACACTACAGGCGATTTTAGCCGTCCTGTTTATATCGGTCTGCTCGTTAGCCAATGCTCAGATAGATCTGGGTTTGAGTTGGACGATTGGGGCGTGGCCTAATGAGCCTGGCTTCGAAATTATCAACACGGCCACTGGCGCTGTTGTATATTGCGAAGCAACCTATGGCGCTACTCCTGCTACTACAGCCACCATCAATGTGCCACCCGGTACTTATAACGTCCGGGCGTACGACGGCTATGGCGATGGCTGGGACGGTTCCACCCTGACTGTGCGTCAGGGTACGTTTGTACACGTAAACGCCGTTACCTGGAATGGTGCCGGTGCTGCTTCGAATCCCTGCCCCGCTCCTGTGGGCGGCTTTGGCGGGCCTATCATCGCTACTTTCACCGTAAATTTGCCCACTTGTGTTATCACCTGCCCTGCACCTATTACAGTGAGTACCAGTGCAGGTCTGTGTTCCGCAGCCTTTGTTGATGTGGCCGAGCCTACCACGTCAGGCTGTACCGGTATTGGTATCAACAATGCGAATTTTGCGGGTCCGCAAACGGCACTTTTATTTAACGGCACAAGTCTGTTACAAACTACTACTACCGTTACAGGGCCTTTTACACCTCCGCCTACAGGCGCAGGTAACCTGCAGGTCACATTTAATGGTGACTTCGATTTCAGTACGGAAAGTACCAACCTGCGGGATGAAAATGGCAATATCATAGGAGTAATTTCCGGCCCTCAGTGTGGCACTGCTACGATTAACATTTCGGTTACTCAGGCTCAGTTGACTTCCTGGGCTGCTAATGGCACCATGAATTTCACCTTAGATGCCAACACCAATGTCAACGGCCCTGCGCTTTGTGGTGCTGCGGGCAATTTCATTCAGATAACCGTAACGTATCCGACTGCTACTGCGCCTTACACAAATAACATCAATGGCGGACAAAGCGCTGATGGTCCTTATCCCTTGGGTACCACTCCAATTACTTTCACTGCATTGGATCCGACGGGTATTACTGTAACCTGCCAGACTTCTGTAACGGTGGTGGACGGTACAGCACCTGTACTCACCTGCCCACCCAACCAGACGTTTAATCTGGCACCCGGTGAATGCCGGATTGCTGTGAATTATGATGTATCTGCGGTAGATAACTGTTTCACTACTCCTGTACGTCCTTTCCAGTCCGCCCAGTTCAATGTTTTCCGCATTCCTGATACCACGGCTGCCATCAGTGCCGACGCACTGTCCTGCGGGCCTGGCATTGTGACCAATCACTATTTTCAGGTCATGCCTGCCAGCGCCAGTTCTTTCCTGGCGGATTACCTGCGCATTGGTATTCCCACTACCGGTGCTCCGGCTGGGACCCAATATACCGTACGCCTTTATACACTGATAAACAGCAACACGCCATTTAACGTGACTGCTGCCAATCGGGTTTTACTGGGTTCTTCTGCTACCTTCGTATTGCCTGCTGCGATTGCCAATCAGCGCATCAATATTCCCATCCCGAATATTCTTGTACCCGCCGGGGTACCTGTATTGGTGGAGTTGGAAACAAATCGCGCTTTTGTTGTCTGGACACCCACAGGAACAGGTACTCTTACATGGATAGCTGCACCGGCTTGTGGAATTTCTCCCAATGCACCGGGCTTATTCAATAACGTCGGTTTCCAGTTAGACCTTTTTGCGGTATTGCATGGCTTTAGCCCGCTTACGGTTGTACAAACTGTTCCTGCGTCTCCGCCGATTCCAAGCGGTTCCAATTTTGAAATTGGTACTACCCGCTTGTGTTTCCGTGCTACCGATGCAGCCAATAACAGCACTACCTGTTGTTTCGACATTACGGTACGTCCTTTCTCCAATCCGGCTTCTGTGAAGTGCAACGACAATGTGCAAATTTCTTTAGATGAGGACTGTTCTGTAGCCATTGGCGCAGACGACATCTTAGAGGGTGGCCCTTATCGCTGCTATGAGACTTATGTGGTACAGATGGATCGCACGGCACCTTATAATAACGGCCCCTGGTCAAACAACATTGTTACCAATGCGGATGCCGGCAAAACTATAGGTGTTCGCGTTATTGACGATGTGAACGGAAATGGCCGTCTGGACGCAGGTGAGAACAGCTGCTGGGGTACTGTTTCGGTAGAAGATAAGCTGCCGCCGGTACTTTCCTGCCTGCCTTTCACGGCTCCCTGTAACGTAAATACGGCTCCCGGGAGTCCTGTTACATTACCGTTGTCTTATACTTCTGCTAATATCATCATACCTACATCAGGTACTGCCAGTAGCTCTGTTAATGTAAACTTACCGCCCGGTACCGTTGTCGGTATGCGCGTGAAAGTGGTTACCAACCACACTTGGGTAGGCGATATCGCTTTGGATATTACCAGCCCCGGAGGTGTTACCAGACGTATGTTTGATCGTCCGGGTATTCCACCTGCTGGCTTTGGGTGTGGAGGGGATGGATTGAACGTCACTTTTGACGACAATGCTTCCACCACTTATGCTGTATTTGAAGCCACTTGCGGCAATAATCCTGCCATCAGCGGTACTTTCCAACCTTTCCAGACCTTGGCTCCTTATCTGGCTGCCACTACAAATGGGACATGGAACATTCTGTTTACGGACTTCGTAGCAGGAGACGGCGGTCCTAATACAACTGTTACTTTGGAATTTATTGTCAATACGACTTTCCCATTGATCAACGGTTTGTATGTAGCGCCCGGTAGCGGCGTAACACAGATAGATAGCAAAACATTTGTGGTAGCCGCCGGAGCTGGTACGCCGCGTATGGACAACTGCTCGAATGTTACGCTTTCTTACATAGATACCAAAACAGAAATCAACTGTCCGAATCCTTTAACAGGCACTATTGCTCGTAAGTGGACGGCTATTGATGCCTCCGGCAACACGTCCACTTGCATCCAGACACTTAATCTGCTCCGCCCTACACTGGCGGATGTGGTTGGGCCGGTGAACTTTGACGGCATTGCTGCCGATGCAAACAGCGCTGCCATTTCGTGTACTGATGGCGTTTATCCAACGCCACAGGTACTGACTGGTATGGGCCGCACCCGGGTTACACCTACTGTGTTCAATGCGTCCAATGGTTGTTCAATCGGCTGGGATTATACAGATGTCAGAATTCCGGTTTGCGACGGTACCTACAAGATTCGCCGCCGCTGGGTCGTCATTGACTGGTGTACCAGTCAGGAGCGCGAATTTACTCAAATTATAAAGGTAGTGGACAACGTAGGTCCGGTACTCGAATGCGACCGCGCTCCGGTGGCAGGCGACGAGATCGAAATCCGCGCTGACGGCTCCGATGCAGGCCGCGAACCCGACACCTTCCGCGTGTTCCGCCGCGCTGTGGCTCCGCTCGAAGGCGGTATCTTCCAGCGCATTCAAAACGGCGCGCTCACCGGCAACCAGCAGAACACCATTGGTTACTACGCCAATGTGGACTTTGGTAAGTGCTGCGCCAGCGTGGATATGCCCGACTTTATTGTGTCTGACGGCTGTTCCCGCGTGAAGAGCATCAGCGCCATGATTACAGGTATCAATCCCAACACCAATCAGGTAATTGGTATGTTCGAAATTCCGGGTACGATTGGCGACTTCCAGAACAACAACTGGTGGGTACCCGACACCATGGCCCGCGTGGGACGTACTGCCTGCCTGCCTATGGGTACACATGATGTGGTTTACACCGTTACAGACGACTGCGGCAATGCTACGACCTGCGGGTTTAAACTGTTCATCATAGATGAGAAGCCCCCGATTGTAGCTGCCGACCGCGAAACAGAAATTTCCATTGGCTACAACGATGATGAAGACTGCTATCCTGGCAGCCCGGCGGATTCGCTGGCTGACAGAAGGGCCTGCAAAACCAACGGTGTGGCCTGGATTCCTGCACGCAATTTCGACGACGGTTCTTATGACAATTGCGGTCCTATCCGCTTCACTATCCGTCGTATGCCCGATACCACCATCCGCATCGGTAACGCCACCATTGATCAGTACAGCCCCTTCATTGAGAGCCTGAACAAGCGCGACGGATGTGTTATTTGCGATCCGGACGACGACTTCCTGTTCTCTACCGACTTTGGTCGCACCGTGACCGATCCGTTCGATCTGTTCCTGACCACACAGTTTAAGCCGACGGAATACCAGCGTGCTATCTTCGAGCAGGACTCCATCAAGTTCTACTGCGACGAGGTAGGCACCCGCCAGACGGTTATCCTGCGTGTATATCAGGTTGATGACAATGGTTCCCCACGTTTGGACCGCTATGGCAACCGCGTTTATAACGAGGCCATGGTTCAGGTATTCATCCGTGACAAGACGCGCCCCACCTGCGTGGCTCCTCCAAACACGACTGTCAACTGCGAAAACTTTGATCCTACCCTCTGGGCTTATGGTCAGGCTTCCTCCGACGACAACTGCTGTTTGGACACCAGCCGTGTATATCAGGGCAAGAAGGGCATCAGCCACACTGCTAACTACGGCCTGTTTGATACTGTGTGTCAGTTAGGTACCATCACGCGTACCTTCACTTCCTACGATTGCAGTGGCAACACATCTGTTTGCTCACAGCGCATCGTAGTGACTCCGCGCGAATTCTACTTTGTCCGCTTCCCGGATGATCGCATCATCACCAAGTGCGACGGCACGGGCCAGTACGGCGCGCCGACTTTCTTTGGTGAAGATTGCGAACTTTTGGCTACTTCCTTCCGCGATGATACTTTCACGGTGGTACAGGATGCCTGCTTCAAAATAGAGCGCCACTGGAAAGTGATTAACTGGTGTACCTACGATCCGAACTGTCCGCTGACGTATGTTCCGAACCCCAGCCCGAACGTACAGGTGAACGCTTCGGCGAACCTGCCCGGTCCGATTGTGTCGAACATAGATGGCTGCTTACAGGCCAATGCCCTGAATCCATGGCGTTCGGCTTGTGTGCGGATCAACCCCACGGATGTCAACCCGACTTCTTATACCGTGTTCCACATGGTTGCGCAGAACTGTCCGCAGAAGGGCCGCCTGCATTTCAATGGCTATGAATATACCCAGATCATTAAGATCATTGATACTGAGAAGCCGACAGCTCCGTGCGTGAAGCCGGATACCTGCGACCTGACGGAGAATGATCCTGCCTTCTGGAACCGCGACTACTGGTGGGATGCGAAGCACGAGAGCCATGACCTGTGCGAGATGCCGATTGACCTGAAGTTGACGGCTACGGACGCATGCAGTGGCCCGAATGTGGGCATCCGCTATTTGTTGTTCCTTGACTTAGACAACAATGGCACGATGGAGACGGTGATCAACAGCGTCAGCCCGCCGCCGACCAACACAGTGTACTATGGCAATGCTTTGAACCCGAATTATACGGGTGGTACGGCACGTGCCTTCGACCACCGCATTGTGAACAACCCGTCGCTCGACTGGTACCGTTTTGCTATCCAGTACACGACTTCGGGTGCTACCCGTACCGCAGCGGTGCGTTTCAATACCGTGCGCAATCCGGGTACCTATGCGCTGCCGCAGTTGCCACACGGCAGACACAAAATTAAGTGGATATATGACGACGGTTGCGGCAACGAACAGGTATGCGAATATCCGTTTGAGATTCGCGACTGCAAGAAGCCGACCATTGTGTGCAAGCCTCTGAGCATCAACATCATGCAAACCGGCATGGTGACCATCTGGGCAAGCGACTTCTTAGAGTATGGCTTAGATAACTGCACCCCCTCGGGTCAGTTGAAGTATTCGATCTCTACGGGAGAAACCCCGCCGTCCACCTTCCCGCTGGATGCCAACGGCAACCCGATCACCAGTGTGACGTTTGACTGCACGCAACTCGGCCCGAATGTGATCCAACTGTGGGCACAGGATCGGGCAGGCAACGCTGACTTCTGTCAGGTGATCCTGTTAGTGCAGGACAACATGGGCAACTGCGTACAGAAGGCCACCGTAGCAGGTGAGTTGAAAACAGAAGCCATTCAGGGCGTACAGGACGGTACGGTTGAGTTGTCGGGCAGCCACGTGGCTGCGTTGCCGCTCCACCTCTTCCGCAAGTCTGGTCAGGATGGTAAGTACGATTTCTCCGCTGCGGTGCCGATTCTGGGCAGTTACACCCTGACTCCGGTTCGGGACGACAACCCGCTCAATGGTGTGACCACCCTCGACCTGGCGTTGATTTCGAAGCACATTTTGAATTTGTCGGCCCTGAACAGCCCGTACAAGTTGATTGCAGCGGACGCGAACAAGTCCGGTACGATCACCACCCTTGACATTGTGGCGCTGCGCCGTTTGATTCTGGGCATTGATCAGGAACTGCAAAACAACAACTCCTGGCGTTTTGTAGATAAGAGTTATGTGTTCCCGAATCCTCAGAATCCGTTCACGAAGGCATTCCCGGAGACGAAGACCGTAGCCGAGGTACGTGCTAATCAGATGAACGAGAATTTTGTGGGTATGAAGATCGGTGACGTAAACGGCACGGCTCAGGCCAATGGCCTGATGGGTTCCGACGACCGCACGACCGGTACGCTGATGTTCGACATTGAAGACCGCACGGTGAAAGCCGGTGAGGTGGTAGAAGTGAAGTTCCGTGCTGCTGAGCGCGTGACGGGCTACCAGTTCACGCTGAACCACGTCGGTTTGGAAGTGATGGACATTGTACCGGGTTCCGGCATGGGTATGGACAACTTTGCGGTGTTCAACCAGGAAAGCGCCCTGACGACCTCTTTCAATGGTGATGTAGCCGGCGAGTTCACGGTGAAATTCCGTGTGCAGCAGGCAGGCAGCCTGAGCAAGATGCTGGGCGTATCGAGCCGGATCACGAAGGCGATTGCTTACGACCTCAACGAGGGCGGCGAGCAGATAGCGCTTCGTTTCAACAACAATGGCGTGACGACGATTGCCGGTTTGGGCTTTGAATTGTATCAGAACCAGCCGAACCCGTTTGTATCGAGCACCGTGATTGGCTTCCACCTGCCGGAGGCAGCGAAGGCGACGCTGACGGTATATGACGAAAGCGGTCGGGTTGTGTTCACACAGAAAGGAGAGTTTGCGAAGGGCTACAACCACTTTGCGCTGAGCCGCGAATTGGTACCGACAACGGGTCTGCTGTACTACAAAGTAGAAACGGAGAAGGAGAGCGCCACGCGCAAGATGATCCAGACGAAGTAATTCAGTGAGGTGTGGACGGTGATGCAGAGGGCTTTCAGTTCTTAAAAAGGATGTAAGGCTTTTGGATGATTGCCCACACACCATCTGTAGAAGAAGTGAAAGTTTCCGGAAGGAAAGTGTTTGGCTGGCGATTAGAGGATAATCGTTCGCCAAACACTTCCTGAAGGGAACTCTTCTTAAAAGAGATAAAGCGCAAGCAGGACGGCGAGCCGCGTCCGATGAGTATCCTGAAAGGATTTGGGAAAGGGAAAGCAGTAGCCGGGCTGACCATGCAGCGTTGGGCGATTTTCCTGCGGTGTTGTTTGTATGCGGAAGGATTACTTGTGCATAGAAAGAAACATAAGACTAAATCGGTTTTTGGGATGGCCTCTCTTCAACAGTTGAAGGGGGGCTTTTTTTATTGGCTGATTGTCCACCCCGCTCCTATGAGCAAGGAGAAACAAGAGGAAATCAGAAAGTATTCCGGCTTGCGTCAGGGGAATTTGAGTGATTATAAAGTAAAAAAGGTTTTTTGGGTGAGAGTAATCAACGCAGTTGATTGATTTGTGTTTCTATTTCAGCTATAGATTTCTTGTACTCATCCAAAGATTTCTTTTCAGATTCTAATCGTTCTAATAAGCCTGCGGCTGCTGTTTCCTGGCTTTGATTTTCGAGGTCCTTTATTACTTCTTCCAGAAACTTCAACTTTTTCTGATAAGAGTTTAACATCTCCTGCATCTCGGCTAATCTTGCGGTTTTATCGGGATGGGCTTTCATGGTGTTTTCGAGGACTGCTGAAGTCTTTGTTACTTGCTCAGAAAGGCTTTGACGAGTGTCTTTCAGAGACTGAATACTGGCCGCAGAATTGTTATCACCATTACTTCCTGATTCCTGCAAGGTTGGAACCGGGTTGCTATTGGCCGCTGGTATCGGGGTGTTTTTGGAAGAGTCGTGGCTGCATTGCAAAAAAATGAATGCAGCACAGAAAAAGATCGGGTAACGCATTTTTAAATAAATTGTGAAAAACAGCCACAAAGATACGCCTGAAATTTCAGTCAAGCAGCTGGTAATTGCGGTATTCCCCTATTCTCCAGCCCGTGTGATCTTCTATCCATTTGGAAAGGCGTTCCTTGAAAGAGTGGGAGGGTAGGGCAGGGGAGTGGGAAAATTGCCAGTTCATGGCTTGTATGCGCTTGTGCATCACTTGGGGATGGGTGCCTTCAAAGCGGACAAGGGGTTCCCGATCTTCGTAAGAATAGGGGACGGTGTCAGCGACATTTTTACTCATCCAGTCATCCGAATGCCATAACCTGTTGAAGGTCAGTTGCTTGCGTTGCTGATTGGTTGGGTGTTTTACCCAGCCGTAGTGATATACGGTAGCGGGCAATAGCTTCACACGCAATTTACGCAAGGTGCCTTTGTCCCATTTCCGAAACCCCTGAGCATCCCGATAGGATCGAATCGTTTTGTCGTTGCGAATCAGGCGTACCTCGCGCCTGTACCAACGACGCGAAGCTCCGAGGTAATCGTAGGAGCCGTAAAAATGATGGTAGTGAAAAAGGAGACCTTCTACACGTATGTCCTGCCGGGCTGCCTCTATTCCTGCTCTGATGGCCGCATAATCTGCCTCGTGCAGACACTCATCGCCCTGAATATACAGACACCAATCGTAATGATCGGAAATGGCATCCAATGCTTTATTGGTTTCTACGGCCAATACGCGTCCCCCCGAACGGAGGTTGTCGTCCCACACGGTCTCTATAATGTGGATTTTTTCGCTGGCAATACTGCGAATCATGGCAAGGGTAGCGTCCTCCGATTGCCCCACTGCCACCACAAAGTGATCGCAGAGGGGCAAAGCGGAAAGAATGGCTTCTGTCACCGGATAGTCGTACAGAATGGCATTGCGAACGAAGGTGAAACCACAAATGGTTGGTTTTTTCAAAAGACAAATACTATACTCTTAATTTTTTAAACTGATCTATGGATTTTTTTATGCCCTCCATCGGGGTGGTTTTATAGTGTTCCAACTCTATAAATTTATGGCGCAATCCCGCCTTGTTTTGCCATTTGAGAATGGAAGCAAAATCTATGGAGCCATCTCCAAATTCGATGGTCTCTCTGTTTTGGGAACGGGACATATCTTTCAGGTGGCACAATTCCCAGCGGCCGGGATAGGCGTTAAACCAGTCTGTCGGATTAAAACCAGCGTAGGCTACCCAATAAAAGTCCATTTCCATAACCACTTTTTTGGGATCCAGTTCGTGCAACAGCCACTCAATCAGCAGGCGACCGTCCGGGCCTTTTTTCGAGTACTCGAAGTCGTGATTGTGATAGCCAAAACGGGTACCTGCCCGGGCGCAATAATCGGCGGTGGCCCGATAGAGTTGTACCATATCCGCAATGTTGCCCCGATCTCCTTCATTCATGTAGGGACAAATTACATACTTTACTCCCTGTGCCACTAAGGCATCTATGTCCTTTTTCAGAGTGTCTTTAATGTCTTTGGCCGCTTTATCGTAATCGGAACTATCCATGGATTTATGGATAGAGGGCATAGATAATTCATTGGCTCCCAGCAGTTTCATAAAATCTGGAAGGGACATGCCAAATATTTTCCCGTTCTGAAAACCAAAAGCTTCTACTTCCCGGTAGCCCATTTTGGCAATGGCCTGAATGGTAGAAGCAGCCTCTTTGTTCATGTCCTCCCGGACACTCCAAAGTTGTACGCCGAGGCGCGTAACCGGTTTTTCTGCGGCAGCCCACAAAGCATTGCCGGACAGGGCAGTAGCAGTACCTGCCAATGCAGAAATTTGTAAAAAGCGACGACGATTCATAAAAAATGAAAATAAGAAGTGAAAATTGGATAAAGCATGTTTGCATACAGGTGTCGTGGAGAATTTCACAGGTATAGGCGATATGCCGCAATAGAAAGCGTATAAGCGAAAAAAGGCCGTTTTCAGGATCAGGAAATTCTGCTCCACAGACCGGTTTCTTTTTTATGGGCTTCCATGTAATGCCGCAGGCGTTCGTGTTGGGGCATTTCCAAATAGGGATCTTTTTCCAATATATCTGCCGCAATATCGCGGGCCGCAGCCACTATTTGCCCGTCCCGTGCGAGATCGGCTAAAAGGAAGCGCAACATGCCACTTTGCCGGGTGCCTTCCATATTGCCAGGGCCGCGCAAACGCAGATCGGCCTCGGCAATGATGAATCCGTCATTGGTCTGGCACATGGTCTGTATGCGTTCCCGTCCTTCCGCCGAGAGTTTAAAACCGGTCATCAAAATGCAGTAACTTTGTTCGGCACCCCGTCCGACCCGGCCCCGCAACTGATGGAGTTGCGACAATCCGAAGCGTTCGGCATTTTCCACAATCATCACAGAGGCGTTCGGAACATTCACGCCCACTTCAATGACCGTGGTAGCCACCATAATTTGGGTTTCGCGATTCACAAACCGCTGCATTTCAAAGTCTTTATCGGCGGGCTTTATTTTGCCGTGTACAATACTGATCTGATAGTCGGGTAGCGGAAAGTCACGACTCAGAGCCTCGTAGCCTGCCATGAGGTTCTGCAAATCTACTTTCTCTGTTTCCTCAATCATCGGATAGACTACATATATCTGTCGGCCTTTTGCGATCTCTTCGCGCATAAAGCCCTGTACCCGCAGCCGGTGGTGTTCGTTTTTGTGGGTGGTGGTGATGGGCTTTCTTCCGGGGGGCAACTCGTCTATTACCGACACTTCCAAATCGCCGTAAAGCGTCATAGCCAACGTGCGTGGAATCGGTGTGGCTGTCATTACTAATACATGGGGAGGTGCTACGGGATTTTTTCGCCAAAGTTTGGCGCGTTGCTCTACCCCGAAACGATGTTGTTCGTCAATAATGGTAATGCCCAGATTCTGAAATACTACCCAGTCTTCAATCAGTGCATGGGTGCCAATGACGATATGGATACTGCCATTTTCCAAGCCCTGCAAAAGAGCATTTCGTTTTTTTCCTTTGATGGTACCCGACAGAAAACCTACATTGACTTCCATATCAGCAGTCAGTGCTGTCAGTCCTTCGTAGTGCTGCCGGGCTAATATCTCCGTCGGTGCCATCAGGCACGCCTGAAAGCCATTGTCTAAGGCCATGAGCATGGTCATCAGGGCAACAACCGTCTTGCCACTGCCCACATCACCTTGTACCAAACGGTTCATGTGTTTTCCGGTGAGTACATCGTTGCGAATTTCTTTTAGTACTCTTTTTTGGGCATTTGTCAGTTGAAAAGGCAGTTTTTCTTTATAAAAAACATTAAAGCAATCGCCAATTTTTTCAAAAACAAAACCTTTGGAAGCGATCTTACGGCGTTCCCGCAATTGCAACAGGCGCAATTGCAACAGGAATAATTCTTCAAATTTAAGCCGACGTGTGGCTTGATCCAATTCAGATTGTGTTTCCGGAAAGTGTATTTTGTACAGTGCTTCCCGCCGTCCTATCAATTTGTAGCGACCTGTCAAATAATCGGGAAGGGTTTCTGGCAAAGCTTCTTCGGGAAGCAGGTCCAATAACTGCCGAACAAGTCGGCGCAGACCCCGTGCATCCAGCCCCTTAAGGGTTAGTTTTTCGGTAGAAGGATACACCGGATCGAAAGTTCGGGCTTTTTGGGTGTTATCCGGATTGGCTTCTTCCATTTCCGGGTGGGTAATATTGAACCGCCCGTTGAATTCGTTGACCCTTCCAAAAACAATATATTCTTTTCCCACAGAAAGTGTTCTTTCCAACCACAAAACAGACTGGAACCATACCAATTCCATAGCGCCACTTTCGTCGCGCAGGGTACCCACTAAGCGTTTGGTTCGGCCTTCCCCCAGGGTATCCAAGCGGCGGAGTACTCCCCTCAACTGCACCTGTTCGCCTTCCTGTTGCACATCTTTCGCGCGGTGGAAGCGGGTCCGGTCTATGTATCGGAAGGGGAAATGCAACAACAGGTCGCGGCAGGTAAAAATGCCCAACTCTGTTTTGAGTATATCGGCCCGTTGTGGCCCTACTCCTTTTAAATATTCGATATTGGAGTCTAACTGGAGCAAACTGGGGAGTATGAATACTGAAACGCGACTGCAAAAATACGAAAGAAATCAGAATTTCCTACATTTTTTCAATCCATGCCCGAATTAATTCGATGCCCTCCCGATGTGCCAGTTGTCGCCCGATTTCCGGCATGCGAATGCCCGGATCGTCGCTTTCCATGCGATATAGCAAGATACTCTCCCGTGGATTTCCCGGGACAATGCCAAACCGCCGATTACCGCTTCCGCGTCCCGCTGCCACCGGTGGCTTTCCTATGCCCAAGCGTTCAGGATCAGTTTGCGCGGCTTCCAAAAACATCCCGCTGGTGGAGGCGGGGCCATGTGGATTGTGGCAGTGGGCACAGTTGGCATCCAGATAAGCCCTTGCAGCCTGCTCTGTTTGCTTGTTCGTAAAAGGGACAGCCATGTTGCGATAGTCAGTCAAGACAGGCACCCGCGTCAATTGCAAAGTATCGGGCAGCTTGAGCCATCCCTTTTCTTTCCAGAGGAGCAGCCGGGAGGAAGATGTTGTGCTGTGTAATTGACGGGCTGTTGTGCCGATAGGGGTAAAAGCACCATCGTAGGAGTGGCAGCCCTTGCACTGATTGACATTGGGAATGGTATATTCTATAGCCCGTGTTTTTCCCTTCGCGTCCTTCCAGGAAACGGGCAGCGTGCTGCCGGCTACTTCCAAAACGGCATCTGTCTGTTCGGTATTCCAAACGTAGGTCAGGGCTTTCCAACCGGATTTCTCCCTGAGTAATAGTCGGGTTTCTATAAATTGTCGCTCTCCTGTAAGATCCCCTTGCGTACGGGGATAATAGAAATGTTTGATAAGGACAGCCCCTTCCGGGAAACCGAACGCATTTTGAGGATGCCACTCCATTTGCTGCCCGTGCGGGAGATAGATGAAGCGGGCTTTTTCAGCATAGTCACTAAATAAGGGGGCATTTACTTCGTAAGGAAACACGCCCTCGGCGGGAACGAGGGCCGCCGGGTTTCCCATAAAAAATCCATATTCCGAAAGGTACATCTTGGGCGACTTCTCTTTTACGGAAGTGGGCCAGAAAGCGACCAGGGAAAACCACAAAATAAAAAAACTTAAAAAAAGTCTCATGATACGAAATACATTTCAATAAGTCCCTTGTTGCGCACTTCAAAACTGCCGCGCCGGATACATGCGAAACGGTGGCGCACCGCCTCGTAGGTAGTGGATGAAATATTGATGCGATTGATGTCGCCGTATTCTTCCAGACGGGCAGCAAGATTGACTGCGTCGCCCCATACATCATAAGCGAATTTATTTTTGCCCACCACGCCGGCCACTACCTGCCCGGTGTGGATGCCGATGCGCATTTCCTTGAAGATGGCAGCGGAATTTTGTTGGCCGTACTGTTGCAGCCATTCCACCATTTCTAAGGCTGCCTGTACCGCATCGGTGGCATGGGTGGTATTGGGTACCGGAATGCCGCCCACACACATATAAGCATCGCCGATGGTTTTGATTTTTTCGAGGCGGTTGCGCTCTGCAATTTCATCGAAAGCCAAAAAACACTCGTTCAGGGCGTTAATCAGCTGATCGGGGGTCAATTGGGCAGAAAGCGTAGTGAAATTCACAAAATCCGTAAATACCACGGTGGCTGATTCGTAATGGCGTGGCGTGGCAGTACCGGTTGCTTTAAGCTCCTGAGCGGTCTCGTCGGGCAGAATATTGAGCAGCAGGAGTTCGCTTTTTTGACGCTCTTCGTCCAATTGGCGGTTTTGCTGCTGAATGCGGGCATTTTGTCGGGCCAAACGCCGACCGGCACGGCGAGCCATGAACCAGCTGACGCTGATAAGTCCCAAAATAAACAACAGTACCCCACCTGCGATATAGGCAATCCGGCGGAACGTGCGCTGTTGTTCGCTGTTGAGCTTGGCAATATTCTGATCGCGGCGCAAAATTTCCATGTTTTGCGCATTAGCAGTGCTGTCGGAAATGCGTTGCATCCGATCCGCTTTTTCGCGCAGCTGTAGGTCGTTGATGAGGGCGTTTTTGCGTTCTGCATCCCATTTTTGGGCGGCAATGCGCAGGTCTTTTTCTATTTGCAACTTTTCTAAGACCAATTGCCGCGCTTCCGCTTCTTTTACCTGTTTGTCCTTGCTGAGTATGGCCAACTGGTTGTCTTTGTCGCGCTGTTGCAGCTCTAATTTTTCATTTTGAAGTTTCAGGCGCTCGCGCTCGAACTGACTTTGGGCGAGTTCTAATTCTTTAAAGTTCTCGCGGGTAATCAGGTACTTGATTTGCCCTTCAGCGGAGGACAGATTAAAGCGCTGGGTTTCTAATGTGCGCACTCTGGCCTGATTTTCCAAAGCGACGGAGTCGGTCAAAAGCAGGGATTTATTATAAAAATCGTACGCTTTTTCAAAATCATACAATTCGTAGTAGATAGCAGCCGAAGTGCGATAGGCATTGGCTAAGGTATTTTTTTGCTTAGTTTTGCGGGCGTATTGTATAGCCGATTCGTTATGATGCAAAGCCTCGTAAATGTCGCCGCTATTGAGGCAAACGTTGGCCAGCAGTTGCTCCAGGTTAGCCAAAGGGGCCAGGTCTTTCTGCTTCTTTAAAATCTCTAATGCGCGCAACAAGTAAACGATGCCTTTTTTGCTCTCGCCGATATTATGCAGCGCAATACCGAGGTTGGCGTATAAAATATCCTGGAAGTCGCATAATTTATCTTTACATTGCAATTCGGATTTTTGGAAATAAACTATCGCAGTGACAAAATCCTTTTTTAAAGTATATTGTTTCCCTAAGTTGTTGTACAATAATGCTTTTTCGGTAGCGGAACCAAAATGTTCGATCAAAAATTCTATCTTTTTGTAATATTCTATGGTTTTGCTCACCTTTTCCTGCTGTTCATAGGCCGTGGCCAGCTTATGATAAATTTGTACCAGACGAGGATTGTTGCCCAATTCCGAAAAATGCTTAGTCAGGATGCTGTAGTAGTATTCCGCACTATCCAGTCTGTCGTGCAAACTGGCATCACCGAGTGTTTCTATAATGTTGAGATTGGAAGGCTCCATTAATAAAATACTCTTGTAATAGCGACGCGCATTGGGAAAGAGTTGTTGTTGCATGAAGAGGTCGGCCAATGAGCGATAAACCGCTGTTTGCAGCGGCATGCTCCCCACAGCGTTGATTTTTGACTCTGCCTCCAATAGAAACTGCAGGGCAGTATCGGGCTTTTGGGCCTGCGCATATAAGTCGCCTAATAAAAGGCTGGCGCGCAGCACGCCACCGCTGTGTTTAATTTCGCGTGCGAGGGTCAGGCTGCGCATGGCGAAACTTATCCGCTCTTTATGATCCTGCGTTTTGCGGGCCTCTTCCAACAATTGATCGGCCTCATAGACGTGTTGCTCACGATCATCGAAGCGCTGTGCTGTTAGCGGTACTAAGGCCGTTAATCCCCAGATAAATATGACGATGTAGTATCTGATAGTATATTCCAATTATAAATTGCAAAGAAACGACTTTTTTAACTCTGGGTACACCTTTTTCCGTTTTTTAATGACTTTGTGTGCTTTGTATGTAGTGAATATCTATTAAAGCCTCATGCTCAGGCAACACCCGAAAACGCTCGTCCAAGCGATACCCCACTATCCAAATAACCTTGCCGGTGTAATCCTCTAAAATACGTACCCTGCTTTTTTCCGCAACAGACAATTTTTGATTTACGAAATAATCCTGTAGGCGCTGGTGTTGCCCATTCATACCAAAAGGTTGAAAAATATCACCGGAGCGCCAGGTGCGCAGCTTCAGGGGATAGTGGAGCGCCGCACCGGACACGCGAATGCTAATTTTGCCATCAGGAAAGGCCGAACCGGGGGAAGCAGGCATAAAAAAGAGGCTCCCTCCTTCCGGCAAACGAACCATCAGATCGTCGGCGTGGATTAGTACTTCGGGCAATGCTGATTCGCCGGAGGGAAGTACTTCCAAAGTTGCTCTGTCCAAAAGCAGGCGATGGGTATCGGAGGAAATCTCAAAACCTGTTTCCTCTAAATGTTCGGCTGTCTGGCGTGCCTGTTCGGCATTAAAGCCGAAGGGCCGCAGCAACAGGCGCAGTGCTTCGGCGGGTGCAGGCAGTTGCAATAAACGTTGCTTGTCCAATACGGACGGAGTGTCTTGTCCGGTATGTCCAAAATGGAGAGATAACAGGGCATACAGGTTGGCTTCTGCCGACCGCAGGCGTTCTATGTTGCGCCCGGCGGTCTCTGAAAAAGCGGGATTGAGGTCCTCGAAGAGCGGAATGAGGTGATGCCTGATAAAATTGCGCCGGTAGTGGTCTTCTGCGTTGCTTTTATCTTCGCGCCAGCGGTAACCCGCTGCGTGTGCGCAGGCAGAGAGTTCTGCCCGGCCTGTCCACAAGAGCGGGCGCATCAGATGACCCTCTATGGGGGATATGCCTGCCATGCCGGGCAGGCCGGTTCCCCTTGAAAAATTATACAGCACGGTTTCTACATTGTCGTCTCGGTGGTGCGCGGTAGCCAAATATCGGAACCCTTCTTCCGTACGGAGCGCATTCCACCACTCATAGCGCAGCTGACGGGCGGCCATTTGCGTGGAAATTCCCTGCGCCGTCGCGTAAGAAGCCGTATCAAAGCGTTTTATGAAAAATGGCACTTCTAATTCCCGGGCCAGTGCCTCCACAAAAACCGCATCTGCATCCGAGTCGGCACCCCGCAGGCCAAAATGCGCATGGGCGATAGCAAAAGGCCACCCTGTCCGATGCCACAAGTGTGCCAGCACGACCGAGTCCAAACCGCCGCTCACGCCCAGCAGGGTACGTTGTTGACCGACATCCGGGCGTAATGCCTGTGCCTGCTCCGTAAATTTCCTGAAAAAGAGCGTGCTATCCATTTTTAACAGAAGGGCTGTCTTTCCAGTGCCACAGATAGCGACAAACGAGGGTGCGGTGTGGCTGCCACGGGGCGGCCAACTGATGCATCCTGGCAGTCAGCAGCCGGACGTTGGGTTCGTTGATGCCATACAATTTGATCATCGCCTGCTGAATGCCCAGATCATCGGTAGGCAATACATCGGGCCGACCCAGCGTGAACATCAGCAGCATTTGCACCGTCCATTTGCCCACGCCCTTTATGCCGGTCAGGAAGCGGATAATTTCTTCATCGGTGAGGGTATGCCAGGGGTGGTTTTCCAAGTCATTTTCTTTGGCAAAGGCCGCCACATTTTTCAGGTAACCCGCCTTTTGAAAAGACAGCCCTGCGGTGCGCAGTTCTGCATCAACAACAGATAAAAGCAGGTGCGGGTGTGGATAATTTTCCGGGAAGAGATCGAGAAAACGCCTGAAAATCGTGTCTGCTGCTTTGACACTCAGTTGTTGCGACACAATGGCCTCCAGCAGATTGTAATACATATTATTGCGGGGCCTTAAATCGGGCGGAGACAGGGTCTCGGAGAAAACGCGGCGCAACGCCGGGTCCTGTTGTTGCAGGTGTTCGATGATGTCGGTATGATTCACCGGGCAAAAGTACTGGAAAAATTTTATCCTTTTTTTGGTATGGAATATTCGCAAATTTTTATACCTTGCGCCCTTGAAAGGCATTGTATTGCAATTGCCATATAATAATGTGTTATTGTGCAAACAAAGCGGCATAAAACAAATATTATATGGTATTTTTACGGAAAACTGAATTTTGTAACTTTAACTTTCTAAAAACCACCACTACAAAAAAATGGGAGTACAAAAAGTCAATGTTGTAGATAACAAAAGCGAAATGCAAAGCTTTGTGCGGGCGCTTTTGAATGATGTGCAGGGATTCCAGTATATGTTGGAAAACAACTGGTTTGAAAGCGATATTGTGCGGATTGGGGCCGAGCAGGAAATGTGTCTGGTAGATAAAAAAACCTACAAACCTGCCTGTATTAATATGCAGGTGCTGGAGCAACTGACCGATGCGCCTTGGTGCGTCACCGAACTGGCCAAGTTTAACTTAGAGACCAACCTCAGTCCGCGCGAGTTTGTGGGTACCTGTCTTAGCGACATGGAGGCAGAAAACAACGAGTACCTGGCCAGAATACAACAGGTACTCGATCAGTACGGTGCTGTGATTGCTTTATGCGGTATTCTGCCTACTTTGCGCAAACCCGATTTGGAAATGCACAACCTGACTCCCAAGGATCGTTACTACGCACTGATGGCAGCCATTCAGAAACACCTGCTCGGTACGGCGTTTGAACTGCGCGTAGAGGGCATAGATGAGTTGCTGGTGCGGCACGATTCTCCCTTGCTGGAGGCTTGTAACACCAGTTTTCAGGTGCATTTGCAAGTGGCCCCTAAGGAGTTTGTAAAAATGTACAACATTGCTCAAACCTTAGCCGCACCTGTTATCTCCATTTCTGCCAACTCGCCTTTGGTATTTGGCCGCCGCCTTTGGCACGAAACGCGTATCGCCCTTTTTCAACAAAGTTTGGACACGCGTACTACCTCGGATCACATGCGCGAGCGCTTGCCACGTGTGAATTTCGGTTCCGGGTGGTTGCGCCGCGACATCACAGAAATTTATAAGGAAGACATCAGCCGTTTTCGGGTACTGCTGGCGGGTGGCATTGAAGAGGACACCTGGGAGGCGATCAGGGCAGGGCAGGCACCCAAACTGCGTGCTTTGCAAATTCACAATTCCACCGTTTATCGCTGGAATCGCCCTTGCTACGGCATTTCGCCAAATGGGAAGCCCCACCTGCGCATCGAAAACCGCGTGATGCCGGCAGGTCCCTCCACGGTGGACGAGGTGGCCAACGCTGCTTTTTGGCTGGGTTGCATGGTGGCTATGGGCAATCAGTATCAGGACATCACCAAGCACATTGACTTTGCAGATGCGCGGGATAACTTTGTGAAGGCTGCCAAATTTGGAATGGACAGCACCTTCACTTGGATGAAAGATAAAAAGACAACTGCTAACGAATTGATTCTCCACGAACTCCTGCCCTTGGCAAGAGAGGGCTTGCAACAACGCAAAGTAGCAAAAGCAGACATTAACAAATACATGGACATTATAGAAGCACGCGCCAAAGAGCACAAAACAGGTGCGCGCTGGGCACTGCGCTCTATCACTGCCCTTAAAAAAGATATTACCAGCGAAGAAGCTGTTTCTATTCTTACTGCTGCCATGGTCAAAAATCAAAGTCAAAATAAACCCGTGCATACCTGGAAAGAAGCTTCTACTGCCGACTTAGACATCTGGAAACCTGCGGCCATCAAAGTCGAGGAATTCATGACTACCGATCTGTTCACCGTTCAGAAGGACGATTTGGTGGATCTGGTAGCAGAAATCATGGATTGGCGCAAAATCCGATATATGCCGGTTGAAAATTCCAAAGGGGAATTGGTGGGACTAATTTCCTCCCGTCTTTTGCTGCGCTATTATGCCAACCGCAAGCAAAATCCGAATCTGGAAAGCGCCGCCGTACAGGAAATCATGATTGAAAAGCCTATTACGGTAAGCCCGGACACGACCATCATGGAAGCCATGCACAAAATGCGGGAATGCCGCTGTGGCTGTCTGCCAGTGGTGAAGGGAAAAGAATTGGTAGGCATCATCACGGAAATGGACTTTTTGCGCATTACGTCGCGTTTGCTGGAACGCATTGGCTAAACCCGACAGATGAAAGTGTGTCCTTATGTCAAAGAAAAAACACAAGCCGTCGGGGCAACATCTCGCCCCGACGGCTTCTTCTCCTGTCCTTAGCGACCGCCGTCCGATATGGCGCTTCATTGCAGGTTTTGCCCTGTTGCTTGTCCTTTTTTATGCTGTCTATATTTCGTCTGTTTTCAACCAATATTTTCTGGAACCCTATGTGGGAGGACAGACCCGCGTAGCAGCGGCTTTTTTGCACTTGTTTGGTGCCGATACACACGCTTCCGGCACTGATTTGATGGGGCCTGGCGTGACCCTTACGGTGAAAAAAGGCTGTGACGGAATGGAAGCTACGGCGCTTTACGTAATTGGTATTTTATTGATGCCCTTTTCGCGGCATTCTAAATTAGTCGGATTGGCCGCAGGGTTGGCAGTGTTGGTAGTACTCAATCTGCTGCGCATTGTGGGCCTCTATCTTTCTCAGGTACATTGGCCTGCTGCCTTCGAGTGGCTGCATTTGCATGGGGGATTTGCGTTGTTTACAACTGTATCTGTGTTTATGTGGATGTTGTGGGCCAATTGGGCCATGCGTCGGGAGCCGCGCCCGGCCTGACCTGTGTTTAGTGCCAGTGATATGTATGTACAATAAAGTTATGGCTCTTTGACAATTTTTGTGGTTGGTTAGAAGATTCGATCTTTCCGGATGGCATAGTAAAAAATAAAGATACAGGTTTATAAAAAGTACGGATCACATCTATCATCCTGTAACCTGCTCTTTTAAGGGCAGGTATGGAAATCACCACCTGTCACATCTATCATCCTGACGAACATCACATCTATACACCGGGTATAATCTTTGATGAACTGTTGAGGGTGCTGAGTGTACACGCTCAAACCTGCGATTTTTGAACTTTGAGCGGGTTTTCCTTTTAATAAAAGAATGGTAAAATTATGAAAAAAGTACTTATTTTTCTGCTGTTTGGCTTCGCACTGACTACCTGCCGTAAGAGCATTTTTGACGAAGGCGGGTTTTACGGAGAGGGCAGTGCCCGGATGAACGGAAAAGCCTGGACAGGCAAAGCGGGCATTTTCATGACGGACGTTTTTTGCAAAACCGATTCCTGTATCGCTGTAAAACTCCTGTACCTGAACGCACAGGGGTTGCTGCGCGGAGATATAACGCTCGATCACATCCCTTTGCGTACGGGCAGACAAACGCTCAATTACATCTGGCCCAATCATGCCAGAACGTTTTGCCAGTTGACCTATTCTGAGTATATTGATGACGGCGATGTGACAACGGGCGGATATTTCGTCTTTGAGCAAAACCCGGATAATTATGTGGAAATTACCGGTATCAACTACAGTACAGGAGGAGTAAGCGGAAAATTTCAGGCTACCGTAGTCCGGGATTCGCTCTGGACTTTTCCGGGGTACAAACCCGATACCATTCGCATCAGGGAGGGCGTGTTTTTCGGCCGAATCTACGAGAAGTGACCGGGAAGGGGTCTTTTGAGGTACTCCCCGTTGATTGGGCAGCCAAAGTAAAAAAACAAAGCAAAGAGTGACCTGAAAAATAAAAAGTGCTAACTTTGCCTTCTCAAAGTTGTCCTTATGGTACTGAAAGAAAAATATATCAATCCCTTCACTGATTTTGGGTTCAAAAAGTTGTTTGGTACAGATCTGAACAAGGAAATGCCGCACTTCACGAAAACGGAAGCGGAATTGGAGACGAGTTACGACAAATGGCTGTTTGTACTCAAGCACCTGTCGTTCTTTTAGGTAAAAGCATGGGCCTCCACGAAAATTGTCAAAGAACCAAAATTTTCCGGTCGCTCTGTCACCGGCACCGTAGAAAAGCATAAGCCAGCTCCAGGCCCCGCTGTTGCAGCCGGATAAAGTGTTCCAAAGCCGCGTAATCTCCCTGCGCGTGGCGCAAAAAAGCAGATGCCTGCCCGTACACTGCCGGAAGCGCTGCTGTGCGGATTAAATAGTAACCATCCAAATAATCGCGGATGCCCCCGGAGATAATGATTTGCCGACAACGCACTGCATCTCCCATTTCTGTCACTGCTTCGTTGAGCCAAAGGGTCATTTCCACAGCAGAATGGCCAACGGTAGCCAAATTGGCAAAAGTATTTTGCCGGGTCTCTTCGCTGCGCAACAACTCCAACTTGGCAAAATTTGTGCCTCCGGCGGCGGCAAATTCAACGGCTGCCAGAGGAAGTCCCAATAATGCCCGCAAGCTTTCAGGACCCATTCCCTGACCTACTTCTTTTACAATAATGAGTGCATCAAAAGTATTTAGCACCGTTTTTATTACTTCTAAAGGAGAAAGTCGGAAAACATCGCCTTCTGGTTGCAGGGCCTCCTGTAAAGGATTAACGTGAATAATAAGACCATCGGCGCGCAGTTTTTTGAGCAAAATCGGAATGCGCTCCAATTCCTGGTTTTCCATAAGTTGCTCAATTTGGGCCACACCCAGATTGGCAAACAGGGGTACTTCGCTCCCCATCAGGTCGCGGACATCAAAATCGGGCAGGTATTCGTCGCTATACAGCAACTGCCGACAGGAGCCAAGCCCCATACCCATGCCAAATGCCCCACAGGCCTTTGCCAGATTGTGATTGATGATTCGCGCCATAGCCGTGCCGCCTGTCATGGAAGAAACCCAAATAGGCAGCCGCAGGGTTTTGCCCAAAAAAGACACAGGAGGCAGGCTGCCCGATGTCGGGTGTGGGGCCAACAAGGGTTCGTAGTAAAAACGCGGGTCTAATCCTTCGGCGGCGATGCGGCTTTTGAAAGCCAGTTCAATGTGATCTTTTTTGCGTTCTGCGGCGGTAGGATCTGCGGAATGATTGGGATGCATAAATTTTATAATACAATCGTAAAAATACGCTCTAAAAAGTGCAAATATACCCACATCGGGCGAACCTCCAAAAAAATCTGCATTTTCTCCGCAATTGTTTTATTTACTATTGGCCACATTGACCAAAAAAGTCTTTCGGCTGCCGGACTTGTTAAAAAGACCGATCTGTACTCCTTTTAAAGATTTTGTAGTATTGACAAGGCCAATTTGCACACCTCGCACCCGCCCTGCCTTATTAACAACACCTGCCTGCGTGCCTTTCATCTCATTGGCCATATTGAGAAGACCGGCTATTTGTATGCCTTCGGACTGATCTGTAGTATTGAGAAGACCGGCAATTTGCAACCCCTTAGATGCAGAAGCGCGATTCAGAATGCCGGCAATTTGTATCTCCGGGCTTCCGGCTGTATAATTAAAAATACCAGCCGTCTGTATAGCCGATCCGTTGGTCTTGCGGGCAACATTGAAGATGCCACCCAACTGCACGCCCGACAGCGTATCTAAAACCTGATTATAGATGCCAGCCGCCTGTACGCCCCTGCAACTGCCGCGCACAAGATTAGAAACTCCGGCTGCCTGTATCCCTTTGACACCTCCCTGCGTGAAATTTAGCATACCCGCTAACTCCGCTTTCCGCACAGCGGCGGATTGCCCCGCGATCAGATTCAATGACCAGTCGTTAGCAACTTTGCGACTCAATCTATGGTTGGTACCCACCCCCGGCAACACAGAGACCTGAAAACGTCTGTGGAGATTTCGCGGAACATTGATTTCATGCCATTTTTCTATAGTGGCATCAAAAAAGCGCTCTATGCGCGAAGCGGTGTGGGAAAGTGCCAATTGGAGTGCCTGCTGCGGCGTGGGTTCTGTCTGTAGGGGCGTTTGCAGAGAAAGGCTAAGGGGCTGGAATCGGGGGGAAGTCGGCGTGACGACAAAAGTCGTATCCCGATAACCGAGGCGGGCCACTACAATTTCTGTGGCCTTTTTGATTTTTAGTTCATAGTAACCACTCGAATCGGTCGTAACAGCACGGAGGGTCTTTTTGTCGTAAATGGTTGCATTGGCCACCCGGCTGCCGTCTCCTGCGTTGCGCAAATAACCGCTGAGCGAGGTGTTAGGTTTTTCTAATTTTTTGATAATCAGGTAATTGCCATTACTTTTGAAGGTGTAACCCTGCCCCAATATGGCATATAATGTTTCTCTCACAGTCCAATCTTTTGCTGTAAGTGAAACGGGCGGGGGATGATCGGGCAAAATACCCGGATTATAAGACCACGCGAAGTGCCCTTCCCGCGATACTTCTTCCAGGGCATTCTGGAGAGGCATTTTTTCAATTGAAAGGTCAATTCTCCTTGAAAGGATATCGAGTGCCTGCGAAGGGCAGGGGAGACACCCCCATAATAAAAAAAAGGCCAAATGCTTCATGGACAAAAAAACGCCAAAATGCCCTGCAAAAGTACAAAGGTTGCTTTCTTATTCACATTGCCCGCCAGATAACTCATAAACACCATTTTTAACAACGATGGTAGCGGAAAAAGTTTCGGCAATGATGTCCAAAATTCGCTCCAAAGGTTCGTCCTGATAACGACTGTACAAACGGCAGTTTCCCAATTCTTTGTTTTTCAATACAATAGACACCTGATAGGTCTTTTCTAAAACAGGTATTACCTGCGATAAGGGGAGATTGTCAAAAATAAGACGGCGATCGGACCAGGCTGTTTCGTTCGGATCGGACACGGAGCCGGACTCCTGAGTGACAAAGGCACGGGTGGAAAGGCGATACACAGATTTTTGCCCTGCTCCCAACCGCTCTGTATGCCTCCGGTCGCTGATTTCCACGCGACCCTCCTGTACAGAAATTGTCACAACATCCGCATCCTCGTTATTGTCCACATAGAATTTAGTTCCGATTGCCTTTATTTCAAGCGATTGTATTTCCACAAAAAATGGTTTTTTATCGTCGTTGTTCACTTCAAAAAGTGCCTCTCCCTTCAGTACTGCACGGCGGCTTGTTGCGGAAAACCGGGTTGTAAGTGCCGAATTTCGGTTGAGGACTACATGGGAGCCATCGGACAGCGTATCGCGCAGGATGGAGGAGCCGGACGCAATCTGTTCTACAGCAGTTGCCGGGGCGGAGCGCCATACCAATACACCTGCGATGAGCAAGCCGACAAAAGAGGCTGCTGCTACATAGGGCCACCAGCGGAGGGTTTTCCTTTGGGCAGTACGTGCAGGCAGTTGCCCTGTGGCATGCGACTTAACCCGCAATAAGGCCGCTTCAGTGTCTATGGGGCGGTTAAGCGGCGGAAGGGCTACGTCGGCCATGGCCCAAACGCGCTGCATTTGTGCGAAGTAGCGCTTGTTGGCCTCGCTGTTTTGCAACCATTCTTGTAGTGCCGCCTCCTCATCAGGGTCGTTTTCCAGCGAGAAGTGTTTAGCAATAAGTGCATCGTAGTCGTATTGCATGAAATATTTGAAGCGAATGGAGTTTTTAAAGTGTCACACTGGCAATGAAGATAATCAACGAAATCAGGTATTCAGATAGTTCTTGTCGAAGCGTTTTCAGGGCTTTGCTTATATGGGTCTCCACTGTTTTGACTGAAATGCCCAATTGGTCAGCAATTTCCCGATATTTCAATTCTTCAAAACGGCTTAATTCAAATACCTGTCGGCATTGGGCAGGCAGTGCCTGCAATATTTTTTTATACTGCATTTGCAACTCACTGTCGCCGTGATCGGGCGCTGTTTCATATACATCGGACATAACACGCAGGCGATGGTCCGTGTATTGCTGCCGGGTGTGATGATGCCGGATGCGATTGAGTGCCCGATTGTGTACCATTTTGTACAAATAGGCTTTTATTGAAAATTCCACCTCCAATTGACTGCGCTGTTCCCATACCTTTGCAAATACCTGTTGTACGATGTCTTCCGCTTCGTCCACATCGCCTTCCGTCATGGAAGCCGCATAGCGCACCAAAGGTTCGTACCACAGCCGAAACCACCCATCGAAAGTAGCCTCATCGGCTACTTTGAGGGCCGACGAGGGGCGCGACTGGTCATTCGTTTCCGCCATAATGCCTTATTATTTAAGACAGCAAAGGTAGTGTTTACCCTGTGTTGAAAAAAAATATTTTTTTTGTCAGGGTGAAATGTAAATCAGGTGTCACAGAGGAAACACAAAAATTTTTCAACTTATGAACGACCTGATTTCAAAATCCCCTTTTCTGCCCGTGTGGGCCATTGCCCTCTCTTCTTTGATTCTCTTCTCTTGTGATGCCACGCGGGGAAAGGGCGACCTAATTACCGAAACCCGCCCCGAAAAAGACTTCCATGCATTGGACATACATACCTCCGGACGCGTGGAAGTACGCACTGATTCTGTTTTTAAAGTGGAGATTACCTGTGAGGAAAACATTTTGCCCTACTTGGAAACGGATGTCAAAAATGGGGTTTTAAAAATTGATTTCGATCGCCTCGTATATGACGTGGACGGACTGCGCATTGTGGTGGCTGCGCCTTCCTGGGATGCTTTCGAGGTAGAAGGCAGCGCGGACGTGGAAGTAAAAGACCCCATTCAGGGGGCAGCACTGACCACCCGCGTAAGTGGCAGCGGCGATATAGACATTTTCAAAGCCCAATTTGAAAAAACCATTTGCAGTGTAGCCGGCAGTGGTTCTATCACCCTGGCTGGTAAAGGTTCTTTCTTGGAGGGCAATATCAGCGGCAGTGGCGATATACAGGCGCTGCAATTTCCGGTTAAAACCTCAAAAATCAATATTTCGGGCAGCGGGGATGCGCGTTTAGAGGTCTCCGACTCTTTGGACGTGATTATCAATGGTTCTGGTGGCGTGGAATACAGGGGCAATGCTGTTACCAATACACAGATCAATGGATCCGGACGGGTGCGCAAAATCTAATCCCGATTTTTATGGTGCATCCACCAAATGCCTTCAGGCTCGAACAAAGGCTTTGAGCCTGAAGGCAACTCTGTCCCGCCTGCCTTTTTAAATTACAACAAAACACGATGTATAAAAAATTCATTTTGCCTGTACTGTGTGCAGGCCTGCTTTTTCTTTGTCCGGCTTTGAGCAGTGCTCAGCCTGCTTCCAATCATCAAAATCTGAAAGGAACCGTCATAGACAAAGCCGTCAAAACTACGCTGCCCGGTGCTACCGTGCAGGTATTAACCGCCGAAACCACTCCCGTTATGGTGAAAGGAACACAGACAAATGCAGAAGGGCGTTTTCGGCTGCCCGCCGTGCCTTTGGGGCGCTACACGGTTCTGGTGCGCTATTTAGGGTACAAAGATGCCATTGTCCCCAATGTGCTGCTCACCGCCGGTAAAGAAACAGACGTAACTATAGAAATGGAGGAGGCCATTCTGGAAGGCAAAGAAGTAGTGATAACAGCCAAAACTGACAAAAAGCAGCCTCTGAATGACCTTTCTCTGATTTCCACGCGAACGTTTTCGGTAGAAGAAACGCAGCGTTTTGCAGCAGCCGTCAATGACCCGGCGCGTATGGCCGCTTCCTATGCGGGCGTGGCCATGGCCTCCGACGGCAACAACCATATTGTCATTCGGGGCAATGCCCCCAATGGCCTGCTCTGGCGGATGGAAGGGGTGGAAATACCCAACCCCAATCACTTCTCCAACGTCGGCACGGCCGGTGGCGGCATTTCCATTTTGAGCGCCCAGTTGTTGAGCAATTCGGATTTTTCGACCGGGGCCTTTGCAGCCGAATATGGCAACGCCTTGTCCGGTGTATTTGACCTCAAACTGCGGAAGGGCAACAGCGATAAGCGCGAGTACACCTTACAGGCAGGTGTATTGGGCCTTGATGTGGCTACCGAAGGCCCCATGCGCGCAGGCAGCCGGACAGGCTCCTATTTGGTCAATTATCGCTATTCCACCCTTTCTCTTCTGGGTCAGCTCGGCGTACCATTAGGCGATGGGAAAACTGATTTTCAGGATATTTCCTTTAATGTATGGCTGCCTGCGGGCAGGATAGGCAGCTTCACTCTCTTTGGCTTTGGTGGCCTGAGTAAACAAACCATTCCCGGCACTGCCGACAGCCTGTTGTGGCAAACCGATCTGTTTAAAAAATTCCCCAATATTTTTGCTGCCAATACCGGTGCGGCAGGTCTCACCCACAGCAAGGTATGGGGCAGTAATACCTGGCTGAAAACCGTTGTCTCTGCTTCCGCAACTGCCAATACCTACGAACAGGATGAATACCTCACGCCGGATTACCGCCTCCAACGCACCTTCGACAATCGTTTTTTGCAGCAAAAAATGACCGTATCTTCCGTTTTAAGCCACAAATTCAACAGTCGTCACTTTTTAAAAACCGGCGCTTATGCTCACTTTATTGGCTTTGATTTTCATCAGTCGGCGTGGGATCGCACATCAGAAAAAACAGAAGAGCAGGTACGCGCAGAGGGGAATACACAGGTGGTTCACACGTTTGCCCAATGGCAATATCGGCCTTCCGAACGATGGACGATGAATGCCGGATTGCACAACGCCACGTTGTTGCTTAATCATAAAACCTCTTTGGAACCGCGTGTCGGCATTCGCTTTCAACCGACAATCCGCCAAACTTTTACGTTGGGTTACGGTCTTCATACCCAAATGGCTCCTTTGGCCACCTATTTCAGTAAAGATGCACAGGGCAAAGACATAAATGCCAATTTGGGCTGGAGCAAAGCCCATCACTTTGTAGCCGGATACGACCGTTCCCTGACCACACATCTTCATATAAAGGGGGAAGTCTATTATCAGCACCTGTTCGATATTCCGGTAGAGCGGGATGCACGCTCGTCCTTTTCCATGCTCAATTTTTTTGACGGTATTGTTTATGAAAAATTGGATAACAGCGGATTGGGGAAAAATTATGGTGCAGAGCTGACCATTGAACATTTCCTGCACCGGGGCTTCTATTTCCTTTTGTCCTCTGCGTGGTATCGCTCCGAATATCGGGGTTCGGATCAAATCTGGAGAAGCAGCCGCTTTAATGGACAAACATTGAACACCCTGACAGCTGGCAAAGAATGGAGATGGAATCGGCGGGGCAAAGACCGGGCGATTGGATTGAATATAAAAGTGACCCACATGGGCGGCTACCGGACCACACCTATTGATGACGAAGCCTCTCGCGCAAAAGGAGAAGCCGTTTATATAAAAGAGCAGGCATTCAGCCAGCAACTGCCCTATTATTTCCGGGCAGATGTGGGTATGCGTTTGCGGCGCAATTACACGCACACTACAACTACTCTGTCCTTAGACCTGCAAAACGCCACCAACCGTAAAAATGTTTTTGACCAATTTTATGATCCGGTCAAGCGGAAAACCATCTACTTTTATCAGGCACCCCTGCTCCCGATCCTCGCGTACAAAGTAGAGTTTTAAATACAGCATATTGCAGATTCCGATATGCTAAGCCGCATATTTGCGCCTGCGCCACCAGCCAAATGCGAAGCGGAACAGCAACAACAGCAAAAGGGGAGTACCAATATTGAGTGCCTGCCACACAGGTTTTTCTTTTTTGGCTTTTACCGTATCCAATCGGCGCAATTTCACTTCTCTCGAACGCGCTTCCACCAGACCATTGGGGTCTATCAGATATTCAATGGCGTTGAGCATCAGGTCTTTATTGGCATAGGCCCGATTTTCATATTGATTGAAGCCCAACGGCAGCCACGACTTATTGTCGGGGCGGATGAAATTGGCGGCTACATCGCCATCGCTGATGACCATCATGCGGGTGGGTTCGCTGACGCTTTTAAATGGAAGTCCCAGCTGTTTCAGTTGGGCATCCATCTCGATGGAAACCCGATTTTCGTAGTTGGACGGAAAAATGCCTTCCAGCAGCAAGGCTACTATCTGACTTCCTTTATTAAATTTGGCAGGGTCAGGAGCCTCGCGCAGTATTTCAAAATTCAAATCCACCGGGCTGAATTGCAAGCGGCTGTAGCGGCTGCTGCGCAGCAGGGGCGTTTTGGTGAGCCGTGTTTTGGTGCGGATGGTGTCTATGCTGCTGCAAAAACGCAATTCCACCCGATCCACGTTTTTTACCACGCGGTGTTCGCCCGATGGCAAAACGGCCGGGTGGTAGTACCAGGGAAACAGTTTAAACTGGGGCGTACCGCCCAATTCCCCTACTTTCAGCGGAATCTGGGTACATTCGATGTCCATAACGAGGTCGGGCTGTATGCGTACGCCATAACGAAACAGCATGTCCTCCAAATTGAGCGGATAATCGGTGGGAACAAAGCGGGGACGCGTACTGAGGCTGTCTAAGGAAGCATCTAAGCGGTCTATCAGCCACAGCACGCGCCCGCCTGCCATGATGTACTGATCTATTTTGAACTTGTCCTTTTCGGAGAAGCCCGTGCGCGGCTTGGCGACCACCAACAGGGCACATTTGGCCGGATTGATGTGTATCAGCGAGTCTAAATGAATGCGGTCCGTAAAATAAAACTGGCGCAGACTGCGCTCTAAATCCACGGTCTGCTCTTCCGTCAACTCTGAGTGTCCGCGTGTAAACAGAATGGTCTCTTTCTCTTCAGTCAGGACTTTTTTGACAGCGCTGGCAAATTTGTACTCCAATTTTTCCACCGAATTGTTGATCACTTCCGGGGAAATAACCGGCGAATTGTTTTCAATCAGGTTCACCGGTACCTTGCGGCTCCCAAAATGAAAAACCGCAACCGGATAGGCGCGCTTGCGGGTTTCCTGCCCGGTTTCATTGATCCCAATATCTGTCGGGTAAATGTTGCTTTCGCTGAGGGCTTTTACCCGCTCGTTCACCTCTTTGGGGCTGCCTGCAAAAGGGTCCTGAAAATCGTAGTCTATGAAGCCATTGACCGATCGAAAATCCTCCAGCATATCGCGCACTGCATTGGGCAGTCGTTTAAAGCCCGCCGGATAATCGCCGCCCAACAGTACTTCCACATAAACCCGCTCTTTCAGGTCGCTGAGCATCCGGCGTGTTGTGGGGGTGAGGGTGAAACGTTTTTCTTCCGTCAGGTCAAAATGCGCGTAAAAATAGCGGGCAATAATGTTTAAAAACAACAAAATTCCGCAAAAAAGGACAAATTGTAAAATCGAACGATTGCGTTTTGAACGAAACATAGTGCAAAGGAAAGATTTTTGTCTGAAAAATTTGGCAATATCAGTTTTTTTTACAAAAATTTGCGTTTTGGCTTCACCTGAAAGGAAGCAGTTTTTCACTTACAACACATTGATTATGACGACGGATCATTACGAAAAGAACGGCACGCAGGCGGCATCGGCGAAAACAGCAGAGAACACCACGACGGCCCCGACACGCAAAATGAAAAAATGGACCCAGATGCGCGGCGAAAACGCATGGACGATGTTCAAGGTGGTATCTGAATTTGTACAAGGCTTTGAAGTACTGAATAATATCGGGCCATGTGTTTCCATTTTTGGCTCTGCTCGCACCAAACCCGGCACTCCTTACTACGAACTGGCAGTCAAAATTGGCAAACGGCTGACCGAATCCGGTTACGGAGTTATTACGGGAGGCGGTCCGGGCATCATGGAAGCCGGCAACAAAGGAGCATGGATGAACAACGGTACTTCAGTGGGGCTTAATATTGAACTGCCCTTTGAACAAAGCCACAATCCCTTTATTGCACCCGACAAAAACCTGCCGCACCGCTACTTTTTTGTCCGGAAAGTTATGTTCGTGAAATATGCACAGGGATTTGTGGTCATGCCCGGCGGTTTTGGCACTTTGGACGAAATGTTTGAAGTATTGACCCTGATCCAAACAAAAAAAATTGCGGCGGTGCCTATTGTTTTGGTAGGCAAAGAGTTTTGGGAGGGTCTGCGCAACTGGATCGAAGAAATTATGCTGCACCGCCACCACAATATCAGTCCTGCTGACATGAACCTCTTCCACATTGTGGATGAGGCCGACGACGTGGTACGCATCATAGATGAGTTTTATTCCTCGCAGGGCGAAGGAGAACTGGCTCCGAATTTTCAACTTTGACCGGCGGCATTTTGCAAACGGTCTTTCCGAAAATACGGCAAAATTAAAAACGGGCTGCCCCACGAAAGAGGGGCAGCCCGTTGGTTTTTAAACGGTTAACAACGCACGACTCTGTCAGAAGCTGTAGCGCAAACCAACCTGCATTTTCCAGCGCGATTCCAGACTAAAGTCATTAAAGAAAGTAGTCTTTTGGTCTGCAAAACTATAGACTGGTTTTCCGCCAACAAATTCCACGCCGATGGGCTGGGCAAGTCCCGTGCGGCTCGCAAACTGCTCCACACCCCAGTCCGAATTGAAGAGGTTGCCGATATTCAGGATGTCTAAGCTGAACTGCAATACATGTTTGTTGGGCAGCATGTAGTCCTGCAAAATCCGCAAATCCCAGTGGTTGTACCAGGGGCTGAGGGAAGCGTATTTTTCCGCAAACTGACCGCGATTATCGCTCAGATAATCGTCCTGGGCAATGAATGCTTTCAAAGCATCACGCTGTGTCGTTTGGGCCGCTGCATTGCCGCTAAAGGTCATTTGGCCAAGCTCTGCGTCAGTAGGGATATAAATCAGGTCGTTGAGCGGCGAACCGTCGTTGTTAATATCGCCGGCATAGGTATAACTGAAACGCCCCCCCTTAACAAATTCTGTAAATAAGGTCACGGTGGTGGCGAAGGCCCCATAAGTGAAACGCTTCGTGCCTACACCCACAAGGCGGTGGCGGTTGCCATACAAAGAGGGTTGCAGAATAGCCGTATTGGAGTTGAGTACATTGGCCGGGTTGCGGTCATAAGCATCCGAAGAGATTTCAGCATCCACAGAGGCCGCGTCTTTGGCATCCAAGAAGTTGTAGGCCAACATCACCGAAGAACCGTCTTTCCACGATTTGGTAATCTGTGGGCTGACATTCAGCGAATAGCCCAGATTGGTGTTGGACACGACATACGCGTTGGTAGGGCCGCCAAAAATGCTGGAGCGGTCTTCCGACCGATACACAGGGCGCGAACCCACTCCTTCCAAACGACCGCCGGGCGTGCGCAGTCCGTAGTTGCGTACCATTACGGCTTGCAGGTCTTTGGTGTGTACAATGTCAAGGGTAGCCTTAAAGCCGTTGCCAAAGTTCTGGTCTATACCGAGATTGGTACGCCATACCTGCGGAAAGCGGAAATTGGGATCGGTCATGCAGTAGAAGAAGAAGTCGGGGTTGGCCACCTGATTGCCAATCCACACAAATGGGAAGCGGCCCGTAAACAAGCCGGAACCACCCCGCAACTGGGTGCGGCGGTCGCCGGTTGCATCATAGTTGAAACCAAAACGGGGCGAAATCAGGACATTGCCCTTGGGTAGTTGGGTATGGTCAAATTTTATGGCCTTTCCTTCTGCGTCGTAGTATTCGATGTCGGGCGCATAGGTGCCGCCAGCCGACAACAGCCCGCCTTTTCGGTCTATATTTTCCTGTATTTTTTCCGGCGTGTCAAAGTACAGGGGTGCATCCATTCGCAGACCGAAGGTCATGGTCAGGCGGCGACTCACTGCCCATTCGTCCTGTGCGTACAAAGCCCCCTGGCCAATGGCCAATTGCGCCAAAGCCCAGCTGTCCTTTGCGTTGTTGTTGGCAAAAGCATCGCGTGCGAATTTCACCTCGCCGTCGAACGCGCCCGAGTTGATCCAACGGGCAAAGGTGTCTATGGCCACGCCGACGGGATTGAACACCCGGAAGCCGTAGGCAGTCAGATTGAAAGAGTTGTTGAACGTAAAGCGCTCCAAAGACCCACCCAGTGTCAGGGTGTGCTTGTTCAGGAAAAGGTTCACATTGTCGTTGATCTGGAAAACATTTTGATCCAGTACGTTATGTACTGAAAACGGCTCGTGGCCTGCAACAATGTAGCGTACCCCGTCTTTGTGAATATTCAGCACCGGGAAAGGTGCAGAGAAGGGGTCGCGCGAATCGCGGAACGCTGTAAATCCGGCCTGAAACTTATTGGAAATGCGATTGCTCAACAGCGATTTTAATTCCAAAATGCTGCCATATAATCGGTTATTGATCCGATACCCGGAGTTCTGCATCTGCAAGGTTAGGAAATCCGGTCCGCGCCGACCAATGGCCGAGGGATGCGCCGGTTTTTCCTGAAAAGCGTCCAAGAAATTGCCCATCAGCGTCAGGGTGTGGCCGTTGGCAATGTTCCAGTCCAATTTCAGCAGGCCCTTTTGGTTGTTGGTGCGGTGGCGGAAGTTTTCAATGTCACCGCTTTCATATTGGTAGCGGTCGCGCAGCAATTTTGCTACTAAATCCATGTCGGAAGCCAGTACGCGCGACTCATTGGCAGCGCCTGTTCCGCGATTGGGGGTAAAATAAGAACCCAGGTCGGAGCGCCTTTCCACTTCTAAGTTGGCAAAGAAAAACAGCTTGTTCTTGATAATGGGGCCGCCAAAACTAAAACCCGTTTGCAGTTGGTTGAGGTCGCCTCTGGCCGCCTCGTCGTCGCCTACCTTTATGCCGTACATATTTTTATTGCGATAAAAACCAAAAACCGTCCCGTGGAACTCGTTGGTTCCCGATTTTGTAACCGCATTGATGGCAGCGCCTGTAAACCCTGCTTGTGTCACATCATAGGGAGCAATGGCCACATTGATCTGGTCAATGGCATCCAGCGACACAGGTTGCGCATCAGTCTGGCCGCCCGGTGTGGCAGCATCCAAACCGAAAGGATTGTTGAAAATGGTGCCGTCCAAAGAATAATTGTTGAACTGGTCGTTGCGCCCGGCAAAGCTGCCGCCTTTGGCCGACATAGGATTTACCCGCGTAATGTCTGCGGTTGAACGGGAGATGGTGGGCAGAGCGCGAATTTGCTCACTGTTGGCACTGGAACCTGCTCCGGTCTGGCGCTCCTGTGCACGTGCCACAATTTCTACGTTGTTCAGCGTTACGGAAGCGTCTTCCAGTCGAAAATTCTGTACAGCGCGCTGACCGAGTGTCAGAATCTCAATATTGACATCGCTTTCTTTGAAACCTGTATAGGTCACTTTGATAGCATAAGGACCGCCTACGCGCACGTGCGGGAGGGTGTAGCGCCCGTCGGCGCGCGTACTGGTGCCATAGTAGGTGCCGGAGGGAACATGGGTAGCCACAACGGAAGCGCCTGCCAGGGCTTCATCGTTTTTGTCGGTTACAAGACCACTCAGAGAGGCCGTGGTGACTTGCGCAAACAGGGGGATTGCTCCTGTTAAACAAAAAAACAGGCAGAATGTAAATAGTTGCTTCATACTTGAAGAAGGTTTAAGTGAAAAAACAGCGCAAAGATATTGTTAAATGATTGTGAATTTTTCGTTTTCCTTAAAACTTAATATTGCTTATGGCGCATATAAATAGGCCCCGTTCCTCTGTCTGGGGAAATCAAAAAGTATTTCATTTATAAAAAAATATCTCCTACCTTTGCCGCTTCACAAATCAACATTATCATTTAAATAGAAAAATGAGACGAGAAATCCACCAGTGGTACAGCCCGCGCCTGAATAAAAACATGGAAATAGCAGTGTACGGGCATTTTGGTTTTGCACTTTTAATGCTGCCTACTGCCGCCGCCGACTATTTGGAATACGAGCGTTTTTTGCTGATTGATGCCCTGCAGCCTCTGATTGAATCCGGCAAAGTAAAGGTCTTTTCTATCAATAGCATTAATTCTGAAGCCTGGCTGAATAACCGCATGCACCCGCGCCATAAGGCCATCCGCCATCAACAGTTCAACAGCTACGTGGAAAGCGAAGTGGTGCCTTTTATTCGCACCCACACCAGCCCCGATACGCCCATTTACACTACCGGAGCATCGTTGGGTGCACTGCATGCGGCCAATCTCTGTTTCCGTCGCCCCGATTTAATAAATGGCACCATTGCCATGTCGGGAGTCTATGACCTGACCAACTATACAAAGGGATATTATGATGAAGACGTATATTTCAATTCTCCTGTCCATTACCTGCCCAACTTACAGGACGAGCATTATCTGCCTACATTGCGCAACAGCCGCCATATCCATATCATGACCGGTTCCGGCGATTACGAAGACCCCGACAGCTCCCGCAAACTGGCGGGCATTCTTGCTGCACGCGGCATTCCATGCGACCTCGATATTTGGGGTGCAGATATCCGCCACGACTGGCCCACCTGGCGGGCCATGTTGCCATACGCCTTAGAACACAAATTTTGACACCATGATTATAAAGCAGGACTTTCTGACCAAAGATCGCAACCGTCCCGCCCTGCGCGATGCCACGGGCTATGCCATTCGCAATCTGCGCGGCATCATTGCACACTGGACAGCCAATACGGCTAAAGGGGCCAATGCTCCTGCCCATCAGCGTTACTTCAACAATGTCACCAATCGCTTTGCCTCGGCGCATTATGTGGTGGACGACAAAATGGTGATTCAGTGCCTGCCCGACAACGAAGTGGGGTTTCACGTTGGCGACCGCCCCGACAATAACCGCCCTGATGGGGTACGCCTGCGCGGCAACAGCGGGCTAACCGCTAATTATTTTGTGATTGGCTTCGAGATGTGCGTCAATCAGGATGGGGACTGGGACAAAACCTATCGCAATTCGGTGGAGTTGGCGGCGCATTTGTTGCGCAAATACCAATTCACCACGACCGATCTGTACCGACATTACGACATCACTGGCAAAGATTGCCCAAAAATGATGCTCGAAGATGCCCCCTGGCAGGCTTTCAAACAGGCAGTAGAGCGGGCCATGAGTGATGATCCGCGCCCGCCTTTCGCCCGAGGCCGCGTGACCGCCCCCGATCTGAACGTCAGGACGGGGGCGGGTACACAATTTACAGCAGTCGAGCGGCTTAAATTCGGCACCTTGGTCTATCCTTTGGAAGAATCCAACGGGTGGTATCGCATTGACACCAACCGCTGGGTGAGCAAAAATTTTGTGGAAATCAATTACAATACCTGGCTTGGACGGGTGAACAGCCGCACAGGTGCCAATATCCGCAGTGGCCCCGGTGCCAATTTTCCGGTCATGGATGCTTTGGCAAATGGGGGTATGACGGATGTCAGTGACGAGAGCGGGGAGTGGCTGCGCATCGGTGCCGACCGTTGGGTACACAAAAATTTGATTCAACAGGTAGATGTGCGCCAAGGACGGGTGAGCGGCACGGAAGACCTGAACGTTCGCGTCGGGCCGGGTACCGATTTCCGTATTGCGCGGCGCATTGGCAACGAACAATCCGTCCGCATCCTGAATGAGCAGGATGGCTGGTATCAGCTCGGGGTCAGTGAATGGGCATTCGGGAAATTTATCAAGATAGGGTAGGGTAGGCTATTCAGGGTCTTTCTACTCCACATCCATGCCCCAATTGTCCAATTCTTCTGTTGTCCACAGTTTTGGGAAAAAGATACGGCGCTGGTAGCGAGGCAGCATGTACCGCTGCCAGTCGCTGCCGCCCGTTGCTGTTGCAGGCTTCTCTCCGCTTTCCAGGTACTTTTTGGCTGCGTGGTAATGCGCCATCACCCATGTGATGTTGACCGTACGGTCGTAATGGCGCATGGCTGCCACTAATTCCGGTTGATCGCGGTCGGCGGCGGGCAGCTGGCAATACCGCGCCCACAGATTTTTCTGGTTGTATTCCTCCATAACCCGCAAAAATTCTGCCTTATACCGCTGCTCGAACATCTGAATCAGGGTCGTTTTCGATCCCGTAGCGTGGTCTTTTCCGGCTGCCTGCCAATACAAATGGTCGTAGGCATGTTCGTAAGGCGTGTTGCGGTCTATGGTAGCCCGAAAACGGTAATCAATCAGATTGATCAGGTCAGTCGAGCAAAACTCAATCGTCCGGTATTGCGCACTTTGAAAACCGCTGGCGGGCGTGAGGGTATTGCGGAATTTCAGGTATTGTTCGGGTTCCATGCCCTCCCGCATAATGGAAAACGAACTGGTCAGCATATCAAAATACCGCGCAATACGGGCCAATTTTTCTGTAAAAAAGGGCGTGGTCAGTTCCGCGCAATTCGACACCTGCTGTATTTCCCAAAGAATCATTTTAAACAACAGCTCGTTGATCTGGTGGTACATAATAAACACCATTTCGTCCGAAACCGTGGTGCGCTGTATTTGCAAATTGAGCAGGACATCGGTGTGGATGTAGTCCCAATAAGTGATAGGCTTTGCCCAAATTAACCCTTCTAAATGGGTTTCTGTTTGTTGGCCGAGGGCCTGAAATTTTTCTTCAACGCGTTGAAGCAGCTCTGTGGAAAGCATGTTTTTTGTAATATAGAGTGGATAGGCAAGAGTTTTGTGCATAAAACGCACTAAGCCTGAAAATCGTTTGTGGGGGATATAAAAAATTCACACCCCCTATTCGGATTTTCCTTTTACATTTGCGGGCAATTTCATACCGTGCATTTTTTGAATGAGAAATACATACTACGACCTCGTTACCCAAACGTTTGACTTTCCACAGGATGGCTTTTCCTATAAAGATAATAAGCTGTATTTCAATGATATAGATATTTTATATCTTGTTAAGAAATATGGCTCCCCTCTGAAACTGACTTACCTGCCCAAAATAGGGGAGAAAATACAAATGGCCCGCAAACTGTTCCGCGATGCCATCCAGCGCTACAACTACAACGGCAAATACGTTTACTGCTACTGTACCAAAAGTTCGCACTTCGCATTTGTCCTGAATGAAGTACTCGAACACGGCACCCAGTTGGAAACGTCTTCCGCTTTCGATATAGACTTGGTATGGCGGCTGTATAAATTGGGAAAAATCAATAAAAGTACCACCATCGTCAACAATGGCTATAAACCCTACCAGTACGCCCAAAAAATTGCCAACCTCATCAATGAAGGTTTCGAAAATGTAATTCCCGTGTGCGACAACCCCGGCGAATTGGAGCGGTACGAGTCGTTGGTGAAAAAAGATGTGGTTTGCAATATAGGTATTCGCATGGCGACCGAAGAGGAGCCGAATTTTGAATTTTACACCTCCCGCCTCGGCATTCGCCAAAGTGAAGTGATGAATTTTTACCAGAACCGCGTGGCCGACAACCCGCGTTTTCGCCTTCGGATGCTCCATTTTTTTGTGGATATCGGCATCAAAGACACCATTTACTACTGGAGCGAACTGAAAAAGGGCATCAAAACCTACTGCCAGCTCCGAAAAATATGCCCCACCCTGACCTGCCTGAACATTGGCGGCGGTATGCCCATTCGCAACTCCCTCAGCTTCGACTACGATTACCCCTACATGATCAGTGAGATCGTGCGCATGGTCAAAGAAGCCTGCGACGACGAAGGCGTACCCGAACCGGACATTTATTCGGAATTTGGCAAATATACTGTGGGCGAAAGCGGAGCCACCATCTTTTCCGTGATTGGCAAAAAGCAGCAAAATGACGCAGAACAGTGGTACATGCTCGATAATTCTCTGATCAATACCCTCCCGGACAGCTGGGGCATTAAAGAACGCTTTATCCTCTTGCCTGTCAACCATTGGGACAAAGAATACCAGCGCGTCAACATCGGCGGCATTAGCTGCGACAACGCGGATTATTACAACTCCGAAGCCCATATCAATCAGGTCTATCTGCCCGTCTATGATGAAGAGAAAGATGACCCGCTTTATCTTGGCTTTTTTCATACGGGTGCCTATCAGGAGGCCCTGAGCGGCTATGGGGGACTCAAACATTGCCTCATCCCTTCGCCCAAGCACATCCTGCTGAACCGCAACTACTACGGCGAAGTGACAGACTGGGAAGCGTTTCAGGAACAGGATGCCAATTCGATGCTGCGCATTTTGGGCTATGATTCGCCGTATGCGACGTAGGGGGATGACAATAAGAAATATTATTTGAGCGAGGCGGATGAACTTCCGGGTGTTTTTCAGCGTATAATAGATTGGAAGAGGAATATTTTTAAATAAAATATTTTGCTAATTAATAAAAATGATTAACTTTTTATAGTCACCTGTTGGCGTAGTGTTTTGCATTGCCGCGTTCAAAGCGGCGACGTAAGGCCGGGTATAGACGCGTCGGATCTTTCGTAAAGTGTTAAAGTTTTATATTTTTGCGCATCTGTTCTTTGCAATGTATGCTGAAATTTGTACTTTTGCATCCACATTTTTTCATTAACCTAATTACGATTATGCAAGAAATTTTTAGATTACCGCTGTCGCACCGCTTATGGGAGAGCCGGATTCAGGTTTTACCAACTTGGACGTATCAATGAATTAGATTATTCTAACTTTAGTGTGACCTTGGAAGACTGGCAATATCAGAAATACAGTTACCTGTCTTCAGCCCTTAATGTGTATTTAAATACCCGAGCTAATTCTGCGGCGCACCCTAGTCAAACAATTGGTAATCCCGCTGGGCTTGGCATTGTCAAAGTTAATAATCTTGCTACCGAAGTAAGTACTTTTGCGCATGAGACGGGGCATACTTTTGGACTGCTACATACTTATGGAGCAACAATTACATATACCTATCCGGTGGTATATGATCGGAACAATCCCACTAATATGGCCGCCATGCAGGTTGATCACCCATACCGAACACTACCGGGATCCTTCCCTCGGGAGTTAGCGATACGCACTCCCACTCCAGGCAAAGAATTTGATATGCCTAATTGCGGATTTGCAGGAGACTTGTGTTGTGATACAGAAGCCGATTGCTTCGGTACAGCCTTTTCGTTTCCGGCAGTTATTCCTAATTCGAACGGGCAGGTACAGTTAAATTGTGCTACTCAATCCTGTCAGCCAAGTTGCAGTCTTTGTGGCTTCAATGGATATACTTACAAAGATTATAATTTAGACCTCATAGTAGGTACTCCTTTCAATGTAATGTCCGGCGGACCTCGGCGCTTACGAAACCGAAGCCTCCCTGCCCGTTCCCGTTATTCAAACCCGGGATGCCTCCGCCGCCACCTCTCCCACTGGCAGCGCTTTGGTGTTTTCCATCACGGGCGGGGTGCCGCCTTACCAATACACCTGGTCGAACGGGCAGACCGGGGACCGCCTGACCGACGTGTTGCCGGGCCTTTACACCCTGTCCATGACCGACCGCTACGGGTGTCGGGGCGAGGCATCGGTGCGCATCAGTTACACCTCCTCGGCGCAGGCGCTTGCGGCGCAGTCGGAAACCCTGGTGTTTCCCAATCCGGCCGGCGGGCGCTTTTGGCTGCGCACGGAGGAACCCCCTCGCTCCGTGCGCGTTTTTGACTGGCGCGGCGCTTTGCTTCTCCATTTTGAAGGCGGCGATGTCGTGTCGGGTATGGACGTGTCAGGGCTTGCATCGGGTCTGTATCGCGTGGTGGTACACATGGAGGACGGATCGGTGCGGCAGGGGGCGCTGGCGGTAGCAAGGTAAAACGAAAAATAAGTAAAAAGTCCAACTTTTAGGGCTGGACTTTTGTTTAAATCTAAAATTCCGTATCTTTGTACCTGCAAACTGTAAGTAACAGTTTGGCATTCGTGTGCGTTATTTTCAAAATACCCGCATGAGAATGACCATATTAACAAATTTATTCAGATTGTATGTACCCGGTTATTGCCACCCCACATGGATCATACAGCAAATACCCTGTCGCCGGAACAAACCGCAGTCCTGCTCAACACGCTGCAAACCCGTTTTGAGAAGCATCCGGCCCGACACGCGGGCATGGACTGGGCGGCCGTTCAGGCAAAATTGGAAGCCCATCCCGAAAAATTGTGGTCATTGAGCATCATGGAAGAGACTGGCGGCGAACCCGACGTAGTCGGTTTTGACGAAAAAACGGGCGAGTACCTGTTTTTCGATTGCGCTCCGGAAAGCCCAAAGGGCAGGCGCAGCCTTTGTTACGACCGGACGGCGTGGGAGGCGCGCAAAGAACACAAACCTGCCGATAACGCGGTGGATGCAGCGGCGGCCATGGGCATTGAACTGCTCACTGAAGCGCAGTACAGGGCCTTACAACAATTGGGGGCCTTTGATCTGAAAACATCCAGCTGGGTAAGCACCCCGGAAAACATCCGACAACTTGGCGGAGCGCTGTTCTGCGACCGCCGCTTCGACACCGTTTTTGTTTACCACAACGGCGCAGATTCTTATTATGCCGCACGGGGATTTCGGGGCATTTTAAAGATATAAATAGCGGGTAATACCCAATTTTATTTCAACAATTAAATCCACAATCATGAAAATTCCCTCTTTTTTTATCATTCTTGTCTTGTTTAGCGCCTGTAGAAAGGTGGACCCGCCATTGGAAGTATTCCTGCCGGCGAATCAGGAAAATGGCAGCATGAAGGGTACAAAATCAGCACCGAGTGGTTGGGCTGTGGATTGGGAGGCAGGAGGTTACGCTATATATGAATCAAACAGAAACTTTTTTTTTCTGAATGGCACTACACAACTTTTTGATGGTTCCACGAGAGAAAGTGTTGGTATAGCAGCAATTCCTGTCCGAGTTGGCCGTACTGAAATAAAGCGACAAAGACGGGATAGTTTAACCACTTTTGGAGTATATCACCGCCTGATTGCAGATGGCGATGTTTTAGACGGTGTCTATCGCATAGATACCACCGCTGCGAACAGTTGGATAGAAGTTATGGCTTTAGACACGGTAGCCAAAACTGTATCAGGGCGATTTGAATTACATTTTGTGTTAGAAAAATACAACTCTCAAAGGGAATACCCTAAAAAATTATCCTTTACGGACGTGAAGTTTGATATGAAGTTTATTCGATAATGTGTGAAGAAGAATCCGGCCATGCTCAAACACCTGTTTTTAACCCTTGATCAAATGCTTCACTGCGTTCAGCATGACAATCGGGTTAAAAACAGGTGGTAGATTTTTCCAAACAGGGAATTGCTGTCCTAAATGCGCTGGCTCAACGAAAGTATGCCATTAAGGAAGGCCCATCAACATCCTTTTCAGCACGACCTGCGCGGCCCACAGCCGGTTAGCAGCCTGTTGATAAACCACACTGTGGGGGCCGTCCAACACCGCGTCGCTCAATTCCACATTGCGGCGCACGGGCAGGCAATGCATCACTTTGGCAGACCGGGTAAGCGCCAAATGCCGAGGGGTAAGCATCCAGTCGGCATCCCTGCACAGTATTTTCCCATAGTCCTGCCACGAAGACCAGTTTTTGACATATACAAAATCTGCCTGCTCTAAGGCTGCCCGCTGGTCGTTGGTCACCGCAGCGCCCTGTGTAAACGCCGGATTCAGTTCGTACCCCGGCGGATGGGCGATGGTCAGATCATACCCCGCTGCCAGCGCAAAGGAGGCAAAGGAATTGGCCACCGCCTGTGGCAGGGGCTTGATATGGGGTGCCCAGGTCAGCACCACTTTGGGCGGGTGGTTGGCGGGGGCGTGTTCCTGCATGGTAATCAGGTCGGCCAGACTTTGCAGCGGATGCAGGGTCGCCGATTCTAAACTGACGAATGGCACCTTGGCGGCATATTTTCGGAATTGAAGGGCCGCATGTTCCCCATCGTCGGCCATTCGGTCGGTCAGTCCGGCAAAGCTTCGCAAACCGAGGATGTCACAGTACTGCGCCAATACAGCCGCTGCATCTTTGACATGTTCCACCGTAGTGCCGTCCATCACTGCTCCGTCGTTAAATTCAACCGCCCAGCTTTCCTGTCCGGCGTTCATCACCAGCGTTTGCATACCCAATTGCCACGCTGCCTTTTGGGTGCTGATGCGCGTGCGCAGGCTGGGATTCATAAATAGCAGGCCGAGGGTTTTGTCGCGTCCTAAGCTCCTGAAAGCCAGCGGATCGGCTTTCAGAGCCAGCGCTTCTCCGATCAATGCCTGTAAATCCGGAACATCCGAGGCAGAAAAAAAGGAAGTCATGGGCGATTACTTCGATATATTGGGGCAACGCACATTGCCAAAATAGTAAAAGGCTCCCACCGTGAGGAAAGCGTAGGCATCATTTTTTTTGCCATTGCCGCGCTGGCGACTGGCCGCGCCGAGTTTAGGCTCCTCCGAGCGGTCGGAGAGCGCCACAGCAATGTCTCCGCGTGTGTTGCGCAGATCGCGGGCATCCGGATATACACTGCTTACATCGTCCAAATAATCGGTAAACACCCGGCGGGCACTCAATTCAAAATTCATGCTCCACCGATACGACAAATCTAACTTGAAGCCAAAACCATAAGCAATGGCTGCCTGAAAAATGCTGTATTCCTCCCCGTTGAACTGCCCTTCCGTGCCATATTCCCGCAAATTGTACCATTCGCCGTCTAATTTTGCACGCGGATTGAACATAAATACCGCCGGGCCGGCAAACATATACGGCGTATAAAAATATTCGCGGTGGCCGTGAATGTAGGGCATAAAATTAAATTCCAGCTGCATGGCCGCATCGGCAATGGGGCTGCGGAAGCTGAGATTCCGGCGGCGTTCAAACACATTGGTTGCATCGGAATCGTAGGCTTCGATACGCCCGCCATGCAGGCCCAGCCGCAAAGCCAACCGGTCGTTAAAATTAAAACGCGCAGCGGCCCCACCAGCCAATTGTACCCGGTTAACGCGAAAATTCGTATTCAAGTCGCCAAAATAATTGGCTCCTCCTACATAGCCGCCCAATTCCCAGCCCCGCATTTGTCCCGAAGCAATATTTACAGAAACGACGACCCCGCACAGTGTCATCCAGAACAGGTGTTTAAACATAGTAATGTTTTGTGATTATTGATACGCTGAATTGCCCGCCGCCGCGTTGTTCCACGAGGTTTCGGTATAGGTATGACAGGATAAAGGCTGTTGCACAAGCGCCTTGTGAAAAACTTGTGAAACAGCCCCGTTGAAAGCGAAAAAACGAAAAATTGACCTTTGTGGTATTAGAAAACACAAATTTAAGTCAGGGAAGTGTATTTTTGCCGCCTTTCTCCTGACTTTGGTGCCCATGAATCTATGTTGCCCTATTTTAAAAACCTGCTTGATTTACTCCGCTTAGAGCGCGACGAAGACCTGCGCGAGTATGTGCAGCAGGTACGCGAGCGCCCCCTGAGCGAGCGGGTGGCCGAGGGTTACGCCTGGCATCCGCTGCGGGTGGTGCAAACCGGTTTTGCATTGGGCGACCGTGCGTTTGTGGTAGTGGAGCGCACCACCCGACTGAATGAACCACACCAATTGCGGGCGGGGCAATCGGTCAGTCTTTTTGCCACCCACGAACACCTCAAGGCCAATGAGCACACCGGGATTATCAATTTTGTAGAGCGCAACCGCATCAAGATCATCCTGCACCAGCAGGACGTACCCGACTGGTTGGGCATGGGTCAGCCAGGCATCGAAATGCTGTTCGACGACCGCAGCTATCAGGAAATGGAGCGGGCGCTGCACACAGTGGCCAAAGCAAAAGGCAACCGCTTAGCGGAATTGCGCGACATACTTACCGGGGTGCGCCCGCCTGCCCTTTATGCCCCTGAAACCCGGGATTCCCTTGCTGCTGCCGGAGTGGCTCATCTGAATCCTTCGCAACAGGAAGCGGTGGCCTGCCTCTTGGCCACCCGCGATGTGGCCATTGTACACGGGCCACCGGGAACCGGGAAAACCACCACTTTAGTAGCGGCCATTCGGGAAATGACCCACCGGGAAAGTACCGTATTGGTCACTGCTCCCAGCAATACCGCTGCCGACCTCCTCACCGAACGTTTGGCCGAGGCCGGTGTCTCCGTGGTGCGCATCGGCAACATCAGCCGCATAGACGACCAGGTGTTGTCCCATACCTTGGATGCCCTGCTGGCAGGCCATGCCGAAAGTCGCAATATCAAAAAAGTGCGCATAGAAGCAGCCGAATTTCGGCGACAGGCCAAACGCTATAAGCGCACTTTCACTTCCGAAGATCGCCAGGAGCGCGACCACCTCTGGAAGCAGGCCCGCGACCTTGATGCCTGGGCCAACGATCTGGAAAACCGCCTGATTGACCAGATACTCTCCTCAGCAGGGGCCATTGTCTGCACCTTGGTCGGGGCCGCCCACCCCTTGTTGGAGCGTTCCGTTTTTCGCACCTGTGTCATAGACGAGGCGGCGCAGGCGTTGGAACCTGCCACCTGGATACCCATTGCCAAATCCACGCGGGTGGTGTTTGCAGGCGACCCCTTTCAGTTGCCGCCGACCGTAAAAAGCCGTGAGGCAACGAAGGGCGGCTACGCACGCACCCTCATGGAGCGTTGTATGGCGCTTCTGCCGGAGCAGGTACACCTTTTGGATGTGCAATACCGGATGCACCAGGCCATCATGGGTTTTTCCAACCATTATTTTTATCAGGGTACCCTGCAGGCCCACACCTCGGTGGAGCAGCGGCGCTTGTTTTCCATAGACCCCCACGGGCAGACCCTGACGTACTTCGAGCCTGTTGTTTTTGTGGATACTGCCGGATGTGGTTTTGAAGAACGCATTCAATTGAGCCGGAAAAAAGATTCGGCCCGCTACCAGAGCCGCTACAACCCGGAGGAGGCCCTGTTGGTGCGCGAACACCTGATGAAGCTGTTGCCTCGTTTTCCGCAGGACCCGCGTCCCTCCATCGGTATTTTGTCGCCCTACCGCGAGCAGGTGAACCATTTGGATGCCCTGCTGCGCGAGGATGCGGATTTGTCGCCGTTTTTGCTCAAAAAAGGCGTTTTCTCCGAGCAGGCAGTGATCTCGATAGACACCATTGACGGCTTTCAGGGGCAGGAACGGGACATCATTTACCTGACACTGGTGCGCTCCAACCCCAAAAATGAAATTGGCTTTCTCTCCGATTATCGCCGCATGAACGTGGCCATGACCCGCGCCCGAATGCTTTTAGTGGTGATTGGCGATTCCGCGACCATCGGCAATAATGCTTTTTATCAGTCGTTTTTGGACTACTGTGATAAAAAGGGGAAATACCAGACCGCATGGGAATATATGCAATGATCTGCTTTTCAAATTTTTCATTGGCTGAAGTATAAGAGTTACGCCCTTTTTTTATCTTTGCCGCATGAAAAAAGCAATGATTCTGACAAGCCTTCAACTGATTGCCCAGTGCCTTGTGGCGCAGGTATATTTCTCACGCATCAACCCGGGGCAATTATTGCTCGGTCCGGAGAATGTACAGGGCCGTGCCCCGGCCATCACGACAGAGTACCTCAAAAGCATAGAAACAGTGGCTTCTGCTATTCGGACAGAGCGGGAATTCTTAGAAGAAAGCACACTGGAATTGCAAAGACAGGAAAAACAGAGCAGGGAAAAAAAGCGCCTGCTGCGGAGTCAGCAGGCGCTTTTGGATTCTTTGAAAGCAGAGGAAGAAGAGGTAAGTCAGCTGCGCAAACAGTGGCAAAAGCAGTGGGCCACAGACAGCACCCTGCACCTTTTATACGATGCTTTGCAGGCCGGGCAGTGTGTGCAAATGGAAACCGGGCAAGGGCGCGTACCCTCCTCGGACGTGGAAATGGTGGCAGAACGGCCTGCTGCCTACCTTTTTACAGAGACAATGAAGGTCCAAAAAACAGAGGAAACTACACAATGGGAAAAAAAACCCAATCCCCAGCCCTGCCACTCTTCCAATCCTGACGATTGTATGATGTATTGCCTGGTGAAAGTTCCGGCGCAGTACGGTATTTTCGACAGCCACGGGCGGCTGTATGAAGGCATCCCTTCCGGATTCACAGAGGTTGCAGGGACGTGCATCCGAACAAGACAACTGGCGCGGGCTGCTGACGCACCTCCGGTATATACGCTCAAAAGACGGAGTGATAATGTGGTTTTGCAGGTGCAGGGATGGCAGGCATGTAATCAAAAATAGACAGACGGGCAGGAAAACATGTGATGAAATGCCCCTCTTCTCCTAATGTTCTTATCCTTATATATGCAGATACGTGAATATTTCTCAAGTCCTGAGCCTGTGAATTATCCTCCTGATAATCAATTAAGATCCAAAAATCCTTACTCATCACTCATCCCCCATCACTAAAAAATGCGTCCTCTCATTTTAGTCACCAACGACGACGGCATTGTAGCCCCCGGCATCCGCAATTTAGTGGAGGTCGCCTCCGAATTAGGCGAAGTGGTCGTCGTCGCGCCCGATTCCCCCCAGAGTGGCAAAGGCCACGCTATTTCCATACACGACCCTCTGCGCCTCAAACATGTCAAAGTTTTTTCCGGCATAGAAGCCTGGGAATGCTCCGGTACGCCGGTGGACTGTGTCAAGCTGGCCAAACACGTCATTTTGAAAGACCGCACCATTGACCTTTGCGTATCGGGCATCAACCACGGGAGCAACGCATCCATCAACATTATTTATTCGGGTACCATGTCTGCCGCAATGGAAGCCTCTATGGAGGGCATACGAAGCATCGGTTTTTCCCTGTTAGATTTCAGTTTCGATGCCGATTTTCGCCCGTGTCGCCCCTGGGTTCGAAAGATCATGGAGTATGCCCTGCAAAACCGCTTTGGCGATACCCAACTGCTGAATGTCAATATTCCGCGTGCCGGAGCGGAAGACATCAGGGGCATTCGGGTTTGTCACCAGGCCAAGGGCTATTGGCGGGAAAAATTTGTAGAAGGACGCGATCCTTCTGGTCAACCTTATTACTGGTTGTCCGGGGAGTACATCAATACTGATCCGTCGGAAGAGAGCGACATCTATGCCCTGAAGCAAAATTATATTTCGGTTGTTCCTTCCATGCACGATCTGACGGATTACAGGTCCATTGGGCAGATACGCCATTTAGAGCAGATCGCCGCAGGGTCGTGAACGAACGGACGCATTCAGCGGATCAATACGACTTTGCCCGTTAAAATTTTCTCATCCGTTACGCAGCGAATCCAGTAGGTGCCGCGTGGCAGGGAGCGGGTATCTATTTGCTGGTCACCGCCGTTTTGTAATTGCACACTGGTACGGAGCGTTCCGGCTGCATCAAAAAACAGGACTTGTGCAGAAGCAGGCAGGTCGCGCAAAAGGACGTGGTCGCCGGCAGGATTAGGAGCAAGCCGCAAGGTGGCCCGGGCGGGTACGGCAGGAGCCGAGACAGATATTTTCTGAAAACCGGCAAAGAAAAGAACTGCATTGGTCAGGGCGGGTGTAAAACAACCGCCATGATTTGCCGTCGGGTTAATATCTGTGGCAGTTAAATCCACCGATCCCAATGCTTTCATGGTATCGCGGGCCACTATACTATTTTGGAAAGGCACCTGGTCGTCAGCCATGCAATAGAAAATGCGGGTCGGCGCTTTGGCTGCCCAACGGAACAAATCATTTTCGCGCAGAGCCGCGTTGACCGGATGATTCGGATCGGTTTGTACCGCTGTCAACACCGCCGGCTGAAACATCCGGGAAGGGCGGGACGCACCCTCTGTGGCAGTAAGCAGCGCAATCAACGTGGTATTCAACTGGGTGAGCGTGATGGTTTTATTCACAAATTTTTGGATTTCGGCAGCATAAACCGGCTTAAATATATCAGTCAGGTTTTGATAGATATTTCCATAAGCAGCCTGAAAAGAAATGGCTGTATTGGGCAAATAAGCCGGGAACAGATATGTCTTATCGCTGGTAATCAAATCGCGCATGACACCCGAAAGGCTGTAAGGGCCGGAGAGCGGCGCAGCAGCAGTCACTTTGAATTCACTGCTGAGGGCAGCATCCGTTTCGATGGCTTTGTGGAGGGCCATTGCTGCGTGTCCGCCCTGCGAGTAGCCTGTGATGAACAATTGATCGTTAATGTGCGTCCTATATCGAGGCAGCAGCTCTTTGCAGGCACGCATCATCCGGATGGCAGCATCTGCCTCCGTTTTAGCGTGTACATAGGGATGTACGCCTTTAGAAACACCCAGTCCCAAATAGTCGGGCAGAAACGCCACGTAGCCTAAGCCTCCAAACAGAAAACCAATGGTGCCTTCCCCGCCAGAGGCAGTGCGAAAGGAAGGTACATCCTGAGACGACGCAGAAGTGCCGTGTTGATAAACCAGACGCGGAAAAACTCTGTTGCTATCTAACGGAATAACCAGTAATCCGGACACCGTATCAGTCTTTCCCTTCAGGTCGGGCATAGTATAGAGTACCCGGTAATAGCGGACATCGTAGGAGAATGGCAACGAGAAAGCAGCGCTCAATTGCGCTTTACTCCGATTGCCCAGCAGGGTAGTGGAAACCAGATTTTGTGCCCGAAGGGTGCCTGCCAACAGCAGAAGCAGAAAGAAAGAAAAACGAGACAGGTGCATGATTGATTGAATTGTTGATTTGTTTTTTAAATTCCCTCTGTGGAAGCCTCTTTAAAAATGCGGCGAATCAGTCCGCGCAACACCGCTGCCGAGCCACCGCCCACTTCCACAAACGCAGTGATGCCGTTTTGGCGCATGTTTTCAATGGTCTGTGTCCAGCGCACCGGAGCGGTCAACTGCGCGATCAGGTGCGTGCGCATCGCTTCGGGGTCGGTCACAGGGCGGGCGTGTACATTTTGATAGACCGGGCAAACAGGCGTTTTAAAAGGGGCTGTCTCAATGGCGCGTGCCAGCTCGTCCTGTGCCGGTTGCATTAATGGGGAGTGGAAAGCGCCTCCGACCGGAAGGGGTAGTACCCGCTTTGCTCCGGCAGCAGTGAGATGGGGCGTAGCAGCCTCAATGCCTTTGCGCGAGCCGGAAATCACCAATTGGCCCGGAGCATTGTAGTTGGCAGGCACCACAATTTCGTCTGTTACATGTCCCAGGGCCTCTTCCACTGCCAGATCGTCCAATCCCAGCACAGCGGCCATGGTACCCTCATTGATCTCGCAGGCTTTTTGCATAGCGTAAGCGCGTTGGCTCACTAAGCGCAGGGCATCGGCAAAAGGCAGTACACCGACGGCAGCCAGTGCCGTAAATTCCCCGAGTGAGTGTCCTGCTACTGCATCGGGCTGAAAATCCGAACCTGCGATTTTAGCACGTATGATGCTTTCCAAAAAAACCGCCGGCTGTGTTACTTTGGTTTGTGTCAGATCTTCTTTGCTTCCTTCAAACATCACATCCGTAATGCGCCAGCCCAATACCTCGTTGGCTTCTTCAAACAAAGCACGGGCAGCCGCATTAGAAGCGTATAAGTCCTTGCCCATTCCTTCAAACTGGGAGCCTTGCCCCGGAAAAACGTAAGCTTTCATATAAAAATGCTGATAAAGTGCTGGCAAAGGTACAAACATTTAGAAATCTTTGTCGGCTTTCTTACCTTTGCTCCGAAATAAGCCTTTTTTAAATAATGCACCTCTACCTCATTCTTAGTTGGTTTCTTCTGATTCCCTGTTTTATTACCGCACAATCCACGCGTGCTGCCTGGGACCCCGATCGCAACAAAGGCAGGGTATTATTGTTTGGTATCGGAGCCGGTGCGCATATGCCGGCTGCCGATCTCGCTAAGCGCTTCAAAGGACCGGAGGGAAGTGCGGGGCTGTTTATGGATTTTATTGCAGCCAATAATATGATCGCAGGCATTGAAGGGGCTTTCTTTTTTGGCGATAAGGTATTGGAAGACCCCTTGACCATTCTGCGGCTCGAAAACGGGGAAATTATAGGCAACGACCTTAGTTATGCAAGTTTCAACTTGCAGGAACGGGGCTTTTACTATGGCTGCAAGGTGGGGAAGCTGTTTTCCCGAAAAGGCAAAAGATCGGGCATTCGGGCCACGCTGGGAGCAGGCTACATGACCCACAAAATACGTTTACAGGACAATGGCCGCACCCTGACACAAGTCACTGGCAACTATGCAAAGGGCTATGACCGCCTCACGGGGGGGCTGGCTTTGCAGCAGTATGCAGGCTGGCAACACCTCGGACTCAACCGACGTACTAATTGGACAATCGGGATAGAATGTACACAGGGCTTTACCAATACCCTGCGCAGCTGGGATTATTCTACTTTCGGGCCGTTGGACAAACGCCGTTTGGACGTACGTTTTGGCCTGCGGGCTTCCTGGACACTTCCTTTTTATTTGAAAAAAGCGAAAGAAATATATTATTAATTATTAATTGTTAATGATTGATTTTTAGTAATATAAATATTAAATAAAATAAACATGAACAAAATGAAGTATCGCATTTTTGGCCGTTCCGGCTTGCGCGTCTCCGAATTGTGCCTCGGCACCATGACTTTTGGCACCGAATGGGGGTGGGGGAGTGATAAGGAAGAAAGCAAAAAAGTATTCGATACCTTTGCAGAAGCAGGAGGCAACTTTGTGGACACTGCCAATCGCTACACCGAAGGCACCAGCGAACGCTGGTTAGGAGAGTTTGTCAAAAGCGAGCGCCACCATTTTGTGGTGGCTACCAAATATACCCTGCGCGATCAGACTGGCGATCTGAACTTTGCAGGCAGCCACCGCAAAAACATGATGCGTTCTGTGGAAGAAAGCCTGCGGCGTTTAGACACCGATTTTATAGACCTGTTTTGGGTACATGCCTGGGACCCGTTCACCCCGGTGGAGGAAGTCATGCGCGGGTTGGATGACTTAGTACGGGCTGGAAAAGTGCTGCACATTGGCGTTTCCGATACACCCGCGTGGGTGATCAGTCAGGCTAATACGCTGGCCGATTTGCGCGGGTGGACAGCCTTTGCAGGTATTCAAATTGAGTATTCGCTATTACAACGCTCCGCAGAACGCGACCTGTTGCCTATGGCCAAAGCTTTGGGGTTGGCCGTTACTCCCTGGGGAGCCATTGGTGGTGGCGTGCTTACCGGAAAGTATCTGAAGAAGGAAACGGGCCGTGTACCTGAACACAGCGCACGCCGCACGGAACGCGCCAATGCGATTGCCGCCAAAGTAATGGAGGTGGCGGAGCAGATCGCCATGCCTCCTGCGCAGGTAGCTATCAACTGGACCCGGCAGCATGATCCATCTGTAGTGGCCATTCCTCTGGTGGGTGCCCGCACAGCGGCTCAATTGCAGGAAACATTAGGTTGTCTGGAAAACCGCCTGCCCCCCGAGGCCATCGCAGCGCTGGATACAGCCAGTGCTATTGAAATGGGTTTCCCACATGAGTTTTTACAGTCCGACAACGTCCGTGAATTGGTGTATGGAGGGTTGTATAATCACATTGTTCGCTAAATTGAAGACTTGGGAAAGGAAGATATACCAGGATAGGTAGGGGAAAATGTATGCGATCTGTCTTGTTTTTCATAACTCATTGATAGCCTACGATTTGAATTTTTCGACTGTTGCTAACACGATATTTACATAAAATATTGTCTTGTATGCTCCTCAAGGGGTAAGGCAGGGCCGACAGGCTTCGAAAAGAATAGTTATAATTTCCCTCTTTGCATTGGACCTTGTAAATCAATGAGTTCTGTTTTGCGAATTTTTTTTTGTCGAAAAAGCAAAAAAAACTTTGTAAAGTTGAATCAGAAACCCCCATCTTTGCATCCCTGTCTCGCACTACTACTGTACGTTATCGGTTTTCTACAACATTTTTACAGCACCTTTGGGCATGACTATTGACAGCCAAACGGTATGGGATAATTGTCTGCATACTATTCGTAAGAGCGTGAACGCGCAGAGTTTCAAAACCTGGTTTGAGCCGATCCGGCCCATCCATTTGGATCAGCATACACTGACCATCTCTGTACCCAATAAGTTCTTTTACGAGTGGCTGGAAGAACACTATGTCCATCTCCTTAAAACAAGTGTACGGCGGGAACTGGGCGATAAAGGTCGCCTGCTGTACCACATTCCGGAAGGAAGCAAGCCCGTAATCAACGCTCTGACTGCTACTAAAACTGTCATGACCAAAACAGGTGCAGCCAACGACGACCATCCGGCTCCCGGCTCTTTTGATGCGGAAAGCATCAAAAACCCTTTTATAATACCGGGTATCAAACGCATACGTATCGAACCCCAGCTAAATACCCATTACACCTTCGAAAATTTTATAGAAGGTGATTGTAATAAGCTGGCCCGAAACGCCGCTTTAGCCATTGCCCGTAATCCGGGCAAGACTGCGTTTAACCCGCTATTTCTGTTTGGAGCAGTGGGCCTCGGGAAAACCCACCTCGCGCAGGCCATTGGTAACGAAATTGTTCAACGTTTCGCCGATAAGGCCGTGCTGTATGTCAGTGCAGAAAAATTTACCACCCAGATCATTCAGGCTATTAAGAATAACGCCATCAACGATTTTGTCAATTGGTACCAAATGGTGGATGTGCTGATTCTGGACGATATTCAATTCATCGGCGGCAAACAAAAAACGCAGGAAATATTCTTTCACCTGTTCAATCAGCTCCATCAAAACGGCAAACAGATTGTACTGACCTGCGACCGGGCACCCAAAGACTTAGAAGGCGTGGAAGACCGCCTGATCTCCCGTTTTAAATGGGGATTGAGCGCCGATTTGCAAACGCCCGATCTGGAAACGCGTATGGCCATTCTCGATTCCAAAATGAACGTGGAGGGCGTGGACATTCCGCCCAATGTACTGGAGTTTATCTGCTATAATGTCAAAAACAACATTCGCGAATTGGAAGGAGTCATGGTGTCACTGCTGGCACAGGCGACCCTGATCCGGCGCGATATAGACATGGACTTAGCGAAAGAAGTAATCCGGAATTTTGTGAGTACCATTCACCGCGAAATTACGGCAGAGTCCATTCAGCACTTAGTGGCCGAACAATTCAATGTGCCTGTAGCCAAACTGCTACAGGATTCGCGCAAGCGCAATATCGTTATAGCCCGTCAGCTGTCTATGTTCCTGACAAAAAAGATGACCAATAAATCCCTCAAAACCATCGGGGAAATATTTGGAGGGCGCGACCACTCCACAGTCATTTATTCCTGTCGGGCGGTACAGGACATGATTGACACCGACCTGGTGTTCAAGGATACGGTAGAAGAAGTGGAAAAGAAGATTCGGATGAGTGTCAATAACTGACCCGCCTGTCAAAAAACATGGCGTTCGGCGTGGTAAGAAGAGCGCACTAAGGGACCGCTTTCCACATAAATCAGACCTCTTTTCAGCCCTTCTTCCCGGTATTCGGCAAACTGATCAGGGTGTACAAACTCCTGTACTTCCAGGTGCATTTTGGTGGGCTGCAGGTATTGCCCTAAGGTCATTATTTCGCACCCGTGTGCTGCCAGATCGTCCATGATGCGAAAAACTTCCTCACGGGTTTCTCCCAATCCGACCATGATACCGCTTTTGGTGTGTTTGCCATATTCTTTGGTGCGCTTTATCTGCTCTAAACTGCGCTCATAGCGGGCTTGAGGACGCACCTGCCGATACAGGCGCTCGACCGTCTCCATGTTGTGGCTGACCACTTCCTGACCCGCCGAAATCATGGTCTCCAATGCTTCCCAATTGGCCTTTACATCGGGGATGAGTGTCTCGATGGTGGTTTGCGGACAGCGCTCTTTGACCGCACGCACCGTAGCATGCCAGATGGCCGCACCGCGATCCCTGAGTTCGTCGCGATTGACCGAGGTAATGACCGCATGTTTTACCCGCATCAGCCAGATGGCTTCAGCCACCCGACGCGGTTCATCCTCGTCGTATTCGTGCGGGCGACCTGTTTTCACCGCACAGAACGAACAGGAGCGGGTACAAACATTGCCCAGAATCATAAAGGTGGCAGTGCCTGCGCCCCAGCATTCTCCCATATTGGGACAATTGCCGCTTTGGCAAATAGTATGTAATTTGAAGTCATCCACTACCTCGCGTACCATGCGATAGTTTTCGCCTAAGGGCAAACGGACTTTCAGCCAGTCAGGACGCTTGGGCCGGGTGGAGGAAGCAGGTGGTTCTACTACCGGAAGTTCTATCATTTTGAGAGATGCGCGGATTTATTTGCGCTTTCCAAACTGTAAATTTACGAAAAAGTTTACAAAGGTACGGTTGTTCTGCGTATCGGCAATCAGAATAGGCGCTTTTTTAATAAAAACGTCTGCCATGACACCAATTTCCAAAGCCTTTACAAATTCGTCGAAAGCGCCCCAGTCTAAGTGAAACGCCAGAGAGGCATTGCCCCCAGGCAAAAAGGAAATTTCGCTCAACCCTCGTGTAAAAGCACCCGCGCCCACAATGAGAGTATTGTCTAAAAAAGCAGAAGCATTTTCGTCACTGTATTTCTCGTAGGTAACGCGGCTTTGGGTCGGATTGTCCGACTTACGGCGCAGAGCCAGATAATAGGGCTTTAAAATGCCCAGTGTAGGGCCTGCTGAATAGCTGATGCCCAATGCTACGCCCTTTTGCCGCGCCTTTTCGGAATAATAACGCTTTGCACCCCAACCCGCCCGCAAGGCCAGAAAACTGTTTCGTTTTCCGTAAATATATGGCCGGAGGGTATAGTTGGGAGCAGGCGGCGCACTCTGCCTTTGCTCTTTGGCATGACGGATGTTGCCCGCATTTACTTGAAAATAAGTCGTTTTATAATAAGTCTGTAATTTCCCGAACTCCACACCGGGGGCTATTCCGCGATTGGTGGTGATCTTCAAATTAAGGGTCCTTTCGCGGTTATAAATGATGCCCGCCGGCACTACAGCGGGACGGAAACTCTGCGCCTGTACCAAGCTTAAATAGCAAAACCAAAGCGGTAAGACATAAAAAACTCTTTTTATTCTTTTCATAATGCATGATTAAACTGCTCAAAATTAGCGGCTGTTTTTCATAGTAACAAATATTTGTGTGCAGCGTTTGGCAAAAAAAAATCGTGTATATTTTTATAAAATTATAAAATAAAATTAAATTTCAAAAAATATTTATTTTTACTATTTAAAAGAATTAAATTTCAAAAAATAGATATTTTTGTAGATAAAATTTTTGTGTTAAAATTTCGCTTTTTTCATTTGTTCTATTATCTGACGCATCTTCGTTGACTCTTTTTGGCAGTGAAGGCAAAAGTTCATGGTCGGATATATTATTTTTAAGAATAATACTCCGACCATGAACTTTTGCATCCAATGAAAGTCTGGCACTTTTGAAAAAAATCTTCCGCTCCTACGGTTGATTGAGCTTAACTAATTTGGCAGCGCCCGTTCGGTTGCCCTGTTTTATGCGTACCGTGTAAACACCCGGCGTCAAATGGGCGACTGGCAAGGACAAATTTTGAACGCCTGCTCCCGGATTCAATACGTTCGATTGTACGCATTTTCCGGTCAGATCAAAAATCATCAGTTGTAGGGGACTAAGATCGGTGGTCTCTACCTGAATACCCGCCATACTTTGAACCGGATTGGGAGCAATACGGAAGGGCAGCTTGTTAACTTCATGCGTACCCACAATTACTTTCGGGATAGAGTCGCGGTTTACATCTAACCACATGATGTAAGTCAGCGTAACAGGATGATGGTTACCGGCTACGTTGCTGCCGGGGGTCTGGTCCTGTGCATAAGCGATCCATACGCTTTCGCCCACATGGCGCGGGATGACGGGATTGACCCCTTCCAGGGTGGGAACGACAAAATCTTCCACATAAGGCACATTATTAATATCTAATGGCTGGCTCCAGGTGTTGCCATTGTCGTCGGAGCGCATGACGTACACATGGCGATAAAATTCGTCGTTTTCGTCTCCTGTACCTGTCCTGTATAACTCGTGAATGGCTGTATAAGTCAAAAAGAGAACGCCATTTTTGTCTATGCCCGCCTGCGGCATGGAAGCCAGACTCGCATTGCTATAGGGAGCAAGTTCCTCAAGTGTAGCGAGGCCCAGTGCTTCGTCTCCGTCATAGTCCAAAGCACCGGTAATAATGGTGCTGACATTCTCGCCAAAGCTTTCTTTCCAATAGCGCAACTGATTGACGGTGGGGTAGTAGGACCAGGAGGAGTCCGCATCATTCAGATCCACTACGTACGCTGCCCCAAACCAGGCGTGTACTTCCCCTTTGGAGTCTATGAGCAAGGTCCCATGTCCGTCGTTGGTCATAATGGCCAGCGGGTTAGGTGCATCGGGGTCAGCGCCGCCGATGTCGTCTTCGGTATAAAGGGGATCGCCGGGCTGTGGGTCGTAATTTTCGAGAAAGTCCGGAAAGTCGCGGATCAGCATGGATTCCCATGTGTTTCCATTGTCAGCGGATTTAAACACTGGCATATCCTGCCATCCCAAGCTGTTAAACACCGATACGGCTACATAGTCGCCCTCTGCATCTATGGCGTAGTTGGTGGCCCCTACCGCAGTAGAAAGGGTGCTGTCGCAGCCGGGTATAATGGTATGGCGGATGTCCCAAGTGTCGCCCCCGTCCCGGGAACGCCAGTAGAGTACGTGGCCATTTACGCCTCTGTAAATTTTTCCGCTATTCCCTGTGGGGGTAGTAATAGCTATAACATGTATGGTTTTACCATCCTGACCACCGATGGCAATTTGTGGCCACAAACAGCTTTGCCCCGTAGGCACTGGCAGATCGGTGTCTATCCAGTTGGCAGCACCAGGCCGCCTGCGGGTGCAGTGAATGCGGTTGGGAGTTGGCGCAGTGGCATGGGCGACAATGACTTCTGTTCCGTCAGAAAGCCGGTCGGCAGCCGGAAAGCCGGTACGCACCGATTCCACGCGTTTGGTAGCCTCTTCCCAGCCTGTCGTGGCATCGCGGGTGCTGTTGGCAGTGCCGCGGTCAGAAAAGCCTGCCTGCTCGTTGCTATACAACCAGTTGATCACTGGTTCGCCTTTATTGTTGGCATAAAGGCGGCGTTGGGTACACCCATAAGTTTGTGCATCCCAGGTAGTAGCGCCTGCCGGCTCTTCCATATTGCGATAGTGTACTCCTGATTGGTACAAAACTGGCGGGTTGGTTTGTACGGGCACTTCATACTCCAAGAATGGAGCAGCAGGCGGAGTGGGGCGGTAGAGGGTAGAAATGTGCCGCTTTACAGAAGCGGGACGGAAGGAAGATGCCTTTTGAGCAGCAGCAACAAAGGTGCAGCTGACTAACAGGCAATGAAGCAGGTAAATTTTCTTCATAAAAAGGAGGTTTAAAAAATCAATCCGTAAAAGTACAGACACTTCTACTATTTAGCCCCGCCATTTCCTGCTTTTTTTGTAAGAATTAGTCAAATCTGTATTATTATACTACAAAATGCTCAAAGAGTTTTATTTTCTCTTCCTGTTTTTGTAGCGCTCCAATACAAAAGAACCTAAGCCTTCCAAATTGGAGTAAAATGCCTTCCCGTTATTGGCTTGTGTAAAGGCTTCTATGAATCGAACTAAGTAGGGGTCACGGGCGATCATGAAAGTAGTAACCGGAATGCCTGACTTTTTGCATTGCAAAGCCAGATTCAGGCAGCGATTGACGATTTTTCGGTCTAACTGGAAGGGGTTTTTATAATAGTTTTTGCCAATTTTCAGACAAGTGGGTTTTCCGTCGGTAATCATAAAAATTTGCTTGTTGGGGTTGCGCCGCTTCCGCAGTATCTCCATTGCCAGTTCCAATCCCGCCACTGTATTGGTATGATAGGGGCCTACCTGTAAATAAGGAATGTCTTTCAGCTCGATGCGCCACGCGTCGTCGCCAAAAACAATAATATCTAAGGTGTCTTTCGGGAACCGGGTGCGAATAAATTCGGCCAACGCAAGGGCCACTTTTTTGGCCGGTGTGATGCGATCTTCTCCATACAAAACCATGGAGTGGGAAATATCAATCATCAGCACACTCGACATTTGGCTTTGAAAATAAGTCTCGTAAACTTCCAAATCCTCGTGGGTCAGATTGAACTGGTCAATGCCGTGATTGATGTAGGCATTTTTCAGGGAGTTGGTCACCGCCAACTGCTCTACGCTGTCGCCAAATTCATAGGGTTTGACATCGGCGGTGTATTCGTCGCCGCGCCCCACAATACCAGTGTCGTGTTTTCCGCTGCGCGCTTTTTTTAAGTCGCCGAAAATGTCATCTAAGCTTTTTTGCCGCAGGCTGATCTCTAATTTGGCCGTTGGCCCCATGCCTGCTTCTCCATTGCCGTCGCGCCTGATGTAACCGCGCTCTTCCAATTCTTTGATGAAGTCGCCCATGCCATAGGTATCGTCGGTGAGCTTGTACTCCCGGTCCAGCTCCGTCAGCCACGACAGGGCTTCTGCCACATCGCCGGAAGTATAGAGCATCAACTCCTGAAACAGCCTGAACAGCCGGTCGAAAATTTGTTGGGCAGGGTCTGTTTTATATTCTGTGAAACGAAAGCCAAGCATACCTGTTTCCTTGTTTTATTATATTAACGCGTAAGCACCAGATAATCGCGTATAAGGGTTTTGAGAAATTCTATCCGGTCGTTGGGGCGTTTGGCGATTCCCAGCAAAGGCATCAGGTGGGTGACCAGGTCTTCTACGGCCGCGTCGTGTGCATGGTTGCGGTACAGCTGCCTGCGATCCAATACACTTTTTATAAAAATCATGTCTTTTTCAGTCAATACCTTTACCTGAGGGTATTGAGGTGTGTACCTTTCCTCCTTCGACGATTTGTAAAGGTCCTGCAACCGAAAATTATGGCTCGTGCTGTACAGCTTAATAACCATTGTATGGGCTGCCATGTCCCCCAGACGTTGGCGACGGGCAGTTGTTTGGATCAGTAAACAGCCAACAATGCCCATACAAAAAACAGAATCCGCCAGGTGCAATAAAGCCCGCAACAGGGCATCGCTCCACTCAACATTTTTACCGTCCAACCGCACCACCCGAATCCCCATTGCCTGCTTTCCCCAGGTTTGTCCGTAATGGAGCATTTCGAAAAGAATATGATACCCCCAAAACAACATGAAAGGAAAGGTGATGGCAAGTTGCTGCCCCCCCATGTCACGAATCAGAAAGTCCAGATCCAATACGCTAACTAAAAGGAGCAGGAAAAATAAAATCAGCAACATGATCAACAGATCAACCACATAAGCGATGATTCGATCCCGCAAATCGGCAATCTCATACTGAATAACTACATTTTGAGTAGTCCTGATGTCTGTGTATTTGGCCATCTGCCCTGAATTTCAATCTTAAAACAGGAAAGTCGCGGAAAATAAACCCCACTAAAAGGTTTCCACTTCCTCGGAGCGGGTATTTTTCCGCCGAAACAAAGATACATCCATTTTGCCGAAACGATAGGAAAAATTCATGCGCACAAACTGCGGATCGCGCCGCCGCCAGGTCTCCTGAGTAAAAAGACCGGTGGACCCTGTAACGGAGCCTTGTTTGCGCGAGCGGAAAATGTCCTGCATACTGATAGAAATGCTGCCTTTGCGGTTCCAAATGTCTTTGCGCAGCGACCAGTCCACATACCATACCGGAATAGTATAGCCCTGAGCGGTGTTGCTGGTGCCGCCGCTCCAACCGCTGCCACCACTGCCGCGTCCGCCACCGCCGCCACTGCCGCCGCGTCCGCCGCCACTGCCGCCGCCTTCCACGCCAAACGCAGTGCGGCTCTGATAGGAGGCATTGATTTGCAGATTGACGTTTTTAGGCAATCGGACGAGCAGGTTTTCTTTCAGGAACCAGGTAAATTGTTCGATCCGCAGGTTGGCCTCCACATTGCCGGCTTCCACCACTGAATTGTATAAGTTTACATTGGTGGTCAGTTCCAAAAACTTCCAGAAATTATTGCGCAGGGTAATTTCTGTTCCATACGCCGTACTTTGATTGGCGTTGGCAAAAGAAGAAACAATGGCAGGTCGCCCTCCAATGCGCTCCGTAAACTGATAGCGCGTAATCAGGTCCTGCGCCTGCCGGTAGTAAACAGACACCAATAAATTGTGCTTCTTGCTGAATATGTTCTGGTACGACATTTCCAGGGAGTTGGTAAATTCCGGGCGCAAATCGGGGTTGCCACGCGACAACAGAAGAGAATCTGAAAAATCAGGAAACGGAATCAATTGAAAAAAAGAGGGCCGCTGTACACGGCGGGTGAAATTCAGCTGTACATTGTCCGTTTCATTGAGCTGATAATTCAGGAAGGCGCTGGGAAACAAATGTTCCATCAGACTGCCGGACTGGTTTTTGAAAGTAGCATTTTGGTCGGGCAAACGCCCTTCGTACTGCCACCGCTCTGCCCGCAGACCCAATTGATAGCCGAATTTTGTATAAGATTTGCTGTAAGTAGAATACAATGCGTACAACCGATCTTTAAAGGAGTATCTGTCCGCAAAATTGGGTACCCGTGTAAACTCCGCATCACCGAAATTATACTCGTAACTGCCATTGTCGGCATCATAGTCGCGCAGGGCCGTCCGCGCTCCCATTTCGACTTTGCTGCCCGCTTTCAGAGGTGACACGTAATCGGTTTGAAAAGTGATGAACCGATTGGAACCGGCACCTGTCTGCTTCTGGCGTGTTTCAAAGGTCCTGCTCGCGTAAGTGGTGTTAAAAATACCCGAATTATCGAAACGCGCCAGACTGTAGTTGACATCTGCTGTCCACTCTTTCCCTTCCTTCGGAAATAAGTGTTTATAAAGTACCTGACTGCCCAGATTGTTGAACTGCCGACTGTTATCGCTGGTACGCACGGTTTGAGTCGTAATCGGCGTAGTCCGCAGCGTGTCGGTAGTAATGTTGATATCATCGTAGGAATCAAAAAGGCCGCCGTGGTAGTTTCCTCCAAAAGTGAGGGTGTTGCGGTTGTTCAAGAACCAGTCCACGCCACCGCGTCCCGAAGCAAAAAAGCCGGTATTTTTAGAATCGGAGGCCTGCAAAATATTCGTCAGCGGGCTGCCAAACAGATTTTCCCGGTAGGTCTCTGACTGGCTCAGCGACTTGCGCTGGTTGTAATTCCCCCCCACAAACATGTTGATCTTGCGATCGCGTACGTTCATGTCGCCGCCAGCGTTGATCCTTCCCCGCATGTCCACACCGCCGCGCACATTGCCATTGTAGCCAAGGCGACGGTCTTTTTTTAACACCACATTTAAAATGCCTGCCCCACCGCCGGAAGCATCATACTTGGCTGAAGGGTTGGTAATAACTTCGATACTCTCAATCGCATCGGCAGGAATCTGATCCATGCTGAGGGTAGTGGGGCGGCCATCCACAAAAATTTGTGGAGAAGCATTGCGCAAAGAAATATTGCCGTCTAAATCCACCTGAACCGAAGGCACGTTTTTCAGTGCGTCCTCGGCAGTGCCACCGGCTGCAATGGCATCCTTGTCCACGCGATACACTTTTTTGTCCATCGCCAAAGTGACTTGGGCTGCTTCTCCGCGCACTTCCACTTCTTTGAGCAATTGACTGGTAGCAGCAAGTCTGATATTGCCGAGGTCCTTTTCTACAGCGCCGCCCGCGAACGACCCGTTGCCGCGCTCTCCATTGCCGGCAGGGCGCTCTATTTTGCCAAAAGAGACTTTCTGCTCCACAGTAGCATACCCCAAATAGTCTATTTTAAGGGTCATTTCGCCACGAATGGGCAAGCCCTCTATACTGAATTCGCCGTTCTCCCTCGTCAGTTGTCCCCCGAGTACAGCGGGTTTCATGGTCTTTGAGGCGGTATCGAACTTCATACCGGTGATTTTCACGGTGGCATAGCCGATGCCTTTGCCGGTCGTTTCATCCACAACCTTGCCATAAAAACGACCAATATAAAATTGTGCGGGATTGAAGTTGCCACGACCGCCGCCCATGCCCCCGGGCGCATTGGGAGAGGAAGCCGGTCGGCCCTCTTTAGCTCTGTCAGTGTCCGGCTGGGGCTGTTGTGCATACAGGGTGCTTCCAGCCTGAATCAGGACAAACAAAAAAGCAACGATGCGCAGAGGAGGTGCATAAGTAAAGGAAAGAAACATGAAATTAAATTATTAAAAGTGGTGATGTTCCAAAAAGCGCTGCAAAAGGCATTAATGTATAACTATCTGAAATCCAAAAAGACAAAGATAGAAGTAGATTTTAACATTCTGACGGGCTTTTAGACCATTCTTGTTCCCTGACAACCATTCGACATCAAAGGAAGGACGAAGGTTAAAAACTACGGGTTGAAACACCTTGTTCGGAAGAAAGTTGTGTCTCACCCGCCGCAGAAAACAATGGAAGCGCGCAAAGGTGCGTTAATGAAGTGTTATTCTAAAAAAATATATGAAAATTTACCCGCTGATTGGATTTTTATTGTTCAGTTTTGGTTGTATCAGACCGAAATTATACAGAACAGAAAAGAATGCCCGCCTGCTGGCAGAAGAGCGGGAGAAAGTATTGTTGAAAGAGCTGGCCGACCGCAAAATCGAAAGTGCATTTCTGGTTCAACAGGTGGGATTGTTGAATAAAATCATCGGCAGCCAAGAGTTGAAAATTACAGATATGAGCCGCGAAATCAGCGGCCTTACTAAATCCCAGACGGAATCGTCGGCGCAACTGCGGGCAGAAAAAACGGCTTTAGAAAGAGAACTCTCCAATAAAAATGAGATATTGATGCGCCGGGAAAGCCTTTTGCAAACCATTCGTCACGAAATGGCGCGGCGTGCCGACTCCCTGAACCGCATGCACGCGGCCCTCACCCGCCTGTACGAGGGGCAGCCAATGGATACCGTTACGGTGGTGATCGAACGCGACGAGTTGCATATCCTCTATTCGGACAAAACCCTTTTTAAAGGGGAGTCTGCAAGCATTCCTGCATCGGCCAGACAGATATTAGGCCCCCTGGCCTCTTTTTTGAGCCTCCGCCCCGAATTGGATGTGGATGTACTGTCTTATACGGACAACGTCCTGCCTGCTAAAAACAAAGCTTTTAAGGATACGTGGGAGTGGAGCTTAGCACGTGCCATACAAGTGGTACGCACCCTGATCCGCGACTACAATGTGAATGCCAACCAGCTGACACCAGTTGGCAAAGGAGAGTTTTACCCGCTTACCTCCAACGATACACCGGAAGGGCGGGAAACCAATCGCCGTACCGTTGTCGTTATACGCTCTTTTCCTCCCCTGCTCCCTCCTGTAGAATAAATCAACTTTTTCGTTTATGCGCAAACTGTTTTTCCTGTGCTTTTTGTCCTGGCATTTTCTGCTACAAAGCACCCTTTCCCAAATCAACACTTTTTATCCTGACGAATTGGTCGTTACTGCAAGCTCCCTGCACCTGCGCCAATCTCCCTCTATGAACTCTTCCTCTCTGGCTTTGCTCAAAAAAGGGGAGTTTATGCAGTATATGGAGCCTGCCAATAAAGGTGAATATGTGGAAATAGACTCCACATGGGGAGTCTGGCTCAAGGTCAGGGGACAGGGCAAAATGGGCTATGTTTTCAGTCCCTACGTGTCCGGGGCCTATACGCTGCAATACGAAGGGCAATTCACCTCTGAACTGCCCCCGCTGATCTGGTACGGGATATATCGGCGCGACAGTTTTTCGGACGAAGTGCGGCCCATCCGGGTGCGACTGACCGAAGAGATGAATGAATATTTCGGGCAAACGGTGAAAGTGCTGAAAACCAATCAAAAAGAGGCCAGTAAATTCATTATCGGCAGCGCCGTTCCTTTAAAAGTGGGCTATGGAGGTCCGCTCGGTAATTTCAGCGTAAGCGACTTTTTTATGTCCGCTGATCTGGCTCCCGGCAACGCTATCAATATACAGCCCGGCAATGAACTAAAAGATACCACTTTTAAAGATTCTTACTCTTTGGTGGCTACCGGCTGTGCACAAATGGATGAAAATATGGTGGTTTCTCTCCACAACTATAAACTGACGTTAGTGGATTACTCCCGGGGGATCCCCCCGCAAACCCAGGACCTGACGGAATGGGTAAAACCCGAAATCCCGGAAATTTCTCCAAGTGTGCAGTTGTTTTGGTATGGAGACTTAGACGGCGATAATAAGCCTGATGCTATTATTAACGACTTTCCGAATGAAGTAGGGGGGCGCTCGTCTCTTTTTCTGTCCTCTAAAGCAAGGAGAGGCGAATACTTGCGCAAAGTATGCGAAACGTACTTTGGAGGAGACTGACGGGAGCCACAGTTGTCCATTTTTCCCCATAAAAAAACGCCACTCGTAATTACTACGGTGGCGCATCAAATTAAAATTCTGCATTTGATCGTCTTTCAAAAATGGTCAGGAGGGTTAGTCTCTAAAAGGAAGATTGTTTTGTATTTTCAAGGGACCGCTTTAAAAATGCTTTGACAGACATCTTTAAAGAAAGTTTCCATTTGGTTTTCCGGCAGTCGGTTGTTTTCAAAAAATCCTGTCAGGAGAAGAAGTGGTCATTGGCATTTTGGCAAAAAAGAAAGTTTCCATTTGGTTTTCCGGCAGTCGGTTGTTTTCAAAAAATCCTGTCAGGAGAAGAAGTGGTCATTGCGGCATTGTGGCAAAAAAGAAAGTTTCCATTTGGTTTTCCGGGTTCATTGTGGTTGGAAAAGATTGTTCTCTATCGCGTGTTTGTTTCTTATATCCACTTGGTCGGAAAGGTCTTCATTTTATCAATCGGATTGTTTTCGCTTTTCTCATTTGTTTCATTTGACACTGCAAAGATGGGGCAGGAAGGGGGGTGAAATCAAGTAAGGGCGGATGAAACGAAATTTTAAACGGGTGAAAATCCCGTTTTGCAGGGTAAATGGCAGACCTGCTCCGCCTGAATAGGGGAGGCGCGTCAATAATGTACCCGGAAAAAAAAGAGATGAACAAACAGAAGTTAATTCCCCTGCACCTCCAACCGATACCCCACACCATGCACTGCAGATAACTGTATGGTAGGATCGTCGCGCAACAGCTTGCGCAGACGCGAAACAAACATGTCCACACTGCGGGTCACCAAAATCCCTTCATCGGCCCAGACATGTTGCAGGATGAACCCGCGCTCCAATACAGCATTGGGGTGCTGGACAAACAAATGCAGGAGTTTGGTCTCCCGATACGTGAGGGAGTGGCGCACCGCCCCACAAAACAGCGTTTGATTCTCCACGTCTAAGCGCGATTGGCCAAAGGCCATCGTCCGGGAGACCGATTCCGATTCGGGTTGCTCCGTTATGGTGGAAGACACGCGCTTCCGCCCTTTGCGGAAAAAGAAAAGCAGGGCCAAAAGCCCGGCTACCCCCCAGCCCACCCACAGCCACAAGGGTGAAAAGGGCGAATTTGGGGCAGGCGCAACGGCAAATGTCACCTGAATGTAGGAGCAATCGGGTGGAGCCGATCTTTCTGCGCAAGGGACACCACCCGATTGCTTCAAATCGGCAAAATGATAACCCAGTAAAATGGACAGGTCTATACAGTCGATAATGGCTACTTCGTAAGGAGCGGAAAGGCCATAAGTTTCAAAAGAGGACTGGAGCAGGGCAGGCAGGCTGTCATAAGCAAAAGTCCGTTTCATTTGAATGCGCCAGACATGGGGAGCGGGGTGCTCCACCAGAGCAATCGGGGAGTGTCGGTCGCCTGTACTCTTCAACAAGTGATGGGCGGTGCGCCGCAGAGCAAGATTGACTTTTTCGGAGTACTCGTCTGCATAGACTGCATGACAGCTCGCCGCAAAGCAGGCGGCAAACAGGAACAGGACGGGGGGTAGCCACCCGTTTTTGTGTGCAACCCCATTGGCGGCTACCCCCACAGGGCATATTATCCTTTTAAATAGCGGTTTCACCTGTAAAAAAATTTCACAAAAAGCGTTTAAACCTAAAAATCTGTCTCTGTCATCCGCACTCACTCCGTCGCACCCGCCAGATGCTTCACCCGAAAAGCCCCCTGCGGATCGTCGAGAATGCGCTCTGTTTTGAACAACACCGTCCGGCGCTCTCCCGGCAACAGATCGAAGTAATTGTGCGAGAAAAAGCCGGGAATATCCGTGTAAATCAATACATTTTTACACAATTCATCTGTCGTCAGCGCGAGTTCATACCCGTCGTCGACCTGCCTGACCCGCAACTCCACGCCGGGGCGCTGTGCCAGATTGAGTTTGCGCGGCGGTACGGCATACCACAGGCGACGGCTGACGACGGCCCCCACGGCGTTGGTCAGGACAATTTCCACCACCGCATTGTCAGGTTTCCCCCCGTTGAGTACCGTTTTAAGCGTACCCTGCCACAATAAATGGCTGGAATCAGGGCGCATTTTCACTTCCGGCTGACTGACATCGCTCAAAATTTTGCCCGAAAAAGTCAGCGCCCGAACGCGAAGCGACACCGTGCTGTCCGACGAAAGGTCAGAAACCCCAAAAACCTTTAAAATATCATCTTCCATATAGGGCAACGCGATCAGGGGCGTGTAGGCATCGCGCACGAAATAGTGCAATGCCTTCCAGCGTCCTTCGTGATCGCGGCCCGCCCACGATGCCCCCGGCCATACGTCATTGAGCTGCCAGTAGAGCGTACCCATGCAGTAGGGCTTATTGCGCCGGTGGGCCTCAATGCCCGTGCGCATGGCTTCGGCCTGTAGTACCTGACTGACATAGACAAAGTCCTCAAAGGTGCGCGGGTTGCGGTAGTCGCGTTTCATGTATTCCGCAATGAGGGCATTGCCGCGCGGGTGTTTTTGGTGGGCCAGCATCACTTTGCTGTCCAATTTGCGGTCTTCCGGCAGGGTAAAAGACAAAATAGACCGCCATTCGGGAAAAGACTGAAACCCGTATTCGCTCATGAAGCGCGGCACTTCCTTGTTATATACCTCAAAGGGTTTTTCGTCGTGCCAAACCCCCCAGTAGTGGGAGTCCCCTTCTGTATTGGACTTGGGATTGGAGCGCCCATAGCGCGGGGAACTCTCCCAATAAGGCACATTATTGGCAAAATTCCGGACGTAGGTTTGCAACACATCGCTGAACAGCAGCAAATAATCCCGCCATATCTGGGTGCGCTGGCCCTCGTCGAATTGCATTTGCCAGCCCCAGTGGTACCAGCCTTCCCGATTTTCGTTGTTGCCACACCACAAGGCGATGCAGGGGTGATTGCGCAGGCGTTCGATTTGCTCTAAGGCTTCGCGGGCGGCATTTTTCAAAAATTTGCCGTTGCCCGGATACATGGCGCAGGCGTACATAAAGTCCTGCCAAACCAGAATGCCTTTGGCATCGCACAGGTCATAAAACGTATCTTCCTCATAGATGCCGCCGCCCCACACGCGCAGCATGTTCATATTGGCTGTCACCACGTCGTCTATGATCCGGCGGTAATGATTGCCTGTGACGCGCTCCTGGAAAATGTCCTGTGGAATATAGTTGGCCCCTTTGGCAAACACAGGCACCCCGTTCAGGCGAAAGAAAAAACTTTCCCCTTTGCCATTGGCATCCTTTTCTGTCACCAGTTCCACGGTGCGAATGCCGGTGCGCAGGTTGATCTGGTCTTCGGGACGGCCGTTTTTAATGATTTGGAAAGTAAAATCATATAAATGGGGCTCGCCCAACCCTGCACACCACCACAATTTGGGGTTTTTTAGGTCGTAAATCACCGAATCCTCCCGCACGCCGGGGCGCAACTGGCGGGAGTCTATGCTCTTGCGCTTGTTATCCAGGACCACAAACGACACCGGCCCTGAAATTTCGGAACGGTAGCGCACGCGAAAAATGAGACGTGCCCTTTCAGGAGTGATGCTTTCGATGTGTACATAGGTGTCCTCAATAAGCACATCGTCCCAGGCGCATATTTCCGGCACTTTCAGGATGCCGCAACCCACCATGCGCGGCCCCCAGTCCCAGCCATAGTGGAACTGTGCCTTGCGGGTCATGGTACGGATGGCATTGCTGCCGGGCAGCTCATAGCCTAAGGCTTTCCACTCCGGCTCCACCTTTTTGATGGGGCTGTCGAAGTAGAAATGCAGGATGTTTTTGCCGGGTTTCAGGTATTTTTTGACTTCCGCTGTCCAGGTGCGGAACATATTGTCCGTTTCTAAAATCAGGCTGTCGTTCAAATAAATATGTGCATAGGTATCTATGCCCTTAAACGTTATCTGGACGTGGGTGCGCTGAAAAACGGCTTCTTCCGGCACAAATTCGCATTCAAATTCCCAATCCTCCCGCTCTATCCATTGCAGTTTTTCCTCGTTGTCGCGGTAAAAAGGGTCTTCAATCAATTTGTTTTGCAGCAGGGCCGTGTGTACGCCCGCCGGTATCTGAACGGGCTTATAGGCATCCCCTCCGTCTCCTGCTTTTCGGAAGCGCCAGGTGCCCTCCACGCGTTGTCGGAGGGGAAGTTTTTGTGTATATTGGGCATCGGTCAGCATCGGCAGGGCGAGGAGAAATAACAATAACAGAGCACGCATCGGGTCTGGAGTTTAATTTACAAAGTACAAAGGTATTGACAAAATGCCGACCTGTGCATTTTTTTTCGCTTTTCGGCGGATTTTGCCTTTACCCAATGCCCTGTATATATTCGAGCAGTTCTCCCCTGCGAAACGAGGCACTTAATCGTCTTGGTTCGATGTTTTGGATCCCGTCCGGATAAAACGGTTGCAGGGCCTGCTCAAGCACGGTTGTGGCCCTGCCAAAGAGTTTCTCTTTATTGGTTTCAAAGTATGCTTTCGCCTGCTCGAAATTTATATGCGTACCTTCAAAAATTTGACGCAAAGGTACTCATATGTTGGGGAATCGTTCAATGCCGCTTTTAAAATGTGGAACAAGTTATTTAAAAAAATATTTTTTGCCCCCTGCCTGCTGCCATTTTTTCACTTTTCACACAGCGTTTTTCAAAAACATCGTATCTTAGTGCGAAAATACTGATTACACATGAACCGCCTCCTTCTTTTCTGCCTGCACCTATGTGCACCCGTTTTTTTGTTTGCCCAAAACAGCGGCACCTTCACCATCACCGCCACTGCCTATGATGCCCAGAGTGCCACGTGTTGCGATGGAGGCACTGCCGTTTCCGTTTTCCCGTCAGGAACGTCATGTAGTTATACTTTTTCATGGAGTAATGGTAGCACTGTCATGGACTTGCAGTATCTCTGCCCTGGACTCTATACAGTAACAGTGACCAATTGTAACGGCTACACCGCCACTGCCACCGCCAATGTAGGTTCTAAGGGCGGCCAATCTTTTGTGTATTCAAACAATCCTGCGCCTTGCAACAGGGACTCGTTGGAAGGCAAAGGTGCCTGCGAAAAAGTATGCCCCAATACCAGGGTCACTTATTACCTCCAGGAGACAAGTCCGGCGGTGTCCGACCCCGGTAGATGGGTGGTACAGGGAGCCGTACAGTATAATGCACAATCCAATAACCAGGTGACGGTACAGTGGGGGGCGAGTGGAATAGGCTATGTAAGGAATTACGCAAATAGCCAGGCCGTGTGTTTGTTGGCCGAAAAATGCGTGGTCATCCTCGAACAACCCGACGCACAACTGACCACAATTCCTGCTGCAAAAAACGACACCGTATTTGTCTGCACCGGGCAAACCGTCTATTTTCAAAACAAAAGCCAGGGAGCCAATGCCACAGAATGGACTTTTGAGGACGACGGCACTGCTACTTACCAAAACGACCCTGCCCATGTCTTTAAAACGCCCGGTCTGTTCAAGGCCCGCCTCATTGCCCGCAGCAATTGCCTGTGCGTGGATACCACAGAAGTGTTTGTGCGCGTAGCCGCTGCCGCCGGGCCGACACTCGATTGTGTGGGCACCATTTGTGCCGGTGCCACCGTTACCTATACGGCCTCAGGCGGCTGTCCTCCTTTCCAATGGGGCACCAGTCCCAATGGGGCCATTGTAGCCGGGGGTACAGCAGCGGCAGACAGCATCACAGTGCGCTGGAACGACGGCCCGGAGGGCTTTGTCCGCTTAGGTGCTGTGACGTGTTCGGGCGCTCAATGCAACACGCTGGCAGAGGTGCGCGTTCCGGTACTGGATGACAAGGCCAAAATACGCGGCAAAAACCGCGTTTGTCGCGCCGCCGCAGAAGACTATCAGATAGAAACCTATGGAGGAACGGGCTATGTCTGGAAACTGTCGGGTGGCGGAGTCATTAAAGAAGGGCAGGGGACTTCCCAGGTTAGTATCCAGTGGCAGGATGATCCGACGTGGTACTACCGCGACCTTTGGCTGACGGTGGAATACGACAATTGCTACCTGGGTTGTAAAGGACAGGATTCTCTGCTGGTGCGGATTGTACCCGGCTTCTTTATTGAGGCCCCCTTTGAAGCCTGTGCAGGAACGGCTGCCTTTGGTGCGGGGGTGGACATCACTGCACGTCCCCTGTGCAACTGGAGCCTGCAGGCACCCGATGGGAGCACGACATGGACGGGCCCCACACCGGCCTTTTCTGTCAACCAGGTGCCTTTCAATAAAGGGGGAGGGATATACCGGCTGACGGCCACGGCAGCCGATCCCACCCGCGTATGTAATGTCTCAGATGACCACCTCATACAGGTAACCGCACAACCCCCGAAGCCCGCCAGCATAGACGGCCCTGCGGTCATTTGTCCTTCTGTGCCCTACACCTACCAGACCCTGCCGGGTGCATCCGGCTATAACACCGAGTGGACATTCTGGCAGGATGGAAACTCTGCCTCCGATCAGGGAAATCCGGTGGTGCGTACGTGGGCAGGTGCTGTCCGGCGCATCGTCAGCGTTCAAAACGTCACGACCGATGGTTTGGGTTGCAAGTCCGACACCCTTCAATTAAAAGTGGAAGAGTTATTGGCTCCGGTCATCAGCGGCCCCCCCGCTGTGTGCAGGAACCAAAAAGGCAGTTATCAGATAATGCCACAGGAAAATGCAGACATCCAGTGGAAAATCCTGCCTGCAACGGCAGGAGCAGTCTCCAAAGGGCAGGGCAGTTCTGCCATAGAAATTTTTTGGACCCAGCCCGGCACCCACACCATAGAAGTAAGCGTCTGTTCCAAAAAAAGCACCTTTGCCGTCACAGTTCACACCCTGCCAACCCCGGTGGCCCAACACATCGCGGGGGTTTGTGAGGGACAAACCGCCCCGGTGACCACCTCCCTGTCCTACAGCGCTTATATATGGGCGACCGAAACCGGAGCCGTCGTCAGCACCCAAAACCAGCCTCAGTTGAGCGCCGGCACCTATGCGCTGACCGTGCGCGATGCCAATGGCTGTGTTTCGGCCACCCAATTTACCATCAAGGAATATCCGGTGCCCAATGTCACGGCCACTACCGCCGACCCGACGGGTTTCTGCAATAATTCCCGAAACGTCACCATCACCGCCCTGACCGAAAAAGACGGCGAATTTAAATACAACTGGTTCAGAGATCAACTTCCGTGGGGAGGCAATGATTCCAAACTGACCACCAACCAATACGGTCTTTACAGCGTACAGGTCACCAATCAATACGGCTGCACTGCTTCGGACGGCGATGTCCGGGTCTTTGAGTATTGTGCAGGCGTGTGTCACGACCCTTCCAATCCGCCCCTTTGTCAGCCCGGCGATCTGGCTTTCAATATTTTGCCCACTGCCTATTGCGATTCTTTCGATTTTCAACTCCGCCCCGGCCCCCTGTATGCCCCCGGAAATGTTTCCTGGTATTTTGGAAAATCAGGGGGGAAAGTTTTGGGCAGCACGCAGGCAGAAAATCCCGCTTTCAAATTTCCGAATGCAGGCAAATATATCGTTTTTGCCTATGCTAAGCTGACCAACGGGGCCACCTGTCTCGTATTGGACTCTGTGGATGTGGCAGCAGCAGCTCAATTCGATACCATCGTAAAATGTGCGGGCACGACCAGTACATTCCTCGATGAAAGCACCTTCCTGCCCGGAGGGGGCATTCAGAATTGGGCATGGGAATTTGGCGACCCGGCAAGTGGCCCCAACAACACAGCCACCGGGCCAACACCTTTCCATAACTTCAGTCTGGGCGGCACCTATCGCATCTCCCTCACCGTCACTGCCCAAAATGGTTGCCTGTCCAAAGCCTGGGCCAACATGAAGGTGCCAGAGGGAAGCTTAGCCATTTATGTGCCTCCTGCCGCCCGATGCAGCAACAATGCCCTGTCTTTTGAGGCCCCTGTATTGCCGGGAGTGACCAAAACAGATTGGAATTTTGGCGATCCCGCCTCCAATCCCAATAACACGGCTGAAGGGTGGGAAGTAGCCCACACCTACAAGAATTCCGGCAATTATCAGGTACTGCTGACCACCACCAATGCGTATGGGTGTACAGCAGTCTATACGGACAATATCACCGTGGTGAACAATACCCTGACCGGCAATATCAGCCCCGGTACCCCGCCTGCTGTCTGTGCGGGCCAGTCGGTGACGCTTAGTGCCCCAAATGGCGGCGTAACCTGGCTGTGGTCGGATCGCACCACTACGACCCGCCAGCTGACGGCGGTAAAAGAGGGGGTGTATAAGGTGACCCTGACCGACCAGAACGGCTGTGTCTATGTCCCGCCTGCCGTCTCCGTCCAAGTGCATCCCGCTCCCAATGTCCATATTCAATCCCTGTGGACAGACGAAGCGGGAACAGTGACCGGCACGCAAACCCAAAATGCAGTGCTTTGTCAGGGCGAGGAGTTGCGCCTGCGGGCCGTCGCCGATGTGTTCGTGAACAACTACACCTGGTCGAACGGCAGCATAGGCGCGCATATATCCTTTACAAAAGACCGCAATAATGTACTTTCTGTTGGCACCTATACTTATGCCGTTACCATCCGCGACAGCAGGGGCTGCACGGCGGTATCGTCGCCCTATGCGGTGGTGGTCAATCCCGTACCCGCGCCTTTCTACATCAATGCCAATAGCCAGTGCGCCGGAACCCCCGCCATCATCCGGTACAACGGCCCCGCGCCAGCCTCCGACGACCGCCTGATCTGGAACACCGGCCAGGAAGGCAGGGAACTGACCACCTCCGAAGCAGGGCGTTATACCCTGCGGGTTGTCAACCGCTTTGGATGTGCCACGCGCAGCTACGAATGGAATATGTTGCCCGGCCCCAACGTACAGGCTATTCCTTCCGGCTGCCACCGCCGCTGCCGCCCCGATACCCTGTGCCTGCCCGCTGTACCCGGTATCGTTTCCTGGCAGTGGTTCTACAACGGCACGGCCATTTCCGGGGCAGTCACTCCGCAACTCATTGCCCCTGTGAGCGGCACTTATTGGGCGCAGCTAAAGGATATTTACGGATGTAATGCCCAAACAGGTGCATTAACCCTGGATTTATATGAAGGTTTTGGCGATATTCATGCCAAAGTATGGGCTGATGTCAATAAAAACGGGCAAATAGATGCCGCCGATACCCTCGTTTCCGGCATTGCGCTGGAACTTTTGCTCAACAATACCCTGAAAAGCACCTCCCTGACCAATGCCGGAGGACAAACAGTCTTTGCAGGGGTAGGGGAGGGGCAGTATGTGGTACAATTAGGCACCTTACCCCCCCAATGGAAACCGGTGATTCCAACAGCAGGCCCCGAAATACAGGGCTGCGCCGTGAAAAAAGAGACTGCATTCCTCATTACAAAAGAGTGCATACCCGCTACCGGAACCCTCACATTGCCGGTTTGTCCGGGTGGTACCGTGCAATACCAGACTGTCACTTTACAGGCGGGAGAAACCCGCGATTTTGTCTTTAAAAATTCTGAAGGCTGCGATTCTACGCTGCGCGTCCACGCCCTGCCGCGTACAGTCGGGACGGGCAATTTACAGGTGCGGGTATGTCCGGGCGGCACCTTCCTTTATCAGGGTACGCCTGTTTGGGCGGGGGAAACCCGGGTCTTCGTTGTCCCCACAGCACAGGGTTGCGACTCGACGGTACAGGTGCGGGTACTCGCCCGTCCCATCGGTACCGACACCATTCGGGCGCAGGTATGCAGCGGCGAGACTTTCCGCTACCAGAACACCGATTTGCGCCCCGGTCAAATCCGCGACTTTACGATACAGACGGCAGACGGCTGCGACTCTGTTGTGCAGGTACAGGTTACCGCCTATTCGGTGCCGACCTCCACATTGGAAGTAGCCGTGTGTGCGGGCACCGGCTTTTCCTATTTTGGCCGGGAAGTACCCGCCGGAACCTCCCAGACCTTTCTCCTGTCTTCATGGCGGGGTTGCGATTCTTTAGTGACAGTGAAAGTCAGTGAAAAACCCGCAGCCACGGGTACCCTGCAAGTACAAATCTGCCCCGACGGGACCTATAACTTCCAAAACACCGTGCTTACACCCGGTCAGACCGAGCGTTTTACCCTCAAAACGCCCAATGGATGCGATTCGATCCTGACCATTTCAGTAATGCCACTGCCGCGCAATACCGCTGCCCTCCATCAAAAAGTGTGTCCCGGCGAAACATTTACCTATTACGGCGTGGAAATGCACCCCGGCGAGGTACAGGTCTTTGACCTGACTTCCTGGAAAGGCTGCGACTCTTTGGTCTCGGTCTCTGTGGAGGCCTATACCGCCGTGCCACCAGTGGTGCAGGAAGAAACCGTGTGTCCGGGGGCTACCTTCCTGTGGCAGGGGAAAACCCTGCGGGCAGGCGACAGTGCCACAGCGATGCTGACCAATTGGCGCGGCTGCGACTCATTGGTCACCTTGCGCCTCAAAGCATGGCCCGCCACTACTTTTGAAGTGCAGGCCATGCCCTCCTGTGCGGGACAACCCACGGGCAGCCTGTGGATTCGATCATTACAGGGAGGCACCGGTACACACCGCTTTTCTTTGGACGGCACCCGTTTTGCATCCGAGTCCGCATTTACTCAGTTGGCTGCCGGCCCCTATACCCTTTGGACAGAAGATGAAAAGGGCTGCCGCGCCCGCCGCGATACCACACTTACAGCACGCGAGCGCCTGACCGTGCTTGCCCCTCCGGTTTCCCTCGATTGCGACAGTGCCGACGTGGCCCTGCGGACAGAGATACAGGGCGACACCACCCAATTGCGCTACCTGTGGTGGAATGGCAGCACAGCCCCTGTGGCCCGCGCCTCCGCTGCCGGGCAATGGCGCGTGGAAGTCAGCAATGTGTGCGAAAAAGTACAAAAAGACGTATCGGTAAGCTGGCTGGCGGACTCCGATTTCCCTGATTTGGTCTATCTGCCCAATGCCTTCATGCCCGTTCCTTCCCGCGAGGCCCGCAACGCACTTTTTTTACCTGCTTTCCGCGCCGATACCCGCCCGACGGACTATCGCTTAGAGGTCTATGACCGCTGGGGCAGCCTGGTTTTCCGCAGCGAAGACCCCGCCGCCGGTTGGGACGGCCGGACAGCCGCCCGCCACACCGGGCCAGAGGTGTTTGTCTGGCACTTACAGGCAAAAGTGGCCTTTTGTGGCAGGGAAGTGATGGTGCGGAAAAAGGGAGATGTGGTGGTGGTGGAGTAGTAAAACAGACTACTTTATTTGTATTTAAAAATAATGTGTATATTTGCGCTTGATTTATTTCAGATAAACAAATAAAACAAGCCATGACTACACAGGAAAACGAATTTTACAAGGCTGATGAGGGATTGCGTGCTGCGGTGGAAGTAGCCCGGGATTTGAATATGCCTCTCTTGGTAACGGGAGAGCCGGGTACCGGTAAAACTTCTTTGGCCAAGTGGATAGCCGGCCCGCAGATGCTGAACAGCGAAGTTTTTCGCTTTAATACCAAGACTACATCCACAGCCAGAGACTTGTTCTATCGTTATGATGCCATTCGACATTTTGGTAAGAAAAGAAGCGCTTTAGAATTCATCACCTATGAAGCTTTTGGCAATGCTATATTGTACTCACGTGTAAATCATCGCCCCGTTGTGTTGGTGGACGAAATAGACAAGGCTCCCCGTGATTTTCCGAACGATCTGCTTTTCGAATTTGAAGAATATGCCTTCAGAATAGAGGAAGCAGGCAACGAAGACATGCGCAACTATGATTTTCAGACTAAACTCGGCGCAGAGGTCACTGTAGATAGTAATGGATACATTCGTTCGAAATGTACTACTCCTCCTTTTTTACTCCTGACCAGTAACTCGGAGAAAAACTTGCCTGATGCTTTTTTGCGCCGTTGCGTTTTTTATCATATTGAATTCCCGGAAAAAGACCTGCTTTGGGAAATTGTAGAGAGAAAAACAAATATTGGAACGCATCATGCCCAGCACAAAGATATAATTATTAAATATTTTTTAGACATTCGCGAATCAGGCATGATCAAGCGCCCGGCCACCGCTGAACTGGTCAAATGGGTAGAAAGTGTCATTGGGCGCGACATAGACTGGAGCTTACTGAAAGAAAATGATGAAATGCGCGAAAAACTTATGCAAACCCTGCCGGTTCTGGCTAAAAACACCAACGATCTGAAAACCTGCAAACTACGCTCCGAACAGTTTTTACAATCGTACACCCCCAAATCCTGATTTTCTCCTGCTTATGGCAAATAATTTTTTGCTGGCTTATTCTTTTGATGAAGCAGACCCCTTGTCAAATGTTCCTAATGAGTTCAAAGCACTTAAGAATGAGTTAGACAAGCGTTGTGCGCCGGTACCACTTCCCCGTGTAACGCCCAATACGCTCACAGACCGGATTATCGGTTTGCGACAACATCTCCTGATCCTTCATTTTGCAGGCCACGCACATTCTGGCGGCTTACAAACTCATCGGTCTGAAGATGCAGAAAAGATGACGTATATCAATCTGGAACATTTTGGCGACCTGATGCAAAAGCATTCTAAAGGGTTGAAATTAGTCTTTCTCAATGGATGCGCTACACAAAATCAGGCAAAAATGCTCCGGGAAAAAGGCATACCGGCTGTAATTGCCGCAAAAGCCAACCTGAATGATCTCTTCGCCTTTCGATTTTCGACCAGATTTTATGAATTATTATTCGCCACAGGAATGACCCTCCAGGAAGCGTTTGACGCTGCTATCAGGGAATTTCTCGGAACTCAGCATCTTAATCCCATAGATGCTTCTGGTCGCATACATCCTGATTTCCTGGACGAAACCCACAGAGGTATGAATGAGGAGGAGGAAACAATAACCGAAAATTATTTTTATTTTCTGGAAGCAGATCAGGAAGTACGGAATGAAAGGGTCTCTGACTGGCTTTCTTTTTCCGAATTGCCCGAAAAGCAAATTGATTTGGATGCCCCCCCCTCTGCACGCGTGTTGGTTGACGAGGATGCTTACTTATTGTGTGACAGAAAAGACGAAACCAGAGCAGTTGAGGAACATATTTTAACGAAAGCACCTGTAGAAGAGCCTCCTTTTTTGTTTGTCAGTGCAGACTACCGACACCTGCCTTATGACCTGATAAAACGATACGAAAAACACAATCGCCAACCCTTTGTGCGCTCAATACTCCTTGATTTTCCTGACCCCGGGAATTTTGATCTTCCTGCCGACCCTGATAAACCCAACATACAATTGAAGAGAGAATATGTGGACAAGGGCTTGCTGACAGATTCCTCTAAAGAGAATAAGAGAAGGATTGTCTTGCCCTCAGGTGATTTTTCCTGGATTGTTCACAAGTTGCCCGCAAAAGTATGGAAAGATGGGATAAAAACCTTCTTTGAGTATTACATAGGAAGTTTTTTTAATGGGGTAGAACAAACTGGAACAGGCAAATACGCTATTGTTTGTTGGCTGTCTTACAGAGAAGCAGAAATGGGGGTTGCACGGCAATACAGCCAACTATTCGATGAATTGAGTAAACGCTATAAGCAGGTAAGGCACCTCGGTTCTTTTAAGGAAATATCGGAATTTGATATAGATCAATGGTATTACCAAATTTTTGGAAAAGATTTGGTTGCGGAAGAATACCACGAAATCAACGAAAATATGTATATGATAGAAGCCAGGAAACAAATGATCAGTATTATCAGACATGAGCAAGCCAAAGCGCGGGAAAAAGTACAGTGGGCATTCGGATAGGAGACCTGTCGGCAGTGTTCGACCTTTTGCGCATTTGAAAAGGAGCGACCAGTCGAAAAAGACAGAAAAGCCTGTGGAAAATGTTTCCTCAGGCAGAAGCGAACCTATGCCTGTTCAGAATGCCAGAGTCAGACACAGGAGCAAGGTCCCGCTGTATGATATGGCAGCATTCCCCATGCAAAAACTAATTGACTACTTGTCAGATGAAGGATTTCCGGTTAATAATATTGAAATTCGCATAAAAATATACCAATTTGTTCGCGCACTACGCTATCCGGGACTTGTCCGATTTGCTAAACTGCGCCTCAAATTAAGTGCCCTGATTTGTAAATCCAAAGAAGACCAGAAGCGATTTTGCGCGGTTTTTAACCGCTTTGCCAGACAATATCTTCCGAATCAAAAAGAGGCAAAAAAGCGATCTGCCCGTGGCGACAGCCGCCCGCCTCGTACAGATCGTTCTACGCGCCCTGACCAGCATTTCGATCCTTCTTACACAGCAGACGATGTCCCTGTCCCCCCCTCCGGAGAATCACCGCTTGTGCCTGTTCCGCCCCTTCATGCTGCACGGAAAGAACCGCTTTCCATACAAATAATCCTTCCTGAAAACCCGGAAAGCATTTGGGAGTGGTCAGAAATTGCGCCTATAGCACGTATGCTACGCGAAAAGGAAATCACACCGGTGGAAGAATTAGACATACCTGCCACAATATATAAAACCATTCGATCCGGGGGAAGTCCCCAATTTATACGACGCCATCGCAAAAGATGGCAGGATTATCTTTTTTTAATTGAGCAACGCAGTGAAAAAGACCATCTGGCAGCCTACTATGCGGAATTAGTTGTCGCCCTGCAACGCATGGACATCAACGCCGATTATTTCTTTTTTAACCATGTACCTTCCCAATTCTGGAAGGAAAGGTGCCACACAGACAGTTATCTTCCCATTGAAAAACTATACAGCGAATATGTGACTTCCAAAGTCTTTATCATCGCTGCCCCCGAAGTATTGCTGGAACGTCCTGTTCTGAAGCCCTCTTCACTGGCTATAGAAATGCAACAAATATGGCCAAACACAGGTCTGCTCAATACCCGACCGACTACCGACTGGAATAATCAGGAAGAATCTCTTGCTCATTTTATGCCGGTTGCGCCGGGCACTTTAGCAGGTTTGGAAAGTATGTTCAGACAATGGGAAACACGTCTGGCCCATACGCCTTACTACTGGAAATTGCAGGCACCGGAACCGGCTCTGCCTGTTTTTGTGGAGGAAGAAGAAGAAATAGACGATACGGAGAGTGTGCTACAGGAAATTGCCATTTACCTCGGCAAAACAGGGTTTCTATTATTATATGCAGTTGCGCTTTTTCCGCAAATGTACTGGGAGCTGACTAAAAGCTACCGCGACATCCTTTACTCCACTATCCCGACCCAGGATAACGAGGTAAAAAAGAAGGTATGGCAGGGCCTGCTGCTGCGCATTTCCCGCCTGAAATGGTTTCGTTTAGGCAGTATCCCATCAGAGGTACGTACTCTGTTGCGCAAACAGAAGAATTATGCATCCTATTCCTCCATTCGGGAAAAGCTGATTGAACTGCTAAGCAGCTCCGAAAACCTCCAACCTGAAGGTTCTTATGCAGAAGCCGAGCGTTTTTTTGCATTGGCTCTGCTAAATTATGAAAAAAACATACATCACCGTCCACAGGAAAAAACGCAATTGGCAGACCTTCTAAACAGCCAATTGCGCAGTCAGCACATCCACTTTACAGAAATATCAGACCCGGCGGGCCGAAGCGCCTATGAAGACATTGCAGGCGTATCTGTTGCGGCTGCCTCCGAAGAGGTTCAAAAAACAGAAGAACTCAGCCAGACCGCAAAAGAGGCCCTCCTTTCAGGGGATCAGGCATTGTCCCAATCCGATCTTGCAAAAGCCAAAACGGATTACGAATTGGCACTCTCTTCCGCCGAAGCCGCATCCAATCTGCAACTTATTGCAGAAACGCAGCAAAAACTTGCAGGCCTGAGCCAGCGGGAAGGAGACCACTATGGTGCATCCAACCATTTGGAATTACGGGTACAAACCCTGAAACAGTTAGGAAACAGTCAACAAATAGCACAGGGGCAATGGGATTTAGCCAAGACACTTTTGGAAGCGGGAGATTTGACCGAAGCCCGTAAAATGTTTATTTCGGCTATACAACTGTTCCGGCGTTTAGGATTGATGGAGCAGGCAAGGGCCGCAGAAATAGATTTGGCCGACTTGGAAAAAGAAGCAGGAGATATTTCAAAAGCGATTTCTATATTGCACAAAATAATCAGAGAACTGCCACCGGGGGAAGCATTGTTGTCTGTACTTCAAGAAAAAACAGAGGCACTCAAAGACCAGTTGTTAACCCAAAAAGCAGAAGGCATCCCCACATCTCCCCGATATGTACAATTCAATAATACCAGCCCTTCTAAAACCAAAGCGTGGGAACGGCTGAAAGATGCTTTCGACAAAGGCACATTTGTTAAAGGCTCCATAGAACACCGTTTGGTAAAAGGAGGATTGGTCGTAAATGTCGAGAACCTGGAACTGTTCCTTCCGGCATCTCAGGTAGAGTTGTCCCTTGTAAATGATTTGACCCCTTACTTTGGCAGAGAAAACCTGTTGTTTAAAGTGGTAAAAGTCAATGAACATCTGCGCAATGCCGTTGTCAGCCGCAAAGAAGTGTTACTGGGGGATTATCATTCAAAACGGGCTGATATACTTAACAATTTATCATTAGGGCAGATTATAGAAGGACGTGTCAAAAATATTACAGGGTATGGAGCCTTTATTGATATGGGCGGGGTAGATGGGTTGATTTATATCACGGACCTGTCATGGGGACGTGTTAATCATCCCCGCGACATCGTTAAATTGGGACAAACGCTTCAGGTGAAAATCATAGACTTTACGCCGGATAAAAAACGCATCGCGTTATCTGTTAAAGAATTGTTTGATAATCCCTGGAGAAACATTCCAAACAATGCCATCTTTGAGGGGGTAATAATAGAAGGTAAAATTGTCAATGTTGAAGATTATGGTGTATTCGTGGAGATCGTACACGGGGTGGAAGGATTGGTACACTATAAGGAGTTGTCGTGGACTGATACAAAAGCAGGCAAAAAGGAATTGGCGAAAAAATACAGAAAAGGTGAAAAAGTTAAAATAAGAATCGTCACTATTGATACTGAGCAGCGAAAAATGTCGGTTTCTATTAAGCAGGCAACCACTGACCCCTGGGAAAGTATCACACCTGAATTCATAGGTACAAAACACAAAGGAAAAGTAAATAACATAAATAATTATGGTGTATTCATACATTTAGACAGCGAATTAAGCGGGATGCTGCATATCAGTGATATTTCCTGGAGTAAACGTTACGCCCATCCTTCAGAATTTATATCAATCGGAGATGAGATTGATGTGGTGGTATTGAGCATAGACAGGGATAAGCGCCAATTACAACTTGGACACAAGCAACTTACGGAGAACCCCTGGGAGCAGTATGCTATGCGTTATTCTTCAGGTTCCTACCATGAAGGAACTGTTACACGCGTAGATAATAAGGGATATATTATTTTGCTTGGCAATGAAGTTGATGCTTTTGCCCCCAAAAAATACATTAAAAAGGAAGACGGCACTATCCTCAATAAAGATGAAACCGCTTTATTCAAGGTAATCGAAATAGACCCAAATGCACAAAAAATAGTCGTTTCTGTTTCTCACACGCCCTGAAGACACCGCTTCCGTGCAAAAAACCCCCTTTATTATGCCGACAGGGTAGGGGAGGGCAAAGTAAAATATTTATATTATTTTTTTTAATTTAAAATAATTTCACCAAAATAAAAAAAAGTGAAAAAAAATTTTGCAGATTCCGAAAGGGCGCTGTACCTTTGCACCCGCAAAAAAACGCGGGAGTGGCGGAATTGGTAGACGCACACGTTTCAGGGGCGTGCGCCGCAAGGCATTCGAGTTCGAGTCTCGATTCCCGCACCAAAATTTGAGCGCAATGGTTTGTTTCTGAGTAAGAACAGGCCATTGCGCTTTTCTTTAAGTACAAGGCCAGACAATTTCAATAACTTATATCAATTCTGTCAAAAGATAATATAAAAAATAATCCCTGTTCAGTACTTTGCTTGTTATTTTTGTTCCATAATTTATATTATGTTAAATAGATTGTTCAAATAACTTTGAGAGCAGCTGTTCACCATTTTTTATTTGTTTGTGTTTTTTTTAGATAAGGTTAAAATTATTTTAAAGTACCCCCAAATCATACCCGGAAGTTTTGTAATGTGGTTTAAGTAATCGTACTTTTGCTCAACCAAAATTCGCAGCACTACAACACACTATGAAAAATATAATCGTGACGATCATTTTGGGTTTACTCACTGTGTCTTTGTGGGCACAGCGGCCCAGTAACACTACGCAGGCAGCGCCCTCCACAGGAGCCGCCGATCGCAGCAGTACGCGCTCGTCCCGTCCTTCTGTTTCCGAACAACCGGTTCGCCCTGTAGCGCCTCCAGGCCCTTCCATACGCCCTGACGTGAACAAAACCACGCCGCGACAAACTCCTGTGCCTTCTCTCTTGGAAGCGCCGAAGCTGCCCACTTATACCGAACAAATGATGGGTAATACGGGCCGGACTGCCACGCGTACTCCCAAAACGACTGCAACGACCACAGCCCGTAAAAAACAGGAAGGCCGCATCAACTGGATGACATTCGAGCAGGCTTTGGAAAAAAGTAAAACAGAAAAACGCAAAGTCCTGATTGATGTCTATACAGATTGGTGTACATGGTGTAAACGCATGGATTCCACCACTTTTGTCTCCCCTGCCGTGGCCAATTATATCAACGAAAAGTTCTATCCGGTGCGCTTCAATGCCGAACAACAGCAGGATATTGTTTTTAAAGACAAAACCTATCGCTTTAAACGCGGCAGCGGCACTGCCAGTGCCAACGGCTGCCATGAAATTGTACTGTACTGGGTCAACAATAACCTGAAATACCCGACCGTCATTTTCCTCGACGAACAGCAAAATGTGATTCAGGCCCTGCCCGGTTATCAGGAACCTGTCAAAATGGAGGCCATTACCCGCTATTTTGGCGACGATTACCACAAAAAAACACCCTGGGAATCGTTTGAGCGCAACTTCATCCCCATGCCTACAGGAGGAGCGCAGGAATGAATACCTTTGGACACACCTTTCGGGTCACTACTTTTGGAGAGTCGCACGGGACGGCGATTGGCTGCATTATAGACGGCTGCCCCCCCGGCCTGCCTTTCGATATGGCAGTCATACAGCGCGATTTAGACAGAAGGCGACCCGGGCAGAGTGCCATTGTCACCCAGCGCAAAGAGAGCGACACAGTGCAGGTATTGAGCGGTACCTTCGAAGGGAAAACCACCGGTACACCTGTTTCCCTGCTGATTATGAACGAAGACCAGCGCTCACGCGACTACGAACACATTGCACAGGCATTTCGGCCCAGCCATGCAGACTACACCTGGCAGGCAAAATATGGCTTCCGCGACCATCGCGGTGGCGGTCGCAGCAGCGCCCGCGAAACGGCGGCGCGGGTGGCAGCCGGTGCTTTGGCAAAAATTTTTTTGCATACGCAAAACATTGATATACAAGCGTATGTAAGTCAGGTGGGAAACATTAAGACCCCCCTCCCCTACTCTGTCCTCGACTTTTCTTTGATTGAAACCACTGACATTCGGTGTCCGGATTTGGACACTGCTGCCCGGATGATTGCCCGGATTAAAGAGGTGAAAAAAGCCGGTGATACCATTGGCGGGGTCGTCAATTGTGTCATTCGGGGGTGTCCGCCCGGTTTGGGCGAACCCGTTTTTGACAAGCTCCATGCCGATCTCGGCAAGGCAATGCTTAGCATCAACGCCGCTAAAGGTTTTGAATACGGCTCCGGTTTTGAAGGCGTGGAAATGACAGGCAGTCAGCACAATGATGCTTTCTATACAACGACGGATACAACCGGTACACCTTATGTTAAAACCCGTACCAATCACTCCGGGGGCATTCAGGGCGGCATTTCCAACGGCATGGATATTTATTTTCGGGTTGCCTTCAAGCCGGTGGCCACCATTATGCGACCGCAGGACTCCATAGACGAAGACGGTGCTGCTGCTATGGTACAGGGCAAGGGTCGCCATGATCCGTGTGTAGTCCCCCGCGCTGTTCCCATTGTAGAGGCCATGGCGGCGCTGGTGCTGGCCGACCATTTGTTGAGACAAAAGAAAAACGAATTTATATGAAGATTTTTTTACCTTTTATTACTTGTATTTTGCTTTTTTATGGAACGGACGGCTATACACAGGTCCAACGCCGTCCCTTTGAAAGACCTGCTCAAATAAAAAAATGCCGTCAGCAACTGAAATCTTCGTTTCTGAACAATGAGCCGACGGCAGTTTCCCTCTGGATGGACTCTTTGGCACGTTTAGAAGACGACTCCTATGTGGGCTTGGTCTGGGACGAACGGTGGCTGTTGTATTATTGGATGGAGACCTATGGAAATTTGACCGACGAAGCAGCGCGGTTTGATCAGGAAACCCGCCAATCGCAGCTGTATAAAATACAACCTCCTGCCGACTCCCTTTTTGAAATCATAGATTCGGCCCTGTACGACCGCCGCTATGAGTTGTTCACCGCCATCGGACGGGCTTTTCTGAATGAAGAAGAGCGCGCCTTTGCCACCCTTCAGTTGGAGTATCTGCTGCGCTTGGACCCTGATAAGGAGGTATGGCGGGACCGCCTGGATGCCTTCCTGAACCGATACCCAAAATCCCGTTTTAATACCTACCTGAAGAGTCTGCGTCCGCCTAAGGTGGTACTCTCTTCCAGGCACCACGGGGGCCACCTGCTGTTGCTCAATAACCAGTGGAGTGGCGGTCTGGCGCGGGTGATGCGCACCGGGTTTGGATTCGATCTCGCTTACGAATTTGGTAAAAAACGCCTGAACTGCTTAGCGCATGTTGGTATTCTGTGGCAAAGAACAGCCGCCGGTATCTACGAAAAAGACGGGAGCCTCTGGTTTGAATTGCCGAAAAACGATCCCATGACGCAGGTGGGAGTCGGTTTTGAAGCGGGGTATGACGTGCTGCATACCGACCGCTTTCGCCTGTGGCCTGCGGCAGGAGCAGGCTTCAATTGGTTAGGCCCTACCCCACCCGACTCCGAAGAAGAACCCCTACCGGAATACTATGATCTTTTTAATTACCTTAGTTTTTCCCCGGCAGTGGCCGTGAATACCGACATTAAATTAAAGAAGACACAAGAAACAGGAAAGGGGGGCTACTCCGGCATTCGGTGCCGTCTTGGCTATCAATGGCTCGCTTTCAACAAAAAAAATCCGGCGCTTTCGGGAAATATGTTTTTCTTTGCAGTCGGTTGGACGCTGTACAGGCGGGCGACGATTTCTAAATGAAACCTGCCCCTTGTCGGCCAAAGCGTTTGTTGCAGAAAACCACATCCAGACACCTTATTCCATGAATACCATTATCTATAGAGACCCCCATATTACCGTTTTTCAGAGTGCCCTTTTTCAAACCAATTCTACTGTGGTGCAGACAGACGATATGGTGCTGGTGGTAGATCCTGCCTGGCTCCCGGAAGAAGTAAAAAACATTCGCCGTTATGTGGACGACATCCGGGGCTTAAAACCGCTGTACATGGTATTTACCCACGCCGATTTCGACCATATCATCGGATATAAAGCGTTCAATCCCGACCGGGTGTTTTTTTCAAAGGCGATGGACGAACGCACCGACAAGGAACAAGTCCTGAGGCAGATCACCGATTTTGACCAGCAATACTACATAGACCGCCCCTATCCGGTGGAGTTTCCGGCGGCCGATTTTACGGTATTTCGCGACGGGGTGCAGTTCAGGAGCGGCGAAACTAAAATGACTTTTTACCTCACGCCCGGCCATACCATTGACAGCATGATGGTGGTGGTGTGGCAATTGGGGCTGTGTATTGCAGGAGATTACCTGTGCGATGTCGAATTTCCGCTGATTGAACACAGCAGTGTGGCCTACGAGGCCACCTTAGAGAAATTGCCCCATATCCATGATCGCAACTGGTTTACCCGCCTGATACCGGGACACGGTAAACCCGCGCTCCTGCTGAATGAGTGGCTGAAGCGTCGGACGGAAAGTCTCAGCTATCTGTATGCATTGCGGGAAAGCATTGCCTTGGACCTGCCTTTCGATGAAGCGGCGTTGTGGAAACGCTACAAATATTCGGTGATCCAAAAAGGATTCCATGAGGCCAACCGCGCCCTGTTGGAAGAAGAGTACCGCCAAAACCTTTGGTCCTGGAATCCCAAAGACCGCAAAGTAAAGCGCTTCTTAGAGCAGCCCGCCGAAGTGGGAGACTCCGACTCGGAAGAAGATTTGGAGAACTTGCGCGAGCAACAAAGAGAACGGGACTTAGAATACCTCTAACGCCACTCATCACACTCTACAAATATCCTTTTGCCTGCAATTTAAACAGCTCCGAGTATTTGCCGCCTTTGGCCATCAGCTCCTCGTGGGTACCCAGTTCCAGCATCTGCCCGTTTTCCAAAAATAAAATACGGTCGGCCATGCGCACCGTGGAAAAGCGGTGGCTGATCAGCACGGCGGCTTTGCCTTTCATCAATTCGGCAAAGCGCACAAACACTTCGTGTTCTGCCCGCGCATCCAGGGCCGCCGTGGGTTCGTCTAAGATAATTAATTGCGCATTGCGCATGTAAGCGCGGGCGAGGGCCACTTTTTGCCATTGCCCCCCGGACAACTCCACGCCCCCGCTGAAGCGTTTGCCCAGCATTTGCTCGTATTTTTGGGGCAATTGCTCAACCACAGCATCTGCAAGGCTTTTCTGCGCGGAATTTTCAATGCGCGGGCGGTTTTGCTTCTCTTCGATGTTGCCGACAGCAATGTTTTCCGCAGCAGTAAACATAAAGCGAACGTAATCCTGAAAAATCACGCCGATTTCGCGGCGCAGGTCTTCGGGGTCGTATTCGCAAAGGTCTATGCCATCCAACAAAATGCGGCCCTCGGTGGGTTCGTACAGGTGGGCCAATAATTTCACAATGGTGGTTTTGCCTGCGCCATTTTCGCCCACCAACGCCAGCTTTTCGCCCGGTCGGAGTGTGAAACTCAGGTGACGCAAGGCAAACTGCTCACTGCCCGGATAAGCAAATCCGACATTTTCAAAAGTAAAACCCTGCTGCATGGGGCGCGGCACCTTGCGCTTACCGCTATGGGCATCGGACAAGGGACGCAGTGCCAAAAAGTCAAAGAAGTCCTGCAAATACAGGGCCGTCTCGCCAATGCGCGAAAAACGCCCGACGATGCCCTGTAACAGGCTTTGCAGGCGGCTGAAGGAACCTGCCAGAAAAGTCAGGGTACCGACCGTGATCCAACCGGCCACTGCCATCCAGATTACAAAAGCGTAGGCCACATAGTAGGAAGCGGTGCCAAGTGTACTCAGCAGCGTACCCCATGCAGCCCGGCGCACCGCCAACCTGCGGTTCACCTTAAAGTAGCGGTCTGAAATATTTTTGAAACGTTCGGACAGAAAGCCCTCAAGTCCAAAGATTTTGATCTCTTTGGCGGTTTCATTGCTGGCCCCGATGTAGCGCAGGTAGTCCAATTCCCGCCGCTCCGGTGTCCATGAGCGCGACAGGGAATAGGATTCGCGGTTGAACTTGTTTTCACCGATGTACGACGGAATAACGGCGATCACCAAAATGAGAATAAGCCAGGGGTTGAAAGCCACTAAACCTGCCGCCAGAAAAGCCACCGTCAGTAAATCCTGTGCCTGCGACAGTACCATACTCATCAGGGCTGTGCGACCGGCGGTTTGGGTGCGGGCGCGTTCCAGTTTGTCGTAAAAAGCGCTATCCTCAAATTGATACAGGTCTAAAGTGGCAGCGTGGCGAATGATGCGCACCGAAGAGTCGTTGCTCACTAAGTCGCTCAGCAGGCTGTCTGTGAGGGTGATGGCACGGCCAAGTACGCTGGAAAGAATGGCTAAGGCCATTTCCCATAAGGCCCATTTTATGGCAGCCGACCGCATCACAATCTCGAACGACATCTGACTGCCGCCCTGCCTGATCAGCTCCAATACCGCATCTATGATCTCTTTGCCCACATACAGCATGGCCAATGGAATCACTGCCTGTATAATGCGCAACAGGATATTAGCCACCGCTAATTCAGGCCCGACGGCCCAAATCATGGCGAAAAAACGCGGTACGTTTTTTAGAGAATGAAACAAGGAATAATTTATTCGGCTTCTTTTTTCCTGGGAGCCGTTTTCTTGGGCGATAAAATGACCATCATCCGCTTTCCGTCCATTTTAGGCAGCTGTTCGGGTGTACCGAAATCCTCCAATTCTTTCAGAAAACGCAACAACAACAACTCTCCCCGCTCTTTAAACACAATGGCACGGCCTCTGAACTGGACATAGGCTTTGACCTTGTTGCCTTCTCCGAGAAAGTTTTTGGCATGGCGGACTTTAAATTCGAAGTCGTGGTCGCCGGTTTCGGGGCCAAAGCGAATCTCTTTAAGTTCCACTTTGGACGAATTGGCTTTCATCTCTTTTTCCTTTTTCCGCTTCTGATACAGGAATTTGTTGTAATCTATAATGCGGACGACCGGCGGATCTGCATTGGGAGAAATTTCCACGAGGTCGAGGCCCAATTCTTCGGCCCAGCGCAGCAATTGTCCCGTGGCATAGATGCCTGATTCGACAGGTTTGCCTGCTACTGCGGCAATTTCCTCGAGGTTATCACCTACCAGACGCACTTCGGGTGTTTTGATGTAGTCATTGATGCGGTGTTCCGCCTGCTGCTGCCGGGGCGGATAGCCGCGTGGCGGACGGTTCCCCCCCATGGGGCCGCCAGTGCCGGGCGGGCGTTGTCCGGGGGTATAGGGACGATTGTTTCCGGTGCTGGTGCCGCCACCAAAAGGACGGGGTGCGGTGCCGGGTGGGCGGGGTGCGCCGGGATTGTTGTTTGGACCGGATGGGCGGTTGTTACCTGAATTGTTGCCTGTGCCGGAGGGCCGATTGCCGCCTGAAGATCCGGGCGGGGATGGTTTAAATGCCAAATGCGAATTTGTTTAGTGAAAAATTTCCTGCAAATATAGGCAGGATTTAAAAAACCGCGCAAATTTTTTTTTCAAAAATATTTTTGTGGTTATTTTCTTTGGGCCTACCTTTGCCTAATCTTATGCCTACTGCCAACAAATATATCTGTATTCACGGTCATTTCTATCAACCCCCGCGCGAAAATGCGTGGCTCGAAACAGTAGAACAACAACAAGCTGCCCGCCCTTTTCACGATTGGAATGCCCGCATTAATTTTGAATGTTATGCGCCCAATGCTGCTGCACGCATTCTCAATGAACAGGGATATATCACCAAAATACGCAATAACTACAACCGCATTTCCTCCAACTTTGGCCCTACCCTGCTGACGTGGTTGGAAAGGAATGATCCGACTACTTACCAACTCATTCAATCTGCCGACCAGCGCAGCATGGAGCGTTTTGGCGGACACGGAAGCCTGTTGGCACAGGTACACAGCCACCTGATTATGCCCCTGTGCAACTACCGCGATAAAGTAACACAGGTGGTCTGGGGCATTCGCGATTTTGAACACCGTTTTGGTCGTTACCCCGAAGGCATGTGGCTGGCGGAAACGGCAGTAGATGTGGAAACATTAGAGATATTAACTTCCTATGGTATACAGTTCACCATCCTCGCTCCCCGACAGGCCAAAGCCGTTCGCAAAGCAGGTGCCAATGACTGGATACCAGTACACCCCGGCAATTTAGACACCCGACGGCCTTACTGGTGTACTTTGCCCAATGGCAGACGTATTGCCCTTTTCTTCTATAACGGCATAGTTGCTAATGAAGTGGCTTTCAACGGGTTGCTCAATAGCGGGCAGCAGTTTTCCCGGCGGCTGCTCAGTGAGTTTGATGCCAATGAGGTACCCCAGCTGATGCACATTGCCACCGATGGCGAAAGTTACGGACACCATCACCGATTCGGGGAAATGGCTTTGGCAGATGCACTCAACCAGATCGAGCAGACCGCAGGGGTGGAATTGACAAATTACGGGCAGTTTCTGGAACTTTATCCGCCGGAGTGGGAGGTTGTGATCCATGAGCAATCTTCATGGAGTTGTGTACACGGCGTGGAGCGCTGGCGCAATGACTGCGGATGCAATACGGGCGGAAAGCCGGGCTGGCACCAAAAATGGCGCAAACCCTTGCGGGAATCTTTGGACTGGTTGCGCGACCAGCTCATTCCGCTGTATGAAAAAGAAGCAGGCCGTTACCTGCGCGATCCGTGGGCGGCCCGCAACGATTATATCCACATCATGCTCAATCGCTCGGAAGCCGGTGTACAGGCTTTCTTAGACCGCAATGCCCGCAGGCGATTAAGCGACTTAGAAGAGGTGGCGGTGTTGCGCCTGCTGGAAATGCAGCGCCATGCCCTTCTGATGTTTACCAGTTGTGGGTGGTTTTTTGACGAAATATCGGGAATAGAGACCAATCAGATTCTGCAATATGCCCTGCGCTGTCTGGATTATGCACAGGACCTGCTGGAGGTGGATTTACACGCTGCTTTCACGCGTCGGCTGGCTGCTGCCCCCAGCAACCTGCACCCCAACGGAGCAGCAAGTTATTTGCAACACGTGGTGCCATCGCGGGTCAATTTAGAGCGCGTAGCCATGCATTTTGCGGTGTCGTCGCTTTTTACCGATGATCCTGCTTCGTTGGACTTGTTCAACTATACGGCCTCTGTACAATTTTTTGAAAAAATAGAAGCAGGCACACCCCAGCTGGCAGCAGGCTGCATAGATATCCGTTCGCGCCTGACCCATGCTGAAAAAAACTTTTGTTTTGCGGTACTCTATATCGGTCAGCAACACATCATCGGCAATATCAGCGGTTCCATGAGCCGTTCGATTTTCGATGCCATGTTTCAACGCACGTCCAAAGCATTTAAAAATGCCAATATCGGCGAAGTCATTGGCATTTTGCAGGAGTACTTCGGGCCGGAAAAATTTACTCTGGCCACCCTTTTTGCAGACGAAAAAATCAAAATCATCCGCGATATTACAGAGCAAAGTCTCTTATTGGCAGATTCCAACTTTCGCAACGTGTTCAACGACAACTACCAGTTGATGAATGCCCTACAGGATTCCGATTTGCCGCTGCCTGATGCTTGGTACAATATTGCCAGTTATGTACTGAACGAAGATTTGCTACGCTTCTTTAACGGCACAGATGCCCCCGACCCGCGTCATTTGCAGCGCATATTGGAGGACATGAAGCGCTGGAATGTTCGTTTTAGCGACGAGGAAGAATTGCAACACGCTGTAGGAGAACGGGTGTTTCGGGAAATTATGAATGTGGCCGAAGATCAGGCCTCTTTACCCCGTGTGCGTTGGCTCAATGCCATCCTCAATGCCATACAAAGTACCGGGCTAAAACCTGTGGTATGGAAAAGTCAGAACGCTTTTTATATGCTGCTGCGTGGCTACCGAAAAGGCGAATGGGTATTCATTGATGAAGACTGGAAACAAGCAGTGGGCAGGCTCGCAGAGCTACTGAAAGTGAAAGTCAATGAGCCTGTAATTCATTACTCACATCTTCACACCAAGCAATTAACTACTTAAAAATATGCCTGTTTATCATAAACTTGGACAAGTGCCTTCCAAAAGGCACATACAATTTAAAAAACCTTCGGGGGGACTGTACTACGAACAGTTGTTTGGCACCATAGGGTTCGACGGAATGTCTTCTCTGATGTATCATCTGCACCGGCCCACCATGGTACACAGCATTCAGGCTCCCATGGACGTGTCCCCGCGCATCGCAGTGGAAAAAAACATGACCGCCCGCTTGTTAGAGGGATTTCAGGTGCCTGCGGCAGATGACTATTTGGACAGCCGCGTGCCACTATTGGTCAATAGTGACATCCACATTGGTCTGGCCGCGCCCCGTACTTCGCTGACGGATTATTTTTATAAAAACGCCGATGCCGACGAATTGTTATTCATCCACGAAGGGAGCGGTACGCTGCGTACTTTTCTGGGAAATATTCCCTTCAAGTACGGAGACTATCTCGTGATTCCACGCGGCATGATCTATCAGATTGAGTTTGATACGCCCCACAACCGCCTGTTGTATGCTGAATCTTTCCATCCGATTTATACCCCCAAGCGCTACCGCAACTGGTTTGGGCAGTTATTGGAACACTCCCCCTTTTGCGAACGCGACTATATCCTGCCGCACGATCTGGAGACATTTGACGAAAAAGGCGACTTTCTCATCAAAATTAAAAAGCAGGGCTGTCTGCACGGGTTGGTTTACGCTACCCATCCCTTTGATGTGATCGGCTGGGACGGATACAATTTCCCTTACGGATTTTCGATCCATAACTTTGAACCCATTACCGGACGTGTACACCAGCCGCCACCCGTACATCAGACTTTTGAGACCAAGGCATTTGTGGTGTGTTCGTTTTGTCCGCGCCTCTATGACTATCATCCGCAGGCCATCCCCGCGCCCTACAACCACTCCAATATTGACTCGGACGAAATGCTGTATTATGTAGACGGAGATTTTATGAGCCGCAACAATATTGAACGCGGACACATCACTCTCCACCCTGCCGGCATTCCACACGGTCCTGCCCCCGGCGCTTATGAACGCAGTATTGGTCAAACTGAAACGAAAGAATTGGCCGTCATGATTGACACTTTTAAACCCCTCATGGTGACCGAACAGGCGCTTCGCATTGACGACGGAAAGTATTACCATTCGTGGCTGGAATAGAAAAGGTGTACCTCGTGGCACTTCCTGTATTTACCTCTGAATCCCCGTAGCAACATGACCTTCGGCAAAAGAAACAGCCGCCGCCTGATTTGGAGCATTCTGCTGGTTTATGGTGCGGTACTGTTGACCATGCAGCAGTGGCGGCGTACCTGCTATATAGGCGACGCTTTCGGCTATTACAGCTACCTCCCGGCCACTCTGATTTATGGGGATTTGGGGAATTTTGAGCAGATCACCCCTGTGTGGCGTACGTATGTGGGCGAAGCGCCCGGCGATGTGCGGCAAACCAGCATGGCCAGAACGGAGACCGGGCGTTACGCTCTGTTCTATCCGCCCGGGGTAGCCCTGTTACAAGGGCCGTTTTTTGTGGTCGCTCATGTTTATTGTCAGTGGAGCGGACATTTTCCGGCAGACGGTTTTAGTTTGCCATATATGTTTGCAGGCGCTTTTTCTACTCTTTTTTACTTATTTTGGGGATTTTTGGCACTTTTTGAAATCCTGCGGCGCTATTTCGACAGGCGTGTGGCTGTATATGTACTCCTCACGCTGGCTTTTGCCACCCACCTTTTCTTCTTTGGTGCCTATCGCCCCGGCATGGCCCACCCTTACCTGTTTGCGTTGTTCAGCGGGTTGCTGTGGGCCACTGTCCGATGGTACGAAGCGCCTTCTACATCGCGCTCGCTGGTTCTGGGGGCTTTGGCAGGGGGTATTGCTCTGTGCAGGTTGCCAGACGCAGCTACGGCCTTTTTACTCATGGCGCTCTGGGGTGGTTGGAGTGCAGACAAGCAGGTATTTTTGCGTACCCATATTGGGCTGGTGTTGCAGGCGATGGCTGCCGCTTTCTTTGTGTTTTTGCCTCAGTTGATTTACTGGAAATGGTCGAGCGGCCAGTGGCTTTATTACAGTTATCCCGGTATGGGGTTCACTTGGTCGGAGCCGCACCTGAAGGGGGGATTTTTCTCTTATCGCAATGGCTGGTTAGTCTATACGCCGGTGATGTTTTTTGCATTGGCAGGTTTTTTCCTTTTGAAAAAGCGCTTGTCGGCAGCTTTTTGGCCCGTTGCTGTAATTTTTCCGGTACATGTGTATATTATTTATTCCTGGTGGTGCTGGTACTATCTGAATGGTTTGGGTTCACGCCCCATGATAGACATTTACCCCTTGCTGGCTCTTCCTTTGGGGGCCTTTTTTGCCTGGAGTTTCAGCAGGCGCTGGATAATGTGGGCTGTAACTGCCCTGTTGCTGGTTTTTACCTGGATCAATTGCGTACAAACCTGGCAAACCCACGAGGGGATTTTATTGTCAGAATCTGCTAAAAAACACTATTTTTGGGAAATTTTTGGGAAAATTCGCGCTACCCGCGCATCTCTTATCGCTTTTCACACTGAAATTCCGCAGCCGGACAGTAGTCAATTGACTTTCGTAAAAAATCTTTGCCGGCAGGATATGGAGGACAGTACAGAAAGGGCCTTTCAAAGCCATATCCGACAGACCGGGCATTTCGCTCTTCAAATGAAAGACCGGGAATTTAGCCCCAACTGCGTCATCGAAAAAACAGCAGAAGCATTGCGTCCTGGCGATTGGCTGCGCCTTGCTGTGGGAGGCTATGTACAAAAAGAAGACAAGATATGGGATTTTCAAAAGTGCGCCCGATTGGTAGTGGAAATACGAAGCGCCACCGGAAAGTACGAAAAATGGTACGGCCTCCCGGTATCCTCTTTTATTGGCAATCGGGATTTAAGCATCTGGCACACGGGAGCGACGGAACAATGGGGAGACGCTTCCATGTTTGTTCCCCTTCCCCCGGATTACCAAAAGGAGGATTTGATTAAAGCCTATGTGTGGAATCCTGAGCGACAGGGCATTTTTATAGATAACCTGCGCATAGAATGGTGGAGGAAATAAGTGTGATACAGATTTTCACACAGTGGTGTATTTTTTATTTATATTTGCCGCTCTTTTCCAACTCGTCCAAACACTTATGACACGCTTACTACTTTGCCTGTTTCTGGGTATGCAAGCCATCTGCACCCATGCACAAATTCTTATCAATGAATACTCTGCCGCCAATCTGAGTACGCTCAGAGACAATTTCGCCCAGTACGAGGACTGGATTGAACTATACAACGCAGGCAGTGTCTCGGTGGATATGTCTGGTTATTTTATCAGTGACGATCCCGCAACTCCGCGCAAGTGGAAGTTTCCGGTGGGTTATACTATCCCATCAAAGGCGGTACGCTTAGTGTGGGCTTCGGGGCGTGACACCGCACTTAAGTCGGCTACTACCTGGCACGTACATACCAATTTTAAAATCACGCAGACAAAAAAAACGCCGGAAACCTTAGTCCTGTCCGATGCCGGAGGAGTTCAATTAGATGAAGTGAAAATCGGGAAAACACGCTTGGAACAATCGCGGGGGCGGCAAGCCGACGGCGGCCCTGTATGGGTTATCTTCAAAAAGCCCACCCCGCGGCTCAAAAACGCAGGAGCCTTTTTTATTTCCAATGCCGAAAAGCCTAATTTCGATAAAAAGGCGGGCTTCTACAGCAGCCCGCAAACCCTGCGCATTAGTACGACTCAAAGTAATACGCGTATTTTTTATACTTTGGATGGATCGGAACCCTCTGATACCTCTGCGTTGTATACTGCACCTATACAGATTCCGAAAACAACGGTGGTGAAAGCCATCACGGTAAGTAATGATGCTGCGATACAAAAAAGCCTGATCGAATTTGCCACATTCTTTATCAATGAACCCCGCAACAACCTGCGCGTGATGTCCATTACAGGAGACAGCCTGCTCACGCTGGCAGAGGGCAATCGCCATATAGTGGACTTTGGGTCTTTCGAATACTTCGATCTGACAGGTACGCGTACTGCCAGTGCTTACGGTGAATTTAATAGCCATGGTCAGGACTCTTGGGTCAATGACCAGCGCAGCATTGACATCATTTGTAGGGACGAATGCGGGTACAATAACGCATTAAAGGAAAAAATATTCGATATAAGTGAACGCGACGAATTTCAGCGTATTATCCTGCGGGCTGCGGGAGATGATAACTATCCGGATGGGTCAGAAACACCGGGAGGCGGGGCGCATGTACGTGATGCGTTTTTGCAGAACTTAGTCAAAAAAGGCGGTATGCACTTAGATGTGCGTACAGGCGAAAAGGCTATTATATTCCTCAATGGACAATATTGGGGACTGTATGACCTGCGCGAACGTCCCGACGACCATGACTATACAGAACATTATTATGGTCAGGACAAATTCCATATCCAATATATTCAAACTTGGGACAGAACCTGGGCAGAATACGGTGGCAACAAAGCCCTTAGAGCCTGGGAAGCGTTGCATGAGTACATCATGAACAATAACATGGCCGACCAAAAGCAATTTGATATAGTGGCGGAACAATTGGACGTAAAAAGCCTGACCGACTATGTTATCACCAATTCCGTTTCGGTATGTTCCGATTGGCTGAATTACAATACCGGCTGGTGGCGCGGTATGGATCCCAATGGGCAGCACCGCAAATGGGGCTATACACTGTGGGACAATGATGCCACCTTTGGTTATTATGTCAACTACACCGGTATTCCGGATACCAGTGCCACAGCCTTACCCTGCGATGTGGAAGTATTAAAAGACAGTGTGTTGTTTAACATTCCTACTGTCATTGCTGAAGACACCTTCATCATCAATGGTGTAGTATATTTGCCGGGCGACACCATACAGCGTGCTGCCAATTTCAACACGTGGGTAGATTTGAATGGCCACATGAATATCCTCGCAAAGCTGATGCAAAACGAGGGGTTCAGGCAGTATTATGTTACGCGCTATGCGGATTTATTGAACACTGTATTCAGCAAAGAAAACATGCTCACCGAACTGGATGCCATTTATAATCAGATAAGACCGGAAATACCAAGACACATACAGCGTTGGGGAGGCACCCTGGAAGAATGGGAGGCCAATGTGGCGCGGCTGCGCGATTTCATTGACAGGCGCACCACAGCGCTGCGCACAGGGATGCGTGGTTGTTATAATTTGCAAGGCCCCTACCCTGTCACTTTCAATATAGCCCCGGTCGGTAGTGGCAGTATGTACGTAAATACCCGTTATATTACGCAATTTCCTTTTACTGACTGGTATTATGGAGGTATCGCAACAAAGGTAGCCGTGCAACCGGCCGCTCAATACGAACTTGCCAACTGGAAAACATCCTTCAATAGTTCCATACAGGATGCTGTTGCTGCTACCACACAGGTTTTTGTAGCAGGCAGCGATACCGTGACCGCGCGCCTTCGAAAAATCGCTGTTTCGGTAAAAAATTTAGAGGATCAGGGAGAACAGCTGGCATTGAAAATTTTTCCCACTCTTGTAACAGATGCCTTCACTCTTGAATATCGGCTGGATGCTACCGGGGATGTGGATATCCGGTTATTATCCGCTCAGGGCATTCCGGTGGCAAATCTGTTGAGGACGACACAACAGGCAGGACAGTATGCCGTAAATGCACAAACGGCCTCTTCGCACTTGCCGACGGGTATGTACTTTGTAGAATTTCGGACGGACAAAGCCCGCACTCTCCGCAAGATATTCGTACAACAGCGGTGAAATGAGGGGCATCGTCTTTTTATGGGGCCGACAAACAGAGAAAATAAAAAGACCATGTCTGCGTTTTTTTGGGTGGGTAATATCGAAACTTACTATTGTATGTACCAAAACAACTCCAAACGAATAGCAGCCTGTTGGATGGCTTTCTGTTTCTTTCTGAAAATACTCTCTGCTCAGGAAGTTGACGAGAAAATACCTCCTATGCTAAACCATAAAGACACTTTGCTCTTAGTAGTAACGGAAGGCAAAAAATATATACTCCACCCGGTAAAATCTAAACATACGCTGTTTTCGTTAGCCCGATATTACGGTATCAGTTTAGCAGAAGTATATGACCACAATCCGGCCCTGAGTACCGAAACCGCCCTGCACAAGGGAGATAAAGTGAAGGTACCCATTCCGAACAAGGCCATCAGGCGGTATAAAAATGGAGATTTTGAACCCAAAAAATTTATTCCCATCTGGTATGTAGTCAAAGAGGGCGACAACCTGTATCAAATTTGTCAGCGCTATTTCAATATGCCGGTAGATAGCATTAAGATACGCAACCGCATGAGAGACAACGCTATCAGAGCCGGACAGCGCATTTTAATGGGCTGGATGAGCATAGAAGGCATTCCGGCGGAATGGCAGCCCGTACGGACTTATACCAAAGCCGATGCTATGAAAGACCGCTACAACGAAGAAAAGAAAAACAAACAGGAAAACATGGCACAGGGTATTTGTTTTTGGCAAAAGAACAGCAAAGAGAAAGGCGACCTGTATGCCCTGCACCGCGATGCACCCATCGGTTCCACCCTGATGATTGTGAATCCTATGTTCAACCGCACGGTACACGCCAAGGTCATCGGGCGCATACCTCTGGGCTATGAACACAACATTATACTTATTCTCTCACCGGAAGCGGCGCGTACCTTGGGAGCAAAAGACGAGCGATTTTTTGTGAAAATTCGCTATTTAAGATAACTGTTCCCCCTCTTCTTTTCCTGCCAGCAATTTTTCTAAATAGTGCTGCTGTATACCAAACCCCTGCTTAAGGGCCGCTGCCTGCTCTAAAGCTATTTGGCGCTTGTGGTTGTCGGGCTTCGGGCGGGCCGTTGCTGTAATCATTACGTTTTTGGCGGTATGTTCGGTAGAAATAAATTCAAACACTTTGGTTTTATAATGATTGGCTTCCAATAGCAGGGCGCGTATGCCATCTGTGATCAACTCCGCTTGTCTTTCTTCCAAAATGCCGTGTTTGAGCAAAGGGGCCAACTCGTTGTGGGCATTTATCTGTGCGCGTATCTGCTTGTGACAACAGGGCGCAGCCACAATAATACCAGCTTTTTGGGCAATGCCAGTGGCCAATGCCAAATCTGTCGCCGTATCGCAGGCATGCAGGGCGATCAGCATATCTAATCGTTCAGGCTGGTATCGGGCGATGTCCTGTGCTGAAAAGTGCAGCCCTGTGAAGCCATTTTCGGCGGCTACCCGATTACAAATATCCACCAGATTGCTCCGCAGTTCAATGCCCTCCACACGTGGCGACCATTTCCGATGTCGGGTCAGGTAGTCGTAGAGTGCAAAAGTCAGATAACCTTTTCCGGAACCCATGTCTGCGATGTGGGCATCCGCAGGCAATTGTTTTTCGTCTAAGAGTGCGTCTATAATCTCTATATATTTATTGATTTGCCGCCATTTTCCCTGTGCAGCAGGCAGTATGTGTCCCCGGCTGCTTGTAATCTCCAACGCCTGCAACCACGGGGCTGTAGCATCCAACAGGCGGTTTTTTATGCGATCATGCGCTGTATTGGCAGCGCTTGGCGACAAAGCGGCAGATTTTCTACTAAAACGCAGGGTAGCGTCCTTTTGTACCTCCCATTGGTAGTCCCCCTCGGTACTGAAAAGCGTCAGGTGGTGAAAAGCATGTGGGAACCAGCGCTCCAATTGCTCTGGCGCAACAGACACAGCGTAGTTTTTTACTTCATCGCGGGTGCGATAACGAAAGTTGAACGCGATATGAGGGCCTTTTTTAAGGGAAACAGGGCGCAGATACAGATTTTTTAAATCTGCCGACGCAGGCGCAGCAGGCTTGCCGAGGGTGGCTTTCAAAAAAACACCTGTCTCTATGAGGCGTTTAAAACATATAATGATATTTTCTGACAAAATTAATGAAATTTCCGGCAAAATTACACTAAATAAGACTACCTTTGCGCGAAAATAAAGGATTTTAAATTTTTTCAATACCAATGAGTAAAGTTACAGTTGTTGGCGCCGGTAATGTGGGCGCTACATGTGCCAATGTATTGGCCCATGAAGACGTGTTCAATGAAGTCGTCCTGATTGATATTCAGGGAAATATGGCCAAAGGCAAGGCCCTTGACACATGGCAACAAGCCCCGATAGATGGGTATTCTACCCGTTTGAAAGGAGGCGACGACTATGCACTTACCGCCGATTCCGATATTGTCATTATTACAGCCGGTATTCCGCGCAAACCCGGTATGAGCCGCGACGACCTTATCGCTACCAATGCCAAAATTGTGGTCTCTGTTACCCAGAACATCGTTAAATATTCTCCTAACCCCATCATCATCGTTGTTTCCAATCCTTTAGATGTCATGACCTATGCGGCCTGGAAATCTTCCGGCCTCAGCGACAAGCGCGTTTTCGGAATGGCGGGCGTGTTGGACACGGCTCGTTATCGGGCATTCTTGGCAGAGGCATTGGACGTGTCGCCAAAAGACATTCAGGCCATGCTGATGGGCGGACACGGAGATACCATGGTACCACTGCCGCGCTACACCACGGTTAGTGGCATTCCGGTGACAGAAATGATTGGAAAAGAAGCCTTAGATGCCATCATTGAGCGCACCAAATTCGGAGGTGGTGAGTTGGTTAACCTCATGGGTACATCTGCGTGGTATGCACCGGGTGCTGCCGCTGCTCAAATGGCCATTGCCATTCACAAAGACGAAAAACGGGTATATCCCTGCTGCGTGCGCCTGACGGGTCAGTATGGCATAAATGATATTTTTGTGGGTGCTCCGGTTAAGCTGGGCCGCGAAGGCATTTCTGATATCATAGAACTGAAATTGGAAGCAGCTGAGAAAGAATCGCTGGCCAAATCGGTAGCCGCTGTTAAAGAAGTAGCCGATGCTTTAGACAATATGAATCTGCTCTGAAAACTGTAATTTTCAGCGTGCAGCACCGTGTAAATTTCGCAAAAAATATATGTCTTCTGAACAGTCCATTCTTGATACATTAGAACAAATGGTGACTGTCGAAGGCGGAGAAACACTGGCAGCACTGGCAGAAAAACAGCCGGTTATGCTGGTGTTTCTTCGTTTCTTTGGCTGTTCTTTTTGCAGGGAAGCCATCAGCGACATTGCCAAAAAACGAAAATCATTGGAGGCAAAAGGCATTCGTTTGGTGTTTGTACACATGGCTGCCGATCCGGAAACTGCCAATTCTTTTTTTAAAAAGTATAAACTTTACCCGGTGGATCATGTAGCCGATCCGGGTAAGATATTTTACAGAGCTTTCGGTCTGGGATCTTACACAGCCCGTCAATTGTTCGGTTTTACCGCCTGGATCCGGGGATTTCAGGCATCTGTTTTGGAAGGACATGGTGTCCATTTTCAGAATGAGGAATTGGGAGACGGCTTTCAAATGCCGGGTGTGTTTTTCATTTATCAAGGCCAAATACGCAGTTCCTTCATCCACAAACATCACTACGACCGCCCTGATTACGAAGAAATTTGCTCAATTTAAAATTATTCATGTACAGACCTTTTTTGTTGGCTGCCTGTAGCCTTTTAATCTCCTGCCACCTTCTGGCGCAGGAAAACCGCGATCTATACCATCGGGTACAAATTTTTACAGGTGACCGGACCATTTCGGAATTGGGCGCTTTGGGCATAGCGACCGACCATGGCGTTTACCTGCCCGATCACTCCCTGAGTACTGAAATATCCGCTACCGAGTTGGAAATCGTGCGAAAGGCCGGATTTCGCACGATTGTACTTCAGGCAGACCTGCAAAAATGGTACGCAGATCGGGCAAAAGCTCATGGGAATGTCGCAGAACGCAATTTTATGTGTGGTAATGAGGAGAAAGGAAGGGAGTATTCCGTTCCTGTCAATTACACGTACGGCTCTATGGGTGGGTATCACACCTACGAGGAAATGCTGAATGTATTGGATGATATGCACCAAAAATTCCCTAATTTAATCACCGCTCGTGCTTTGGTCAGTGACACGATACGGACGCACGACGGCAACCCGATGTACTATCTGAAAATATCGGATAACGCCGACCGGGATGAAGACGAGCCGGAAGTGCTTTATACGGCACTGCACCATGCGAGGGAACCAAACAGCCTTTCCCAGATGCTGTTTTACATGTGGTATCTGTTAGAAAACTACGAAACCAATGAAGAAGTCCGCTATATTGTCCGCAATGCAGAACTATATTTTATCCCCTGTATCAATGTGGACGGGTATATTTTTAATGAAAAAAATAATCCGCAGGGCGGCGGCTTTTGGCGCAAAAACCGTCGTCCCAACAGCGGCGGCAGCTTTGGGGTAGATCTGAACCGCAATTATGGCTATCAGTGGGGATCGGGCAATGGCGGCTCAAGTTCCAATCCTTCTTCCGATGTGTATCGCGGGCCTGCCGGATTCTCAGAGCCGGAAACCCGAATGATACGCGACTTTTGTGTGCAACATAACTTTTTGTTTGCACTTAATTACCACACCTCCGGCAACCTGCTCATTTATCCCTGGGCGTACAACGATCAGCCTGCGGACACTATTTTGGTGCGCTATGGTCAACTCTTTGTACGGGAAAACAAATATAAAGCGGGCACAGCCAGCCAAACGGTCGGTTATCAGGTCAATGGCAGTTCTGACGACTGGATGTATGGCGCATTGGGTGCTTTCTCCTTCACCCCGGAAGTGGGTACTACCGGTTTTTGGCCACAGATGAATGAAATCCTCAGCCTCAACAGGTCCGCTATGTGGATGAATTTGGCCACCGCCCTTTCTGCGCTTCACTTCGGAGAGTTGACCACTGAATACAATATCATCGAAAACCGCTTTTCATTCAGCTTACCCTATAAAGTAGTGCGCTATGGCAGGCAGCCCGGCGATATGACCATTTCTTTAACGACTTCCTCTCCGGCAGTTGCCTCCATAAGTCTCCCCCAAACGTTCTCTTTGGAGATGTTTGAAGAAAAGAAAGGAAATTTTCAGATAAATTTAAGCCCCAATACCAAAGCAGGAGAAGTCATTCGTTTTGTATTACAACTCAACAACGGATTTTACAACCGCACCGATACCATTGAGAAAATTTTCACGGGTGGTCCCATCGCCAATGTACAGACGTTAGTAGTAGATCAGGGCAACAATACCGATCTGTGGGATAAATCTGAGGCAACCCAATGGGGGGTGTCTTCCAAGTATTTTGTTTCGCCACCCACAAGCATCACAGACTCACCGGAGGGTAGCTACGATCCCCTGTCTTTTTCGCTTTTTGTCCTTAAAAACCCGGTTGTGTTGCCAGCTAATGCACAGTCGCCGCGCCTGCGCTTCTTTGCCCGTTGGGAAATGGAAGAAGACAAGGCATTTGTACAAGTGTATCTCAAAGATAAAAGTGAGACATCCATTCCTTTATGCGGGGTTTACACCGAACCCGGCAGCATAGACCAAGGAATCGGACAGCCTGTGTATGACGGTTTTCAATCGGGGTGGGTGGAAGAGTCCATGAACCTCGCTCCGTGGAAAGGTCAGGCCTTCCAGATCAGCTTCTACTTTTTTGGGGGCAATGCAGGCGAGTACGACGGCTTCTATTTCGACGATCTGCGGATTGAATACTTCGACCCTGTGACTTCCACCCACGTGACATTGCCATTGGACGGCTACGAACTGGCACAAACCCAACCCAATCCTGCCGGAAACATGACTTCTTTGCTGCTGAAAGAATGGCCCGAAAATTTTGAAAACCCGATGCTGGTTGTGAAAGATGTAGAGGGCAATACCGTACATCAGCAGGCATTGGGCAAAGGCGCTACTACTGCCGGGACTGCAGTGCAACTCAACACCCGTACCTGGACACCAGGCGTATATTTTTACTACTTAGAAGATGCCAAAGGGCAACGCACTAAAGTAAAAAAGATGGTGAAAGGGTAGCCAGCGATTTTCGCTTTGTAAAAAGCTGCCATTTGTTTTTAACCCCAGTGTCATGCTAAACGGAGTGAAGCATCTGATCAAGCATTAAAAATCGGTGTTGCCCGGCCGGATTCTTCCTCTTCTAAGAATTCGTGCAGGACAGTCTCTACTTTTCACTTGCCTGCCACCCGGACTAAAATTTTTCCAGAACGCCCCTCCTGAGCGGCGTGGGTGACGGCTTTGTGTATCGCAGTTAAAGGATAAATCGCTTCCACCGGCAATTGGGTGCTACCGTCTGAAAGCATGGCAGTTACCTGTTCAAATACCTCTTTACGATGTTCCGGATGGGCATTTTTCATCCACCCGCTCAACCAAAATCCCTGAATAGACAATTCTTTGAAAATCATTACGCCTGCATTGACCGGTATATCCGACAGACTCAGCGCGCCGTAAACCAACATTTTCCCCTTATAAGCAAGGCAGGGAAGCAATTGCGCTGCTGCAGGCCCTGCCACAGCTTCCAGAATGCAGGCCACCCCCTTTCCGTCTGTTATTTCTTTGACCCGTTTTACCGGGTTTTCAACAGCGGTATTGATGATTTCTGTAGCACCCAATGTCTTTAGCTCTTCTACAAAGTCGGCACGACGCACCGTACCAATGGTTTTGATGCCTTTTTTCTTACAGATTTGAATCACCATTTTGCCGAAAGCAGAACCTGCTGCTGACAACATCAGGTAGTCGCCCGCCTGTACCCCCGACTCTAATACCATAGCGTAAGCCGTGAAGGGATTTACAAATAACTGGGCTGCGGTTTCGTCCGACATGGCTTCGGGAACGGGAATCAGCGATTTTGCAGGCGCGATGGCATATTCTGCCCAGGTACCAATGGTGGTAAAAGCCACCCGTGTTCCCAACGGAATGCTTGCTCCTTCGCCACAGGCATCTACCAAACCTACAGCCTCAAAACCTGCCTGCGAAGCGGGAAAAACCGGGCGAATGCCGTACATGTTTTGTACAAACATCAAATCCGAAGGGTTGATAGAGGCCAACAGCACCTTTAGACGCACTTCCCCGGCTTTGGGTTCGGGCAGCGCAATGTCACACAGCTGCAATATTTCGGCGGGTTGGCCGGGAGTATCAAAACAAATGGCTTTCATATATTTTAATTTGTTAATTTTCGGAAAATTGTTTTAAATTGAGTGAATGCTTCGCATAAAACTATACCTCGCTGCCTGCCCGCTTGAACATGCGGCGCAAGCTCAGGTAAAACAGCAGGGCAGCAAAAAACAACCAGACAAACTTCCAGATACCGGCAGGAAAAATGCCCACGACTGACTCATATTGTGCCAAATCGCTGCCAGGGCCTACGTTGAAATCCTCAATGATATACAAGGCAGCAGTCAACCCTAAAAACATCAACACATCCCGGTCCCAATTGGTATAACGCGCAATCAGGAACAACACCGCCGCAAATCCAAACAATAAGCCTGTGCTGATAAAAGACTCAAACCACACAATGCCACACACTGCCATGAGTACAGCCAAACCCATTAAAACAGGCTGGGTGATCCGGGGTTTGCGGGCACCGATGTAAAACAGCAGATTGCCAAACAGGGCACTGCCTAAGTATCCGCCCATCAGGATAAACGCCGCACTTCCGCCGCGTGTCACCGTGTATCCGCTTCCATCGGGATTGATTTGAAGGCCCTCTACCCCGCCACCTGTTACAATGGCAAAGAAGGCATGTCCGAATTCATGTAAAAAAGTGACCAGCAAGGTAATGGGATACAAAGCCAAATGGCCAAAAGAGCCACCAAAAAATTTAAGCAGGCCATACACCATCAGCATGGCCAAAAGGCGAAGCAGGAGGTTTTGTCGAGTCAAGGTAAAATGAAAGAAGTTGTTGTGTAAGTTAAAATGCAAAAACGGAAGAGTGCACAAGGCATTCTTCCGTTTTCTTTAATCGTTGCGCATAGATGAGGCTCATCTTGTATCGCTGTACAATCATGCTTGCGCCATTGCCGCGTTGATGACGGCTTTGAAAGCAGCAGGATGGTTCAAGGCGAGATCCGCCAACGCTTTGCGGTTCAAACCAATTCCTTTTTGACCCAGCGCGTGCATAAAGCGGCTGTAATTGATCCCTTCTGCACGAGTGGCAGCATTGATACGGGCAATCCAGAGGCGGCGATAGATGCGCTTTTTAAATTTACGGTCGCGGTAAGCATACGCCCAGCCTTTTTCAAGGGTGTTTTTGGCGACAGTATAAACTTTGGAACGGGCACCAAAATAGCCGCGTGCGGCTAACATGATTTTTTTCCGGCGTGCCCGACTGGCCGGACTGTTGGTTGCTCTTGGCATTGAAAAGTGTTTTTTAGTGCGATACCGAGGCAGTTTGCCCGCGCTTTGTTTCAGTATCCTCGTTAAAAAAATGAAAAAAATTTAGATGGCGAGCAGACGCTCTAAGCGCGCATGATCGGCCTGATGGGTAACTACGCCGGAACGCAGGTGGCGCTTGGCTTTAGTCGTTTTTTTACGCATCAGGTGGCGCATTCTCGCACGATTGCGCTTAACTTTACCCGTACCCGTTACCGAGAAACGCTTCTTGGCACTGGAGTGGGTTTTCATCTTTGGCATAGTAAAAAAATAGTATTTTAAAAATGGAGCGCAAAGGTACAACACCCCTTTGGAACAGCCAAACATTTATTCATTTTTTATTCCAAAGGTTGCAAAATTAAAACTGGTGCCATTCCGGCGAATCTTAATTTTTAAGGCATTTGCACCGGCTTCATCGCAAAACGCAGGGATTGCGCATTGGTCAGGCGGGCAAAGTAGGTGCCGGAAGGCAGCGCGGGCAACTGCACGGATTGACCGGAAATCAGGCGCTGCGCCTGAAACACTGTACGTCCGCTTACATCGCATAATGAAAAATCAACCGGAGCAAGTACGTTCTCCGGCAGGTCAAGCGTCAGACGGCGGTCGTTGCCTAAGGGATTGGGCGCAAAGCGCCAGTCGGTCTCGTGTAACTGAAAGTCGGTAGTGCCGGTACTGACGCAGGCAAGGGACTCCATCAAATCCGTTGCCTTTACCCAATAATTGGCCAACTGTGTAGCAAAAAGGGGCGAAGCATAGAGATCGGTATGCCCGGCACCCTGCACTGTGGTCAGGGAATTGCGCAACCCTATGGCATCCGCACGTTCATGCAGAAGAGAACTGCCTTCCAGATAGGCAATGTTAGCCGAAAGGCCCTTGGTATAAGGTACCGTCATATCAAGGGTGCCATGTACACTGACAAGTGGCACATCGTCTTTATCAACCCAGTTGCGCCGATACATGCCACCCGACATATTCAAAACAGCTTCCACTGCCGACGAACGCAATTTATTTTCAGGGCTGCCACTGCTGCCTTCGATGCCGCCGTTTTTGGCCACCAATTGTGCTATGAAGGTCGGCAGGGTGTCTTTGGTATCTATGTAGCCCGTGTTCAGGGCTGTCACAGCACCTGCCGAATACCCCCCCGCAAAAATATGGGCGGGGTCTATGCGAAAACGGTTGTCTGTGGCTGCGTCCAAACGAAAGTAACGCACCGCCGCTTTCATATCGCCCATTGCTTTTACAGCAGTATCAAAAATATCGGCGGAATCGGGAAAGCCCAGCGTAAATAGAGGAAAGAGCCGATATTGAATTGTGGCGGCTACATATCCTTTTTTGGCCAGCAACTGACAATACTGCGCCATTTGGGTCCTGTCTCCCAAATAGAAACTCCCTCCGTGTGCTACCACCACCAAAGGGCGTTTGGCTGCTGCGTCGCCCTCGGGTTCATACACATCCATGGAAAGCTGAATGTCTTCCTCTAATATGGTTTTAGTGGGCGCATAAAGAAGGGTCGTCTTTTTTACATTGGCAAAAACGTCGTTCTTGTAGCGGCTGCCATCGCACCCCGAGACCTGTGCCTGAAGGGGGAAAAGAAAACTCAGGAAACAAAGAGAGAAAAAGAAAAAACGCATGCGTAGAGATGGGTGATAAATGAAAAATATTTTTGGCAAACGGACAAGGTGGCACAAAATTAATACATAAACCGGGAAATACAAAAAAATATTTTTTAAAGGTCGGGACAGCACCGCTTCTGCCTGTTAAAACCCCCTGCCGGAAAATATTTGATTTCAGACCATCGTTACAACACTTTGACCGTCTCCAAAATCCGCCACCTTTAATACGCATATATCAAAAGTGAATCGCCGTTTTTTCTTAAAAAACGTCTCGGCGACTGCTGCCCTGACTTCCTTCAGCCTGAATGGCTTCGCAATGCGACCGTTTGCCAATCGCCGCATGCTGAATTTACTTGAACAGTGCGATGCCATTTCAGAGCGCGTATTGGTACTCATTCAGCTCAAAGGAGGAAACGACGGCCTGAACACCCTCATTCCACTCGATCAGTACAGCGAGTACGCCAAACTGCGTGAAACCATCAAAATACCTGACAGTGGTCCGGACAAATACATCACATTAGACTCTACATTGCCCAACACCCGGCAGACCGGGCTGCATCCGGTACTGACTCCCCTGAAGGAAATGTACGAAAATGGCTTGGTAACCATAGTTCAGGGAGTAGGCTACGAAAACATCAATCAATCCCATTTTAAGGGTACCGATATATGGCTGTCGGGCGGAGACAATACCAAAGAGGGATATGACATCCATAGCGGGTGGGCCGGACGGGCACTGAACGCCATGTATCCAAAAATCAAAGGGCGGCCCGTTCCGGAAATGCTTTATCCGCTGGGCATTCAGGTAGGCGACCCGAATCCCTCTTTGGGGTTTCATACAGAAACCGAACACCAAAACTCGATCAATTTGAGCGGACAGGACCCGGAAGGTTTCTATTCGTTGGTACAAACGATAGGCGGAGCACCCCTGATTGACGTACCTGAATCGCAATACGGGGTTGAACTGGCCTATATTATGGGCGTGGAACGGGCAGTGGACGAATATTCAGAGTATATCACCCAGGCATTTAAAGCGGGCAATAACGCCTTTTCTGCTTATCCGCAGTCGGGCTTAGCCTACCAATTAAAAACCATTGCCCGACTTATTAAAGGAGGCTGTAAAACCCGGATTTACCTGTGTTCCCTCGGCGGATTTGACACCCACGGACGGCAAATTGCCGCAGAAGGCCAGGTTATTCTGGGCAATCATGCAGAACGCCTACAGCAGTTGACAGAAGCCGTCAGCACCTTTATGAAAGACCTCAAAGCATTGGGATTGGGGCAGCAGGTCATGGCCTGCACTTTTTCGGAATTTGGCCGGTGTGCAAGGGAAAACGGCTCGCTCGGTACCGATCACGGCACCCTGGCTCCTATGTTTGTTTTCGGCCATCATGCCGAGGCAGGTATGAACGGACAGAATGTCAACCTCCGTCAGCTTAGTGCTGATTTTCAATTGCAGGGCCAACAGTTTGATTATCGGCAGGTGTTTGCCACCCTTTTACAGGACTGGCTCGGGGCCGGCCCTTATGCCATTGAGCAAACCCTGTTCAGTGCCTATTCCAAATTGCCCCTGATACAGCCTGCTGCGGTGGCAACGTCCGACTGTTACAAGGGCAGTGTTCGCACTTCCGACCCATCCAGACCTGCCGCTGCGCTTCTGACAGCCACCCCGAATCCGGCTTTTACCCATACCGAGGTAGTGTTCAGGAGCGATACCGCTTTCGAGGGCAGGTTGTCCCTGCATACCACCGACGGCAGTGTAGCGCAACAGCACCGTGTTCAGGTGCAAAATGGCATTAACAGGTACTATATCCAACTCTCTGATCTTCCGGGAGGGCTCTATTTCATCCGCTTGGAAGCCCCTTCCGGACAGGCAGCGGTATGCAGGGTTGCAAAAAATTGATTTTTACGCAGACAGCGCTTTTGTGACTATTGCGCCCCGTTTCCCTGCGCCGTAGGTGACACAAAATACGTAATACGTACCACCATCCGCCAAACCCGACTTTTTGCGCAACTGTTCAGTGGTTTCCGGAAAATTGCGCACTGCCAAATGGGCTTTCCCATCAGGAATGGCCATCCGCAATGCCTTTTTGTCAAAGGAGACGACTTCCTGAATGGTAAAACAGCGTCCCGGTACTCCGGGTACTAAGTGTTCAGATGTGTATAAATGGGTATGGGGGTGCAATTTTTGGAGTCCGTAGCGCAGCCCAAAGGTGCGAAAAGCCCCCGCCTTCAGAATAGCAGCCGGGGGATCATACAAGTAACGCAAGGGGACACTGTACAGGGGCAGAGATGTGACCTCCTCCTGAAAGGTCAAATCGAATTGGTGCTGTACCTGGCCGTCGGGTCGGAGTACAACCGGCACCACAGGGGTCTCGTTTTCTGCCAGCCGGGGCTGTGGTTGAAGATGAAAAAGCAATTCCCTGCATTCGCCTTCTGACTCCACCACCCAAACCCTTGCTACATTTTCCAATTGTCGCAAGGCCGCTTTAATATCCAGCATGGGAGCGGCTTTGAGAAGTACCGAACTGGTGCGCTCAAAAAGCAGGGATTTGAGGGCCAATATATCCGGCAGACAGTCCTGTAATTGAAAAACACGTCCCCGGCGGTCGTCGCGTCTGGCCGGGTCTATATACAGCAGATCGAAATGCAGGGTTGTACCTTGAAGAAACGAAGCAGCATCGGTCTTGACACACCGAATGTGAGACTGTTCCAGAGTGGTAAAATTGCGCTGAACGGCCTCAAACAAAACCGGATTTTGCTCTATATACCACATCTCTGAAAATGAACGTCCCATAAAAAAAGTATCTGCGCCCAGACCGCCCGTCAGGTCGGCAGCGCGTTGACCGCTGAAAAGACCGGCTTTAAAAAGGGCGGTGGCTTGAGAAGAAGCCTGTTCTACCGAAACCGGCAATGGGAATTCCAAATCCGGGCGGTACCAGTCGGGAATTTTATGCCGCACCTTTTGGAGTGCAGTAATCTGCATCAGGGCCACTCCCCTACCCTGCCCTTTGGCGGTCAATGCCAACTGATGCGGATTTTCTAAGCGGTTGTCCCAAGCCCAGGATAGCATTTTTTTTAAGAAGATTTTTTTGGATGAGTAAAATTTTTCATTAAATTCAATCTTCAGGAGCAAAGATACGCAAAGGTCTTTATATAAAAGCATGCAACAGGAAGATAATAGCGTATCAAACTCCGGGAAAATGCAGTGTATTTGGCGATTCCCGGAAAGCGCTGTATCTTGCGCCCTCTTTTTATACCACAGAAAAAACGAATTTGTTTATTATGGAGCAAACAGGGAACATCCCGGACGACAATCGGGTTGCGAGATACAGCGACATTACCCTTCGCGTCAGTCAAAATGCTGACATGATTCCCGTTAAAATAGAATGGGGAGCCAGCGACCGCAATGGGGGTGCTTTAGAGGAGTGTAAGGCGATGGCCGTGGCTCTTTTCGACAAAAACCACCGGGACACGCTGCGCATTGATCTTTGGACTTCGGAAATGCAGGTGGCCGAAATGGACCGCTTCATGTATCAGATATTGCGTTCCCTGAGCGGCACCTACCTCAAGGCCACTCAAAACAAAGATTTGGCCGAAGACCTGGCGCGTTTCGCTCAATACTTTGGCGAGAAAACGGAGATTATTCCCAAAATGTAACGGTTTTTTGCCGTCGTTGCCACAAAGCCCTCCGTCCTGCACAGACTGCCTTTAATCTATTATATTTCTTGTTTTTGCAAATTTGGTCGTTTTTTGACCGCTGATTGATCGGTTACAGGCCGCCCTTGTTGGAGGAGACAGGCCGCCGTTCAACAGATTTACAACGATTCAAAAATTAATAATTTCAATAAAAAAATGCAGATCGCACAGTTTTTTCGTGTTTTAGGAGAAGGGGCTTCCCAGGCATGGCAACAGTTGGTGGCCAACAAACTGCGCTCCTTTCTGTCGTTGTTGGGAGTCACCATTGGCATTTTTTGTATTATCGGAGTGAAAAGCGCAGTGGATTCTTTGGAGGACAACATCCGCAACAGCATGTCCACCCTCGGCAATGATGTCATTTATATCGAGAAATTTTCGTGGTCGGAAGATCCCGGACAGAATTACTGGAAATGGATGCGGCGGCCCAATTTCACTTTTGCGGAATACGAGGCTTTGGAAGAAAAACTGAAGCATGCAGAAAAGGTGGGGTACTGGCAGTTTCTGGGTGCAAAAACAGCCAAGTGGAAATCGTCCAGTGTGGAAAATGCGTTTGTATTGGGTCTCACACAGGATTGTGGGGAGTTATTCCATTTGGAATTTGAAAACGAGGGCCGTTACTTCTCGCCTGCCGAATATCAGAATGGCACGGACGTATGTATTTTGGGGCATCGGGTAGCAGAAGGTTTGTTTGGACCAAATATTGACCCCACAGATAAAGAGATTACCATCGGTGGGAAACGTCTGCGGGTGGTGGGTGTGCAAAAGGAAGCGGGAAAAGACCTGCTCAAGCCCTTCAACTTCGATAATTGCGTTTTGGTGGGCTACAACCTGGCCCGTCGTGGATTCGGGGTGCGCGAAAAAGGCGGCTTCGACCGCACCAGTCTTTTAGTGAAAGCCAAAGCAGGCGTGGATTTAGAGAGCATGAAGGACGAAATCACAGGGGTGCTGCGCGGACAGCGCCGTCTGGCACCACGCGAGGAAAATAATTTTGCTCTGAACACGCTTTCTGTGTTAAGCGGCCTTTTTGACAGCATTTTCAGCACTTTAAACATAGCCGGATTTATTATTGGTGTGTTTGCTCTATTTGTCGGCATGTTTTCAGTAGCCAATATTATGTTTGTGTCCGTGAAAGAGCGCACCAATATTATCGGAGTAAAAATGGCTTTGGGAGCCAAACGCTGGTTTATCCTGTTGGAAATTCTGATAGAGGCCATTGTGTTGTGTGTAATTGGTGGCGCATTGGGTCTTTTACTCATTTGGGGAATCACCACCCTGATTACCCACGCTATAGATTTTAAAATATACCTCTCTATGACCAATATGTTGATCGGGGTGCTTACTTCTATGGTAGTAGGTATTTTGTCGGGCCTGATTCCTGCCGGGCAGGCCAGTCGCTTAGACCCTGTTGAAGCCATTCGCAAATAAAACATAAATAAAAGCGCTCTGCATCATTCGACCATTCAGCACTCCATACGACTTTGTTATTATTGGTGGCGGCATTTTCGGCTGCTATGCAGCGCTTTATTTAGAGCAGTTCGGTGCTCAGGTTTGTCTGATTGAAAAGGAAGATGCCCTTTTCCAGAAGGCATCGTTGGTCAATCAGGCCCGGTTGCACAGTGGCTACCATTACCCGCGCAGTATTGCCACTGCTGCCCTGAGTGATGCCCACAAAGCGCGCTTTACTGCCGAACATGGTACGTTTATCCACACGGCTTTTGAAAAATACTATGCCATAGACCGCTATGGCTCGTTTACTGATCCGGCGCAGTTCGAGCGTTTTTGTGCCTACCTTCATATTGTATGCGAACGGGTAACGGATCATCCGTTGTTCAATTACAATCGGTTGGAGAGCCTGTACCGCACCGAAGAATATACGTTCGATCCGGTTTTGTTACGTGCTTATTATACCACACAAGTGGAAAACAGAAAGGGAATTGCGGTAATGAAAAATACCGTCGTGCAAAAAGGCGAAGCACACGGAGAGAAATGGCATCTTTGGGTAAAAACAGGCGAATTGCCAGTGCAGGAAATGGCCGCAGGAACGGTGATCAATGCTTCCTACGCTGCCATTAACGCGGTGAATAGCGTTTTTGCGTTGCCCCAATTGGAATTGACCCATGAAATTTCGGAAATTGCCTTCGTGGATGCCCCCCTTTTCCGCAATATGGGGCTGACCGTTATGGACGGGCCGTTTGGCTCTATTATGCCTTACGGGAAAAGCGGGTTGCTGTCGCTTTCTTCTGTAGCCTATACCCACCATAAAATCTCCACCCATCCCCTACCCTCTTTCGACTGTCAGGTAGCCGAAGCCCCTGAATGTACGCCGCAGGCTCCCGGCATTTGCACCAACTGCCCGCGTCGCCCGGCCAGCAACGCCCACAAGATGATTTTGCAAATGGAACGCTATTTCGACGAGCGGGTGCGTATGACCCATTTTTTTTCTTATTTTACTATTAAAACGAAGTTGAAAGCCAATTATATAGACGACGGGCGACCTACCGAAATATCCAGATTACATGCCGTTCCCGATTTTTACTGTCTGTTTTCAGGAAAAATCAATTCCATATATGAAATAGAAAATATCTTTAAAAAATAAAAGAACCGACCGGGATTTTACGCCCGGTCGGCCACTCATATACTTCGATCAATCATAAATTTCGTCGGGGACGACGGAATTAATTGAAGAGTTTTTTGAAGCGCTTAGCGCCGCCACCCACTTGGCCTTTCATGGCTTCTAAGGTGTTAAACATGATGTCCTGCTGCTTAGCGGCCAACTTCAAACCATTCTTCATGGCTTTTTCCGTCAGATTCTGCCATTTTTCGCCGGTTACCGTGATGCTGTCCACCAATTCTTCGGCTGTTTCCAACGCGAAAGCGTTGGTATTGGCAGCAAATTTTTTCACGTTTTTAAGGCGGTCGTTCAGTTTGACATTATTCACGGCCTCTTTTGCCAATTTGTTGGCAGCAGAACGCAGTTCTTTACCGTTTTCCTTTACGTCGTCTATCACGTCGGTAGCGGTTTCTTTAATTTGTTTGTTCACGCTCTTAGCAGTTTCTTTGATTTTTGCAACGCTGTCCGTGAAATCGACTTTCTCCGCCACCTCTTTCACCGATTTGGCAGCAACGGCGCGTACTTCTTTAGTGCTGGTCAACATATCGTCCACTAATTCATTGGCGACTTCTTTAACTTCAGCGTTGATGTTTTTGGCAATGCCGGCAATCTTGTCTAAGTTGTTCTCAACCGTAGTTTCAGTTTTCTTAGTGGTTTTTGCAGCGGTCGTTTTTGTGTTCTTATTCATGTTTTATGTTTGTTTGAAAATGATTTAAAAAGTTGAACGCTGCAAAGGTGCGGACTGCAAGTTACAGAAAAGTTACAAATGAGTACCGGGTGGATTTATTTTTTTGCGCCACTCTTTTTTCTCGGCCACCCGCTTCTTTCCCTCCCGACGTGCAGCAATTACAGAGGCAGGTACAGCCACTTTTCTGCGCTTTTTAACGGGAATAATGGCTTTTTCTACGGTATGAATAAGTTTCTTTTCCACTTTCTCGCGATTGGCCAATTGAGAACGCTCTGTCTGGTGTGTCATTACCAACCAACCTTCGGTGGTCAGGCGGTGGGCAAGGCGCTCCTGTATCAATGCCTGTTCTCTTTCCGTCAGCGCAGCGGAAGCAGCCACCTGCCAGCGGGCTTCCACCTTAGTTTCCACTTTATTGACGTTTTGACCGCCTTTGCCGCCCGAACGGGCTGTCTGGTAAACGATCTCGCGCCGTAATATTTCTGTGTCCATAAAACAGGTTGATTAAAAGTGAAGGCAGGCAGGCATTTTTACCACCCGCACTGCGTATTCTTTAAGGGGTCTCTGCCTCCGACAGATGAAAATAGCGCACTGCACACAATTTGAGCAGACGTTCCTGTTCACGTGTATTTTTGGCAGGCATGTCCGCCGTTTGCCGATAATGGGGCCACCCGTCGGCATCGCGTCCGACAAACTCGAAATAACCTTCCTGCGACAGCAGGCAGCACACCCCGATGTGCATCAGGTCTTGTTTTTCCTCTTTCGAGAACCCCTTTTTCCAGCGGCCCAGCTCCTGCATGCCGATCAGTAACAGCACAATATTCAGGTCAGGTGGGGTTTCGCGGCGCATACTTTCCTTCACGTAGTGCTGTACACGCAACCATTCAAAATCTAATTGCCAGTCTTCCATTTTCTTTTGGAAGCCAAAACAAGGATTTCGCTGCAATTGTTCCCGGAAAGCCCAATTACTGTACCGGAACGAAATGATCTATCAGATCGCTTTCCTGTTCTTCTTCATTCAGGCGGGTGATGTCGGCAAAAGCGGCATAGAGGGCAGCCTGTATAACAGGGGCAGTGTAAAGTATGCCAACACAAAATAATACAAAGCCCGCCATGGCGATTATACCCAATATAAACAAAAATCCCAAATAGGTACCCCATTTCCGGACAACTAATTTGCGACTGGCCTCCATTGCGGGCCACCCGTCCATGTTATAGAACCATACAAAGAGGGGGGCAAAGATGTAAGAAATACCGAAATAGGCAACGGGCAGAAGAATTAGCAGAAAACCACCCCAGAAAAGCGGATTGGCAAACATGCCATCCATGCCGTCATACTGATTAAAACTGCCGGCTCCCGCTATTACCATAGCGATAATACCCGGCATGGCCACCGCAATCAAAATTAGAGCTGTCAAAATATTGGTCAGAAAAAGAGTACCCAATTTTTCAAAGCCCTTGAAAAAATCGGCGAATTGAAGAGGTTCATCATTCGCTATTTTATGTGCCCCGATATAAACGCCTACAGCCAGAGCAGGAGAGATAACAAAGCTGGCTATCTGGCCGACAATCGGGATGATGCCCAATCCAATGGCAATCAGGATGTAAACAAAAGTGTAGCCCAGAAAAGCCCCGATATTGCGATTGACGATTTGGAAGCCGCTGCTGATGTAGTCACCGAAGTGAAATTCGTATCCTTCGTTAATGATTTGCTCGATTTTGGACGGAATAGAGACCATTGTTAAAAAAAGTAGGGTGTTAAGTGATGAAGAAAAGATGCGGGAGGGGCAGAAAATCCGCCGGAAAATGCCTGCATGCTGCAAAGATGCTTGTATTAATGCAAATTTCCGGCACAAAGTTCCAGGAGGGCAAAAAATTTGGTACTCCTGCTGTACCTTTGCGCCATGTTGTGTTTGGTCGCAACATGCCCTGTCCATTCTGCATTACCACATTAACACCACGCCACCGAAAACTGTGCAACCGGAGAAATCTCCTTTGGAGACCGCTTTCCGTCTTATGGCCACCGCGAAAGCCATGACGGAACTTTACGAAACCCATTTTAAATTTGTTTCCCGCTACGTACATGCGACCTCGCGCGGCCATGAAGCCATTCAGTTGGCTGTAGCCCTGCAATTGCAACCACAGGACTATGCCTGGCCCTATTACCGCGATGACGCTTTTATGCTCGGCATTGGTATGCGCCCTTATGACCTGATGCTTCAGCTGATGGCCAAACGCGCCGACCCTTTCTCAGCAGGGCGCTCTTATTACTGCCACCCCAGTCTGAAAGACCCCGATAAACCTAAAATTCCACATCAAAGCAGCGCCACCGGTATGCAGGCCATTCCGGCCACAGGGGCAGCTATGGGTCTGCAATATTTGGAAAACACCGGACAATCAGACAATAGCCCGGAAGCAAAGCCGCTTGTGGTGTGTTCCATTGGCAATGCGGCCATGACAGAGGGCGAAGTGAGTGAAGCTTTGCAAATGGCTATTTTAAAAAAACTGCCTATACTCTATTTAGTACAGGACAATGGGTGGAATATTTCAGCCAATGCCGCAGAGACCCATGTAGCCAACGCAGCAGAATACGCCCGGGGATTCCCGGGCCTGGAAGCGATAAGTATAGACGGCAGCGATTTTGCGGCCTGTTGGGAATCGGCACATTATATTGTAGAAACCATACGCCGCGAACGCCGCCCTTTTTTGCTCCACGCACGGGTGCCGCTGCTGAATCATCACACCTCCGGGGTGCGCAAGGACTGGTATCGGGATGATCTGGAAGAACATGACTCCCGCGACCCTTATCCGCAATTGCGCAATTTGATGTTGAAAAACGGATGGCGCGAGGACGACCTGTCGGCCATAGAGGAGCAGACCCGACAATTGGTGGAAGCAGACTTCGAGAAAGCAAAAAGTGCCGAAGACCCCCGCCCGGAAGATTTATATACACACGATTTCGCGCCTACTCCTGTCACAGAAGAAAAAGGCGAACGCGCGCCCGCCGGACGGGAACCTAAAATGATGGTGGATTGTGCCCTGTTTGCGATGGAGGAGTTATTGCGCAAACACCCTGAATGCGTCTTGTACGGGCAGGATGTAGGTCGCCGTTTGGGCGGGGTCTTTCGGGAAGCGGCGACCTTAGCCGAGAAGTTCGGCGATCACCGGGTGTTCAATACCCCTATTCAGGAGGCCTTCATCATTGGCAGCACCGTGGGCATGAGCGCTACCAGGGTGCGTCCCATTGTGGAAGTACAGTTTGCAGACTATATCTGGCCGGGACTTAATCAGCTGTTTACAGAAGCAAGTCGCAGTTGCTATCTGACCAACGGGAAATGGCCGGTAAGTTGTGTCATTCGGGTGCCTATCGGGGCCTATGGCAGCGGTGGGCCTTATCACAGCAGCAGTGTCGAAAGTGTACTCACCAATATAAAGGGTATAAAAATAGCTTACCCTTCCAACGGAGCAGATTTGAAAGGGTTGCTAAAAGCAGCCTGGTACGATCCCAATCCGGTGGTGATTTTGGAGCATAAAGGGCTGTATTGGTCGAAGGTGCCGGGTACGGAAGGCGCACGCACCATTGAGCCGGATGAAGACTATATTTTGCCTTTTGGCAAGGCACGGGTGGCCTTGGAAGCGACGGACGAGTACCTGCAGGCGGGTACTTCCATGTGCGTGATTACCTACGGGATGGGGGTGTACTGGTCCATCAATGCCGCACAACAACAATTTCAGGGCCAGATAGAGGTAATAGACCTGCGCACTTTGTACCCTTTGGATGAGGAAACCATGTTTGCTGCTGCCAAAAGACACGGCAAAGTATTGGTAGTGACTGAAGAACCTGTACACAACACCTTTGCCCAAAGTCTGGCCGCCCGAATTTCAGATCACTGTTTCCGCTGCTTAGATGCTCCCGTGCGCACACTGGGTGCTGCCAATATGCCTGCGGTACCCTTGAACCAGACTTTGGAAAAGGAAATGATTCCTTCCATCGAAAAGGTGGCAAATGCCATAGGTGATCTGTTGCGCTATTAATTAATAATTTTTTATATAATAATATGTTGATTTTCAAACAGTTATACTATAAATAATCTAAATTAAATTCGAGGAATTACTTAATCAGTAGATTGAGAATCAGGGTGACGGCCACGCCCGCACCGGCCCCGGAAACAAACTGGGTCCAGGAGGGCTGTTCAAATCTTAAAAAGCGTTGAAGTAACAGATAAGCGGCGAAAAAAGCGGTTACAATGACCAACTGCCCTGCCTCAATACCGAGATTGAAGGCCAACAAGGGCTGTACCACGCTCTGCATTTCTCCAAAAAGACTTCGGAAATAATTGGCGAAACCCATGCCATGAATCAGCCCGAAAAAAAGAGCCAATCCGTAATTGACCCGCCTGTTCATGGTCGGTGTTTCCCGTCGGTTGCGCCAAACATTGTGGAGGGCGGTGATCAGGATGGTGACCGGGATCAGCAATTCGACAACTTCAGCGGGTGCGCGCACTACATCGAAGGCAGAAAGGGCAAGGGTGAGAGAGTGGCCTGCTGTGAAAGCAGTAATCAAAATGAGCAGGTGCCGCCAGTCTGCCGGGCGGTACACAGCGCACAGGGTCATCACAAAAAGCAAATGATCGTAGGCCTGCAAGTCACAGATGTGATCGAAACCTAATTTTAAAAAGACCCAAAATTCGGAATGCATAGTTGAACAGGCGATATTGGATGGACAAATGCAGGAACACCCGGCCTTCATTCCAAATCTGCATCCAATTGATTTTGAATTAAGTCGTGAATGGTCTCGCGCTTTCGGATTAAATGGGCTTTGCCGTTCAGAATCAATACTTCGGCGGGCCGAAAACGCGAATTGTAATTGGAAGACATCATCCACCCGTAAGCACCGGCATTGTAAAAACAGAGAATATCACCTTCCACCACTTCTGCAATGCGGCGGTCGCTTCCGAAAGTATCCGTTTCGCATATATTGCCCACTACTGTGTAAATACGGGGTTTGAAGGTCGGCTCCGTGACGTTTACAATTTTATGGTAAGAGCCATAAAACATGGGGCGTATCAGGTGATTCAATCCGGTGTTTAAACCCACAAAAACGGTAGAGGTGGTTTGCTTCACAAGGGTGCATTTGGCAAAAAAGTAGCCGGCTTCACTTACCAAAAACTTGCCGGGTTCCAGCATCAGGGTCAGCTCGCGCCCGTAGTCCCTGCAAAACTCCCCGAAACGGCTGCTGAGTTTTTCGCCCAATTCTTCCACATCGGTTTCAATGTCCTCTATTTTGTAGGGTACCTTAAAGCCACTGCCGAGGTCTATAAATTCCAGGTCGGGAAACTTGCGGGCGGCATCAAATAAAATCTCGGCACCGCGCAGAAAAATATCCACATCCAGAATATCGGAACCCGTGTGCATGTGCAATCCGTTGATGGTCAGGCCCTGACTTTCGACCACCCGCAGCACGTGTGGCAACTGATGGATGCTGATGCCAAATTTGGAGTCTATGTGCCCGACGCTGATTTTTTCGTTGCCGCCACCCATCAAATGGGGATTGATGCGCAGACACACCGGAACATGCCGAAAATGGAGTCCCCAGTTTTCCAGCATGGGAATGGCATCTATATTAATTTTGACACCTGTTTTGACTGCTTCTCCAAATTCTTCCAGATCGGAAAAGTTGGGGGTAAAAATAATATCCTGCGGTTTGTAGCCTGCCATGATGCCCATTTGCACCTCCTGAATGGAAACACAGTCCAGCCCTGCTCCCAAATAACGAAACCATTTCAGCACAGCGATGTTGGTCAGCGCTTTACAGGCAAAATGTACCCGCAGTTTCGGGTAGGTGAAAGCGCGGGTAAGGCGCTGATACTGGCGCTGCATAATTCCGGCATCGTACACATATAAAGGTGTACCGTAGGTTTTGCACAATTCCAGCGGATCAATACCGCCACTCAATTGGTATTTGCTGTTCAATAAATCCATGAGCTGCAAAGGTAAATAAAGGTTGCGAATGCACAGAGGCAGGGATTTATCAATTTGCAAATACATAAAATATTTTATGAGAAAATTATAAATGAGTAAAATATTTTGTTAAAAATACAATGATCCCTGTAAATAATCGTTTTGTGGCCATGATACTTTGCTTAATACAAGTACTACTTGCAGCCTTTGTTGCTGCGGGTGTCTCTTCTCCTGTTGTACCTCCTGAAAAAGCCTTATGCCATGTCCGGTGGCTTACGCCTTTGGAACACGATTTTGGAGAAATAGAGCAGGGCAAGCCTGTCACAGTGACTTTTCGCTTTCAAAATGAAGGGACTTCGCCAGTTTTATTGCAAACGGCTCGTACCACGTGTGGCTGCACCGCCGCAGAATGGACAGAAGAACCTGTGGCACCGGGCGATGAAGGCACCTTGAAGGTGGAATATGATGCTTATAAACGGGGAAGTTTCAGGAAAAAGATAAGTGTATTTTTCAACTGTCAGAAAAAAGGGTACGCCTTATATATACAGGGATATGTAAAAAAGCATTCCTGAGTGAGACAATTCCGTATCTTTGCGTCCTTTTAGGTAGGTGAGCAAAAGTGGAAAGTGTTTTAGGGTAAACGCAAACTTACACAACAATCAACCATTCATGATACGCGTTGCTCACCATTTATAATGCATTCCTGCTCAAAAAAACTTAGCACCAGAATCATGTTTTACACCAAAAATTTGCATTTTGCCTACGGGTCTTCTACTAAGTTCCACTTTGCCGATGTGGCTGTGGAAGCAGGGGAAACCCTGTTAGTGACGGGCCGTTCGGGGACAGGCAAAACGACCCTGTTGCACCTGCTGGGTGGTCTGCTGCGGCCCGAAGAAGGCCAAATTGTAGTCAATGACACCGATATGGCTCAGCTGCAAGGCACGGCGCTGGATCATTTTCGCGGTGTCCATATCGGCATTGTTTTTCAGCGCCCCCATTTTGTGGAAAGTCTTTCTGTATTGGATAATGTATTGCTGGCAAACGTACTGGCAGGCAAAGCGGCAGACCGTACGACAGCCATGCAGGTACTGGAATCTTTGGAAATAGCAGATCAGGCCGCAAAAAAGCCCGCCCGCCTTAGTCAGGGCCAACAGCAACGGGCCAGTATCGCCCGTGCTTTGGTGAACCGCCCGGCTTTACTGCTTGCCGACGAGCCGACTTCCAGTTTAGATGACATCAATACAGCCTCAGTAGCCGATCTGCTGGCACATTTGGCGGAGGCATATAAAGCTGCATTGGTGATTGTGACCCACGATCAGCGGCTAAAAGCGCGTTTTGCACGCAATTACGAGATTTCACAGGCCGTTATGACAGCAAAATAAGCCGGCCAATTGCACGTTTCACAATGCGTTTTTCTTGTGGAAAGACCAAGTACCGGCTATTTTTGAGCGTTTTGAAATTCGTAAAAAATGTAGTTTTTCTAAAAATTAAATTATTAAAAATTCAACAAATAAATACTTTTTTTAAATAAAATTTATTTTTTTAAAAAAAGTGTTAAAAAATTTGCAAAAAAAATGCCAATGTACTTATCTTTGCAGCATCAAAAGACAAAAAACAAACGCATTGCTTTTGATTCATTCTGTGAAGTGTTGAAATTGGCAGCCAAGCCCTCCTGTCTCGGGGGTGGGGATTCCGAAACAAAGAGCGCCTAAGCGTTTCCTAATTGCCCCGTGGAGGTTCGAATCCTCCCTTTACAGCACATAAGTCTCTTACCACCTTTAGAGTGAAGGTCACCTGTTGAAAAGGTGGCCTTTTTTTATACAGGCATTGTTTAATCTGTTTTTTGCCGTTTTTTTGCACTTTTTTTGGTTTGACAATAAGAAGATATTAACAAATCAGTACCTTCACCCATTAGCTCATTCAATTAGATGTTTATTCTGAAATTTGGCGGCACTTCGGTAGGCACGCCGACCACCATTCAAAGCCTGATCCGTATTTTGCAAGGCTATCGGAAGCAGGGAAAATCGTTTAGTGCCGTATTTTCTGCTTTTTCAAAAGTTACCGATACCCTCATCGAAACAGCGCGGCAGGCAGAACAGGGAGATGCTGCGTGGCTCATCTCGTTTGATCGGCTGCGCAATCGGCACTTTGAAGCCATCGAAGTCCTGTTGCAAAGCGGCACACCCGCCTTTGGAGCAGCGCGTCACCAAATGAATGATAATTTCGAGTCGCTGTACAATATTTTGTATGGTATTTCTCTGCTGCGCGAAGTCTCGGCCCGTTCGCTGGATTTTGTCGTAAGTTTTGGGGAGCGCAATTCCGCCTTCATTATTGCACAGGCCATGCAGGCAGCCGGAATCCCGACTGTGTTTTTGGACACACGCAATGTGATCCGCACCGATGCGCATTTCGGCAGTGCAAAAGTGGATTTTGAAGAAAGTAACCGGTGCATACAGGCATTTTATGCAGAACACCGGGATGAGGTCGTAGTGGCTACGGGATTCATCGGAAGTACAGCGGACGGCCTGACCACCACACTGGGGCGCGGTGGCTCCGATTATACTGCTGCGATCTTAGGGGCAGCCCTCCGTGCGGAAGCCATTGAAATATGGACGGATGTGGACGGGGTACTGACCGCCGACCCCCGCAAGGTAAAACAGGCTTTCACCCTGCCCTCTATGACCTACAAAGAGGCAATGGAGATGAGCCATTTCGGGGCCAAGGTCATTTATCCACCCACCATACAGCCCGCTTATGCCAATAATATTCCCTTAGTTATTAAAAACACCTTCAATCCTGAATTTCAGGGGACTTTTGTAACCAATGACTCCGATCCGGGCGATTTCGCGGTAAAAGGTATTTCCAGTATCAGTCAGATTTGTCTGCTGACACTGCAAGGCAGTGGTCTTTTTGGGGTACCCGGCATTGCGGGCCGTCTGTTCGGTGCCTTAGCGCGGGCACAGGTCAATGTGGTAATCATCACACAGGGTTCCAGCGAGAGCAGCATCACCTTTGCCGTATCGCCAAACCAGGCAAAAGCCGCTCAAAAAGCCGTTGAAAAAGAGTTTGCCTTTGAAATCCGGGAAAAATTGATTGAGCCGATGCGCATCGAAAGCAATTTGGCTGTATTGGCTATTGTAGGGGAAAACATGCGCTATCGCCCCGGTATTTCGGGCCGGTTGTTTGCAGCCCTCGGCAAAAACGGGGTCAATATTTCTGCCATTGCGCAAGGCTCCAGCGAACTGAACATTTCAGTGGTCATTGCTGCAGAAGATGAGACCAAGGCGTTGAATGCCGTACATGAAGCATTTTTCCTCTCCGACACCACCACAGCTCACCTGTACTTAGTGGGTACAGGTCTCATCGGCAGCACTTTGCTGAAACAAATACAGGCGCAATCGGCTTTTTTGAAGGAAAAGCGCAACTTAGAAATTAAACTGGTGGGTATTGCGAACAGTCGTAAAATGGTACTTCATGCAGAGGGCATCCGCATGAACCTCTACCGCGAAGAATTGGAAGAAGGTCAACCCTACTCCATTCACCGATTTGTGGAAACAATGGCCAAATTCAACTTAGCCAACTCGATTTTTGTAGATTGTACGGCTTCCGGCGAAGTGGCCACCCACTATGGAAAAATTCTGGACGAGAGCATCAGTATCAGCACTCCCAATAAGATGGCGGCCTCCTCTCCCCTGCCGGAATACCGCCATCTGAAACAAATTGCCGAGAAGCGCGGAGTGGCCTGGCGCTACGAGACCAATGTAGGTGCCGGCCTGCCTATTATTACTACGCTGAACGATTTGATTCATTCGGGCGACCGCATCATCCGCATAGAAGGTATTTTGTCGGGTACTCTGTCTTTTATTTTCAACACTTTCTGTGCAACGGGGTCTTCTGCCTCTTTCTCCTCCATTGTGCGGGAAGCCAAGCGCCGGGGCCTCACCGAACCGGATCCGCGCGAAGACCTTTCCGGGGCAGATGTACGTCGCAAGCTGCTGATCTTAGCCCGCGAGACGGGTCTTCCGCTGGAAGCCTCGGACATTGAAGTGGAAAATATTCTTCCCAAAGCCTGTACGGACGCGCCGGATGTAGAACAATTTTTTGCCGCTTTGGAGCAAAACGACGGCCATTTCAATGCCCTGCGCGAAAAAGCTGCGGCAGATGGCAAAGTGCTGCGTTTTGTAGCGAAATTAGAAGATGGCAAGGCAGGTGTGCTGCTGATGACTTTCGATCAGGGACACCCCTTCTACTTTTTAGACGGCAGTGACAACATGGTATCTTTCACTACGGAGCGGTACCGGGAGCGGCCTTTGGTGGTACGCGGTCCGGGCGCAGGCGCAGAAGTGACCGCTGCGGGGGTATTTGCAGAGGTAATTGGTATGATTTAAAAGAACACAGAGTAACGCGCAATTTCCGGAGTACAGCGCCGTGATTTAACGCGCCACCGCCAGCGCCCCCTGCCACACCGATCCATCCTCCATGTGTACCACCACGCGATACAGCCCCGATGCAAGCCCTGACACGTCCATGCCCGACACGACATCGCCGCCTTCAAAATGGAGA
>WBZP01000038.1_pt1 | contig 177511 bp, 170 predicted proteins | sample 5204301 | NCBI WGS metagenome assembly WBZP01 (sample SAMN12412401, study PRJNA552823) | activated sludge metagenome | isolation source: activated sludge from nitrification reactor of wastewater treatment plant... | place: USA: Pennsylvania | collected 2017
TCAAGCGCGCCATCTCCAAACACCGAGCTAAAGGCAAGATTGACCGCACCAACCACACAACCGCCATCACCATCGAAATCCTCGATGGTTGACAACAAGCCCTCGACGCTAACTGCGCGGCATTGCCGCTAGTGGCGCAACGCCAGTCCGAATTATCGTTGCTCGTTATGGTGACGGTCGCGAGCCGGGAGGCGTACTTCGAGACGGGCCTCGAAGTGCTCGCCGACCGCGGCTACGGGGGCCTGAAGCTGGCCGAGGTGTGCCGTCGCCTGGGCGTCACGAGCGGCTCCTTCTACCACTACTTCTCCAGCTGGTCTGCCTACACCGGCGAGCTCATCGAGGAGTGGCTGCCGGCGGCCACCCGGGAACGTGTCGCCCAGTTGCGCACCATCCCCGATCCGCGCCGGCGCATCGACGCGATCTTCGATATCGGTTTTGCGTTGCCGCACGGGGCCGAGGCCGCGGTCCGGGTGTGGAGCGCCCTGGATCCGAAGGTCTGGGCCGTCCAGGTCGAGGTGGACGAGCTGCGTTTCGAGATCCTGCGGGAGTCCGCGCTGGAGATCCTGCACGACGAGCGGCAGGCCGAGCTTTTCGCCGGCTGGTCGCTGTACCTGCTGGTGGGCTATGAGCAGTCGACCCGCCCGCCGGACATGGTCGGCCTGACGTGGATGGTCGAACAGCTGCTCGACGCCCTGGACTCGGGCCGGTTCTCGTCGGTGCCGCCGAAATGATGTCGTCGCCCCGGCCGTGACCGGCGCGGCCGGGCGCCTGCTGGACTGGCTCGAGGCTCACGATCCCGAACTCGACGCGGTCTCCCGCGCGGCCCGGGCCGCCATCACGCTTCCGGTCGCCGCGGCGATCGGTTTCCTGTTCGGCACGGGCCAGACGCCGCTGTTCGCGATCTTCGGCTCGATCGCCCTGCTGGTCATCGTCGACTTCCCGGGCAACCGCGGCGGCCGTGGTGCCACGGCAGGTTCAGCCGAGCGCCGGGCTGGATCGTGCTGTGCGCCAACGTGATCGGCGTGCGGGTCATCCCGGGACCGGCGTGCCCGCCGATGTTGCCGGCGATGATTCGCACGAGCGCGCCGCCGTCCGGTGAGGACACCAGCCGCACCGCGCCGGCTTCGATGGACTGGTACTTCGGCGCGGCGAACTTGTCCGACCCGGGCAGGTTGACCCACAGCTGCACGCCGTGGAACACCCCGCCGCTTTCCACCAACTCGGCCGGCGGGGTCTCGATGTGCAGGATTCCCGAGCCGGCCGTCATCCACTGCGTGGCGCCGTCGGTGATCAGCCCGCCGCCGCCGTGCGAGTCCTGATGGGCGAATCGCCCGTCGATCATGTACGTGACGGTTTCGAAGCCGCGGTGCGGATGCCAGTCGGTGCCGCGGGGTTCGCCCGGGAGGTACTCGACTTCACCCATCTGGTCCATGTGGACGAACGGATCAAGTTCGGCGGTCGGAACGCCGCCGAACGCGCGCACGACGGGAAAGCCCTCGCCCTCGTGGCCGCGCGGGCCTGTGGTCACCGACCGCACGGGCCGCTCGGTGTCATGGGGGGCCGGGCCGGACAGCCGCGGCAAGGTCAGTGCGGTTCTGGAATCGACGGTCAGTGCGGGCATCGGGTACCTCCTGGTTGATGAGCTACCCCAATTAACCGGACTGCGGTCCGATTATTCCCTAGCCGAGGAGGGCCAGCGCTGCGGCCCTGGCCTCCGCGCTGCTGGCGGTCTTCAGGACCGCGTCGGCGGCATCCCGGCACTGGTCGGCCGTCACCGAGGCCACCTTGGCGCCGACGGCGGTGACCGCCGCCGATGCCGCCGACAGCGACGTCACGCCGAGCCCCACGAGGACGCATGCCAGCAGTGGATCGGCGGCCGCCTCCCCGCACACGCCCACCGGCTTGCCCACGGCCTGACCCGCGCGGCCGGTCATGGCGATCAGCGTGAGCACGCCCGGTTGCCACGGATCGGTCAGCGTGGCCAGCTCGGCCGACATCCGGTCGGCGGCCATCGTGTACTGCGCGAGGTCGTTGGTCCCGATCGACACGAAGTCGACCTGCTCGAGGATGCGGTCCGCCAGCAGAGCGGCCGCGGGCACCTCGATCATCACCCCGGGACTCAGGTGGTGGGCGCGCACCTTCTCGGCGAAGTCCCGCGCCTCATCGGGGGTGGCGATCATCGGGGCCATCACCCACGGCGTCACCCCGGTGCGTTCGGCGGCCGCCGCGATCCCGGCGAGCTGATTCTCGAGCAGCCCCTGGTTGTTGAACGAGGTCCGGATGCCCCGCACGCCGAGGGCCGGGTTGGCCTCGTCCGGGCTGTTGGCGAACTTCAGGGGTTTGTCCGAACCGGCGTCCAGGGTGCGCACCACGACTTTGTGGCCCGGGAAGGCTTCGAGCACCTCGGCGTAGATCTGCGCCTGCTCCTCGACGGTCGGTTCGGTCTCGCGGTTCAGGAAGCAGAGTTCGGTGCGGAACAGACCGATCCCCTCGGCCGGCGTCCGGGCAGCCACCCGGGCCGCGGCCCCGTCCTGGACATTGGCCAGAATCTGCACGGACACACCGTCTTTGGTGGCCCCCGGTCCCGACCAGCTCGCAGCCGCGGCGGCGGCCCGTTGCGAGGCCTCGACCGCGGCGGCGGCGCCGGCGGCATCCGGTGCGATCTCCACCGTGCCCCGGGTCCCGTCGATCAGCACCATTTCACCGGCGGCGACGTCGTCGAGTCCGGGGGTCGCGACCACGCACGGGATGGCCAGCTGCCGGGCGATGATGGCGGTGTGGCTGGTCGGTCCGCCCAGCGTGGTCGCGAGCCCGATGATCAGCGCCGGGTCCAGACCCGCGGTGTCTGCGGGCGCGAGATCCTCGGCGCACAGGATCGACGGGACGTCGGGCGTCGGGACGCCCGGCTCCGGCAGCCCGGCCAGCTCCGCGATGACGCGGTCGCGGATGTCCTGCAGGTCGGTCACCCGCTCGGCCATCAAGCCGCCCATCTTGGTGAACATCTCGGCGAACTTGGCCACGGCTTCCGCGGTCGCCCGGACCGCGGGCGCGCCCGCCTTGATGCGCTTCTCGGCCTCGCCCAGCCAGGCGCGGTCCTGAGCCAGCTGCGCCGTCGCCGCCAGGACCTCGGCCGCCGATCCGGTCGAATGCGCGGCGCGCTCCCGCAGCCGTTCGGCGACCCCGGTCGCGGCCGCCTGGAACCGCGTCACCTCGGCTTCGCGGTCGGCCTCGGCAACATCGGGAGCCGACGTGACCGTATCGAGCACCGGGTGCCGGCCCGGCCTGATGACCGGCCCGTAGGCAACTCCGGGAACGACCGGAACCCCGGTGAGAACGGAGCCGGAGGTGTTGGCGGGTGAGATGGGCGCGGGCGTGGTGGTCATGTGAAGCAGGTTACAGAAATCCTTGACAACTCCACATGACTAAGCGTAAAACAACACACAGCAACACAACACGACAGCAAAACCCACACAAAAGCCAACAAGTTGGAGCGCCGTGTACCCCGAGGAACGCCAGCAGGCCATCGCCTCACTGGTGATGTCGCGCGGCCGTGCCTCCGTCGCCGAACTCGCCGAGACCTACTCGGTGACCACCGAGACCGTGCGCCGCGATCTCGCCATCCTGGACCGGGCCGGTCTGCTGCGCCGCGTCCACGGCGGCGCGGTCCCCACCCGTGCGCTGCACGTCGTCGAGTCCGGTGTCGTCGAACGCGACGCCACCCGGACCGCTCACAAGGACGCCATCGCCCGGGCCGCCGCCGAATTCTTCCCGCTCGGCGGATCCAGCGTGCTCTTCGACGCGGGCACCACCACATCCCGGGTGGCGGCGCTACTGCCCACCGACCGGGAGCTGACGGTGGTCACGAATTCGGTGCCCATCGCCGCGCGGGTCTCGGCGCTGCCGACGGTGAACCTGCAGCTGCTCGGTGGCCGGGTCCGCGGTTTGACCCAGGCCGCCGTCGGGGAACAGACCCGCCGGGCACTGGACACCATGCGCGTCGACGTCGCGTTCATCGGAACCAACGGCATCACGGTTCGGCACGGCCTGTCCACCCCGGACAGTGAGGAAGCGACCGTCAAGCGCGCCATGGTCGACTGCTCCAATTACGTTGTTGCCGTTGCTGATTCATCCAAGATCGGACAGGAGGAATTCGTGAGCTTCGCCCCCATCACCAAAGTCGACACGCTCGTCACCGACACCGAGATCACCACTGCCGACCGCGCCGAACTCGCCGCGGTCGGCGTCGACGTGGTCCTCGCCCCGCAGGATCAGTCGTGATCGTCACCGTCACCCCCAACCCCAGCACCGACCGCACGGTCACCCTGTCCTCCGCGCTGACGCGCGGTGCGGTGCACCGGGTTTCGTCGGTGTCCAGCGAGCCTGGCGGCAAAGGGGTCAACGTCGCCCGCGCACTCACACTGGCCAACCTCGATGCGATCGCCGTGCTGCCCGCCGCGCCCGCCGACCCGTTCCTGACGCTGCTGGCCGGTGCCGGCGTACCGGCGGCGCCGGTCCCCGTCCGGGGCCCCGTCCGCACCAACCTGACCATCACCGAACCCGACGGCACCACCACGAAACTCAACGAGCCCGGCGCCCGGCTCGACGGAGCCGAACTGGATGCCCTGTCCGCCGCGGTCCTGGACCGGGCCGCCGCCGCGAGTTGGGTGGTCCTGTCCGGATCGCTGCCGCCCGGCGTGCCCGACGACTGGTATGCCGACATGGTCGCGGGGCTGTGCGCGCTCCACTGCCGGGTCGCCGTGGATACCTCCGAAGGCCCACTCACCGCCCTGGCCGCAGCGTTCGACCGGGCCGCGCCGGATCTGATCAAGCCCAACTCCGAGGAGCTGGCCGGACTGTCCGGCCGATCCGCGACGGAGTTGGAATCGTCTGTCCGGCAGGGTGATCCGGAGCCCGTGGTTGCCGCCGCACGCGATCTGATCCGCCGCGGGGTCGGCGGGGTGCTGGCCACCCTGGGCGCCGCCGGCGCGGTGCTGGTCAACTCCCACGGCGCCTGGATGGCCACGCCGCCGCCGATCACCCCGCGCAGCACGGTGGGCGCCGGAGACTCGTCCCTGGCCGGGTACGTCCGGGCCGACGTCGCCGGCGCCGATCCCGCCGAGCGGCTGCGGACGGCGGTCGCCTACGGCAGTGCCGCCGCGGCGCTGCCGGGCTCGGCCCTGCCGTCCCCCGCCGAGCTGAACCTCGACGCCGTCACCGTCACTTCGATCTCCTCCACCCCCAATCTTCGTTAACCGCCCCCCGCCCAACCGAATTCGGACGAAAGTATCTGCCATGACGAATCCCGGCTCCTCGGTCACGACCTCCGACCTGGTACTACTCGACATCGACGCCGGCACCGACAAGGAAGCCGTGATCAGCCGCCTGGCCACCACACTCGCCGACGCCGGTCGGGTTAGCGATGCCGCCGGCCTGACGGCCGCTGCGATGACCCGCGAGGGCCAGTCGGCCACCGGCCTGCCCGGCGGCATCGCCATTCCGCACTGCCGCTCTCCTCACGTCGACACGCCCACCATCGGCTTCGCGCGGCTGAACCCGGCCGTCGACTTCGGCGCCCCCGACGGGCCGGCGGACCTGGTCTTCCTGATCGCGGCGCCGGAATCCGGTGGCGCCGACCACATGAAGCTGTTGTCCAGCCTCGCCCGGGCGCTGGTGCGCCCGGAGTTCGTGCAGTCCCTGCGGGCAGCCTCCACCAAAGACGAGGTGGTCGGCCTGGTCGACGGCGTGGTCAACCCCGCCCCGGTCGCAGCGGCGGCTGCCGCGTCCGCACCCGCCGCCGCTGCGGCACAACAGAAGTCCGTCGTGGCGATCACCGCCTGCCCCACCGGCATCGCGCACACCTACATGGCCGCCGACGCGCTGAAGCTGGCCGCCGAACGCGCCGGGATCAACCTGACCGTCGAAACCCAGGGCTCTTCCGGCAGCACCCCCGTGTCGGCGGCCACCATCGCCGGCGCCGACGCGGTCATCTTCGCCACCGACGTCGGGGTCAAGGACCGCGGCCGGTTCGCCGGCAAACCGGTGATCGCCTCGGGCGTCAAACGCGCCATCAACGAACCCGACACCATGATCGCCGAAGCCGTTGCCGCATCGGACAATCCGAACGCCGCGCGAGTCGAGGGCTCTGCCGCGGCCGGTGCGGCCACCGAGGGCTCGTCCGACGTCGGCTGGGGTACCCGCATCCGGCAGATCCTGCTGACCGGCGTGAGTTACATGATCCCGTTCGTGGCCGCGGGCGGTCTGCTGATCGCGCTGGGCTTCCTGTTCGCCGGCTATGACATCGCCAACACACCCGAGGGGAAGACGGACTCACTGGCGCACATCATCGCGACCACCAACTCGCTGACCGATCTGCCACCGGGCGGGTTCACCCAGTACCTGGGGGCAGTGCTGTTCACCCTCGGTGGGTTGGCGTTCGGGTTCCTGGTGCCGGCACTGGCCGGCTACATCTCGTTCGCCATCGCCGACCGGCCCGGTATCGCACCCGGCTTCACGGCCGGCGCGGTAGCGGTGTTCGTCGGCGGCGGGTTCATCGGCGGCATCGTCGGCGGCCTGATCGCCGGATTCGCCGCGCTGTGGATCAGCAAATGGTCTGTCCCACAATGGTTCCGAGGCCTGATGCCGGTGGTCATCATTCCGCTCGGCGCCTCGCTGATCGTGGGCCTGCTGATGTTCCTGCTGCTGGGCCGGCCGCTGGCCGCGATCACCACCGGCCTGACCAACTGGCTCAACGGCATGACCGGCGGTTCGGTGATCCTGCTCGGTGTCATCCTGGGCCTGATGATGTGCTTCGACCTGGGTGGCCCGGTCAACAAGGCGGCCTACGCGTTCGCCGTTGCGGGGCTGTCGGTGACCGACGTCGCGTCGCTGCGCATCATGGCCGCGGTGATGGCCGCGGGCATGGTGCCGCCGCTGGCGATGGCCCTGGCCACCACCATCCGGCCCGGGTTGTTCAGCGAGCCCGAGCGGGAGAACGGCCGCGCTGCTTGGCTACTGGGCGCGTCGTTCATCTCCGAGGGCGCCATCCCGTTCGCTGCGGCCGACCCGCTGCGGGTGATCCCCTCGATGATGGCCGGCGGCGCGGTGACCGGCGCGCTGATCATGGCGTTCGACGTGACCCTGCGCGCGCCGCACGGCGGCATCTTCGTGTTCTTCGCGATCGGCAACCTGCTGTGGTTCCTGGTGGCCCTGGCCGCGGGAACCGTCGTCGGCGCCATCGCCGTAGTGGCCGCCAAGCAGTTCACCGGAAAGTCCGACGCCGAGTTCGAACCCACCGCCGCCCTCACCGCGTAAAGTTTCGCCGAAACGTACGTATGGGCGAATTCGTTCGAGAAGCAACGTGCAAAACGTCGATCTCGGCGTCGCACAGATAAGGAGCACAGCGACATGCCCAGCAAGACCGTCATCGTCGGATCGGCCGTCGGCCTGCACGCCCGTCCCGCCGCCGTCATCTCGGAGGCCGTCGTCACCGCCGGCGTCGCCGTCACCCTGTCGGTCGACGGCGGTGAGCCCGTGGACGCCGGCTCCGCGCTGATGATCATGACCCTGGGCGCCGGCAACGGAGCACAGGTCATCGTCGAGTCCGACGACCCGGCCGTCCTGGACCAGATCGCGGCGCTGGTCGAACAGGATCTCGACGCCTGACACCGCGACCGCATACCCGGGGGGGCCGGTAACAAGTCGGCAAATCCTCAGGGACAATTTGACATCTGTGGACCTGCGCCGGACGCGACTGTGCCACCGTCGTGCCTGAGCGATTCCGGCGAAAGGTTGAGGTCATGCACCGCCCCACGATGCTGCACCGGTTGTCCGCGGAGACGATCGGCACGTTCTGGCTGGTTCTCGGCGGCTGCGGCAGCGCCGTCTTCGCGGCCAAGTTCCTCTCCGACGACATTTCCGTGGGCATCGGTTTCCTCGGTGTCTCTTTGGCTTTCGGCCTGACCGTCCTCACCGGCGTGTATGCGTTCGGCACGATCTCCGGCGGGCACTTCAACCCGGCGGTCACCCTGGGCGCCGCCCTGGCACGCCGTGTCGAATGGAAAGTGCTGCCGGCATACTGGGGCGCGCAGGTGGTCGGCGGTCTACTCGGCGGGCTGGTCATCTACGTGATCGCGCACGGCAAGAAGGGTTTTGACGCCGCCGGCAACATGGCCGCCAACGGATTCGGAGCCCACTCCCCCGGAGGTTACGGTCTGGGTGCCGTCCTGCTGGCCGAGATCGTGCTCACCGCGATCTTCGTGCTCGTGATCCTCGGCGCCACCGATGACCGTTCGCCCGCCGGATTCGCTGGGCTGGCGATCGGCCTCACCCTGACGCTGATCCACCTGGTCTCGATCCCGATCTCGAACACATCGGTGAACCCCGCCCGCGCCACCGGTGTCGCGTTCTTCAACGGCAACGAAGCCCCGGCCCAGCTGTGGGTCTTCTGGCTCGCGCCGCTCGTCGGCGCCGCAATCGCCGGCATCGCATACCCGTTCCTGTTCGGCCGGGCCGACGAACTGGCCGACCGGCCGGTCCGCGACGACCGGCTAGACGCGCGCTGACCGGCGCCGCGCCACCGGATGACAACGTCGATACCATCCGGTCATGGCTCGGGCCGATGACTCCGCCGGCGGACGACTCGGCGCGTATGTGCGGCATTCCGGTTTCCTGCGAAAGTGGCTGATCCTCGGCATCGCGATCGGCGTCATCGCCGGGTTGGGCGCGGTGGTCTTCTACCTGGCGCTGAAGTACGCCACTGACTTCCTGCTGGGCCACCTCGGCGGCTACGACGTGCCGACCGCCCACGGCGACGGCGGCGACCCCGGCTCCCCGGGCTACGCGCGACCCTGGGCGATCCCGTTGGTGACGACGCTGGGGGCCCTGGTGTCCGCGTCGGTCGTCGCCGCGCTGGCGCCGGAGGCCAAGGGGCACGGCACGGACAACGCCATCGAAGCCGTGCACACCGATCCGCGTGCGATCCGCGGCCGGGTGGTTCTGGTGAAGATGATCGCCAGCGCGCTGACCATCGGCTCCGGCGGATCGGGCGGCCGGGAAGGACCGACCGCACAGATCTCGGCGGGGTTCGGCTCGCTGTTGACCCGCTGGCTCGACCTGTCCGACGAGGACGGCCGCATCGCGGTTTCGCTGGGTATCGGGTCGGGCATCGGCGCGATCTTCGGCGCGCCCCTGGGCGGGGCCGTCCTGGCCGCGTCGGTCGTCTACCGGGAGGACTTCGACTTTCGCGCCCTGATTCCCGGCTTCATCACATCCGGGACCGCCTACGCGGTCTTCGGATCGATCCTCGGCTTCGAGCCGCTGTTCGGCCGGATCGCGCCCGAGTACCTACTCGACCCGGCCGGGCTGCCGTGGTTCCTGATCATCGGAATCCTCTCTGCCGCAATAGGATATCTCTACGCCAGGGTCTTCTACGGTACGGTGGGTCTCACCAGCCTGGTCCGCATCCCCGGCGCCGCGGTCATCATGCCGACGCTGGGCGGCTTGCTGGTCGGGCTGCTGGCCCTGGCGCTGCCGCAGATCCTGTCCAGCGGTTACGGGTGGGTCCAACTCGCCTCGGAACGCAGCACGTTGATGACGATCCCGCTGTGGATCGTGCTGATCCTGCCGATCGCGAAGATCGTGGCGACGTCGCTGTCGATCGGCACGGGCGGGTCCGGTGGCATCTTCGGCCCCGGCATCGTGATCGGTTGCTTCGTCGGCGCCGCCGTCTGGCGGCTGGCCGAGCTGACCGGACTGCCGGGCGTACCGCCGACGCCGGGCGTGTTCGTCGTGGTCGCGATGATGGCCTGCTTCGGCAGTGTCGCGCACGCACCGCTGGCCGTGATGATCATGGTCGCGGAGATGACCGGGTCGTTCTCGGTCATCCCCGCGGCCATTGTGGGGGTCGGTATCGCCTACCTGCTCATCGACCGCAGCACGGTGTCGATCTATCGGGCCCAGCGCCTCAATCGGGAAGCGGCCGGCTCCGAACGGGCTCGGTCGACGTAGCCGGACGTAGCGTCGCACCCTTGCCGGCCGCCGCCAACCGCCTACAGCGCGCGGATGTCCTGGACCGCCAGCCGTGATCCGCGACGCGGTTCCAGGGCCAGGCCGCTGACCTCGAGCAGTCGCACCACCCGGTGCCGGTGCGGCCGCATCGGTTCGAGCAGTTCGACCATGCCGGCGTCGTCCAGTGGGCGGCCGACCAGTGTCCAGCCCACCATCTTGGGGATGTGGTAGTCGCCGACCGACAGCACGTCGGCATCACCGAACGCCCGCTGGGCCACCTCGGCCGCCGTCCACACGCCCACCCCCGGCAGCGACATCAGCGCGGCCCGGGCAGCCTCGGCCGGTCCGTCGACCAGCCGTTCGAGAGCGCCGGCGCGGGTGGCAGCCGCGACGACGGTGCGCGCTCGGCCCGGATCGACGTTGGCTCGGTGGAACTCCCACGACGGGATGCCGCGCCAGACCTCGGCGGCGGGGAACACCCGCATCCGTGCGGGTGCGGGCCCCGGCGGCACCCCGCCGAACCGGTTGACCAGCAGCCGCCAGGCCCGAAACGCGTCGGCACCGGGCACCCGCTGCTCGATGACCGCCGGTATGAGCGCCTCGAGCACCCGGCCCGATCGGCCCAGCCGCAGGTGCGGGGCGCGCCGTGCCGCGGCGGCCACCACCGGCTCCACGGGTTCGAAGTCCGACCTGTCGTCGTCGCGGCCCAGTAGCCCCGGCAACGCTGCGGCGAACTCGGACGCCCCGGGCCCCCACATCTGGGCGCGGACGGCCGTGGGTCCGGCACGGACGATGCGGGCGGTCACCGGCCCGGAGTCGAGCAGGCTGGTCCGCCAGATCGCGCCGTCGGGCATGGTCTGGAAGGTCGGATCGCCCGCGCCGCGCCGCCACGGCGCCAGGGTCGCGCCATGGCTGACGGGCCCGGGGAAGGTGACGGTCCGATCGATCGGTTCACTGTGGTCTATCCGGCCAAGCTATCTCTCCCGGGGGCCGATGCGTTGACGGTCCGGGTGCCAGCGGTCAGGATTACCGAGTGACCACGCCGTTCGATGACCCGCAGGCCGAGCTCGCGTGGATGTTCCTCCAGAGCCTGAGCGAGGACGGCGATCTCGACGAAGGGTTCGCGCTGCTCGGCGACGACTTCACCTACTGGAGCAACGCGATCCTGCGCACCTGTGACAAGGCCGAGCTGCGCCGGATCGCCGAGAGGCTCCGCGAGGTGGTGCGGGTGGAGTTCGATCTGATCAGCTGCACCAACGAGGGCGAGAACGTCGTCATCGAGGCGAAACCGGACGGCGTCACCACGGCGGGCATCCGCTACGACACCCCGATCGTGTTCGTCTTCGAGACGCGCGACGGGCTGATCACCGGCCTGCGCGAGTACGACGACACCCGCCTGGTGGAGGAGGCCTTCGGGTCGGTTCTGAGTAGGGAGACATGACGACGGACAGCCCCGCCACGGTCACGGCCGATATCGCCGTCGCCGCCGCACCGGAGAAGGTCTACGCGCTCATCACCGACCTCTCGCAGCTCGCCGAATTGGCCGAGGAGACCACCGCCATGCAGTGGGTCAGCGGCCACTCGGCGCGCCCGGGAGCGGTGTTCAAGGGCCGCAACCGCAACGGCCGGCACCGCTGGACCACCACCTGCACGGTCTCCGCGGCCGCCCCCGGGCGGCTGTTCTCCTGGGACGTCACCAGCGGGCCGGTGCGGATCGCCCGCTGGCGCTACGACATCGAGCCCGACGGAGCGGATTGCCGCGTGACCGAGAGCATGTGGGACGAACGACCGCGGTGGCTGCGCCGCATCGCGGTACTGCTGACCGGAATCTCCGACCGCGAGTCGGCCAACAGCGAACACATCCGGGTGACGCTGCAACGCCTCAAGGCGCGCGCCGAGTCCTGAGTGATTTCAAGCGGGGTCAGGGACGACGCGCGATCGCGTCGGCGACGACCGCGATCGGTGAGGTCGACGACCGACCGCGCGACTCGTGCTCGTCGGCGAGCTTGTAGGCGGAGTACATGCCCCGAACGCCCAACCACCGCAACGGTTCTGGTTCCCAGGCACGCGAATGGTGGCCCACCCACGGCATCCGGGTCAGCGCCGTGTCGCGGCGCAGCACCAGATCGGCCAGCGTCCGCCCGGCCAGGTTGGTCGCGGTCACGCCGTGGCCGACGTAACCGCCGGCCCAGCCCAGCCCGGTCGAACGGTCCAGTGCCACACCGGCCGTCCAGTCCCGCGGCACCGCCAGCACCCCGCACCAGCCGTGCGCGATGTCGACACCCCGGGTCTGCGGAAAAATGCCGTTGAGCACGCCGGTCAGGTAGTCGATGGTGTCCTGCCCGACCGCGCCGTCCCGGTCGATCCCCGAACCGTAGCGGTAGGGCACCGCGCGACCGCCGATCGCGATCCGGTCATCGGCGGTCCGCTGGGCGTAGAAGAAGCCATGTGCGTTGTCCCCCAGCGTTTCCCGGCCCTGCCAGCCGATCTGCGCCCAGACATCGGCGGGTAGCGGTTCGGTGGCGATCATCGCGCTGTTCATCGGAAGCCAGCGCCGTTTGAGCCCGGGCAGCCGGGTGGTGAAGCCTTCGGTGGCGCGCAACACGACCGGGGCGCGCACCGTGCCGTGTGCGGTCACCGCACGGCCCGGCGTGATGCCGGTGACGACGGTCTGCTCGTGGACAGCCACCCCGCGACGCTCGACGACCTCGGCCAGCCCACGGGCGAGCTTGGCCGGCTGGATCCGCGCGCAGTGCGGCGTGTACGTGGCGGCCAGCATGCCTGCGACGGCGACCCGTTGTGCCGCTTCGTCTTTGGATAGCAGGATGGCGTCGTCGTCGCCCCAGGAACGGTCCTGGTCGAGCTGTTTGCGAAGCCGTGCCAGCTGCGCCGGATTGCGTGCGACGTCCAGGGTGCCGCCCTTGACGATGTCGGCGTCGATGCCCTCGCGGCCGGCGACGGCGATCACCTCGTCGACGGCGTCGTTGAGCGCGTGCTGCCAGTCGATCACCGCCGCGCGGCCGTGCCGGTCGGCCAGCAGTCCCCGGTGCCCGGGTGCCAGGCCCGACAGCCAGCCGCCGTTACGGCCGGATGCCCCGAACCCCGCGAACCGCGCTTCCAGGATCACGATGGACAGCGACGGGTCGGCCCGGTTGAGATAGTAGGCGGTCCACAGTCCGGTGTATCCGGCGCCGACGATGCACACGTCGGCGTCGCGGTCACCGGTCAATCCCGGCCGCGGCGTCGGCAGTTCGTCGAACCAGTGCGAGATGTGCCCGTTGACCGTCGGCGACATGGCTTGTCAGCCAGCGGCTTTCGTCTTACGCCGGGCCTCGCGCATCCCGGCCCAGAACCGGGCCGCCTCCTGGACGGACTCCTGGACCGGGCGGGGTCGCCAGCCCAGCTCCCGACGGGCCTTGCCGCAGTCGACCGGAGCCTCGGCCCGCATGAGCCGCACCGACGGCAGTGTGAGTTGTTCGTCGGTGCCGCGCAGCCGCGCCTTCGCGGATCCCAGCGCGCCCATCAGGTAGAGCACCGGCACCGGGATGGTCCGCGTCGGGGCGGGCACGCCGGCTTCGTCGGCCGCGATCTGGATCACCTCGCGGTTGGTGATCATCCGCTCGGAGATCAGATAGCGTTCGCCGGGCCGGCCACGGTCGGCCGCCAGCAGCATGGCGCGGGCGGCGTCGTCGACGCCGACGGCTTCCAGCGTGATCCTGTCGAGGATGAACGGCATCTTGCCGAACACCGTGCCGGCGATCAACGCACCCTGCGGTGTCATGCCGTAGTCACCGGTGCCGTAGGTCGTCGAGATGCACATCGCGACGGCGGGCAGCCCGCGGCTGCGCGCGTACTCGAGCACCATCCCCTCGGCCTGTACGCGGGATCGCACATACGCGGTGAGGTGGCGCGTGTCGACGATATCCGCCTCGGTGGCGACGCGCCCCTTCTTGCGGCCGACGGTCGAATAGCTGCTGGTGAACACGAACTTCTTCAGCGCCCCCGCCGCCGCGAATTCCGTTGCGATGCCGAGAACTCCGCGCAGTCCGTCGACGTTGGTGCGGAACAGCGGCGCCGGGTCACGCAGCCACGCCCGCGTGTCGACCACGCAGTAGTAGACGACGTCGCAGCCGTCCATGGCCGCGCGTACGGTGTCGAGATCGAAGATGTCGCCGACGAACCGAGTCACGCCCGGCTTGCCGACGAGATCGTCGATGCTCGCGGTGTTCGCGCTCGGCCGGACCATCACGCGGACGTCCTCCCCGGCCTCCACCAACTGCCGGGTGACCCGGCTGCCCAGGAAGCCGTTGGCCCCGATCACCAGCTTCGGGCTCACGCCGCGCCGCCGAACTTCGCCAGCCACGCGGCGGCCTCCTCGTCGAGGGTGCCGAGCTCTTCGGCCTTGCGGCACCACTTGATCGAGGCCTGCACGAAGCGCAGTGGGTTGTAGACGTCTTCCTGGCGACACCATTTGCCGTCACCGGCGTAGGTGATGATCGAGATGTTCGTGGCGCTGATGACGGTGCCGTCGCCGGGGTCGCGCATCGGGTTGTCCAGTTCGCAGATGACCCGGCCCGTGGGTTCGTCGATCACATGCCACAGCGACGGAAAGTGCGTCATGTAGCTGCCGGGGAAGGTGCTCATAGTGCGTCGGATCCAGTTGCGGACCTCTTCGCGTCCGTGCATGGTGCCCGCGGCATGCTCGATGTAGAGCACGTCGTCGGTGTAGTGCTCGACCCAGGTGTCCCAGTCGTGTCGACGCGCGGCGTCATCCACCGTGCGTTCGAACGTCGCGAACGCATCGGCCAGCTCGGCGCGAGTGAAGGTCCCAGTAGTCGTCACCCGAGCAACTAGAACACGTTCCAGTGCGTGTTGTCGAGATTCCCGGATCCCGTTCGGGGTTGCGCGTCCGGGCCCGGTTCGGTTCTCTGGATGACATGACTGATCAGCAGAAGGCAATCCTGGCCGGTGGCTGCTTCTGGGGCATGCAGGACCTGATCCGCAAGCAGCCCGGCGTCCTGTCCACCCGGGTCGGCTACACCGGCGGCGAGAACGACCATCCCACGTACCGCAATCACCCGGGTCACGCCGAGGCCATCGAGATCGTCTACGACCCGGCTCGGACCAGCTTCCGCGACCTGCTGGAGTTCTTCTTCCAGATCCACGACCCGACCACGAGGAACCGGCAGGGAAACGACGTCGGCACCAGTTACCGGTCGGCGATCTTCCACCTCGGCGACGAACAGCAGCGCGTCGCACTGGACACCATCGCCGACGTGGACGCCTCCGGGCTGTGGCCCGGCCGGGTCGTCACCGAGGTGACGCCGGCGAGCACCTTCTGGGATGCCGAGCCCGAGCACCAGGACTACCTGGAGCGTTTCCCCAACGGGTACACCTGCCACTACCCGCGGCCGGGCTGGAAGCTGCCGCGGCGGGAGACGGTCTAGTCACCGCCGGATGTGACCGCTATGCCCGCCGGCGCACGGTGATCCGCCCGCCCCGCTTCGGGGTGAAGGCAACCCCCCGCGAATGCCATTTCTCGCCGGGCGCCGTCGTCGTCTCGATGGTGAAGTGCCGCAGCACCGTTCGCAGCACCACGTCCATCTCCATGTTGGCGAACGCTGCTCCGACGCAGCGCCGGGTGCCGCCGCCGAACGGGATCCAGGCGAACACACTGGGCCGGTCGCCGACGAAACGCGAGGGATCGAAACGTTTGGGGTCGGGGAACTCGTCGACGTTGTTGTGCACCTGACCGAGCGCCACCGAGATCGAATATCCTTGCGGGATAACCCATTCGCCGAGCTGGATGGTGGGCGCGTAGACGTGTCGGCCGGCGAAGTCGATCACGGTGCGGTTGCGCTGCACCTCCAGGATGGTGGCCTGCCGGTACTCGTTGCCGTCGGTGTCGGCCTCGGCGACCAGTCGGTCGAGCACGGCGGGGTGCCGGGAGATGCGTTCGAATGCCCAGGCCAGCGTCGAGGCGGTGGTCTCGTGCCCGGCGGCCAGCAGGGTCAGCAGCTCGTCGCGGATCTCGCCGCGGGACATCGGCGTGCCGTCCTCGTATGTGCTGCGCAGCAGCAACGCCAGGATGTCGGTGCGTTCGTCGAGGCGCGGGTCGCTCAGCGCCTGATCGACGAGTTCGTCGATGACGCCGTCGTACTCCGCCCGGTAGGCGGCCAGCCGCCGCCAGGGGCTCCAGCGTCCCAGGTCGCGCGGGGGCGTCGGCAGCACCGCCAGGCGTGAGCCCAGGGTGACCCACGGCGGGATGATCCGGCGCAGCGTCTCCAGTTGTGCGTCGTCGGCGCCGAAGATCGCGCGCAGGATGACGTTGAGCGTGATGCGTGACATCGGTTCGAGGGTCTCGAACGGTCGGCGCTGGGGCCAGGACGCGATCTCGCGCAGCGTCTCCTCTTCGACGATGGACTCGTACTTCTTCATCGCCTTGCCGTGGAACTGCGGCGTCAGCAGCTTGCGACGGCGACGGTGCTCGGCGCCCTCGAGCGCGAACACCGAACCGGGTCCGAAGATGCGCGCCAGGCTGGGCTTGATGTTGCCGAGGTCCTCGGCGCTGGCTGTGAAGACCTGCTTGGCGAGCGCCGGATCGGTGACGACCACCATGTTCCCGAAGATCGGTACCTTGATGGTGAACGCCTCGCCGTAGGTCTTCGTCATCCGTGTGACGAACTGCCGGCGGAAGAACGCGTAGCCCATGCCCTGCGCGATCTTGGGCAGTCGGGGCGGCGACGGTGGCAGCCGGATCTCCGCGGGCCGGGCCGTAACCGGTGCGACGACGGACTCGGTCATTCGACTGCCTCCCGTTCGAAGTGGTACTCGCGCGTACCATGACGTTGTCGAGTACGGTACTCCCTGGTACCACGAATGGCAAGGATTCCGGAGGGACCGCATTGATCGTCGCGGCAGCGGACACCGCCGAGGCCGGGCCGGCCACCGGCGGGGATTCCTTTCGTGAGCGACTCCTGGAAGGACTGGCGGCGTCGATCGCCCAGCGGGGCTACCGGGATACCACGGTCTCCGACATCGTGCGGCACGCGAAGACGTCCAAGCGCACCTTCTACGTGCACTTCGCCGGCAAGGACGCCGCGCTGCTGGAACTGTTGGAAGCCGACAACGTTGCGATGATCGCCGGAATCCGCGCGGCCGTCGACCCCGCGGCCGACTGGGACGTCCAGGTGCGACAGGCCGTCGGCGCCTACGTCACCGCCATCGAGACCAACCCCACGCTGACGCTGGTGTGGATCCGCGAGTTCCCCGCACTCGGCGAGGCCGTCCGGCCGGTGCAGCGCCAGGGCATGCGCCTGTTCACCGACATGCTGGTCGACCTCACGTCCAGCCCCGGCTTCCGGCGCGCCGGAATTCACACCGTTTCCCGTCAGACGGCGCTGATCCTGCTCGGCGGCCTGCGCGAGTTGACCGCCCACACCCTCGAGGACGGCGCGGACATCCGCGAAATCACGGACACCGCGGTGGCAGCGTGCGTCGCGCTGGTGACCGCCGAGTCGACGATGCTGCCGCGGAACGTGGCAGAGGAGGAGCGAGACGCTCGGGCGTAGCCGGTCGCTGAACGTCACCACCTCCGGTCGGGCAGCACGAAGGCCCAGGCGCGCGGGAAGCCGACGCCGGTCAACCGGCCATCCCTGACGTCGGCGCTGCCGACCGAGCGAATCTCACCGGAACTCGGCTCGTAGCAACGGAATCCGCGGGTGCCGGTGACTTCGACCAGCAGCACCCAGTGCCGCGGCAGCCGGCTCCCCACCAGCATCGCCACCGGATAGCCGAGCAGCACGGCTTCGCGCACGTCGAACAGCTTGTCCCGTCGACGCCGCGCGGGCCGCCAGCGATAGCGCAGCGCGCTGTGTCTCGACAACGCCCGCCGCATCGCCCACGGGGTGGTGCCCAACGCGCGCGGCCACAGCCGGTTGAGGCCGCGGTGCAGGCGGCCCTGCTCGCCGGCGAACCAGTGGGGGTCGGTCAGGGCTGCCCCGTAGCCGGAATCCAGCAGCGCCGCGCCGACGATCGCCACCGACGGTCCGCACGTAACGCCGTCGCGCTGGCGCAGCCGGAGGCCCTCGATGTGCTCGGAGACGCTCATCCGGCGGCTGTCGTGCACTGGCGCGCCATGCGGTCAAGGGTAACCGGGTAACACCGCCGCCCCGGCGGGCTACTGTCACTTCCATGCAACTCTCGACGAGGACCTGCCTGCCGACATGACCGGCACCATGCGCGCACAGCGCCTCTACACCGACACGAAAACCATTGCGGTCGAAGATGTTCCGATTCCCGAACCGGGCCCGGGCGAAGTACTCGTCAAGGTCGCGTTCTGCGGGATCTGCCATTCGGATCTGAGCCTCATCAACGGCACGTTCCCGGCGTTCCTGCCCGTGGTGACGCAGGGCCACGAGGCGTCGGGCACCGTCGCCGCCCTGGGACCCGGCGTCACGGGCTGGGCCGAGGGTGACCGGGTGACCGTCCCGGCCGGCCGTCCCTGCCTGGAATGCCCCGACTGCCTGCGCGGCAACTCCGCGGGCTGTCAGCACGTACGACTCATGGCGTTCGCCTACGACGGCGCGTGGGCGGAGTACACCGTCGCCCTGGCCGGTGGACTCACGCGCGTCCCGGACAACGTGCCCCTCGAGCAGGCGGCAATCCTGGCCGACGCGGTGTCCACCCCGTTCGGGGCCGTGGTGCACACCGGAAAGGTCGGCATCGGCGAGTCCGTCGGCGTGTGGGGTGTCGGCGGCGTCGGCACCCACATCGTGCAGTTGGCCCGCCTGGTGGGAGCCGCCCCGATCATCGCGGTGGACCTGAACCCGGCGGTCCGGCAGCGCGCCCTGGAACTGGGGGCCGACTACGCCTTCGACTCCCGCGACGATGGCCTGCCGGACGCGATCCGGGAGATCACCGGCGACCGCGGCCTCGATGTCGCATTCGACGCCGTCGGCCTGAAGGTGACGTTCGAGCAGGCCCTGCAGCAGGTGGCCACCGGCGGGCGACTGGTGTGCGTCGGGCTCAGCGACCAGGAGCCCAGCATCGGGTCCACCACGTTCTTCGGCCTCTCGCAGCGGCAGGTGCTCGGACACCTGGGCTACGAGAACGAGGACATCGCCACCCTGGCCAAGCTCGTGTCGAGCGGTCGCCTGGACCTGTCGAGGTCGATCAGCGCGGTGATCGGGCTGGAAGACATCACCCGCGGCATTGAAATGCTGGAGGCCCAGGAAGGCAATCCGATCCGGATCCTGGTGCAGCCCTGAGGTTTTCGCCCCACCGGAGTGGCCGCACCCGCCCGATCCTCAGAGCATTCTTAGTGTGATGTTGTCGGCAGGCTGCGATGGCGGGTACGACGACGGGGTAATCGCTACGGTGGTGATGCGGACCTTGGGAGGCGCAGTGACACAGAACGCGACGGAGCCGGCGGCACTTCCCGTCGAGGTCTGGCCCGGCAAGGCCTATCCCCTGGGCGCCACCTACGACGGCTCGGGCACCAACTTCGCCGTCTTCAGCGAGGTGGCCGACCGGGTCGAACTGTGCCTGTTCGACACCGACGGGCACGAAACCCGCGTGACGCTGCCCGAGGTGGACGGGTTCGTCTGGCACACCTTCCTGCCCGGTATCGAGCCGGGCCAGCGCTACGGCTACCGCATCCACGGCCCGTACGAGCCGGCGAACGGTCTGCGCTGCAATCCCAGCAAGCTACTCCTCGACCCGTACTCGAAGGCCATCGACGGCGTGTTCGAGTGGAGCCAGTCGCTGTTCGGTTACAACTTCGGCGATCCCGACAGCCGCAACGACGACGACTCCGCGGCCGGCATGCCCAAGTCGGTGGTGATCAACCCGTTCTTCGACTGGGGTGTGGACCGGCCACCGCAACACGAATACGCCGACAGCATCATCTACGAGGCCCACATCAAGGGGCTGACCGCGACGCATCCGGACATCCCCGAACAGATCCGGGGCACCTACTCGGGCATCGCGCACCCGGCGATCATCGAGCACCTGAAGTCGATGGGCGTGACGGCCATCGAGCTGATGCCGGTGCACCACTTCGCCAACGACTCCACCCTGATGGACAAGGGCCTGTCGAACTACTGGGGCTACAACACGATCGGCTTCTTCGCGCCCGACGCCAAGTACACCTCGAGTTCGACACCGGGGGGTCAGGTGCAGGAGTTCAAGGCGATGGTCCGCGCCCTGCACGACGCCGACATCGAGGTAATCCTCGACGTCGTCTACAACCACACCGCCGAGGGCAACCATCTGGGTCCGACACTGTCGATGCGTGGCATCGACAACCCGGCGTACTACCGCCTCGTCGACGACGACAAGCGCTACTACATGGACTACACCGGCACCGGCAACAGTCTCAACGTGGGCAATCCGCATTCGCTGCAGCTGATCATGGACTCCCTGCGGTACTGGGTCACCGAAATGCACGTCGACGGATTCCGGTTCGATCTGGCGGCGACGCTGGCCCGCGAGTTCTACGACGTCGACCGGCTCAGTGCGTTCTTCGAACTGGTGCAACAGGATCCGACGGTCAGCCAGGTCAAGCTGATCGCCGAGCCGTGGGATGTCGGGCCCGGCGGCTATCAGGTCGGCAACTTCCCGCCGCAGTGGACGGAATGGAACGGCAAGTACCGCGACACCGTGCGCGACTACTGGCGCGGTGAGGACGCCACCCTCGGCGAATTCGCCTCTCGACTGACGGGTTCGGCGGACCTCTACGAGCACACCGCCCGCCGGCCGGTGGCCTCGATCAACTTCGTCACCGCCCACGACGGCTTCACGCTGCGAGACCTGGTGTCCTACAACGATAAACACAACGACGCCAACGGAGAGGGCAACAACGACGGCGAGAGCCACAACCGGTCTTGGAATTGTGGCGCGGAGGGGCCGAGCAACGATCCGGCGATCAACGCCCTGCGGTCGCGACAGCAGCGCAACTTCGTGGCCACCCTGCTGCTTTCGCAGGGGGTCCCGATGATCCTCCACGGCGACGAACTGGGGCGCACCCAGGGCGGCAACAACAACGGCTACTGCCAGGACAACGAGACCACCTGGGTGGATTGGGCCAACTCCGACGACGAACTGCTGGCCTTCGTCCGCGAGGTGGCCGCGCTGCGCGGCGAGCATCCCGTCTTCCGGCGGCGGCGGTTCTTCACCGGGCACCCCGTCCGCCAGATCGGCAGCACCGGGCTGCCGGACATCTCCTGGTTCCGGCCGGACGGTTCGGAGATGACCGAGGAGGACTGGGACACCGCGTTCGACAAGTCGGTCGCGGTCTACCTCAACGGTCAGGGCATCCCGGATCTCGACCCCCGCGGGCACCGGGTCACCGACGACTCATTCCTGATCTGCTTCAACGCGCACTACGAGCCGATCCAGTTCACGTTGCCGTCGGCGGAGTTCGGGGCGCAGTGGAAGATCGTGGTGGATACCGCCGATCCGGCGAACGGCTCGGCCGGGTCACCCGAAGCGCTGTTCCCCCCGGGCGGCAGCGGGCCGGTGCAGGCCCGCTCACTGGTGGTGCTGCAGGCCGTGAGCGGCTGACCGCCCTCCCCCACCCACGCCAAAACGTACCTTTCGGCGAACTTTCGCGAGTGGCACGCGCCGATTCGTCGATCTGGGCATTCTGAACCCATGACCACGCCACGCAAACTTCTCTGCGCCGTCTACGCCGTCATCGCATTGGCCGCGCTGGTCACCACCTGGAGCCAGAACGTCGCCTACTTCGGTGGCGGCCACGGGGCGTCAGGGTTCCTGGATTTCTGGACGGACACCCGGGCCAACCCGGCGACGCAGTCGATCACCGTCGACATCGCACTGTTCATGCTGGCCGCCCTGGTGTTCATGGTGCTCGATGCGCGGAGACTGGGTATTCGCTACGTCTGGCTGTACGTCCTCGGTGCGGCACTGATCGCCATCAGTGTGACCTTCCCGTTGTACCTGATCGCGCGGGAGCGACGCCTGGCCGCGGCCGGCGACGACGTTCCCCGGCTACCGGCGGCCGACAAAGTCGGTCTGGCTCTGATCGCTGCCGGGATCGCGGCCTTCACCGTGTGGGTGGACTTGGGATGACGCCGCGTAGCCGGTAGACAGATCTTGCGATCTGTTCACACGCGGTGCCGGATCGGCTAGCCTTCACCGGATGCGTAACCCGCACTCCGGGACTCCGTTCACCAGCTCCGACGACGAGATCGCGGCCGCACTGGCGGACCTGTCCGTCCCCGCGCTCCTGCTGTCGTGTGTGCACATGGCCGGTCCGGAACTGCTCGACGGACCGCTGGCCACGCTGCGCCCCGCGGGCCTGTTCCTCAACGAGGTCCAGGGCTACATGTCCGAGGAGGACAAGGCGGCGGCCCGGGCGCTGGCCCTCGACGTCATTCGCGAGTACCGCGACCGCGGCTGCCCCGAACCCGCGGCGGTCGACGCAGCCCAGCTCAAACGGATGATGGACTGGCTGGTGTGCGAGGCCGTACCCGACGAGTACGTGCCGATGCTGCTCGAGGAGATGGAACTGACCGGCCGCGACGAACGCGGGACCGAGTTCACCTCGACCACCGAAGCTCGAGGGACGTTCCCCGTGCTGGTGATCGGCTGCGGCATGTCCGGGCTGCTGGCGGCAATCCGGTTGCAGCAGGCCGGGATACCGTTCACCGTGATCGAGAAGAACGCCGGGGTGGGCGGAACCTGGTGGGAGAACACCTATCCCGGCGCTCGGGTGGACGTCGGGAACCACTTCTACTGCTACAGTTTCGAACCCACCGACCACTGGACCGAGTTCTTCGCCCGCCAGCCGGAGCTGCAGGCCTACTTCCAGGGTGTCATGGACCGGCACGGCATCGACGAGCATGTCCGGTTCGACACCCGGGTGACCGCGGCGACCTGGAACGACACCGATGCGACGTGGTCGGTCGACATCGAGACGACCGACGGTGTCACCGATACTCTGACAGCCCGGGCGGTGATCGGCGCCGTGGGCCAGCTCAACACCCCGTACATCCCGGAATTCGAGGGCGCGCGAGCTTTTTCGGGACCGGCATTCCACAGCGCCCGCTGGGACCACGACGTGCCGATGACCGGCAAGGACGTCGCGATGATCGGCGCCGGCGCCTCGGGATTCCAGATCGCTCCCGCGATCGCCGGAGACGTCAAGAGCCTGACCGTGTTCCAGCGCACGGCGCAGTGGATGTTCCCGAATCCGAGTTACCACGAGGCGGTCGGGCCCGGCGTTCGCTGGGCCCTGCGGCACCTGCCGTTCTACGCCCGCTGGTACCGATTCCTGTTGTTCTGGCCCGGCTGCGACAAGGGCCTGGCTGCCGCGATCGTCGATCCGGAGTGGCCGGATCAGCAGATCGCGGTCAGCGAAGCCAACGACCTGGCCCGGATGATGTTCACGCAGTGGATCACCAGCCAGGTCGGCGACGACGCCGAACTGCTGGCCAAGGTGGTGCCGGATTATCCGGCTACTGGCAAGCGAACCCTGCAGGACAACGGCAGCTGGCTGCAGACCCTGACCCGCGACAACGTCGACCTGGTGCGCACCCCGATACACCACGTCGAAACCGACGCCATAGTCACCACCGACGGTGCCCGCCATCACGCCGATGTGCTCGTCTACGCCACCGGTTTCCGGGTCAACGACATGGTGTCATCGTTGAAAGTGTTCGGCCGCAACGGGATCGATCTGCACGAACAGTGGGGTGATCGGCCCGCCGCCTATCTGGGCATCACGATCCCGAACTTCCCCAACTTCTTTCTGCTCTATGGCCCGGGCACCAACCTGGCCAGCGGTGGCAGCCTGATCTTCCACTCCGAGTGCGAGGTCCGCTACATCATGGGCTGCCTGGATCTGCTGATCGCCTCCGGGGCGGCCGGCATGGAGCCGCGCCAGGACCGCTACGACGATTGGTACCGTCGCTGCCAGGCGGAGTTGAGCACCACCGTGTGGGCGCACCCCAGCGTCAAACACAGCTTCTACAAGAACGCCGACGGACTGGTGCACTCGCTGAGCCCGTGGCGCCTCGTCGACTTCTGGACGTGGACGCGCACGCCCGAGCCCGACGACTTCGTTTTCGCCGGGCCTCTGGCTCGCGGAACAGCACCGCTCGCCGAACCCGGCGGTTCGGTCTGCGCCGGGCCTCTTACTCGCGGAACAGCACCGCTCGCCGAACCCGGCGGTTCGTTTTCAGCTGAAGGAGATTCATGCGCACAGTCGTGATCGACGGACCCGGGCAGGTCCGGATCGACGTTCGGCCGGATCCGGTCCTGCCCGGTCCCGACGGCGCGATTGTGGCCGTCGCCCACACTGCGATCTGCGGGTCGGATCTGCATTTCTGGGACGGCGACTATCCGCTGATCGAACCTGTCGCCCTGGGCCATGAGGCGGTGGGCACCGTCGTCGAAGCCGGGCCCGACGTCCGGGGCGTGAAGGTGGGCGACGTGGTGCTGGTGTCGTCGGTGGCCGGCTGCGGGCGCTGCGTCGGCTGCGCCACGCGTGATCCGGTGACCTGTCTGTCCGGCCCGCAGATCTTCGGTGCCGGTGTGCTCGGCGGTGCGCAGTCCGATCTGCTCGCCGTGCCCGCCGCGGACTTCCAGTTGATGCAGATCCCCGAGGGCATCGACACCGAGGAGGCACTGCTGCTCACCGACAACCTGGCCACGGGCTGGGCAGGTGCCCAACGCGCCGAGATCCCACCCGGCGGCACGGTGGTGGTCTACGGCCTCGGCGCCGTGGGCCTGTGCGCGTTGCGCAGCGCCATCGTGCAGGGCGCCGGACAGGTGTTCGCGGTCGATCCCGTCGAGGGACGGCGCAACCGGGCCGCACTGTGGGGGGCCACCCCGCTGGAACCGCCCGCCCTCGGGGCGGTGCTGGAGGCCACCGGCGGGCGGGGCGCGGCGTCGGTCATCGACGCCGTCGCGAGCGACGCCACCATGACGGAGGCCCTGACGGTGGTGCGGCCGGGCGGAACCGTCTCGGTGATCGGGGTGCACGACCTCAATGCCTTCCCGTTCCCGGCGACGATGAGCCTGGTGCGCAGCGTGTCCATGCGGCTGACCACCGCCCCGGTGCAGCGCACCTGGCCCGAACTGATCCCCCTGATCCAGTCCGGCCGCATGGACACCAGCGGTATCTTCACCGATTCGATGTCCCTGGACGACGCGCCCGCCGCTTATGCCAAGGTGGCCTCTCGTTCGGCGGACTGCGTGAAGGTGGCTCTGCACGTATGAGGTGCGGGTGACCCTCGCCGCCTCGGCGATGACCTGGCTGCGGGCCGATGGCCGGTTCATCCAGGCCGCACTGCCGACGGGGCTCCACGGCCGACGGCAAGGTCGCCGACCGGACGGGCCCGGGCACCACCGACCGCTGGGGTGTCACCTCGACCGACCTCGGCGCGGCGGTGACCGCACCCAACGGCACCCTCGTCGCGGTGTTCGGCGACACCTTCTCGGGCACCGCGTGGGCCGCGGCAACTGGCGCTCCCCGGTGATCCTCGTCGGCACCGGCGATGCCACCACGCCGATCGTCTGGGAACTCGCCGGCTCGGCCCGCCAATGTGGGTGCTGGGCGGATTCATGTCGTCGGTATAGGAATTGTGTTGTCGCACTGGAACACTCGCTGCGGATGGCCCTATCGGGTGATGCAGTTCCGCACCACCCTGCGGGATACCACCACTGTCGCCGGTTGGGCCCCTGGACATCCGGCGGCTGAGTTCACACCCGACATCGGCATAAGCTCGCATCATGGGGGCAGGAAACTGGAAGCCGATCGTGCCTGCGGCCACGGTCGGGCGGCCGCGCTTCGCTGACGGCGTGATCCCCCGGCCGGCCCTCGTCTCCAGGTTGCTCGCCGCGCGCGGTGGCGATCTGGTCACGATCACCGCGCCCGCCGGCTACGGCAAGACCACCGTTGCGGCGCTGTGGGCCGCCGCCGACCGGCGGCCGTTCGCGTGGATGAAGATCGATCACCTCGACGCCGATCCCGCACACCTGCTCCTCCATATCGCCACCGCGGTCGACGCCGTGTCCGGCATCGACCCGGACGTGCTGCGCTATCTGCGCGGTCCGGGGCGTCCGGCGCTCACCCACTCGCTGCCCACCCTGGTTCGCGCACTGGAAGCCTGCGGCCCGCTGGTCGTGGTGCTCGACGACCTGCAGGAATTGTCGGCGAGTACCGTCGCCGACACCCTGCGGGCGTTCGTCGATACCACGCCGGAGAGCTTGACGATCGTCGCCGTCGGCCGGGGCGCACCACCGGTGGATCTGGCGCGCCGCCGGCTACAGCACGCTCTCATCGAGCTGAACACCGGCGACCTAAGGTTCTGTCGCGCCGAAGCGGTCGCCGCCCTCGAAGCCGTCGGTGCCGGTGTGCCGGCCGAGGTGGCCTCGTCGATCGTGGACCGATGCGAGGGCTGGCCGGCCGCTGTGGTGCTGGCCGCTATGGCGTTGCGAGACGGCGCCGACGCCGAGAACTTCACCGGGCGCACTGACCTGATCGCCGACTACCTTGTCGAAGAGGTGCTCGCACGCCTCGACGACGACACCACCGACTTCCTGCTCGAGTCGGCGGTAATGGACCGCTTCAGCGCCGAGCAACTGGATGCGGTTCTACGGCGCCGGGATTCGGCGCAGATCCTGGAAGACCTGTCGAAATCCGGCAACATGTTCCTGATATCGCTTGACACCGAACGGATTTGGTACCGCTACCACCGGCTTTTCGGGGAGCTCCTGCGGGACAGGCTACGCTCGCGGGAACCGGCAAGGTTCCGCGCGATCGCCTCCCGCGCCGCGGAGCTGTTGAGCACCCACGGAGATGTCGACGGAGCGCTCACCCAAGCTCTGGCGGCCGGCGATCGCGCCATGGCCGCCGCGCTCGTGGTAAGCGACGCCGTGCAACTGGGCTTCAACGGACGGGCCGGCGTCCTGGCGCGACGCGTCGCGTTGCTCGACCAGCAGACCGTGGCCGAATTCCCGGACGCCGCGATCGCCCAGGCCTGGCTCGGTGTCACCGCCGGTGACGCCGAGCTGATCCAGCGATCGTTGATTCAAGCCAGCCACTCCGATCGCGGACAGCCGTTGTCCGACGGCACACCGTCGGTCAAAGTCGCTGCCGCACTGGTGAGTTCGCTGGTAGGTGTGAATGGCGTCCAGGAGGTCCTGCGGCAGGCGGAGGTCGTCCGCAGTGCCGGTGACCACCTGGTCAATCGCTGGTGGGGAGCGGCCACCGTGATGAAAGGTGCCGCCGAGTCCATGATCGGCAACACCGCGGCCGCTCGGGCGCTGCTCGAATCGGCGCTACCGGTGGTCGGTGACCTGCCCGGCTTCCACGCCGCAGCGCTGGCCCACCTCGCACTGCTCGATCTGGGCGAGGGTGACGACGCGGGTTGCGCGACCCGCAGCGCACAGGCACGGTCTGTCGCCGATTCACACGACCTGTGCGACGTCGTCCCGATGGTCGTGGTGTATGCCGTCAGTGCCGTCACCGCGGCGCATGCCGGCGACATGGACGCGGCGCGCGCCGCGGTGGCCGACACCGAACGACTGCTGGACCGCCTGGGCGCGCTGGCGGCCCGCACGGCGCTGATGGGCCACGGGCTGCTCGCGTGGACGGCAGCCTTACTGCACGACCCGGAGCTGCTGACCAGACATCTGGACGCAGCCGACCGGGCCGCCAGGCGCGAACCGGGGGCGACGGCGCTGACGCGGCGCCTCGGACGGGTCCGGGCCCTGGCGGTTGGCGGGAATCGGCGACCGCTCACCGCGGCAGAGTTACGGTTGCTGCCCCACCTCGCCACTCACCTTTCCCTGCAACAGATCTCAGAGACGCTGCGCATCGGCCGGGAGACGGCCAAGTCGCAGACGGCATCGATCTACCGCAAACTCGGAGTGTCCTCCCGGTCCGCCGCGGTCGCCGAGGCCCGGCGCGTCGGCCTGCTCCCCGCACAGCGTCCCGGCGACTGCCGCACCGTCGTCCCCCTGCTTGGGGGATGGCCGCCGCGTGGGCTGCCGCACTAAAATGTGCGAAATGCGGTTGTGGGTACTGCTGGCACCGGCATTGGTCGTCGGCGGCATAGGGATCGTCGACGTCGTCGATGCGGCACCCGCGCGCGCAGACTGCGTCAGCAGCGGTGGCACCACGATCTGCTCGCAGGGTGATGTGCGCGGCGCGGACACCGGGGAAGGACCGGGCTCGACGGGCGGCAGTGGTTACGGCTACATGTGCGGCTACGACTGGGACTGCGACTACGGCTGGGGCGTCGACTTCGACGTCGACCTCTCGCCGGGCCCCCGTCCGCCCGGTGGAATCGGCGGTCCGGGTGGTGGCGGCGGAGGCCGTCCGGGTGGCGGTGGCGGTGGTGGCGGGCGCGGGGGACGCTGAGCCCTACTGCCGGTCGCCCTCGTCTTCGTCGACGATGTCGAAGAACGACTCGCCGTCCTCGGGGCTGCCGTCGATCTGGCCGTAATGCCGTCGCGCGGGACGAGCGGGCTCACCCTCGCCGGGGGGAAGCACGTCGGGAACTTCGGCCGCCAGCTTCTCGTCGAGGGTGCTGTCCTCGTGGACTTCGATCCAGCGTTCGGGCGGATCGGCGACGGTGTCTCCGTCGTCGTTGCGGACCTCGTCCGAGTCCAATGATTCGCTGGGGCTCAGCGTGTTGTCGGGTCCGGCGTCGTCGTAGTCACTGCCCATGAGACGTAGTGTGCCGTACCGCCCGGCCGGACCCACCGGAGGGCGTCCCGGCGGCGGTGAACCAACGTGACCGAATCGTTATCCGGGCAGGTCAGCAGCTCGTTTGGGGGTGACGCGGTTGCTTGTTCGTTACCCATGGGTAACGAGGACGGCGATAACTCCCGTTACGGTGGATCAAGCGAAGAAGGTGTCCCTGCGACCGAGAGGAGGCGACCGGGTATGGCCGAGACGATGTATCTCGATGTGAACGGTGACCGGATCGCCTATCGCGACGAGGGTGCGGGCGAGATCCTGCTGCTGGTCCACGGAATGGCCGGCAGCTCGCAGACCTGGCGGGAACTGATACCCCTGATGGCGCGGGACTACCGGGTGATCGCGCCCGATCTGTTGGGCCATGGGGACTCCGACAAGCCCGACGGCGACTATTCACTCGGCGGCTACGCGACGTGGTTGCGTGATTTCATGGACGCAGTCGGCGTCTCCAGGGCCACCGTCATCGGCCAGTCCCTGGGCGCTGGAATCGCGATGCAGTTCGCCTGCCGGCACCGTCAGCGCTGCGAGCGCCTCATCCTGATCGGCGGCAGCGGCCTGGAACCCGAGCTCAGCCTGCCGTTGCGACTGCTGTCGGCGCCGGGCGCCGAGTTGGTGCTGCCGATGGTGGCCCCCGCGCCGGTGCGCAACGTCGCCAAACTCGCCGGGCCGATGCTGTCCTCCACCGGGCTGCACCCCACCGGCGCCGAGTTGTGGAGCACGTATGCGTCGCTGAGCGACGGCGCCAGCCGGGCCGCGTTCCTGCGCGCCGCGCGTTCGGTCGCCGACTACCGCGGCCGGGCCGTCCACGAGATGAACCAGTTGCACATCGCCGCGCAGTTGCCGGTGCTGTTGATCTGGGGTGAGCGGGACTGGGTGGTGCCCGTGTCGCACGGGCATGCGGCGCACAAGGCGCTGCCCGGCAGCCGGCTGACGGTGCTGGCCGACGCGGGGCATTTCCCGCATGTGCAGACGCCCGACGCGGTGACCGCCGTGGTGCGCGATTTCATCGAGACCACCGAGCGGCGTTCCGCGCGGGTCACCCGCTGCTGATCCCAAACGCGAAACCGCTTGCCGCAGTCTCGGTTTGGGCAGGAAAACTCAGTAGGCGATGAACAGGATCTCGTCGCGCGAGTACTGGTGCCCCGGGTGGTTCTCCGAGAGGTGCTTCTGGGTCTTCTCGACCAGGTCGTCCTCGTCGGTGCCGACGATGGATTCCCCGCACGGGCAGTTCAGATGGGTCTTCATGGCATAACTGTCTACCCGACGGAAGCCCACTGCGGTAGACGGGGTTGCTGACTGTGCCCGATGGCCCTTGCGCCGAGCGGCGGCTACAGGTCACCCGCCGATGTAGCGCAGCACGCTCTCGGCGACACAGGCCGGCTTGGAGCCGCCCTCGATCTCGATGACGGTCGAGACGGTCAGCTGCACGGTGTCGTTGCCGACGTCCTCGGCGTCGACGAGGGTGCTGGTGGCACGGACCTTGGAGCCGACCGGCACCGGGGAGGGGAACCGGACCTTGTTCAGGCCGTAGTTGATGGCCAGCTTGATGCCGCCCACGGTGTACATCTCGTGCATCAGCCGCGGGATCAGCGACAGCGTCATGAAGCCGTGCGCGATGGTGCCGCCGAACGGCCCGGCCTTCGCCTTCTCGACGTCGACGTGGATCCACTGGTGGTCGCCGGTGGCATCGGCGAACAGGTTGACCGCTTCCTGGGTGATCTCGACCCACGAGCTGGTGCCCAGCACCTCGCCCTTGACGGCAACAAGTGCATCGAGCGATTCGAAGGTCCGCATGGTTTCTCCTCTGCGCAGTGTTGACGACCGTAATCTTGCCCGGTCAGTCCCGGGCGGCAATCAGCCCCTCCTGGACGATCGTCGCGGCGATCAACCCGTTGTCGCCGACGAGGCTCGCCGTCACCAGGCCGCGGCCGCGGGTCGCCGCCGGGGAGCGGGATTCCAGCAGGTTCCAGCCGTCCGCGCGGATCGGCCGGTGGAACCACACCGACGCATCGGTGGTGCCGCTGCGGTGGGTGCGCTCGGCCATCGCGAATCCGTGTACCTGCAGCGGGGCGTCGATCAGGTAGACGTCGGTGACGAACAACGCCACGCAGGCATGCACCAGAGGTTCGTCGGGCAGCGAAACCGTTGCGCGCCAGAACATCCGGCGCACGAACTCGCCGCCGGTGCGGTCGTCGACATAGCGGATGTCGAGCTCGTCGAGCGGTAGTCCGGGCGCCGGTCCCGCCGGCCCGGTGACCTCGAGCAGATCGGGGTCGTGTGCCTGTTCGCCGTATTCACCGTGCTCGGGGCCGGCCATCGGGGCGGCGAACGACACCGTCGCCGCGGTCAGGATCCGGCCGTCCTGGGAGCCCAGCACCCGTCGGGTGGCCGCGGTCCGCCCGTCGTACAACCGCTCCACGTCATAGCTCGTGTCCACTCCTCCCCCGCCTCCCCGGAGGAACTGCAGGTGCAGGCTGGTCGGGACCTTCGACTCGTCGACGGTCCGCGCGGCCGCCGCCAGCGTCTGCGCCAGGAACTGTCCGCCGAAGGCCCGCTTGCCTTCCGGCCCGTAGCCCGGCGCGACGAAGACGTCTCCGGTTTCCGGTCGCAGCTCGAGCAGCCGCAGCAGGTCGCTCATCCCGCCGAACCTGTTGCGATGGTGCCGGATTCGCGTAGCCGGGCCACTTCCTCGGAAGGAACGCCGAGGTTGGTCAGGATATCGGCGGTGTCGTCGCCGAGCGCCGGTGCGGCCTCCGCCGACACCCGATCGCCACCGATCGAGAACGGCAGGCCCGGGGCCAGGTACCGCCCGATGCCGGGCTGATCGAGCATCGTGAACAACGGGTTCGCCGTCACCTTCGGGTCGACGGCCGCCTCGGCGAAGCTGCGGTAGCGCTCCCACAGGATCGAGGTGCCCGAAAGTGCCGCGACGATCTCGTCGGCGCGGTGCGCGGCGAACCACGGGCTGAACATCGTCGACAGCCTCTCGCGGTGCACGAACCGCTGCCCCTCGTCACCGAAGTCGGCACCCAGTTCCGCGGCCAGCGCCTCGGCGGCCAGACCGGTGCCGGTGAGGTCGACGAGGTCGCGGAAGTGCCGACCTGTCAGCGCGACCAGCATGAACGCCACTCCGTCGGCACTGGTGAAGGTCTGACCGTACTGGCCGAAGATCGCATTGCCGAGACGTTCCCGCTGGGTGCCGTTGACCATCGGCTCGGTCAGGAATCCGAGGTTGCCGGCGGTGGCCAGTGCGACGTCCTCCAGCGGCAGCCGGATGGCCGCACCGGCCCCGCTGACGTCGCGATGGTGCAGTGCGGCGGTGACGGCCAGCGCGGCGTACAGCCCGCAGGCCACGTCCCAGGCGGGCAGCACGTGGTTGACCGGACCGGCCTGCGTCGGGGGGCCGGTCACCAACGGGAATCCGAGCCCGGCGTTGACGGTGTAGTCCACTCCGGTACCCCCGTCGGCGCGTCCGGACACCTCCAGGTGAATGAGATCGGGTCGCACGGAGGCCAGCGCATCGTAGGAATGCCATTGCCGGCCAACCACATTGGTGATCAGCAAACCACAATCGAGAATCAGCCGCCGGACCAGGTCCTGGCCCTCGGTCGAGCGCATGTCGACGGCCATCGACTTCTTGCCCTTGTTCAATCCGGTCCAGTAGATGCTGGTGCCGCTGTCGGCCAGGGGCCAGCGATGGTAGTCGGCGGCTCCGCCGACGGGATCGACACGCATCACTTCGGCACCCAGCTGGGCCAGTGTCATCCCCGCGAGCGGCACCGCCACGAAACTGGAGATCTCCACGACCCGCACACCGGCCAAGGGCATCTGCGTCATGGAGCAAGAGTCAACCAGGTTGTGGTTCGATCGCCCCATGGCGGTGTCGCTGCCGCTGATCTCCGACACCCACATCCCGCGCAGGGCCCGTGACCTGCCAGCGCCGGTGTGGGACGCGGTGACCCACGCCGATGTCGTCATCCACGCCGGCGACTGGGTGGATGTGGCGCTGCTCGACGAACTCGATCACCGCGCCGCCCGATTGATCGCCTGCTGGGGCAACAACGACGGTCCGGAGTTGCGTGCGCGACTGCCCGAACGTGCCGGGGTCACGCTGGCCGGCGTGCGGTTCACCGTGGTGCACGAGACCGGAGCCGCGGCGGGGCGGGATGCCCGGATGTCACGGCTCTACCCGGGGACCGACGTGCTGGTGTTCGGGCACAGCCACATCCCGTGGGACACCACCAGCGCGACGGGGCTGCGGCTGCTGAATCCGGGCTCGCCGACCGACCGGCGCCGCCAGCCGCACTGCACGTACATGACAGCGGTGGTGGCCGACCGAACCCTGACCGACGTCGTGTTGCACACCGTCGGCTGAGCGCATACTGCGTGGCGTGAAGTCAGAACTGCTGTCGCGCCGCGATGTCGATTTCCTGTTGTTCGAGTGGCTCGACGTGGAGGCGCTGATGAAGCGTCCGCGATTCGCCGAGCACTCCGCCGAGACGTTCGCCGGCGCCCTGGATCTCTGTGAACAGTTGGCCACCCGGTACTTCGCCAACCACAACAAGTTGAGCGACGCAAACGAGCCCACCTTCGACGGCACCACTGTCACGCTGATCCCACAGGTCAAGCAGGCCTGGGACGCGCTGGCCGCGTCCGGGGTCCTGGCCATGACGATGGATGGCGAGGTCGGCGGGGCCCAGCTGCCGGTCAGCGTCGGTCAGGCCGCGTTCGCCTGGCTGGCGGCCGCGAATGTCGCGACATCCGGCTACGCGATGCTGACCATCGCCAACGCCAACCTGCTGAGCAAGTTCGGCACCCCCGCCCAGATCGAGACGTTCGTGGCGCCGATGCTTGCCGGCCGGTTCTCCGGAACCATGGCACTCTCGGAAACCCAGGCCGGCTCGTCGCTGGCCGACATCACGACTCGCGCCGAGCCGCAGCCGGACGGCACCTACCGGTTGTTCGGCTCGAAGATGTGGATCTCGGGGGCCGAGCACGAAATGACCGACAACATCGTCAACCTGGTGCTGGCCAAGATCCCCGGCGGCCCGGCCGGCACCAAGGGCATCTCGCTGTTCATCGTGCCCAAGTTCCTCATCGTGGACGGCGCCATCGACGAGCGCAACGACGTCGCCGTGGCGGGCCTGAATCACAAGATGGGCCAACGGGGTATCACCAACACGGTGCTCAACCTGGGCGACGGCACGTTCACGCCCGGCGGGACGGCCGGTGCGGTGGGCTATCTGGTCGGCGAACCGCACCGCGGGATCGTCTACATGTTCCACATGATGAACGAGGCCCGACTCGGGGTGGGGACGTGTTCCGTCGCGCTCGGATACACCGGTTACCTTAAATCGCTGGCGTATGCGCGCAGCCGGCCGCAAGGCCGCGGGCTGTTGTGCAGGGATCCGTCCACCCCGCAGGTACCGATCATCGAGCACGCCGACGTGAAGCGAATGTTGTTGGCGCAGAAGGCCTACGTCGAAGGCGGATTGGCGCTGGAGCTGTACTGCGCCCGACTGGTCGACATCGCCGCAGCGGCCGAATCCGACGACGAACGGGACGCGGCATCGGGATTGCTGGATCTGCTGACCCCGGTGGCCAAGAGTTGGCCGTCGCAGTGGTGTACGGAGGCGAACAGTCTGGCGATCCAGGTGCACGGCGGCTACGGCTACACCCTCGAGTACGACGTCGAGCAGCACTACCGGGACAACCGGCTCAACTCCATCCACGAGGGCACCCACGGCATCCAGAGCCTGGACCTGTTGGGCCGCAAGGTGACTCAGGGTGGCGGCGCGCTGCCGGGGATCCTAGGCGGGGAGATCGGCCGCACGGTGGCCCGGGCCCTGGAGACCGGCGGTGCGGCCGCCGAGCACGGCCAGCAATTGGACGCAGCCTGGCAGCGGCTGACGGCAGTCACCGCCGTGCTGTTCGCGGGCGGCGACGCGGAGGCCGCCATGGCCAACAGCGTGATCTACCTCGAGGCGTTCGGGCACCTGGTCGTCGCGTGGATCTGGTTGGAGCAGGAGTGCGCCGCTGCGGGCCGTGACGGCGACTTCTACGACGGCAAGCGGGCCGCGGCGCGGTTCTTCTTCGCCTACGAGTTGCCCCGGATCGGCCCGCAGCTCGACCTGCTGCAGAGCCTGGACCGCACCACCTTGGAGATGCGTGACGCCTGGTTCTAGCCGTGGCGACGCCGGTTGGTGCGCCGACGCTGGCGCGGTGGACCATCTCACCGCGCGCCGCAAGATTGCCGAATGACGGGCGTCGCGTGACGATAGGCCGGTGACCAAAGCACACGAGGTGTCACGGACCCGACTCACTCCCGCGCATCGCATGCGCCGCATGTCGGGACGCGATCCGCATGAGGACAACCGGGTCGCCACTCCGCTCGAGTTGCTGTTCGACCTGACCTTCGTGATCGCCATCGGTGTGGCCGCCTCGCAGCTGGCCCACACCCTGGCGGGCGGTCACGTCGCGGCCGGGGTGCTCAGCTTCGGGGTCACCACGTTCGCGGTGTGCTGGGCCTGGATCAACTTCAGCTGGTTCGCCTCAGCGTACGACACCGACGACTGGATCTACCGCCTGACGACGATGCTGCAGATGGTCGGCGTCATCATCCTCGCGCTGGGCATACCGACACTGTTCGCCGCCATCGAGCACGGCGAGCACGTCGACAACCGCGTCGTGGTCGCCGGCTACATCGTGATGCGAATTGCCATGGTGTTCCAGTGGTTACGCGCCGCGCGCCAGGATCCACAGCACCGGCGCGCATGCCTGACCTATGCCGTTCTGGTGACCGTCGCCCAGATCGGCTGGAGTGCGGCGCTCGTCGTCCATACACCGGTGACGACGACGCTGGCGATCTTCGTGGCGCTGATGTGCTTCGAGATGTTCGTCCCGTATCTGGCCGAGAAGCGTTATGGCGGAACGCCGTGGCACGCCCACCACATCGCCGAGCGTTACAGCCTGTTCGCGATCATCGCGCTCGGCGAAGGCGTGGTCGGAACCGTCGCCTCACTGAGTGCCGTTGTAGGCGAACAGGGTTGGAACATCGACGCGGCGTTGATCGTCGTCGCCGGGGTCGGCCTGACCTTCAGCATGTGGTGGGTGTACTTCGTCGTCCCCGCCGCGCCCGTCCTGCATGCGCACCGCGAACGCTCCTTCTGGTTCGGCTACGGCCACATGGTCATCTTCGGGGCGATCGTCGCCACCGGAGCGGGATTGCACGTCGCCGCGTACTACATCGAGAACGAGTCGGAGCTGAGCTCGACGCAGACGGTTCTGGCGCTGGCCGTGCCGGTGGCGCTCTACCTGGCGCTGGTCTTCGCGCTGTACTCGTACATGGTGCGCACCATCGACGCATTCCACGTCCTGCTGGTGACGCTGTGTGCGCTCACCCTGGTCGCGTCCGTCCTGCTGGCTTCGGCCGGGGTGGACATGGCGCTCTGCCTGCTGGTCGTGGCGCTCGCCCCCATCATCGTGGTTATCGGGTTCGAACTCATCGGGCACCGGCACGCGGAGGAAGCCCTGAGCCGGACACTCGTCGGCGAACCGTGACCGACACCGGATCGCACGCCTGGTAGGCGGTTCCGACCTCGGCGAACACCGCCCGAGCGGCGGTTACCGGGCGTGCCGACACGCCCGGCCGAGGTCACGAGGCGGTGACGAATCGGCGCCGCCCGTGACTCTCAATCGTTAGGCAACCGCGACAGCGGTAGCGGGTTTCGGGGCAGGTACCGCCGGCAATCACGTGATTCACTTGCGTCACATCGGTAACACGATTCGTTGGGGTCACACACAGAGGAGCTGTCGTGAAGTTCGTAGCAAAATTGCGCGGTCTCGGCCGGAGCAAAGCCAAGCGCTCACTGCGGGGGCTGACGGTTGCCGCGGTCGCGGCCGCCACACTGCCCGGCTTCGTCGGTGCCATCGGGCACACCACACCCACCGCCGAGGCGTTCTCGCGGCCGGGCCTGCCGGTCGAATACCTCGACGTGCCGTCCGCATCGATGGCCCGCAACATCCGCATACAGTTCCAGGGCGGCGGCCCCCATGCCGTCTACCTGCTCGACGGCCTGCGCGCCCAGGACGACTACAACGGCTGGGACATCAACACCCCGGCGTTCGAATGGCTGTACAACTCGGGACTGTCGACGATCATGCCGGTCGGTGGGCAGTCCAGCTTCTACTCCGACTGGTATCAGCCGTCGCAGGGCAACGGCCAGACGTACACCTACAAGTGGGAAACGTTCATGACCCAGGAGTTGCCGGCCTGGCTGGCGGCCAACCGCGGAATCTCGCGGACCGGCAACGCCGCAGTCGGCATCTCGATGGCCGGCAGCGCCTCGTTGAACTACGCGATCTGGCATCCGGACCAGTTCAACTACGCCGCTTCGCTTTCGGGCTTCCTCAACCCGTCCGAGGGCTGGTGGCCGACGCTGATCGGGCTGGCGATGAACGATGCCGGTGGGTTCAACGCGAACAGCATGTGGGGCCCGTCGAGCGACCCGGCCTGGAGGCGCAACGACCCCATGGTCAACATGGACCGCCTGGTTGCCAACAACACCCGCATCTGGATCTACTGCGGCACCGGCACCCCGTCGGAACTGGACACCTCAGGTGGCGGCGCCAACCTGATGTCGGCCCAATTCCTGGAGGGCTTCACGCTGCGGACCAACGTCACCTTCCGCGACAACTACATTGCCGCCGGCGGCCGCAACGGGGTGTTCAACTTCCCCGCGACCGGCACGCACAGCTGGGGCTACTGGGGTGCGCAACTCCAGCAGATGATCCCGGACATGCAGCGCGTGCTCAACGGCGCGCCGCCCGCTGCCTAAAGATAGGCCCGCACCAACCGGTCGCGAGCGCCCGTGTTTGTACGCGCCCCACGGCGTGTCACCGTACAAACGCGGGCGCTCGCTCCGTTGTGGGGGTGGAGCTAGCGCCGTTGGGGGCAGCTATTGCTGCGCCAGCCGATGCGCCAGGCCGCTGGCCCGCACCACGCGCCGATCGAGGGCCGCACGTACCTCCGCCACCGTCCCCACGATGCGGACCTTCCGCTTGGCGCGGGTGACCGCGGTGTAGAACAGCTCCCGGGACAGCAGCCGGGAATCCTCCGGCGGCATGAGCACCGTGACCTCGTCGGCCTGGCTGCCCTGGCTCTTGTGAATCGTCATGGCGTGCATGGTCTCCACCTCGGACAGCCGGCTGGTGGCGAACTGCTGAACCTTGTCGGCTCCGGCGATGGCAACCCGCAAGCCGTCCCCGACGCGGATGGTCACCCCGGTATCGCCGTTGTACAGTCCCAGGCCGTAGTCATTGGCGGTCACGAGCACGGGCCGGCCCAGATACCATTGGGCCCAGAAGGATTCGCCGGTGCTCTCGGCCAGCCAGCGTTCGACCTGAAGGTTCCAGTGCCGCACCCCACACGGTCCCTCCCGGTGTGCGCACAGCAGCCGGTGTCCATCCAGCGCGGCCAGCACTGCCGTCGCGTCGCCCGACGCCGCGACGGCACGCAGCCGCATCGCGTGCGGCACCAGGACGGCGCGCAGGGCGTCCGCCGGCTGACCGGTGTCGACGAACTCGATGTGCTCACCCCCGGCGGCGAGCAGGGCCAGCACCTGCTCGACGTCCCCGGCCCGGATCGCCTGCGCCAGTTCACCTATCGCGGCACCGAACCGGTGTGACGTGACCAGTTCGGCGATCCGGGTGTCCGTGCGCGCACCGAGCCCGTCGACCAGATCGGCCAGGACCGCACCGGCCTCGACCGAGGCCAGCTGATCCGGATCACCGACCAGGATCAGGCGGGTCTCCGGGCGAACCGCTTCCAGCAGGCGGGCCATCAGCGTCAGCGACACCATCGAGGCCTCGTCGACCACGATGAGGTCGTGCGGCAGCCGGTTCCCCCGATGGTGCTTGAACCGCGCCGACGAGCCCGGACGGAATCCCAGCAGCCGGTGCAGGGTGACGGCCTGCAGTCCGCTCACCCGGGTCCGGTCGATGGCGGCGAGATTCCCGACCTCGACCCGGACCGCTTCCTGCAGTCGGGCAGCCGCCTTACCCGTCGGTGCGGCCAGCGCGATCCGCGGCCGGCGTCGGCCGCCGTGTTCAGCCTGCTCGGTGACCAGTGCGAGCAGTCCGGCAACGGTGGTCGTCTTGCCCGTTCCAGGACCACCGGTGAGCACGGTGGTCCACTGCGACAACGCGATTCGAACGGCCTGGCGCTGCCCCTCGGAGTCCGGGCGGTGGAAGACCCGGGCCAGCCCGGCCTCCAGCAGCGCTCGATCCACTGCGGGCGGGCCGGGGCGGTCGGCCAGCAGGTCGGCGCACACCTGTTCCTCCTCGCGCCAATACCGGTCGAGGTAGAGCAACCGCTCCTGGTACAGCCGGAGCACCGGAGTGTCTCCGAGCAGCGGGCTGGTACCCAGTTCGGCCAACCACTGTTCGGGGTCCGGCCAGGACAACTGCGGATCGCCCGGGTCGTCGAGTTCGGCCGCCACGGTCGTCAGATCCACACACACCGAACCGGACCGCAGCGCACGGACCGCAAGCGCCAGCGCCAGCGCCGCCGTCTCGCTGCCCTCGCCGGCCTGCATCGTCAACCGGGTCGCCACATGGACATCGGCGGAGTCGAGCACCCCGGCGTCGTTGAAGGAACCCAACAGTCCGCCGACGTTCGGTGTTCGGCGCCAGTGCAGGGCATCCTCGGGGGTCGGCGCGGTCGTCACGGGGTCCGCCGTCCGTCGAGCAGATCCGATACCGCGATGATCAACTCCGCGGGCGGCTGCCAGCTGAACACCCCGGCGGGGCTGCCGCCGAACACCGGTGTCTCCTGGCCGCACATCCCGCGCAGGAACAGGTACAGCACGCCGCCGAGGTGGCGGTCCGCTCGGTAGTCCGGCAACCGCCAGCGCAGAAAACGGTGCAGCACAACGCTGTACAGCAAAGCCTGCAGCACGTAATCGGAGTGCACCATCGCCGCGGCCAGTTGGGCGGGGGCGTAGTCACCGGCGACCGAAGGCTGCTGCGTGTCCCCGAGTCGGTTGGTCTTGTAGTCGACCACCAGATAGCGGTGCCCGCCGGCCGGATCCGGTACGCGAAGCACGGCGTCGATGGAACCCGACAGGTAGCCGCGCAGCTTCGCCGGTCCCAGACCGGGGCCGCGTAGCCGTTCGGCGTACCCATGCAACGGGTCCCCGGCCGGCAACAGCCCGGAAAGCAGGTCGGCGACGCCGCCCAGCGTCACATTCGGGGCCGAATGGACGAGATCGCCTCCGGCCAGGGGAATTTCGAAGTCGAGCTCCCGAAGGCGGTCACGCAGCCCGATGTCTCGCAGGGTCAACCCCGATGCCAGCGGGCCCAGCGGGGTCTCGTGCGCCGGAACCAGTGCGGCCGCGAGAACTTCCGGGGGCACCTCCACCGGCCACCAGGCAGCGTGCCGGTCCACGGCGGCGGTCAGTTCCGCCTCCAGATCGGCGGCCCGCGGATCGGCGGTCTCCAGCACGGCGTGCACCAGCGAGCCGAAGGTCGCGCCACCCGGCAGATCGGCCATGGGCGAGGGCAGATCGCCACCGGTCGCCGGCCCCGCCCAAGGCACCGCCGGGATGTCTTCGAACTCGTCGTCCTTGACCACGATCTCGGGCTCGCTGGCAACCCCGGGCGCGCGGTCCTCGGCGGCGCGCAACAACGCCGAGTACGACGTGCGTCGAAAGTCGACATCGACCGTGCGGCCGAACTTCCGCACCGCCAGCCCCGCCGAGACCGGCTTCTGCCCGAGTTCCGGCGCCGACTCGATCACCGACCGCTCGACAACCGGGCCACCGGCCGCCTGCCACGACGAAAAGCACTGCAGGGCAGCATCATCGGTGACCCCGGGCACACACTTGAGCGGCACCTCCGAGACCCCGGGCGCACGGCCGCGCAGCAGCCGGGACAGTCCGCCGTGCACCTCGTCGTGGGAGGGCCCCCACCACGCGACGATCTGGGACTGCGCCCGGGTCATCGCCACATACGCCAGTCGCAGAGTCTCGCCCGCGGCTTCGGCGGCGGCGCGCGCCGACGCCGTCGGGTAGTCCGAACTGTCGTCGCCACCGATGTGCAGGCAGCGGGCCCCCGCATCGTCGTGGAACAGGAACCCGTCGTCGAGATGGATGCGGCGGTTGAACATGAACGGCAGGTAGACGACTGGGAACTCGAGTCCCTTGCTGCCCCAGTAGGTCATCATCTGGACCGCGGCGGCTTCACTGTCCAGTCGCCGGTTGTGTTCCGTTCCAGTGCCTTTCGTGGCCTTTCGATCGCGAAGCAAATCGGCCAGTGCCGGTAGCGACAGCCCGTCTCGATGCACCGCCGTCTGCAGCAGGTCGGCCAGGTGCGCCAGGTCCGTCAGCTGCCGGGCACCCCCGGTGCGGCCCAGCACACGCCGGCCCATCCCGGCCAGGTTCGCCGACTCGTACACCGCGGCCACCCCGTGGCGGCGGGCGCGGTCGGCCCAGTCCCGCAGCGTCTCGGCGATCCGATCGGTGAGCTCATCGCCCCCGGCGGCCAGTGACGCGCCGGTCTCGCCGAAGAACGCGGTCAGCCCGGCCGCCCGAACCAATGCCGGCCGGTGTGTCTGTTCCATCGCCTCGATCAGCCACAGCCAGTCGGCCGCCGCCGCCGACGAGTAGATGTCGGTGTCACCGGAGTAGACGACCGGAACACCGACTCTGGCGAACGCCTCGCGGCAGGCCGCAGCTTCCCGACGATTATCGACGATCACCGCGACGTCGCTGGCGCTCAGCGCACGGCTGTCGAACGTCGCTCCGCTGCAGAGCAATCGGGCGACGTCGGCGGCCATATCAGCCGCGATGTGCCGCCGAAGATCGGCGATGGGCACTACCCGGGTGCCCTGCTCGCCGAACGGCTCGCGGTCCACCACCCGCAGCCGAAACGGGTCGTTGCGCGGCGCACCGGCGAGACGATGACCGGGCCGGTGCGCCGTCACGTCGACGACCCGGATCCTCGGGTCGCCCAGTTCGGTGCCCCCGATCACCGCGTGCACCGCGTCGAGCAGCGCCTGGTCGCTGCGCCGGTTGATCGACAGGGTGTGCCGCTCACCGGCGGTGTCGGCGGCCTTGAGGTACGTCGTGACGTCGCCACCCCGAAAGGCGTAGATGGCCTGTTTCGGATCGCCGATCAACACCACGGTGCAGGCCCCGACGAACGCCCGTTCGACGACCTGCCACTGGATCGGGTCGGTGTCCTGGAACTCGTCGACCATCACGATGCTCCAGCGCTGTCGCATCCGGCTGCGCGCCGGGGCGTCGGCGGGTCGCAGGGCGGCGGCAAGGCGGGTGAGCAGATCGTCGTAGCCCTGGATGTGCAACCGCCGCTTGCGGGGTTCGAGTTCGGCGAGCACCCGTTCGACGAACTCGACCCGCACGGCCGCGGCCGAGTCGGCGGGTTCACCCACCGGACGGATTGCGGCACCCGGGTTTTTCACCGCCTCCTCGGCGATGCCGTAGGCCTCCTTGCGGCTCAACGACGGGGGTGTCCGCTGCTGCCCGAACCGCGCTAGGTAGACGTCGTCGACGATCTCGTTGGTCAGGTCCGCGAGCGAATCGACCACGGTGACCTCCGCGTCGTTGTCCCCTGCGACACCAAGGGATTTCAGCACAACATGGCAGAACTGGTGCGTGGTGGCGATGGTGGCCGAATCGAAGTTGGCCAGGGCGTGGCGCACTCGGTTGGCGCGGCTGGCCCGCTCGTCCGACGGGGCGTCGAGCAGGTGGGCGATCAGCTCGTTGGGCGCCGGGCCGGGCGGCGTGTCCAGCGACTCCAACGCCTCCAGCAGTTGGGCACGGACCCGTTCCCGCAGTTCCCTGGTGGCCGCACGACTGAAAGTGATCAACAGCATCTCGTCAAGTGTCGCAACGCCTTCGGCGACATAACGGGTCACCAGCGCGGCGAGCGTGAACGTCTTGCCCGTGCCGGCACTGGCCTCGAGCACGGTGGTGGAGCCGGGTTCGGGCAGCGGGCCGTAGAGGTCGAAGGATCTCATGCCTCCGGCTTCCGCTCGGCCGTCAGCAGCGGAACCCAGATCCGGGCCGCCAGGGCGCCCAGCCGGGTGGTCTCACCGTCGACCAGTTCGCCGGCCCGCGGCGGACGCAGCAGTGCGCTCAGCGGGGCCCGTTCCCCCCAGGCCCGGGTGTGGGCGTCCTCGGCGTTCTCGGCATATGTACCACGGGCCCAGACGCCTTGGGCGGCAGCGTCGGGGTCCTTCCCGGTTTGCCGGGCCTTGGCGTACTCGTATGACGTCTTCAGCGGTATCGGCAGCGGCTCACGCAGACCGGCATCGTAGATCGCCACCAGGTCCGCCAGCAGCTCGACGGCCGGGCGTGCCGGCCGTCCGAACGCCCGCACACCGACCCCGCTGTGCCCCTGCTTGCCGATGCACACCGTGGTCCAGTCGGTGCCCGGGTCGGCTGCGCACAGTGCGAGCAACCGAATCCAGGCCTGCAGCAGGTTCTTGGGCCCCAACTTGGAATAGCTGACGGCGACGTAGCGCGCACCATACACCGGGGTGACGGTTCCGGTCAGGCGGCGGCCCCCCGTGCCCAGGTCCAGGTTCACGTCGACGGAAGACTCCGGATCGCTGCGGTAGCCGAATGCGGTGGCGGCCAACCGATTGGCCAATTGCTTCGACTCGTTGGCGATCCGCCAGCCGAGTTGCCCCGGCGGTAGTCGGCCTCGGCGCCATTCGGCTTCCCGTGCCCACTTCGCATCGTGGCCGCGTAACAGATCGTCGAGCATCCGGTCGCCGACCGCCCATTGCTCGAGGTTGTTGATCTCGATCGGGATCGCGTCCTGGATCACGTCGGATTCGGACGGCAGCGCGATCGCGAAGCCGCGGAAGAAGCCCTTGACCGGATGTCTGTAGAAGGCGAGCAGCTCGTCGAGCGCCACGTCGCCGCTCGCCTGCGCCGGCAGGGCGGCACCGAGGAAATCCCGGTCCGGGGCGGGTCCGGGCGGGCCGGCGGCTTCGGCGGCCACCAGTGCGGTGACGTCGAAGGTGAACGGCGTCGACGGCGCTGTTCCGAGTGCTCCCGGAGTGACGTTGCGGGCGTCGAACGGTTGCAGCGGATGCGTGGTGACGATTCTGTCCCGCACGGGCTCCGGCGTGGTCCGGTCCAGGGCGTCGAGCACCTCAGCCAGCGGCACGCACGGCGGGTGGCGATGACCGCTGCACTCGTCCGCACCGGTGTAGGTGATCACCAGGGTTTCCTGCGCGGCGCCGATGGCATCCAGCAGCAGTTGGCGGTCTTCGGAGCGGATGTCACGCTCACCCACCACCGGCCGACGGCCCAGCACATCGTCGCCGTCGGGCGCGCCCACCCGGGGGAACACGCCGTCGTCGAGCCCGACCAGACACACCACCCGGTGCGGCACCGAGCGCATCGGCACCATGGTGCAGACCGTGAGGCTGCCGCTGCGGAAATTGGCCCGGGTGGGACGTCCGGCGAACTGGCGCTTCATCAGCGAACGAATATCGTTGATGTGCAACGATATTGCGCTGCGATCAGCCGCATTATCCACCAGGTCGCCGAATTCGCGGTGCAGCTGCCCGTTCTGCCAGCCGTCGGCGGGCCCGACGCGGATCAGCCGTTCCACCCCGTCGCGCAGCAGATCCATCCACTCGGCCAACGCGTGGGTTCCCGTCAGCGAGTCGACGGTCCACTGCACGCGGTCGACGAACTCGGCGAAGCGGCCGACGAGTTCCACCTGATTGCTGCTGACGTCGTCGAGTGGCAGCGTGGTCTGCAGCCAGCCCTCCGAATCGTCGGACATCGCGACCCCGCACAGCACCCGGTCCAGGCCGAAGCGCCAGGTGTTCTGCACGTACCTGTCCAGCCCGAAGGGCCGGCGATGTTCGGCGTCGAATCCCCACCGGACGCCGGACTCGCGCACCCAGCCGTTGATGATGTCGAGATCGTCGTCGGTGAATCCGAAACGCGCTCGTACGGGGGGCATTTCGGCGAGATCGAGAAGCTCGCTGGCCGTCGCACGGCCACCGACCAGATCGAGCAGCTTCGCCGTCACCTCGAGCAGCGGATTGGTCTGGGTCAGCGCGCGGTCGGCCAGCCGCACCCGCAGACGGTGCGCCGGATGGCCGTCACCCGCGTCACCGAGACCGAAACCGGCGATGATCAACGGCGCGTAGGTGTCGATGTCGGGGCACATCACCAGGATGTCGCGCGGCTCCAGGGTCTCGTCATCGGCGAGCAGACCGAGCAGCACGTCGCGCAGCACGTCGATCTGCCTGGCCGGACCATGACAGCTGTGCACCTGAACCGAACGGTCCCCGGCCTGTAGCGTCCGGCCGGCCGGCCGGACCTCGTCGACGCCGACGTCCGATTGCAGCCAGCCCAGCAGAGTGTCGGGTCGTGCTGAACCGCAACGGGTTCCGTCGTCCAGTGCGGTGGCGGGCAGCACGCGTTGCAGCTCGCGGATATCGCGGCCCAGCGTCGTCAGCAGCGGATGCCCGCCCGGCCCGTCGTCGGTCACCGCACGACGCGGCACCCGGTGATGCACCCCGGCCAGGCGTTGCCACAGCGCCGGGCTGGGATGCGGGATCCACAGATGCACGTCATGGTTCGCGCCCAGCGCGTCGAGCAGTTCGATGTCGGTGGCGGGCAGCCTGGTCTGGCCGAACAGCGACAGCCGGGGCGGAAGCTCGGTCGCCGACGCGCGCAGGGTGGCCACCGTGCGCGCATGACGGACGTGCGGCGGCTCCGCCGACACCCGGGTGATCAGCGCCCGCCACAACGCGGGCTGCCAGACGAGGTCCGGATCCAGCTCCGCACCCAGTCCGTCGCCGTCGATGCCGTCGCCCCAGTCGGCCAGCAGTTGCGGACGCTGCGCGGCATAGGACCCGAACAGCGCGGCGACCCGGCGTGCCACCGCGTGCCGCCGCCCCATCCGGAGTTCGGCCTCCGCGCCACTCTGGCCGTACCCGAGGTGGGCGGCGAGGCGCGCACACCAAGCCTCACCGGCACACGCGTCGATGGTTTCCAGCAGTGGCCACACCAGGCTGTCCGGTGACCACGGGTCGTCGGCCGCGGCGCCGGTGAGCTCGGCCACCAGCGACGGCGGCGTCCGGAACTGCACACCCGCGCACACCCCGTCGGCACCGGCGCCGCGTCCGAGCCGGTGCGACAACCGCTGCGACAGCCAGCGCTCGATCCCGCGCGCGGGGACCAGGACCAGCTCGCGGGCGAACGGGTCGGGCTGCGGCGTGGCCAGCAGCTCGCCGAGACCGTCGGCCAGCAGGTCGGTGCGCTCGGCGCGGTGGATATGGAACGGCATCGCCGATCAATCTAGAGCGCGCCGCCGACAGATCAGCCCGGTGGGGTCCAGCCGACCTGGAGTCGTTTGATGCCGTGGATGAAGGCAGACTGCAGAATGGCCGGCTCGTCGATCGCCACGATGTCGGGGACCCGGCGGCGAAGTTCCTCGAAGGCCACCCGGATCTCGCGGCGCGCCAGGTTGGCGCCCAGGCAGAAGTGGGCACCCCCGGCCCCATACCCGAAGTGCGGGTTAGGATTTCGGGTCACGTCGAACAGCCAGGGGTTGTCGAACACCGACTCGTCCCGATTGGCCGAGTTGTACCACATCGATACCTTGTCGCCGGCCGTCATCTGTTGGCCGGCGAGCTGGACGTCTTCGGTCAGGGTGCGCCGCATGAAGATCACCGGCGTGGCCCAGCGCACGATCTCCTCGACCGCGGTGTCGGCCAGCCCGTCGAAGTCGGCCCACCACTTGGCCTTCTCGGCCGGATAGCGGGACAACGCGACCATGCCGTGGCTGATGGCGTTACGGGTGGTCTCGTTGCCGGCACCCGAAAGCAGGATGAAGAACGATGCGATGTCGGCCGAGGTCAATCGCTCACCGTCGACCTCGGCCTGCACCAGATTGGTGGTCAGATCGTCACGCGGATGCGCCCGGCGCGACTCGGCGAGTTCCGTGCCGTAGGCCGCGAGATCGAAGACCGCCTGGATGATCTCGTCCCGGCCGTGCGCCACCTCCTCGTCGCCGGCGCCCAGCAGAACCGTGGTCCAGTGGAAGATCCTGGGCTCGTCCTCTTCGGGGATGCCCATCATGTCGCAGATGATCTGCAGGGGAAGCGGTCCCGAGACGGCCTCGACGAAGTCGGCCTGACCGTCGGGGTGATTCGCCACCATGTCGTCGACCAGTCGCCGGGCCCGGCTCCGAACGCTGTCCTCGATGCGGGCCACCATCTTGGGCGTGAAGGCCCGGTTCACGATCGACCGCAACCGCTGGTGCCGCGGATCGTCGAGGTTGATCATCGAGCCGCCGAACTCCGCGACGGAGGGGTCTATCTCGGCCAGTGTCGTACTGGCAGGAACCGAGCTGAACACCTCGGGATGCCGGCTCGCATGACGCACGTGCTCGAACGTGGTCAGCGCCCAGTGCCCCGGGCCCGCTTCGAAACCCGGCAGGCCGGGCACCTCGAAGAACTTGACGGGCGCTTCGCGCCGCAGCGTCGCGAAGGCGCCGTCGCGAAGATCGTCGTCCCAGGACCAGAAGCGCCGCTTGCCCAGGTCGACGTCCGCCAGCGGCACTTCCGGCGGCGGTGTCCCGTTTTCCCTCCCAAGCGGGCCGGAACCGATGGTTGTGGTCATGTGCGCCTCCCCCGGTTGCACTGAGAACCCATGGGCCCAGTGTGACATCCATCACGTCGTGGCGTGTCGCTACCGGCCGGAGGGTGTGCACAGGTGTATACGTCTGTGAAAATCGGGACAGGTGAGGCCTCGATCTGTCAGTCTCGTTGGGTGACCCGCAAGCAGCTGCTCACGCTTTCCGCGGCGCTGGTGCTCGGCGCGGGCGCGGTGGCCGCCGCGGCCGGCCTGCACCACGCGCGGGTGGCCGCCGAGCGCGAAGCCGCCCAGCCGGCGGAAGTGGGCGACTGCGTGGCGGTGCAGGCACTCTCGCCGGAGGGCGTGCAGACCCGGCGCGCAGCGTGCACCGCAGACCCCAGCTATACCGTCGGCGCATTGGTCGACGACGCAGGACGGTGCCCCACCTCCGAATACCAGCATTTCCCTGCCCCGGCCGCCGACCGGGCCACCGCCGGCCTGTGCCTGGTACCCAATCTGGTGGCCGACCACTGCTACCGCCTCGGCGTCCCGATCGGCGTCGTCGAGCGGGCGGCTTGCAACGATCCGCGCGACGGCGGTCCGGACAGCGGTGTGCTGGTTCAGGTCACGCAACGCCTCGACGTCAACGACCGGAGCGCCTGCCCCGCCGGGGGTGGCAGCTACGCATGGCCGTATCCCGCCCCGGCCCGCACGTACTGCACCGCCACGCTGTACTGACGCGCACGGCCGGCCGGTGCCGATCGGATTCAGCATCCTCTGCGACGGCTACCCGAACTTCTTCGCAGCCGGTGCTGAATTCGATGTGGCGGCGGGCCTACTTCGACTCCACTTCCGCCTTGATTCGGTTCAGCGTCGTCGTCATGTCCCGGCGGTTCCGGCGGGTGCGCAACTGCCCGCCGAACAACCCGAACAACGTCGTGAAGACGCCGTCGTTCATCCGGAAGGATTCGGTGACGTCGGTGCCGTCACCGGCCGGTGCCAGCCGGTAGAGCCAGTTGTTGAGCGCCCGATCGCCACCGAGTACCTCGAATCCGAACTCGCGGCCGGGCTCGCATGCGGTGACCCGGCAGGCCGTCCAGTACACCGGGCCGATCTCGTTGCGTTTGACATGTCCGCGGAACTTCGCGCCCAGCGCGGGACCCGTTGCGCCGTGCAGCCATTCGGACTCGAACACCTCCGGTGAGAACCGGGGTGTGTTGCGCACATCGGAGATGACGGCCCACACTTACTCCGGCGGCGGTGTGCGCTACCAGGTCGGTTACGGCGGCATGCATGATGAGATCCTCTCGAGGAAGGGTTATTCCAGCAATCGGGCGATCGACCGCATCGGAATCGGCAGCCATCCCGGACGGTACCGAGCCTCGTAGGCGGCCTCGTAGACGGCCTTGTCGAGTTCGTAGGCGCCCAGCAGGTTCGCCGACGCGCGCGGATCCTCACCGGCCTTCGCATACCCATCGCAGAACGCGTCCCGATTGCGGTCCGCCCATTCGCGGGCTCGTGCGGCCAGCTGTTTGTTGCCCTCCTGGCCGACCAGGGGGTGGTATGCGGCGTACTCATAGGACCGGAGCATGCCGGCGACGTCGCGCAGCGGTGAATCGGGTCGCCGGCGTTCGTCGGCCGGGACGCCCGGCTCGCCCTCGAAGTCGATCAGCAGCCAGGTCTCCGGAGTGCGCAGCACCTGCCCCAGATGCAGATCGCCGTGGATGCGCTGCACGGTGATCGGCGCATCCTCCATCGCAACGAACCTCGCACGGACCGCATCGGCGTGGGACTCCAGCTCCGGCACCAGGGCCGCAGCCGAATCCAACCGTCGCAGTGCGGTTTCCACGGGGAACGCCGCCGTCGACACACCGAACTGCTCGACCAGCCCCTGGTGGACCGAGGCCACCGCCTGACCCAGTCGATGGGACTCGGCGGCGAAGTCCCCGCCCACCTCGTCGGCGTACAGATCGCCCTCGGCGAACAGGTCGCGCGCGCTGGCCGTCGCCATGTCCCACCCGTCGGCCGAATTGGCCGCGAATGCGGTGACCATTCCCAGCGGACACGGCTCGGTGCCCCAATGGCTTTCGTAGGCGCCCAACAGACGTGCCACATGCGGGCTGCCCGCCCAGGCGAGTGCCCGATTCAGTTCGATGTCGGGACTGACGCCGGGCGTCACCCGGCGGAACACCTTCAGGATGGCGCGCTGGCCGAAGATCACGCTGGTGTTGCTCTGTTCAGCATTGAGCACCCGTGGCGGCTCGTCGACCGGCAGTTCGACCAGCGGTTCGGCCCTGAACACCACGTCACCGCGAACCGCCGAGCCGTCGATGAGGCTCAACAGGAACAGCATCGCGGCGGGATCGTAGAGCGCGTCGTAACCGACACGGCTTCCATCCGAACCGATGTGCGCGTGTTCGGCGTACTCGGCCACCGGCTCGGTGTCCCAGGCGACCAGCACCTGGTAACGCTCCGAAGTACCGTCCGCATAGGTGGCGTCGACCAGCATCAGATCGAGACCGTCGCGCAGTGCAGTGACGACAGCCGGTGCGGCCGTGACCAATTCGCGTCCGCGGCCGGCATACCAGCGCTGCATCGGCAGCCAGTTGACGAAGGGCAGGCTCATTGCACGCCTCCCGTCTGAGTGTCGGCCGGAACGTCGATCCGGCAGAGCTGAAACCAGTAGAACCCGTGCCCGGGCAGGGTGAGCAGGTACGGCAACTGGCCGATCCGCGGAAAATGAACCCGCCCCATCAGTTCCACCGGCGTCCAGGTGTTCCAGGGCTGCAGGTCCAGCTCGATCGGCTGCGGAAACCGGGACAGGTTGTTGACGCACAGCACGATGTCCGGGTCGCCGGCGGCACCCTCGGCATCCTCCCGAACGAAGGCGAGCACCGACGGGTTGGACCCGCCCAGTTCCCGGAAGGTGCCCGTGGCGAATGCATCGTGGCGCTTGCGCACGGCCAGCATGTGGCGGGTCCAGTTCAACAGTGAAGCCGAATTGTCCCGCTGTGCTTCGACATTCACCGATTGATAGCCATACATCGCGTCCTGGTTCGGCGGCAGGTACAGACGCCCGGGGGTGGCCGTCGAGAAACCGGCGTTGCGGTCGGGAGTCCACTGCATCGGGGTGCGCACGCCGTCCCGGTCGCCGAGCCAGATGATGTCGCCCATGCCGATCTCGTCACCGTAGTAGAGCACCGGAGAGCCGGGTAACGACAGCAGCAGCGCCGTGAACAGCTCGATCTGGTTGCGGTCGTTCTCGAGCAGTGGTGCCAGCCGCCGGCGGATGCCCACATTGGCCTTCATCCGCGGATCCTTGGCATATTCGGCGTACATGTAGTCACGCTCTTCGTCGGTGACCATCTCCAGCGTCAACTCGTCGTGATTACGCAGAAAGATCCCCCAGTGCGCCATCTCCGGGATGGGTGGGGTCTGCGCCAGGATCTCCGAGATCGGGAACCGCGACTCCCGCCGGACCGCCATGAAGATCCTTGGCATCAAAGGGAAATGGAAGGCCATGTGGCATTCGTCCCCGCCGGTCGCGGGGTCACCGAAGTACGCGACGACGTCGGCGGGCCACTGATTGGCCTCGGCGAGCAGCACCCTGCCGGGAAACTCGTCGTCGACCACCTTGCGGCAGTGCCGCAGAAACGCGTGCGTCTCTGGCAGATTCTCGCAGTTGGTGCCCTCCCGCTCGAACAGGTAGGGCACGGCGTCGAGCCGGAATCCGTCGATGCCGAGTCCCAGCCAGAACCGCAGGACGTCGATCATCGCCTCCCGCACGGCGGGGTTGTCGTAATTGAGATCGGGTTGGTGGGCGAAGAATCGGTGCCAGTAGAACTGCCGGCGCACCGGGTCGAACGTCCAGTTCGACTCCTCGGTGTCGACGAAGATGATGCGCGCATCGGAATACCGCTCGCTGGTGTCGCTCCAGACGTAGAAGTCCCCGTAGGGTCCGTCGGGGTCGCGCCGGGACTCCTGGAACCACTGGTGTGAGTCGGAGGTGTGGTTCATCACCAAGTCGGTGATGACCCGGATGCCACGGCGGTGCGCGGCGTCCAGCAGCGCCACGAAGTCTTCGACCGTCCCGAACTCGGGCAGCACCCGGTAGAAGTCGCGGATGTCGTACCCGCCGTCGCGCAGCGGTGAATCGTAGAACGGCGGCAGCCACAGGCAGTCGACCCCGAGCCACTTCAGATAGTCCAGCCGGTCGATGAGCCCCCGGAGGTCTCCCGACCCGTCGGAGTCGGAGTCGGAGAACGCGCGCACCAACACCTCGTAGAACACGGCCTTCTTGAACCAGGTGCGGTCCTCGGGCAGGATCCGGGCCTGCGCGAAGTCCTCGGCGTGGGGATGTTCGACGTGACCATCCTCGGGCTGCTGCATCGTCACCGGATCCATCGCTCGTCTCGTACCCGCGGCAACGGGTGCTCAATCTGCCTCATCCTTGCAGGGGCGGGACGCCCGCGCAGGACCATCCCGGTCACAGCCCCACAGACGCAGAATCCCCCGACACTGTCGGGGGATTCGCGTTCGGCCCGGGCCGATCAGATCAGGTGGGCCTGCAGGTCCGGCTTCATGGCCTGCAGCTCCCGGCCCCAGTACGCCCAGTTGTGCGTGCCGTTGTCCGGGAAGTTGAACACACCGTTGGTGCCACCGGCCGCGATGTAGTTGTCGCGGAAGGTGATATTGGTCCGGATGGTCAGGCCCTCGAGGAAGGTGGCGGGCAGGTCGCCGCCGCCCAGCTCGTTGGGCTGGCCGTTGCCGCAGTACACCCACAGCCGGGTGTTGTTGGCGACGAGTGCGGGGATCTGCACCATCGGGTCGTTGCGCTTCCAGGCGCTGTTCGGGTCCTCGGTCGGACCCCACATGTCGTTCGCCTTGAAGCCGCCGGCGTCACCCATCGAGACGTTGATCAGGAACGGCCACCAGCCCTCGGAGGGGTTCAGGAAGCCCGACATCGAGCCCGCGTAGGCGAACTGGTTCGGGTGGTAGATCGCCAGGACCATCGAGGCCGATCCGGCCATCGACAGGCCGATGGCCGCGTTGTTGGTGGGCCGCACGTCCCGGTTGGCCTGCAGCCACCCCGGAAGCTCGGAGGTCAGGAAGGTCTCCCACTTGTAGGTCTGGCAGCCCGCCTTGCCGCAGGCCGGCCGGTACCAGTCGCTGTAGAAGCTGGACTGGCCACCCACGGGCATGACGATCGACAGGCCCGAGTCCAGATACCACTCGAAGGCCGCGGTGTTGATGTCCCAGCCGTTGTAGTCATCCTGGGCACGCAGGCCGTCGAGCAGATAGACCGCCGGGGAGTTCGGGCCGCCGCTCTGGAACTGGATCCGGATGTCGCGGCCCATGCTGGCCGACGGGACGTCGAGATACTCGACGGGGAGACCGGGACGGGAGAACGCGCCGGCGGTGGCGATTTCGCCGGTCACACCTGCCAGGCCGGGAAATGCCAGCGCGGCCATTGCGACCACACCGAGCCGCTTGGCCCATTTCCCACGAATCTTTTCAACCAACTTCATCTGTGCATTCCAGCCAATCTGTCTTTACGACGCAGACGTCGCAGTAATCCGTTCGTTCCCATTCATCGTCGGGAACGGTGTCTTCATTACGTGTTCGCATCGACATATGACATGCCTCGGAGGGTGACCCTACAGTGCTGCACCGGCCATTGATAGTCGAGGGGTGCTCGAACGGGCCTCGGTCCCGTTACAACTCGGGTGACCCTGTTTCGTCCAAAGTGACAATTGTCGCGCGCGGATATTAGCGCGCCCTTATGGCCCGACCTGCACAAACGGCGCGCAGCGAACGCACCCGCGAAGCATCGCGCCAAGCCGCCCTGGTCCGGTTTCTGGGTCAGGGCGTCGATGGCACGTCAGCGGAGCAGATCGCCGCCGACGCCGGGGTGCCCCTGGACCCGATGCGGCTGCTGACCCACCTCGGTGAGGTCCACGGGCCCGAATCCGTCAACGGCATGGCCGGCCTGATGGCGTCCCTGGCGGTCAACACCACCTACCGGGGCCCGGAGGTGCCCGGGACGACCACCTCGGCAGCTACCTGCAGATGCACTTCGCGCTCGACACGATCCCCGAGTTCGCGGCACCCTACGAGGTGCTCAACGATCCGGCCATGCAGTCGGCGATAGCGCGGGCCACGCGGCGCTGACCGACGCCTCCTATCGCCCACTCGCACAACGCCTGCGTGATTCCTCGTTGGGTGGCCACGCGCGACCGCGCTAAGGTGCCGACATGCCGACCCGCGACCACGGCGATCCCGGTGACGCCCCCTCGATTCCACCGCCCCTGGGCGCGGTCACCAACCCGGTGCGCCCCTCCGCCGCCGAGGAGGCGCGCACCATCGCGGCCTCCACCAACACCGCCACGCTGGCCAGCCTGAGCGCCGACGGTTCCCCCTGGGCCTCACTGATCGCCTACGGACTGCTCGGCGGCGACCCGGTCCTATGCGTGTCGCACATGGCCGAACACGGCCGCAACCTGGCCGGCGACCGGCGGGCCAGCATCTCTGTGGTGGCGCCCTCGGCCGACGGCGATCCGCTGGCACATGGCCGGATCACCCTCGCCGGCGTCGTCTTCATACCCGAGGGCGACGAACGGGAGCCCGCCCGGCAGGCGCACCTCGACGCGGTGCCGGCGGCGAAGTACTACGTCGACTACAGCGATTTCACTCTCTGGGTACTGCGGGTCCAGCGGGTGCGCTGGGTGGGTGGATACGGGCGGATGGATTCAGCGACCGGTGCGGACTATGCGGTCGCCGAGCCCGATCCAGTCACCCCGCTGGCCGGTGACGCGATCGTTCACCTCAACGCCGACCACGCCGACTCCCTGACGTTGCTCGCGCGGACGATGGGCGGCTACCCCGATACCGACTCCGCGGTGTGCACCGGCGCCGACCGCTACGGCCTCGACCTCAGGGTCACCACCCCCCGCGGGGTGGCCTACACCCGGGTGGGCTATCCCGGCAGGCTCGACGACATCGCCGAAATGCGTGCGGCCACAGCTGAATTGGTGAACCAGGCGCGTTCGCTCAGCTAGCCTGCGCCAAGCGCAGCAGCAGCGCGCGGGTGCGCGCCCGACCCTCCGGCGACGGGTCGAAGGTCCCGGCGGCGAACTCGTCGACACCGGCGTCGCGCAATTCGGCCAGCCGCGCGGACACCTCGCTCTCGTCGCCGATCATCGCGGCGTCCTGCGGACCGGCATAACCCTCACGGTCGAGCATCGCCCGATACGACGGCAGATGCCCGTACATCGCGAACTGTTCGGCGGCGACCTTGCGGGCACCGTCGACGTCATCGGTGACCGCGATCGGCAGGGCAGCCACCACCCGCACCGCGTCCCGGGGCCGGCCGGCCGCGACCGCCGCGTCACGCAGCGTCGGGACGACGTGTCCGGCCAGCGTCTTCGGGCCCGTCATCCACGTCACCGTGCCCGCGGTGCGGCGCCCGGCCAGTTTCAGCATCTGCGGTCCCAGCGCGGCGATGTACACCGGCGGAGCGCTCGAGCCCGGGATCTGCAGCGCGCCCCGGGTGGTCACCGTCTCGCCGACCGCGTCGGCCTGCTCCCCGTTGAGCAGGGGCAACAGCCCGTCGAGGTACTCGGCGAGGCGGCGGATCGGCTTGTCCCACGGGATTCCCCACATCCCTTCGGTGACGGCCTGATGCGTCATCCCCAGCCCGAGCACCAGCCGCCCGCTCGAGATCACGCTGAGCGTCAGCGCCCGCTGCGCCAGCAGCATCGGGTGCTGATTCTGGATCGGCAGCACGCCGGTGCCCAACTCGATGCCGTCGACCTCACGGAACGCCACCGCCATGGCGGTCAGGAGATCACGCTCGAACGGCATCTGGACACTCCACATACGCTCGAAACCCTCGTCGCGGAGTTCGGCGACCTGCTCGACGTAGGCGTCGATGATGGACCGACCGGGACGCCCGGCCGGGTACTCCAGAATGCTGATCTGCATGCGGCCACCGTACCTACGCTGATCCATGTGTCCGACGGATCAAGTGCAGCCGCCCGGCAGCGCTTCGCGGCCGGGCGGGTGGCCCGGCTGGCGACCGTCACCACCGCCGGCGCCCCGCATCTGGTTCCGGTGGTCTTCGCCATGGGCCAAGGCGCCGACAGCAACATGGTTTACACCGCTGTGGACGGCAAGCCCAAGTCCACCCAGCGGCTGAGACGACTGGCCAACATCGCCGCCGAGCCGCGGGTGAGCCTTCTGGTCGACCACTACGAGGACGACTGGGACCAGCTGTGGTGGGTCCGCGCCGACGGCGTCGCATCCGTTTACGACGGCGGCCCTTCGGTAGAGACCGGGCGCGCCCTGCTGAGGACCAAATACGCTCAGTACCAATCGGTTTCGCTGGACGGCCCGGTGATCGCGGTGCGGGTCGACCGGTGGTCGGCCTGGCGCGTCCGGCGCTGAGCGGCCGCATTTGTACGCCGCACACCGGCGTGTCTTGGACAGACACGGTCGCTCGCCGCGAGAAAGGGTGCTGTGATGGACGGGTGGCTCCCCTCGGTTGCACCGTCCGCGGCCGCATCTGGCGTGACGGCGAGCCCCAGCCGGATTTCGAATTCGACGCCATCTCCGACTACCTGGCCGAGCCCGACACCCTGGTCTGGGTGGACATGTACGAACCCGACCATGCGGCCCTCGCCGACCTGGCCGCAGAACTCGGCCTCAACGTCTGGGCCGTCGAGGACGCCCTCGCGCCCTCGGAACGGGTGAAGGCCACCGTCTATCCGACGCACACCTTCTTCACCGTGTACGCCGTGGACACGGCCACCCCGGACCTCGACGCCGAACCGGCCTCGCTGCTGATCAAACACCGGATCTCGGCCTTCGTCCTCGATCGCGCCCTGGTGACGGTGCGGCTTCCGCCGGAGTTCGACATCGAGGAGGTGTCCCGCCGTTGGGACGAGCTCGACACCCCGCGCTACGGCGTCGCCGCCCTGGTGCACGGACTACTCGATGTCGTGGTCGACGGCCACTTCGATGCGGTCCAGGTTCTCGACGACTGCATCGAAGGGCTCGAGGACGAGCTGTTCGACCCGCCGTCGCGCGCCAACGATCAGCGACGTACGTTCCAGCGCCGCAGCTTTCAGTTCCGCAAGGACCTGGTCCAACTGCGCCGGGTGGTGCTGCCCATGCGGGAAGTCGTCAGCGCGATCCAGCACCGCCGCCACGAGAACCACCACTCCCCGGAACTCGACCCGCTCTACGTCGACCTCTACGACCACGTGCTGCGGGTGTCGGAGTGGACGGAGTCGTTGCGGGACATGGTGACAACGGTTTTCGAGACGAACCTCTCGCTGCAGGACGCCCGCCTCAACAACGTCATGAAGAAACTCACCGGGTGGGCGGCCATCGTCGCGGTTCCGACCGCCATCACCGGGTTCTACGGGCAAAACGTGCCGTATCCCGGTTTCGGACTGCACTGGGGTTTCGTCTTCAGTTCGGCGCTGATCGCGGGCATCTGCGTGATTCTCTATCTCATGTTCAAACGCCGCGACTGGCTGTAGCAGGCGGACTATCCTGCGGTTCATGACTTTTGACGGCTATCGCCGGTATGTCGCCATCGGCGACAGCCAGACCGAGGGCCTGTGGGACGGCGACGACGACACCGGCCTGACCGGATTCGCCGACCGGCTCGCGCAACGACTGGAGCGGCTCGAGCCGGGTCTGGCGTACGCCAATCTGGCGGTACGCGGCAGACGGATCGCCGACGTACTCGACGATCAACTGCCGCAGGCGTTGTCGATGGATCCCGACCTGATCACGGTATGCATCGGCATGAACGACGTCCCCCGCTCCAGCGCCGATTTCGCAAGGGCCATGGACGATCTCGTCACGGTGTACGAACTGCTCGCCCGATCCGGGGTCACCGTCGTGACGACCACCTTTCCCGACCTGACGCGGTTGGTGCCCGCCGGCCGGTTGCTGCGCAGCCGGATAACGCGCATCAACGGTGTCATTCGGGGAGCCGTCGAACGGCACGGGTTCGGTCTGGTCGATCTGTACAACGCACCTTCGATGCTCGAACCCGGCACCTGGAGCGACGATCTGATGCACGGCTCGGCACGCGGCCACGAACTGTTCGCCGCCGCGGCCGCCGAGGCGCTGGGGCTGCCCGGCAGTGACCATGACTGGGCGCGTGCCGCCGGCCGGCACCGTCCGCCGGATCTGCCGGCGCGGGTGGCCGCGCAGGTGCGCTGGACGAAGAACATGTTCCTGCCCTGGGCGTGGCTGCACGTGCGGGGCCGTTCCTCCGGCGACGGCCGGGAACCCAAGCACCCACAGCTGCAACCGGTCAGCGCATGCCTGTCGGCGTAGCCGCCCGCCGCGGCGCGGCGCCGGCTTGCGGCGACGGGTACGGGTCCGGACCTGTAACAATTCACTGGTCAGGTGACGACAACTCCGTTGTCATGAACGGTTTGCCGGGCGGCGCTAGGATCGGTAGCCGCACCGCTTGGAAGGATGGACACTTGCGTCGAGCGCTTTGCCACGTTCTGGCTCTCCTTGGGGTGTACGCGATCGCGCTGGTCATCCCCGTCTGGCCGGCCTCAGCCGGCATCCACACACCGCAGCCGACCCCCCGCGTCGTCGTCGTTTCCCCCGACAACGGCGCAACCGTCGGTGTGGCCATGCCGATCACGGTGACCTACGCGGGAGCGGTGGCCGACCGGGCGGCCGCCGAGCGGTCCATCTTCGTCGTCGCACCGGCCAGGGCCACGGGCCGCTTCGAATGGCTCAGCGACAACATCGTGCAGTGGACCCCGGACCAGTTCTGGCCGGCCCACTCCCAGGTCAAGGCTTCGATTGGCGCGGTGCCGCTGGACTTCAACGTCGGCTCGTCGGTGGTGGGAGTGGGCAGCATCTCGGCCCACACGTTCACCGTCAGCATCGACGGTGAAGTCGCCCGGAGGATGCCGGCGTCGATGGGCAAGCCCAAGCACCCGACCCCGGTCGGATCGTTCACCGTCCTGGAGAAGCAGAACCCGGTGGTGATGGACTCGCGCACCATCGGCATCCCGCTCAACGACCCGGAGGGCTACAAGCTCACGGTGTACTACGCGGTGCGGGTCACCTGGGGCGGCGTCTACGTGCACTCCGCACCGTGGTCGGTGGGTTCGCAGGGCTACGCCAACGTCAGCCACGGCTGCGTCAACCTCAGCCCGGACAACGCGCAGTGGTATTACAACAACGTCGGTATCGGCGATCCGGTGATCATCAACGGCTGACACACAGCACGCCCGAACGTACAAACGGGCGGAAAAGTGCGAGTAGAAGCCACCGGAACGTCGATCTCGGCGTCTCTCACTCCTCGGTGATCGCGTGTTCGGGGCAGCTTTGGATGGCCTCCTGCACCACGGCCTCGTGCTCGGCCGGCACGTCCCCGTCGATGGCCTCGGCGTATCCCCAGTCGGTGAGTGTGAAGACCTCGGAACACAGCGCCACGCACACCCCGTGGCCGCGGCACAGTCCGTCGTTCACCGAGACACGCATCAGTCGATCTCCAGGTACAGGTCGGTCAGCCCTCGCAGGATGAAGGTCGGGACGTAGTTGAACCGACGCGCGCCGACTGGGCCGTGATGCTCGTCGGAGAGCCGAATGTTCTTGGTGCGCTCCAAGATTCGTTCCAGTACGACCTTGGCTTCGGCGCGGGCCAGCGGCGCCCCCGGGCAGCTGTGCGGCCCCCGGCCGAACGCGATGTGCCGGCGGGCGTTGACCCGGTCGACGTCGAGCACGCCGGGGTTCTCGAACTGGCGCGGGTCCCGGTTGGCGGCCCCGTTCATCACCATGACGGTGGTGCCGGCGGGCACGTCGACTCCACCGACCGTGGTGTTGCGCTTCGCCAGCCGGAAGTCGCCCTTGACCGGGCTCTCGAAGCGCAGGCACTCCTCGATGAAGTTGGGGATGAGGTCGCGTTCGGTGCGCAGGCGCTGCTGCAGATCGGGATTCTCGGCCAGTAGCTTCAACGCGGTGCTCAGCAGCCGCACCGTGGTCTCCTGCCCGGCGGAGTACAGGTTGGCCGCGATGCGCACGACGTCCATCACCTCCGGGGTGGAGCCGTCGGGGAACTTCGCGGCGGCCATCTCCGAGAGGGCATCCTCGCGCGGAGTCGCACGGCGGTCCTCGATGTAGCCGGAGAACTTCTGATACAGGTACTCCAGCGGGCTGTGCCCGATCGACGTTTCGTCCGTGCTGCCGACGCCGCCCTGGCTGTGGTCCATGTGCCTGGCGAACTCGGCGCGGTCCTCCTCCGGCACGCCGAGCAGGTCGGCGATGACGGCGAGGGTGAACGGCGCGGCGAACCCCCTGATGAAGTCGCCGCCGGTGCCCAGGTACGGCTCGAGGTAGCGGTCGGCGTGCCGCCACATGAAGTCCTCGTTCTCCGTGAGCCGCTTGGGGGTGATCAGACCCATCAACAGCGCGCGGTGTTCGGTGTGCTTCGGCGGGTCCATGACGGTGACCTGATCGCTGAACGGCAGCTGCTCGCGATACTGCTCGATGATGTCGGTGACGTCGTCGGCCTGACCTTCGATCGGCACCGGGAACCCGGGGAACGGGCCTGTGACCGCGGTGCACGAGGAGAAGCTGTCCGCGTCGCCGAAAACGGTGACGGCCTCGTCGTAGCCCGTCACCACCATCACGTTCTTGTGCGGTTCACGCCGGACCGGACACCCTTCCCGCATGGCCTCCATGTAGGGGTACGGGTCGGCGACCAGGGTCTGGTCGGTGAAGAAGTCGAGCTGATCGAGTTCGGTCATCGAGGGGCTACTCTCCAAGTTTGGCTTTACGATCGACTAGCAGACTACTTTACGATCGTATGGGAATCTACTGTAGGATTCGTCCCGGCTGAGGAAAGGACGCGCCAGTGACGGTTCCGGCGACTTCGGCGGTGGGCACGGCTGGCGACACCCGTCAGCGCCTCATCGACGCCGCAATCAACCTGTGCACCAGGCACACCTTCGCGGGCACGTCGCTGCAGATGATCGCCGACGAACTCGGGTTCACCAAAGCGGCCATCTACCACCACTTCCGCACCCGTGAACAACTGCTCGACGCGGTGGTGGGGCCGATCCTCGAGCAGTTGCGCGACATCGTCGCCGCCGCCGAGACGCAACGCACCCCGCACACCCGTGCCGAGTACCTGATCAGTGGATTCGCCCAGCTGGCGGTCGACAACCGGGTGGTCTCGGTGCTCGCGGCCGATCCGTCGGTGGCCGAGATGCTCCGCGCCAGCCGGGAGTGGGACGACCTGATCGAACGGCAGATGGCGCTGCTGGCCGCGGTGAACCCGGGGCCGGCCGGGCCGGTCCGGGCCGCCGTCGCGCTGGCCGGCATCGCCGGCGCGTCCAGTCCCGGGTTCGTCGTCGGCGACCGCGGCGAACTGTGCGAGCACCTCGCCGACGCCGGCCGCCGGGTGCTCGGCCTGCGCACGCCCCGAAAAGTTTCAGCACCCCGCAACTCCGAGGAGAACTCATGACAGACGACAGCAGGGCGCAGAAGGTCGCAGTGGTCACCGGCGGCGGTTCCGGGATCGGCAAGGCGATCTCCGAACGCCTCGGCGCCGACGGCTACCGGGTCGCCGTCTTGGACCTGCAGGCCCCGGACGCACCCAACTGTTATGCCGCCGACGTCACCGACCGCGCCCAGATCGACGCCGCGCTCAAGAGCATCCGCGAAAACCTGGGCCCGGTAAGCATTCTCGTCAACGCCGCGGGCGTCGACGGGTTCAAACCGTTCCTGAAGATCTCGTTCGACGAATGGCAGCGCATCGTCAACGTCAACCTGCACGGCGTCTTCCACGTCATCCAGGCGGTGTTGCCGGACATGATCGAGGCCGGCTGGGGCCGCATCGTGAACATCTCGTCATCGAGCACCCATTCGGGTACGCCGTACATGACGCACTACGTGTCGGCCAAGTCCGGGGTCAACGGGTTGACGAAATCCCTTGCGCTGGAATTCGGCCCGAACGGGATCACCGTCAACGCGATCCCGCCGGGCTTCATCGACACCCCGATGCTGCGCAGCGCCGAACAGCGCGGCAACCTCGGCGACATCGAGGAGACCATCGCCGCCACCCCGGTGCGGCGCATCGGCAAGCCGGAGGACATCGCGGCGACGTGCTCGTTCCTGGTCTCCGAGGAGGCCGGCTACATCACCGGTCAGATCGTCGGCGTCAACGGCGGCCGCAACACGTAACCCTCAGCCGATCCCCTGCACGATCGCGACGTTGCAGTCGGCCGAGGCCTGACGCATCGGGGCGGCCTTCTGGTAGAGCTCGGAGTTGTACCAGGCTTTCGCCGCGTCGCCCGATTCGAACTCCATGATGATGGTCTGCGGGCCGTGCCACCGACCCTCGAGCGTCTCCGGCCTGGGGTCGAACGCCAGGACGGTCGCGGTGCCGTCCGCCATCGCCTTGGCGGCTTCCCCCATATAGGCCTGGAAGCCCGCTGGATCGTGGACGTCCTCGGTGACGATGATGTAGGCCTTGGCCATCTGGTTGCTCCTTCAGCGCGGGGAGAATCCCGCTCTCCAATTCGGAACATGTCAGTTCCGGTCGGACAAGAGAGTTCCAGACGGCGGGTTGCTCCGTCAACGGGCCGCGACCCTGGAAAGGCCAGACCCGACCGATCACCGCGGCGGGAACACGTTCTAGATTGTCCGCATGAGTGACGCAGTCGACTTCGACCTCGCCAAGGTGTTCTTCGCCGTCGCGGCCGCCATCCCCGACCACGAGTTCCTCGTCTGGCGCGACAAGCGGTTCACCTACGCCCAGTTCGCCGACCGTGTCACCGGCGTCGCCAACTATCTGGCGTCGACCGGACTGGGCGCACACACCGAACGCAGCCAGTTGGCCGGCCACGAATCGGGACAGGATCACCTCGGGCTGTACCTGCGCAACGGCAACGAGTACCTCGAGGCGATGATCGGCGCCTACCGTGCCCGCGTCGCACCCTTCAACGTCAGCTACCGCTACGTCGAAGAGGAACTGCTGTACTTGCTCAACGACTCGAAGGCCACCGCGCTGGTCTACAACGCGGAGTTCGCGCCGCATGTGGCCGCCATCCGGGACCGATTGCCGCACCTGAAGGAGTTCATCCAGGTGGCCGACGACTCCGGAAACCCGCTGCTGCCCGGCGCCGTCGACTACGAGTCGATCGTCGCCACACCGGCCCCGGCCGGCGGTCTGCCCGAGACGAGCCCCGACGATCTCTACATCCTCTACACCGGCGGCACCACCGGCATGCCGAAGGGGGTGTTGTGGCGTCAGCACGACATCTTCGTCTCGGCGATGGGTGGCCGGCCGTTCGGTTCCAACGACACGATGCGGTCCTACGAGGAGGTGGCCGAGCGCGCCAAGACCGCGGCCGGCCACATGTCACTGCTGATGCTGCCGCCGCTCATGCACGGCGCCGCACAGTGGGCCGCTTACAACATCATCACCATGGGCGGGCGGATCGTGATCCCCGACGACGTCGAGAAGTTGCGCGCCGGCGACGTCCTGCGCCTCGTGGAACGTGAACACGTGCTGAGCATTCCGACCGTCGGCGACGCGATGGCCCGGCCGTTGATCGACGAGATCGAGACTGGTCAGTACGACCTGTCGGGTCTGATCTCGATCACCAACGGCGGCGCCCCGATGTCTCCGGCCGTGCGCGACCGCATCCGGGCCGCTCTGCCCAACCTGCTGCTGATGGATGCCGTCGGCTCCTCGGAGGCCGGGCAGCAGATGACCACCCTCGCCACCGGTGACGACGTCAAGACCGCGGTGTTCAACCCCGGCTCCGACACCGCCGTCGTGGCAACGGATTACAGCCGCGTGCTCGCCCCGGGCGAGGACGAGGACACCGGGTGGTTGGCACGCCGGGCCCCGATCCCGCTCGGCTACCTGGGTGACGAGGCCAAGACCGCCAAGACCTTTCCCACCATCGACGGGGTGCGCTGGTCGGTGCCCGGCGACAAGGCCCGCTACCTGACCGACGGCCGCATCGAGCTGCTCGGCCGCGACTCGGTGACCATCAACTCCGGCGGCGAGAAGATCTTCGCCGAGGAGGTCGAGCGGGCGGTCGCCGCCCATCCCAGCGTTTACGACGTCGTCGTGGTGGGCCGGCCCTCCGAACGGTGGGGCAGCGAGGTCGTCGCGATCGTCCAACTGGCCCAGGGGAAGTCGGCCACCGACGACGAGCTCGTCGAAACCTGCAATGAGCACATCGCCCGCTACAAGGTGCCCAAGGCCTTCATCCATACCGAGAAGGTGGTGCGCTCCCCGGCGGGCAAAGCCGACTATCGCTGGGCCAAGGACGTCGCGGTCAAGGCCCAGGCCTGATCCCCTTTTCCACGAGCGGCGGTGTCTGTACGGTGACACGCCGCCGCCGGCGTACAAGAGCGGACGCGCTCACGCGCTGATTCAGGCGGCCACCAGCGGCTTGCCCGCCGTCTCGGGCACCGCCAGCACGGTCTGCAGCGAAACCACCGCCGCCGCAATGACATAGAACGACGGCGACAGCGGGTTCCCGGTGTGCCCCACCAGCCAGGTGACGACGTACGGTGTGGTTCCGCCGAACAGCGCGACGCACACGTTGTACCCGACGGCGAATCCGCTGTAGCGCACCCGGGTGGCGAACATCTCCACCCCGGCGGACACCGCAGCCGAGATGTACAGACATTCGATAACGGCCAGGCCGACATGGGCCCCGATCGCGGCGGCCAATGTTCCCGAATTCAACAGTAGGAAAAGCGGATAGCTGAATACCGCGAACCCGGCCGCCCCGGCGACCAGCAGGGGCCGCCGCCCGATCCGGTCCGACAGGGCCGCCAGGGGCAGGATCAGGATGATCGCCACCAGGCAGGCGATCGTGCTGGACAGGAACGCCTGCGTCTTGGAGAAGTGCAGCGTCTTGATGAAGTAGGTGGGCAGGTAGGTGAACACCACGTAGTAGCCGATGTTGAAGACGACGAAGATGCCGATCACCCGCAGGATGGCCGGCCATGAGGTCCGGATCGCCTCCCGCAGCGGTGATTTCGCGACGGCGTCGGCCTCGCTGAGTTGCTTGAACTCCGGGGTGTCGTCGAGGCGCAACCGAATGTAGAGACCCACCAGACCCAGCGGCCCGGCGATCAGGAACGGGACGCGCCAGCCCCAGCTGTCCATGGCGCCGGCCGGCAGCCACGCCTGCAACAGCGTCACGGTCAACGAGCCGAGCAGGAATCCCACGACTCCGGACCACACCATGTAGGTGACCGTCCGGCCCCGATGCTCGTCGTCGGCGTATTCGGCGAGATACACTGCGCCACCGCCATATTCACCGCCGGCCGAGAAGCCCTGCAGGCAGCGCAGCAGCAACAGCAGCAGCGGCGCGGCCACCCCTATGGTGTGATACGTGGGCAGCAGACCGATCGACAGCGTGGCCGCCGACATCAGCAGGATCACGATGGCCAACACCCGGTGCCGGCCGATCCGGTCACCCAGCGGGCCGAACACGAATCCACCCAGCGGTCGCATGAAGAAGGCCGCGGCGAAGATCGCGAACGTGTTCAACAGCGCCGTGGTCTCGTTACCGGCCGGAAAGAAGTTGGCGGCGATGAAGGTCGCCAGGAATCCGTAGATCGCGAAATCGAACCATTCGACGGCGTTTCCGATCGACGCGCCGACGATCACCCGCCGCAGCGTTGCGGACTGTTCGACCACAACTGCCCCTCTCGGTCCGGTGAAAGGTGCCGCGCCTCAGGCCTCGGCCGCGGGCCGGTAGGTGCCCTTGCCCGTCACCAGCGGCATGTCCAGCGTGGTGTGCAGGCCCGGCGCGGCCGCGACGACGTCGGGAATCGAGTTCACGATCCGCCCGGCCGCAACCAGGATGGCCGCGTAGTTGTGGTCGCCGCGGCTACTGGTCGGGCAGATGTCGACGGCGTAGGACGGTTCGCCGGTGATCTCGACCCGATATGAACCGCCCTCTTGGGCGGGCTGCGCCCAGTCCGGTCGCAGGTCGCCGCGCACCCGGGTGACGTGTTCGACCACCACGACCGGCTTGCCGGACACCATGCCGTTGATCTCGAATCGCATCGCCGCGACCGTGCCCTTGGCGATGGTGCCGACCGCGACCTCGATGTCCTCCGGGGCCGGCTCGAACTCGAAATTCTCGGTGATCTCGTCGATTTCGAGACCGAGGCCCGCGCCGAGCATATGGATCGCCGTTCCCCAGGCGGCGGCCAGCGTGCCCGGCCGAAACAGCAGGCCCGGCTGGTCCAGCGGATTGCCGAAACCCATCACCCACTTCATCACGATGTCACCGTCGTAGGTCGCGTAGTCGGCGATCTCCATGGTACGGATCTGTTCGATGCGCTGACATGTCCCGGCCAGGGCGAACGGAATCAGGTCGGTGGCGAAGCCCGGGTCGACTCCGGTGATGTAGACGCTGGAATTTCCTTGCCGGGCAGCATCTTCGACCCGGTCGATGTACTTCTGGGGCACCACGCCGCGCCAGGGGAACTGCAGTCCGCCCGGTGCCGAACCCACCACGTTGATGCCGGCTTCGAGCGCTGCGCACACCTCGAGCGTCGCGTCCTTGGTTCGCACATCGCCCATCGCGCAGTAGACCAGGCAGTCCGGTTCGGCCGCCAGCAGCTCGTCGATGCCCTTGGTCGCGGTGACACCGGTCGTGACATCGAGTCCGGCCAACTCGCCGGCGTCGCGCCCGACCTTCTCGTCGTTCGACACCCCCACCGCGACGAGTTCGAACCGCGGATCCTCGATGAGCTGGATCAGCGCCAGCCGGCCGCAGTTTCCGGTCCCGAACAGCGCAACGCGAGTAGCCATGCCTGGCAGTATGCGGGCTCCGGCAAGAAATTGGAACAGGTTCTAATTTCTGTCTCGCGGTGCGGTAACGTGGCGCCCCATGGGACGCGTGGACGACAAGGTTGTTCTGATCAGCGGCGGCGCTCAGGGCATGGGTGCCGCGCACGCCAAGATGCTCGTCGACGAGGGCGCCAAGGTGGTCATCGGCGACATCCTCGACGAGAAGGGCGAGGCGCTGGCAGCGGAACTCGGCGGCGCCCATCCAGCTTCAGCGCGCTACATCCACTTGGACGTCACCCAGGCCGACCAGTGGGAGGCCGCGGTCAACCTCGCGGTCGAGACCTACGGCAAGCTGACCACCCTGGTGAACAACGCCGGCATCGTCGCACTGGGCAAGATCGGCCAGTTCGACATGGACAAGTTCCGCAACGTCATCGACGTCAACCTGATCGGGACGTTCCTCGGCATGCAGGCCGTGGTCGAGCAGATGAAGGCGGTCGGCGGCGGGTCGATCATCAACGTGTCATCGATCGAGGGCATGCGCGGAGCGCCGATGGTGCACCCCTACGTCGCGTCGAAATGGGCAGTGCGCGGCCTGGCAAAGTCGGCCGCAATCGAGTTGGGCAAGTTCAACATCCGGATCAACTCGGTGCATCCGGGTTTCATCCGCACCCCCATGACCAAACACTTCCCGGACGACATGGTGACCTCACCGCTGGGCCGGCCGGGCACCTCCGAAGAAGTTGCGACTTTCATCGTGTTCCTCACCAGTGACGAGTCGTCGTTCGCCACCGGCGCGGAGTTCATCGTCGACGGCGGCCTGATCACCGACGTCCCGCACAAGGACCTGTTCTAACTGCCCGATTTCCTCGGCGAGCGTGCGTGTCGGCCCGCCGACACGCCGCTCAAGCCGTACTTCTGCGCACCCTCGCCGGGGGTCGGGATCGTGGTACAGCGGGGCCAATCGCCAATCCGAAGCGCGAGCTGTGGCTCGCGTGGTGGACGACGGTGGTGTTCTACCAGTTGTTCGGGCTGGCCTTCTTCGTCATCACCCGCACGCAGCCACCGCCGTCGCGGGCCTGGGGCACCACCGAAAAGTGCAGTGGTTCAACGATCACCGCGATGACGGGCCTGTCCACTGCGTCCGCGGAGACGGACCCACCGCGCGAAAGTCGGCAACCCGATACGTGAATGTTCGTGGTCTCCAAGGTGTTCGAGTGGGCCCACCACATTCACCTGGGTCACAATGGACGTCCGGCACGCACCCGCGTGCCTGTGCCGGCTCACCGACGCCTGGGTGCTGCTCATCGCGGTACGCCTGCCGGCCAGCTATCTGGTCGGAACGTGATTTCGGCGTGCCTACCTGCGCTGAGCACCCCTGTCGCCGAGCGACGGTCAGCGCGCCGAAATCCCACCTGGCTACGTCGTGGGCACCTGCAGTCGCTTGGCCGCCAACTGCCGCAGATCCGCGGTCTTGATCTTCAAAGCTCCTCCGGTGAGCGCGATCTCGTCGTCGCGGAAGAAAAGTACGTGCCGCGGCACCTTGTAGGAGGCGAGGCGCTCCGCCAGGAACACACGGATCTCCTCGGCATCGATGACCGCGCCATCGTGCGGCACCACGCACGAGACGACGACCTCACCCAGAGTCTCGTGCGGCACACCCACCGTCTGGGCAACTTTCACACCGGGGTGCTCGATGAGCGCGACGTCGACTTCCCGCGGTGAAACGTTCGCGCCGCCGGTCTTAATGATGTCGGTGAGCCTGCCCTCCCAGTGCAACCTGCCCTCGTCGTCGAGGAAACCGCCGTCGCCGGTGCACAGGAAGCCCTCGGCGTCGAGTGATTGGTCGAGTGGTGTCCCGAGGTAACCCAGCATCAACGTCGGGCCCTTCACGCAGATCTCCCCGCGCTCACCGCGCGGGACGATGTCGCCTGTAACCGGATCCACGATCTTGAGGGTGACACCGGGCAATGCGACACCCCAACTGTCGGCGTGTACGTCCGGCGGCGTGTTTGCTTCGAACGCCGTTGTGAGCGTGAATGTTTCGGTGTTCCCGTAGGCGTGGTCGGCAGCGAACCACTCGGTCGAAACGGTGCGGTGTCGGGCGATTGGTGTTTTCACGTCCACGAACCGCATACTGCTCAGATCGACCTGCTGCCAGTTGGGTGCGGCCTCGACTTGCGCCCACTGGTGCGGCCACGCAAACGGATAGTTGACGTGTTCGTCGGCCATCAGCTCCAGTGCTTGGTCTGCCTTGAACGTCGGTTGCAGGACCAGCGCGCCGCCGGCGGCCAGCGTCGCGCCCAGTGACATGACGAAATTGCCGGACCAGAAGAAGCCGTTGGCCGACCAGCAGCGGACATGGTCGTCGGGACCGAACCCGCACAGCCGCCGGAAGCGCCACAACTGTATGCACACGCCGCGGTGGGAGCTCAACACGCCCTTCGGCTTGCTGGTGGACCCCGACGAGAAGAACAGCGCCGCGGGATCGCTGGGTTGCACGGCCGCGGCGGCCGCTTCGACGAGTTCGCGCGGTTCGCCGCGGCCGCGTTGCAGGAACTCGTCCCAGCTGTCGATGCCCGGTGCCGGCTCGCCCACCAGCGCAAGTCTGCGCAGGAACGGATATCTCGTCGACTGCAGGGGTTCGCCATCGCCGATCCGCGGCTCGAGTTCGGTCAGCATCGCCGCGAAATCCTTCTTCAGCACGGCGCGTTCGAACAGCAGCACCGAGACCGCGGAGGAGGCCAGCTGATAGTCGAGTTCCGGGGCCGTCGAGAACGTGCTGAGCGGAACGGCCACCCCGCCGGCTATCGAGATCCCGAAAACCGCCGAAACCCATTCCGGCCGATTGGTCATCATCACGCCGATTCGTTCGCCTTTGCCGACGCCGCAGTTGTGCAATGCACACGCGACCTCGAACGCGCGATCCCACAGCTGCGCGTAGGTCCATCGGGTGACATCGTCGGCGGACGGAAACGCGAGTGCCTCCCGGTCGGAGTACGCCGCCGTCACTTCGCGCAGGAAGCCCGGCAGGGTCAGCGCGCCCAGGCCGGGTTCCTCGGACAGCGGCGGGCCGGTGACAATCGACAGCGCCATCGCTACACCAACGGTAGTTCGACCTCGGCCACGCAGGTCACCAGCTGATCGCCGTCTTGGTTGGTCAGCCGCAGCTTCACCTGCACCAGCGGAACGCCCCACACCGATTCCGGCTCCTTGCCGACGATTTCGGCGTCGAAATAGGTGACGTCGCCCTCGAACGCGGGGTTGCGGAAGTCGGCCTTGGTATGCCGGACCATACCGTCGTGCCCGGCCCAGTAGGCCAGGTAGTCGGTGCACCAGGCGCCCATGGTCGCGCCGTAGCCGTAGGCGCGCGCCATGCCGACCTCGCTGGCCCGGTCGGCGTCGATGTGGCCGCGCGACGGACCCACGTACAGCCCGTCTCGCTTGCGCGGATCGATGAACGCATCCTCCTCGTCGAAGGCGAAATCCTTGCCCCAGCCCGGATCCTGGTACACCCACGGGTCCTCGATGCCCGGTGGCGCCACCCAGCGGAACGTTCCCCAGATGTTGAACAGGAACGCGCGGTACTCGGTGGTGAAGCTGGCGATGGTGTGCGGGCCGAGCACCCGGCGCGGCAACGCGTCGCCGACCTTGACTTCGTCGAACGGCGGGGAAACCCCCATCCGATTGGACTCCAGCCAGTCCCGGCGCAGCCGGTCGACTTCCTCCAGCTCGGCCTGCGTCCACCGCTTGATCTCCCCGAGCTGATTCTCGAACATGCCGCGCTTGGTGGCCTCCTCGTACAGGTAGCGGATCGCGGTCGACCGCTCGCGGGCCACCAGCGTGCCGTGCTGGTTCTTGTGGACGGTGTCGCCGCGGGAGAACATCGTCGGGCCGGCGAATTTCGTTTCCACCACCTTGTAGTCGTGGAAGCGGCGGTCCTGGAACAGTTGGTCGCCCGGGCGAACCGGGCAACCGTAGAACCACCACTCCTCGCCGCCGAAGATCAAGTGGCTGTTCGGGATATGCCCCACGCAGGCCGGCGCGGCGCCGTGCCCGTAGTCCAGCGCGACCGCGATCGACTGTGGCGCAATCAGGCCGCCGAACTTGGAGTCGCGGGCGAACTGCTCGTCCCAGTGCAGTGGGTTCGGGTAGTCCATCGCCATCACCCACCGGCGAATGTCGGAGGAACTACACGGATCCCACAGCTGCCCGCCACCGACCGGCTTGCCGACGCGGTGGTCGACGTCGGACAGATCGAGCTCGACGCTCTGTTGCTTTGCGGTCTTGCCGGCCACTCTGCCTCCGATCAGCGGTTCACGTCGACGACGATGCGCCCGCGCACCTTGCCGTCCATCAGTTGACTTGCGGCGTCGATCACCTCGGCGAGCGCGACATCTTCGGCGATCGTGTCCAGCACGGCCGGATCGAGGTCCTCGGCCAGCCGCTTCCAGGCGGCCAGCCGCGGCGGTTTGGGCGCCATCACACTGTCGACGCCGAGCAGCGAGACGCCGCGCAAGATGAACGGCGCGACGGAAGCCTGGAAGTCCATGCCCTGAGCCAGGCCGCAGGCGGCCACCGCGCCGCCGTACCGGGTCTGCGCGCACGCATTGGCCAGCGTGTGGCTGCCGACCGCGTCGACCACCCCGGCCCACCGCTCCTTCTGCAGCGGCTTGCCGGCTGCGGCGAATTCCGCGCGGTCGAGCACCGTGCCAGCACCGAGTTGCTCCAGATAGCTTGCCTCCGAAGGCTTTCCGGTTACCGCTGCAACAGTGAACCCGGCCTTGGCCAACAGCGCGATCGCGATGCTACCGACACCCCCGGTGGCCCCGGTGACCAGAATCTCGCCCTGGTCGGGCCGCACCCCGTGGGCCAGCAGCGCGTCCACGCAGAGACTGGCCGTGTAGCCGGCGGTGCCGATCGACATCGCCTGCTTGGCGGTGAACGCCGACGGCAGCGGCACCAGCCAGTCGCCGTCGAGCCGGGCGCGCTGGGCGAAGCCACCCCAATGGGTTTCGCCCACGCCCCAGCCGTTCAGCACGACCCGGTCGCCCGGCTGCCAGTCCGCATGCGAACTTTCGGTGACGACGCCGGCCAGGTCGATCCCGGGGACCATCGGGAATTTGCGCACCACCGGAGACTTCCCCGTGATGGCCAGGCCGTCCTTGAAGTTCAGTGTCGAGTACTCCACGTCGACTCTGACATCCCCCTCGGGAAGTTGTGCCTCATCCAGACTGGTGAGGCCGACCTTCTGGCCGTCGTCACCTTTCTCGATCAGTATCGCCGAAAACATCTATTACACAACCCTTCTCTCAAGTGTGCAGAATTGGATCGACGCCGATTTCGGCGCGAATCCCTTCGCTGAGCGACGGTTAGCGCACCGAAATCGCACACCTAGGCCGAGCCGTAGCCGAGCGCCGCTTTGATCTCCAGGTAGTCGTCGAACCCGAACGGGCCCCACTCCCGGCCGTTGCCGCTCTTCTTGTATCCACCGAACGGGGCGTTCAGGTCGAAGCCGTGGTTGATCGCGACCGAACCGGCCCGGATCCGGCGGGCTACCGCCCGCGCGGCGTCCAGATCGGCGCCCGAAACATAGCCCGCCAGACCGTATTCGGTGTCGTTGGCGATCTCGAGGGCCTGGTCGAGATCGTCGTAGCCGAGGATGCACAGCACCGGCCCGAAGATCTCCTCCCGCGCGATCGTCATGTCGTTGCGCACGTTGGCGAACACGGTCGGCTTGACGTAGTAACCGGCGTCCAGGCCGTCGGGCCGACCGGGGCCGCCGACCACCAGGGTGGCGCCCTCGTCGACGCCCTTCTGCAGCAGGCCCTGGATCTTGTCGAACTGCGCCGCCGACGCCACCGGGCCGATCGCGGTCGCGTCGGCCGGGTCTCCGACCTTCACCGCAGCTGCGGTCTCGCGCGCGATCGCGATGGCCTCGTCCATCCGCGAGTTCGGAACCAGCATGCGCGACGGCGCATTACAGCTCTGGCCGCTGTTCACCATCATCACCGACGTGCCCGCGACGACGCTCTTGGCGAAGTCCGCGTCGTCGAGCACGATGTTCGGGCTCTTGCCGCCGAGTTCCTGGGTGACACGCTTGACCGTCTGAGCGGCGTTGCGCGCCACCTCGATACCCGCCCGCGTCGAACCGGTGAACGACACCATGTCGATGTCGGGGTGGGTGGCCAGTGCGACACCGACACCGGGCCCGTCGCCGTACACCAGGTTGTAGACACCCGCCGGGACGCCGGCGGCGTCGATCACCTCGGTGAAGATCTGCGCCGAGTACGGCGCCACCTCCGACGGCTTGAGCACCATCGTGCAGCCGGTGGCCAGCGCCGGGAACACCTTGCAGGCGATCTGGTTGATCGGCCAGTTCCACGGCGTGATCAGACCGCAGACGCCGATCGGCTCCTTGACCACCAGCGTCGACCCGTGCTGTTCCTCGAAGTCGAAGTTCTTCAGCGCGTCCATCGCCGTGCTCAGATGCCCCAGCCCCAGGCCGACCTGCGGACCGGCCGCCAGCGAGGCCGGTGCGCCCATCTCCTCGTTGACCGCGTCCGCCAGGTCGCCGGCCCGCTTCTGGTACTCGGCCAGGATGGCCTGCAGGACGTCGAGGCGTTCCTCGCGTGTGGACCCCGACCACCCAGAAGGTCCGCCGAACGCCTTGCGCGCCGCCTTGACCGCCCGGTCGACGTCGGCGGCCGTGCCCAGCGCGATCCTGCCGGACACCACTTCGGTGGTCGGGTTGTCGACGTCGAGTGACGCCGGTTCGATCGGGTCGACCCACTGGCCGTCGATGTAGAACTTCAGGTATTCACGCATGAGCCTTTGCCTTTCCCGATACCGACCTGGCGCCGGCGCCTACTGGGTGCCTTCTGCATACCACGTCCGGAACCGGTCGTACTTGGGCATTTCCTCGGAGTTGGCCTTCGGGTCGATGCACACGTGCACGACGCCGACTTTGCCGCTGGCGTAGGCGCGGGCGATGGCCGGGCCGATCTCGTCCTCCTTCTCGACATACTCGCCGTGGCAGCCGAAGCCCTCGGCGATCTTGTCCATCCGGACGTCCTTGCTCCAGTGCACGCCGGGCTGCGGGGACGGCTGGGAGAACGTGCGCTTGTAGACGCCGACCTCGAGGCCCCACTGGTGGTCGACTCCCACGACGCAGACCAGCGGCAGGTTCTGCCGGGCCGCGGTCTCCAGTTCGGCGATGTGGAACAGGAACGCCGAGTCACTGGTCAGTAGCATGACCGGACGCTTGCCGCCCTCGGCGACCGAAGCGCCGACGGCGTAGGGCAGGCCCGTGCCCAGATGACCGAAGTTCTGGTTCCAGATCACGTCGCGCGGCTTGGCCTGCGAGTAGGTCCACTGGAAGATCACGGTCGCGCCGCCGTCGCGGACCAGGATGCCGTCGTCGAGTTCGTTGAACGCCTTGGTCGCCTCGACCACGTAGCGGGCCGGGTGCACCGGGGTGCGTCCGCTCGGGGCATCTTCGGCCACCCGCGCCACTTCGGCGGCGTCGGCTTTGACCAACTTCTCGAGGTTGCCCGACGGTTTGCGCGGGCTGTCGCGGAGCGCCTCGACGAGCTGCGGCACGACCCCGCGCAGGTCGCCGACCAGGGACACGTCGAACGAGCGGTTGACGCCGATGGCGGTCGGGTCCTGCTCGACGTAAACCCATTTGCGGTTCGCGTCGTTGCCCGCCCAGTGCTGGGTCCGGCCGTAGTGCATCGGCTCACCGAGTTCGGTGCCCAGCGCGACGCACAGGTCGGATTCCTCGACGGCCTCGTTGGCGGCCGGGGAGAACAGGTACGGGAAGGTCCGGTCCTGCAGTCCCGGGATGAACGAGGTGCCGCCGGAGGTCTGGATCACCGGGCAGGCCATCAGTTCGGCCAACTCCTTGACCTCCTTCTGGGTGCGCGAGGTGTGCACACCGTGGCCGACCAGCAGCACCGGGCTCTTGGCCGCGCGGATCAACTCGACGGCCTTGGCGACCTCGTGGGCTCCGGCGCCCTGGTTGACCAGCCGGTAGGCCGACGGGCCCGGCGCGTGTCCGACGTTGAGTTCCTCGAGGATGACGTGCGACGGGAATTCGACGTAGGCCGGGCCGGGCGTGCCGGACATCGCGCGCCGGATCGCCTCGTGGATGATCTCATCGGTCTGGTCGGCGTATTCGATGGAGCTGCTGTACTTGACCGACGGCGTGAACAGCGCCTCCTGCTGCACGAACTGGATCCGGCCGCGGCGCACCCGGCGTTCGGTGACGCGGGCGCGTTGACCACCCAGGAAGATCACCGGCGAGTTCTCCACCAGGGCACACATCATCGCCCCAGCGATATTGGCCACCCCCGGGCCGAGCGTGCCGATGCACAGACCGGGCCTGCCGGTCATCCGCGACGCGGCCTCGGCCATGAAACCGGCGCTGAGCTCATGGTGCGGCGCCACCACGGACCAGCCGCGGGCCTCGGCCTCGGTGAACATGTGCACGAAGTTGGGGTCCGGGATGCCGAACAGCGTGTTGACACCCTCAGCCTCGAACAGGTCGAGAATGCGTTTGTATACCGGTACTCCCATGACTAACTCCTTGCTCCGTAGCGTTCTGCGAGACGTTCTCGGTGCGCCGCCGGAGACCCGAACAGCGAACGGTTGAGTGCGGCACGTTTGAGGTAGACGTGGATGCCGCCTTCCCACGTGTAACCGATACCACCGTGCAATTGCATTGCCTTGCCGGCGATTTCGACGGCGCTGCTGGTGGCGTGCGCCTTGGCCATCGAGGCCGCGACCCCGGCATCGGGGCCCGCAGCCACCGCATCCACCGCGGCTTCCACGAGCCGTCGGGACACCGCCAGGGACACCATCATGTCGGCGCAGGCGTGCTTGACGGCCTGGAAGGAGCCGATCGGGCGGCCGAACTGGTTGCGTACCTTCACATACGAGACCGTGGCGTCGAGCATCGCCTGCGCCAGGCCCAGACTGTCACAGGCGACAGCGACCGCGGTGCGGTCCCGCAGCGCCGAAACCAGCATCGCACCGTCGGTGTCCAGCACAGTGTCCACCGCGAGACCGTCGGCGGAAACGGTCGCTAACAACCTGGTTCCATCGACCACGGGTTGCGGCGTGACCGACAGGCCAGCCGCATCGACAACTACCCGCTCCCCGTCGGCGTCGGTGGCGACCACCAGCAGCCGGTCGGCGTCAACGGCGTCTGGAACGAATTCCGCTGTGCCGTAGAGCTTTCCGCCCCGGATCCGGAAACCACCCGGCGCGACCGCGGGACGCACCGCGCCGGACGCGATACCGGAAAGCAGTTCATCACGGATCACGCCGGGCGGCGACGCCCGCAGCACACCGACCGCGAGCACCCCGCCGAGGTACCCGGTCGACGCGGCAGCGCGGCCGATCTCCTCGCAGACGACGGCCGTCTCGGTGAAGCCGGCCCCGGCCCCGCCGAACTCCTCGGCGATCTCCAGACCGGTCCAGCCCGCCTCGGCGAGCACCGGCCAACCGACCTCTCGATCCTTGGCCAGCAGATCGGCTGCCACCGAACGCAGTTCGTCGTGGAACTCCGCGAACGCCGAATTGTCCGGGGCCATCACGCCACGCTCGGTTCTCGGGGCAGATCCAGGCCACGCTCGGCGATGATGGTGCGCTGGATCTCGCTGGCTCCGCCGGGGATGGTCCACTCCCAGGAGCCGACGAAGTCCAGCATCCAGGCGCCGGACTCCCATCCGCTGGACATCGGCTTGGCCACCCGGGCCTGTACCGGCAGGCCACCGGTCTCGGTCGCGAAATCCGTCATCCGTTGCAGCAGTTCGCTGTAGTAGAGCTTGACGATCGAGGCGTCCGCCGGCCGGGCCGTGCCGTCGTGGCTGCGCTCGACCAGATCGCGGCACAGCCCGCGCAGCCCGGTCAGCTCGATCTCGAACTGCGCCAAACGATCCGCGACGACCCGATCGTCGAGCGGGCTGGATTCCACCAGCCAGCGGAAGCCGGCATTGGCGAGGCGTTCGGCCAGTTCCAGCATGGTCATTCCGCGCTCGGCGCCCAAGGTCGCCTGCGCGACCTGCCAGCCCGCGTTCTCGGCGCCCACCAGGTTGGCGGCCGGTATCCGGACGTCGTTGAGGAATATCTCGCAGAAGTGCGAGTCGCCGACGGCGTTTCGGATCGGGCGGACGTCGATCCCGGGCGTGGTCATGTCCAGCAGGAGGTACGAAATGCCCTTGCGTTTGGCCGCATTCGGATCGGTGCGGGCGAGGAGCAGGCACCAGTCCGCGTGCGCACCGCCGCTGGCCCACAACTTCTGGCCGTTCACGATGTAACGGTCGCCCTCACGTCGCGCGCTGGTGCGCAGCGCGGCCAGGTCGGACCCGGCCTCGGGTTCGGAGAAGCCCTGCGCCCAGATCTCGCCGTCGAGGATCGCCGGCAGGTGCCGGCGCCGCTGCTCATCGGTGCCCGCCACCAGCAGCGTCGAGGCGGCGTGGTGGATACCGACGAATGCCAGCACCAGGCGCGGCGCGTCGGCTGCGGCCAGTTCCTGGTAGAGCACAACCTGTTCGGGCACCGACATGCCGCCGCCCCATTCGGCCGGCCAGTGCGGCACCGCATAACCGGCGCTGTGCAGTTCGGCGAACCACTGTTTCTGGAAGTCGACGAATTCGGCTTCACTGACGCCGGTCTGGCGGTCCCGCCAGTTCGCCGGTACGTGTTCTGCGCACCACGCCCGCACCCGCGCACGGAACTCGCCGAGATCGTGACTCACGTGTACAGGCCCGTCAGGCCGTGTCCGCCGACGGCGCGCGTCAACCGGTCCCGGGTGGCTGAGAGCCCAAAGGGCAGGCGGCGCAACGGCTGGCTGTATCGGGACAGCCAGGACAGCGTGGTCTCGTCGCAGAACCCGACCGCGCCGTGCAGTTGGTGGCACACCCGGAACACGATCTCGGCGGCCTCCAAAGCTGCCAGCCGCAACGCCAGCGCGTCGTCGAGCGCTTCGGGCCGGCCGGCGCCGATGCTCCACAGCGCGTACTTGGCCAGGATGTCTACGCCGCTGCGTTCCACCTCGGCGTCGGTCAGCTGGAACTGCACGCCCTGGAAGGACGACAGCGTCTGCCCGAACTGCTTGCGGAGGCTGACATGTGCGACGGTCAACTCCAGCGCACGGTCCAACATGCCCAGCAGCGTCCAGGACGGCAGCACCAGACCCAGCGCCACATCGGCTGCCCGGTCGGCGTGCAGGGCCGAGAGCTCCAACTCGGTCACGAAGCCCGCGCCGGCCGGGCCCACGCTGGTCACGCTGCTGCACCGGCCCGTCAATGTCACTGCCGCCCAGTGACTTTCCAGACCGGCCAGCGGCGCCGACGGCCGGTTCTCGGACACCACCACCAAACCGTCCACGTCGAGACCGCTGGGCGCCGACAGCCGCTCGGCCACCGGATACGGCAAGGCCCAGTAGCCCGCACTGCGGCACAGCGCCGCGGCGGCCTCCAGCCCGTCGGTGTCCGTGCGCGGGTCGAGTTCGAAGGCGCCGAGTCCGGCCAGGACCGGCTCGACCAGGGCGGCCCGGTCTTCGGGTTTCGACTCCGCCTGTTGCACCAGCTGATCGCCGCCGGCGGCCTCGAATGCGCGAAGTGCCTGGCGCCCATATTCTTTGGCGTCGTCGCTCAGGTCGAGGATCATGTCGCTCATTTCGCGCCCGCCAGCAGTGAACGCGACAGCAGGATGCGCTGCATCTCGATGCTGCCCGAGGACACCGTGGAGGCTTGCGAATACTTCCAGTGGTCCTCGACCTCGCCGAGGAACCAGGCCGCCCCCGGGTCGTCGTGGGACACCTCGGCGGCGATGTCACTGAGCACCTCGGCACTGTCCTGGTCCAGCTTGGTGACCGCGATCCGGTAGGCGGCCGCGTCGCCGGGTTTGACCTGTCCACTGCTCTGCATCTCGACTACCCGGTAGGCCATCAGCCGTGCGCGGCGGCAGTGGGTGAGCATGCGGACCCACCGCGCTCGCAGTTCGGCGGGCAGTTGGCCCCAGTGGTCGCCGAGAACGGTCGGCGCCGCGGCCAACAACCGCTCGCAACGGGCGTAGCGGGCGATTCCGACACGCTCGAACGACATCACGTCCTGCACGATCGACCAGCCGTCGTCGACGGTGCCCAGCACATCGGCCGGGCTGACGCGCAGGTTGTCGAAGAACACCTCGTTGAGGTGGTGCGGGCCCATCATGCACCGGATCGGCCGGACCTGGATCGCGGGATCGTCCATCAGCACCAGGAAGATCGTCAAGCCCTGTTGTTTGCGCTCACCTCGGGAGGTGCGGGCCAGCAGGAAGCACCACTGTGCCATGGTCGCGTACGACGTCCAGATCTTCTGCCCGGAGACCAGCCAGCCGTCACCGTCGGGGCGTGCCGTCGTCCGCAGCGAGGCCAGGTCGGATCCCGCTTCCGGCTCGGAAAAGCCCTGGCACCAGATGACTTCGCCGGCGGCGATCGGCGGGAGGTGCCTGCGTTGCTGTTCTTCGGTGCCGTGCCGCATGATGATCGGGCCGACCCAGTTGACGCCCATGTATTGCGCGCCGCGGGGTTCGTGGTGCGCCCACATTTCCTCGCGCACCACGGTCTGCTCCCACACCGACGCGTCCCGGCCACCGAACCGTTCGGGCCAGGCCATGCACAGCAGGTTGCGCTCGGCCAATGTCCGGCAGAACCGCTGCGCAGTTGCCAGATCCGCCGGGTCGTCGGTGAAGGCGCCGAGATAGTGTTCGGGCACTTCGGCTTTCACCAGCTCGCGCAGTTCGGCGCGCAGGCCGTCGGCCTGTCGGCCCATCTGGAATTCCACGGTTACACCACGTCTTCTGTTTTAAGCCCGGTCATGCCGAGTTCTGCGAGTACCTGCTCGGTATCGGCTCCCAGCTCCGGCGCGTAGCCGCGCACGTGGCCCGGGGTCCGCGAGAACCAGGTCGGCACACCGGGAAGGCGCACCGGGCCTTGCGGGGTCTGGACGGTCTCGAACAGCCCGACAGCGTTGAGGTGCGGGTGGTCGAACAGCGCGTCCGGGGTGTTGATGGGTGCCGCCGGGATCTCCAGTTCGTTGAACAGCTCCAGCCATTCGGCGGTGGTGCGCTGCTCGAGCGTTTTGGCGACCAGGCCGTAGACCCTGTCGATCTGCTTGGCGCGGCTCTCCAGCGACGCGTATTCCTCTGTGGCCCAGTCCGGTTGGACCGCGTTGACGAAGGCGTTCCAGTGCTTGTCGTTGTAGATCAGCGCGGCGATCTGACCGTCGGCGGTGCGGTACGGCCGGCGATTCGGCGCCACCGTGCGCGGGTACACCGCCGGGCCCAGCGGGGGGTCGAACATCGCGCCGTTGGCGTGCTCGACGAGCATGAACGACGCCATCGTCTCGAACATGCTGACCTCGACCTCCTGGCCCTCCCCGGTGCGTTCGCGGTGGAAGAGCGCCATCGTGGTGGCGTACAGCGCGGTCAGTCCGGCGACCTTGTCGGCCATGATGGTGCCCACGTAGTTGGGCTCGCCGGTGAGTTGTTCCTGCACCGCCGGGATTCCGCACTCGGCCTGGATGGTGTCGTCGTAGGCGGGGCGGTCCCGGTCCGGCCCGCGCCAGCCGTACCCGTAGCAGTTGGTGTAGACGATCGCCGGATTCAGTTCGGCGACGGATGCGTAGTCGAATCCGAGCTTGGCGATCGCCTTGGCCCGCATCGAGTGGATGAACACGTCCGCGCCGGCGATCAGGGCGCGCAGGGCGTCCCGGCCGGCATCGGTGCGCAGGTCCAGCACGACGCTGCGCTTGCCGCGGTTGACGTTGACGAACACTCCGCTCATGCCGGGCGCGGGCCCGACGGAGATGTAGCGGGTGTTATCCCCTTCCGGGGGTTCGACTTTGATCACGTCGGCGCCCATATCGGCCATGATCTGCGTGCAGTACGGCCCCATCACCATGGCGGTCAGGTCGACGACGCGCACACCGGCAAGTGGTCCTGCGCTAGTCATGGACGACCCCTTGGGCGGCTTTGGCGAAGCTGTACCGGATGTGTTCGGCGTGCCCGTCGGGAACGACCTGGAACGCCACGGAGTCGGCCGTGTCGCGGATGTTCCCGATCTGCTCGGCCACCTCTTCGATCGTCCAGCAGGGCCGATACACCCCTGCCGTCTCGGCGATGTAGGCACGGGCGATCCGGCCGGCGATGGCCACCAGCATTTCGCCGGTCACCGAACAACTTTCGTGGGCCAGCCAGCCGACGGCGGGCGCGACGAGATCGGCACCCATCGGCGGGTAGGCGGAGGTGTCGATGCCTTCGGCCATCCGGGTGACCGCCCCGGGAACGATCACATTGCTCTTGACGTTGTGGGCCGCGCCTTCGATGGCGGCGACGTTCGACAGCCCGATGACGCCGGCCTTGGCGACGCCGTAGTTGGCCACGTCGTGGTTGCCGTACAGACCGCCGATCGAGGACGTCAGCACGATCCGGCCGTAGTCGGCGGTGCACATTTGCGGAAATGCCTCGCGGACAACGTGAAACGCGCCACGCAGGTGGACGTCGAGCACGGCGTCGAAGTCATGGTAGGACATCTGCGCCAGCGGCGAACGGCGAACGTTGCCGGCGTTGTGCACCAGGATGTCGACCCGGCCGAAGTTGTCCAGTGCCGCGCCGATGATCGCCTTGCCGCCGGTAACGGTGGCCACGGTGTCGGTGGACACCACGGCCGTGCCCCCGGCGGCCTTGATCTCCGCGGCCACCGCTGCCGCGGGTCCGCTGTCCAAGCCGTCGCCGGTGAGACTGCCCCCGACGTCGTTGACGACGACCTTGGCGCCGCGCGACGCCAGCAGCAGCGCGTATTCGCGCCCCAGCCCGCGCCCGGCGCCGGTGACGACCGCCACCCGGCCGTCGAATCTCAACTCAGTCATCTACTTGCCGAGCACCAGCCCGTCCAGGTCTCCTTGAGCCCGCCACTGCGCCAGCAGTTCACCGAACGCGTAGAAGCCGGGCGAGTAGAAGTCGCCGAGGAACCCGCCGTTGTTCTCTGCGGCGCCGCGACCCTCGTTGTTGTAATAGCCCGGCGTGCAGGATAGTTCGAACGCCGAGTTGTCGATCGCGAGTTCGCGAACGGTGTTGACCCAGCCGTCCTGGCCTTCCTGGCTGGGCTCGACCGTGGTCGCGCCGCGCTTCTGCGCCTCGGCAATGATGTAGGCAATGTGCTCGGCTTGCTGCTCGAACATCGCGGTGGTGTTCGCCGAGACGCCGCCCTGGATGAACCCCGTGAAGAACTGGTTGGGGAATCCCCGGCTGGTCATCCCATGCAGCGTCTGATACCGGTCGTGCCAGTAGTCGAAGAGCGACAACCCGTCGCGGCCCTCGATGCGGTCGACCGCGAACCGCCGGCTGATCTCCGTGGAGATCTCGAAACCACTTGCAAATACCACACAATCCACCTCGTACTCGACCCCGTTGGCGACGATGCCCTTCTCGGTCAGGCGTTCCACACCCTTGGACTCCGACACATCGACGAGCGTCACGTTGGGCAGGTTGAAGGTGGGCAGGTAGGTTTCGCTCGAGCATGGCCGTTTACACATGAACCGGTAGTAGGGCTTCAGCGCCTCCGCGGTCTCCGGGTCCTCGACAATGCTTTCGACGCGGCGCCGCAGCCGCTCCATGATCTTGTAATCCTCTTCCTCGCGGATCGCCATGATCTCCTCGACACCCAGCGATGCGGGGTCCGGGCTGGCGGCGATCCGGGCGCTCATGTTGCGCCCTAGCTCGGTCCAGAAGTCGCACACCAGATCCGGCTCGCCGAACACCACGCCGACGAAGGGTGACCAGTTGTGGAAGTTGCGCTTGCGTTCCTCCTGCCAGCCCGGCCGCAACGAGGCCGCCCACTGCGGATCGGTGGGCGGATTGTCCCGCGTGTCCACCGACGACGGCGTGCGCTGGAACACGAAGAGTTGCTTGGCATCCCGGCCCAGATGCGGCACCAGTTGGATCCCGGTGCCACCGGTTCCGACTAGGGCGACCCGCTTGTCGGCGAGCCTGCGCAGGCCGCCGTTGGCGTCGCCGCCGGTGTAGTCGTAGTCCCATCGCGCGGAATGGAAGGCGTGGCCGCCGGCGGCCAGGTACTCCTTGATGCCGGGGATGCCGGGCAACTTGGGCTTGTTGTAAGACCCCTGGGCCATCACCACGAAGCGCGCCCGAAGGTCGTCACCGCGGTTGGTCGTCAACCGCCAGCGCTTGATCGACTCGTCCCAGCGCATGGTTTCAACCTGGGTGGAGAAGATCGCGCCGTCGTACAGACCGAAGTGTTTGCCCATCGCCTGGCAGTGCGTGAGGATCTCGGCCCCGTCGGCGAACTTCTTGCTCGGCAGGAAGTTGAGTTCCTCGAGCATCGGGACGTAGCAGTAGGCGTCGTTGTCGCACTGGATGCCGGGGAAACGGTTCCAGTACCAGACCCCGCCGAAATCGCCGGCCATGTCGATCACCCGGACATCACCGACGCCGGCCTTCTTCAGATAGGCACCGGCGAGCAACCCGGCGAAGCCAGCGCCGAGCACCGCGACCTCGATGTCTTCGTCGATCGGGTCGCGGTCCGGCGCCGGAGTGTAGGGATCCACCTCGTAGAGGTCGGCGAGATCACCGTCGAGTTCGAGGTACTGCGCGCCACCTTCTTTGCGCAGTCGCTTCTCCCGCTCCTGGGCGTACTTGACCCGCATGGCGTCGATGTCGACGTCCTGCGGCACATCGGTGGGCCCGCAGGCAGGCGGGGTGTAGGTCATCTGTGCTCCTTGCTTGCCTAAATCTCGCGGGGTTCGCCGGTTCCCATGTACTTGGACAGTTGGTAGTGCAGATTCACGGTGCTGCGCTCACGGTAGGGGTTGGGCAGCGTGCCCGGGAAACCCGCCGATTTCATGCCCTGCTGCACCGCGGCCATGTTGGAGAAATCCTGCGGCAGCACCGAACGCCAGTTCGGGTTGTCCACCGGTGTGTACTCCCATTCGGTCTGTGGCTCTTGACCTTTCGGGTACAGCTCGAACACCGAAACCTCGAAGAAACACTTGTTCGGATCGTAGCTGGGATGCGGGCGGGCGCTGTAGCACAGCGCCACGGTCAGGCCCTGACCGATCTGGAAGTTCGGGAAGATCTGCCATGCCGTACCCGCCTGCCCGAGGATGTCCGATGGAATCGTCGGCCAGATCACGCCACGGGCCTCGTCGTCACGGCGCGCCGAGGACAGCCAGTGCTCCAGCACCTTGTCCGGAGGGGTGCCCTCGGGCAGTTCGTCGACCAACCGTTTTGCCGCGTTCACCAGCGTCTCGGTGGTGGAGGTGTTGGTCTCCTCCATGGTGTAGATCTGCATCTCCGCGGTCGAGATGCGCGGATCCCCGGTGCCCAGTCGGATCTTGGACTTGGTGGCCTCCATGTCGTCGGGCGCGTCGTAACCGATGTTGCTGTGCTTGCCTTGCACCTTGGCCCAGCCCTTGAATTCGCCGAACTTGTTGAACTCCGGATGGGTGGTGAACACGTGGTAGGTCTCGTTGAACGCCTCCAGTGCGACCTTCCAGTTGCAGTCGCACTCCAGCCATTTGCGCCACTTGTAGCGCATGTTCTCCAGGCCGAACGGGTCCAGGATCTTCGCGGCGGGAAACAGGTAGTCGGCCAGGGGTTCGCAGTCGGGATCCATGTTGATCCACACCCATCCGCCCCAGGTGTCGACGCGCACCGGCGTCAGGTGGGTGTTCGCCGGGGTCAGCGCGCCCTTCCAGTCGTCCTGCTCGCGGATGTGCGTGCAGGCCCCGTCCAATCCGTAAGTCCAGCCGTGGAATCCGCACACGAACGACTTGCGGGCCCTTCCGGAGGCGTGCTTCGCGCCGGGCGGGACATCGACCAGCTTGCGGCCGCGGTGCATGCAGACGTTGTGGTGCGCTGCGAACTCGTTGGGACCAACGCGCACGATGAGGATGGAGTCGTCGAGGATGTCGTAGGTGATGTAGCTGCCGACGTCCGGAAGGTCTTGGATGCGGCCCACCTGCTGCCACACCTTGCGCCACAACCTGTCGCGCTCGGCGCGGGCGTATTCCGGTGAGACGTAGGCGTCGGGACCGATGATGGTGGGTTCGGACAGCTCTTCTGCGGCGTCGCTGTTCAGCTCGGTCATGGGGCCTCCCAACTCGTGATGGCTGTCCGGAAGTCCTCGTCCTTGAGGAACAGTGAGGTGTTGTCCGCGCCCAGATGCGTCCAGCGCAGGTTCAGACCGCCGTCGACCAACAGGGTCTGGCCGGTCACGTAGCTCGACAGGTCCGAGAGCAGGAACAGGATCGCGCCGGCCTGTTCGGCGGGCCGGCCGCGGCGCCCCATCGCGATGGCGCGCAGATCCCGCTGCGGGTCGTCGTCGACGTAGGTTCCCGAGGCCGGGGTTTCGGTGACGCCGGGCGCCACGGCGTTCACCCGGATGCCCTGGGCGGCCAACTCGGCGGCCATGGTGCGGGTGGCGGCGACCACGGCGGCCTTCGCGGTGCCGTAGGCGACGTGGTACGGCGCGGTGTTCATCCCGCTGATCGACGACAGTGACACGATCGAGCCCGGCAGCCCCTGCGCGCGAAGTTCGGCGGCCACCGCCTGGCTCATGAAGAACATGGTTTCGAGGTTCTGGGTGAACAGGTCCCGCCAGGCCTGCCGGCTGACCCGGGTGCACGGCATCCAGGTTTCCGGGGCGGCGCCGCCGGCGATGTTGACCAGACCGTAGAGCCGTCCGTCGGTGCTGCGCGCCGTCCGCACGACGGTCGCGATGCCCTCGTCGGTCGAGGCGTCGGCAACCACGGGGATGACCGCCAACCCCGTCTCGGCCAGGGGTGCGACGTGCTGGTCGAGGTTGTCCCGCGAACGACTGACCGCCAGCACGGTGGCGCCGGCGCGGGCCACCAACTCGGTGACAGTGGTGCCGATGCCACCGCCGCCGGCGCCGGCGACGACGACGATGCGGCCGGTGAGGTCGAGCAGCCCCTCACCCATCAATTGTCCAGACAATAGAGTGCCATATTCACGATGGAGAACATCGTTCTACACGATTTGAGGGCAAGTCAAGGCCGAGCACGAACTTCGGTGAGTATCTATTGTCTGGACCAACGAAGTGCTAGGGTCACCACCCGTGACCGCCCTCGAGTCCGCGCTTCTGCCGTCCCGCTACACCCCGGCGGCCCCGCCGGGTGTCGCGCCGGGCTGGACCCTGAAGCGCTGCACACCGCCGAGTCGCGTGTTCGGAGCCAACGGTCTGCGGACCGGCCCCGACGGCCGGATCTACATCGCGCAGGTGACCGGCAGCCAGATCAGCGCGCTGGACATCGCCACCGGAGCCGTCGAGACCGTCAGTCCCAAGGGCAGCGACATCGTCGCCCCCGACGATGTGGCCTTCCTGGACATCGGGGCCGACGGCAGCGCACTTGTCGCCACCGAGGTGATGAACGGGCGGGTCAGTGTCCTGGAGAACGGATCGTCGCGCGTACTGCGCGCCGACGTACCGTCCGCCAACGGCATCACCGTGTACCGGAACCGACTGTTCATCGGCGAATGCCGGCATGGCGGACGGATCTTGGAGCTCACCCTGGACGGCGCCGCGCCGCGGGTGATCCTGGAGAACGTCCCCTCGCCCAACGCCATGGAGTTCGGCCCGGACGGCCTCCTGTACTTCCCGGTGATGGACGCCAACGAGATCTGGCGGATCGACGTGGACGCAGAGGGCCCCGCGGTGCCTCAGGTGGTGGCCACCGAACTCGGGGTGCCCGACTCGGTCAAGTTCGACACCGACGGCACCATCGTGTCCACCCAGGTGTTCAGCGGCCAAGTGCTGCGCGTCGATCCCCGAACCGGCACGAAAACCGTTTTGGCACAACTAGATCCGAGCCTGGACAACTGCACGTTCATGGACGGGCGGTTGTTCGTGTCGAGCTTCACCGGCGCGATCACCGAGATCCTCGCTGACGGCGCCACCCGGACGGCGCTGCCCGGCGGACTCAACTGGCCACTGGATCTCGCGATCGGCGCCGACGGCGCGCTCTATGTCGCCGACGGCACGTTCTTCTACCGGCTCCAAGCGGACGGCACCAAGCAGGTCATCGGGACGCTGTTCACCCCCGGCTATCCGGGCTTCACCCGCGGTCTGGTGGCCTCCGGACCCGGCGAATTCGTCGTCACCACCGCCAACGGCGCCGTCGCCCGCTACCGGATCCGGGCCGGCGAACACCACGTTCTCGCCGACGGTCTCGATCAGCTCTACGGCGTCGACCTTGCCGCCGACGGTTCACCCGTCGTCGTCGAACAGGGCACCGGCCGCGTGCTGGCCATTCGGACCGGTGGCACCGAGGTACTGGCCACCGGCCTCGACGTCCCGGTCGGGGTGGTCGCGGCTCCGGGCGGTGCGATCCTGGTCTCGGAGGCCGGCCGCGTCGCGACCCTCAGCGGCGGCCCGGCCGAGACGCTGGTCGACGAACTGGAACGGCCGCAGGGTCTGCTGATCCGCGACGGCCGGCTCTACATCGTCGACTCCGGGCTGAAAGCCGTCGTCGAGTTCGACCTGGGCACCGGCGCCCGGCATACGATCGCCACCGGCCTGCCCGTTGGCGCCCCGCCGGGGGTGGTACCCAAGCCGCTGCTGGGGATGCCGCCGTTCTCCGGTCCGCAGGGGCCGTTCGCCGGGATCACCGCCTCCCCCGACGGCACCCTCTACCTCTCGGCCGACGCGGACGGCAGCGTACTGGCCCTCGTTCCGGCCCAGCCGTAGCCGGATGCCCGAGACCAGGTCCGCCGACCCGCGCTACCTCCAGGTGGCCCGCGAGCTGCGCCGGGACATCATCGACGGCCGCTATCCCGTCGGATCGCAGCTGCCGACCGAACATGAACTGTGCGAACAGTTTTCGGTAAGCAGGTACACGGTCCGGGAGGCGCTCCGCCGGCTGCGGGAAGACCACCTGATCGAGTCGCGTCCCCGGGCCGGAACCATGGTCGTGCCACGGACCTCCACCGGCTCCTACGCACAGGACGTCATGTCCATCGACGACCTGATGGCATTCGCGACCGGGGCGAAGTTCGTGATCCACGCCAACAAGATGCTCACCGTGGACGCCGCCCTGCACGAACGCACCGGGCTGCCGATCGGCGAGGAATGGCTCGCGGTCGGCGGGTTCCGTCAGGTCGACGATGCTCCCAATCCCATCTGCTTCACCGAGTACTACATCAACCGCGAGTTCGCCTCGGTGGGCCGAATTCTGCAGCGGCACAACGGTCCCATCTTCCCGTTGATCGAGGACATGTTCGGCCGCACCGTCGTCGAGGTGCACCAGGAGATCGCCGCGGTGCCGATGCGTGAGGACCTGGGCGCCCGCCTCGACGTCGAGCCCGGCACGGCGGCGCTGGAGGTCCGCCGGACCTACACGACCTCCGACGGCGAGATCGCACAGGTCACCATCAACACCCATCCTGGCAACCGGTACCGCCACTCCATGACGATGCGGCGCGTGAAGGGCTAGTTGCCGATGCCCGTCACGGATCTCTCGATCGCCGCCCGCCGCGCCGGCCTGTGGGTGGACACCACCCTGGCCGACGCACTGCGGGAGGTCGCCGCCGCCTCACCACAGCGCGAGCTGATCATCGACGGCGACGTACGGCTTGACGCCGCGACCCTGCAGCGCCAGGCCACCGCGCTGGCCAACGCACTGCTGACCCGGATGCCCGTGGGCAGCGTCGTGTCCCTGATGCTGCCCAATTGGCATGAGGCCGCGGTCATCTACCTCGGCGCCACACTCGCCGGAATGGCCGTCAACCCCATCCTGCCCTCCCTGCGGGATCACGAACTGAGATTCATCCTGGACGACGTCGATTCCCGGATGATCTTCGTGCCCAGCGAGTTCCGCGGCCACGGCTACGCCGAGATGCTCACCCGGGTGGTCGGCGACCTGGCCGACCCACCCGAGGTCGTCGTGGTGCGCGGGCCGGGTCACACGCCGTACGGATCCCTGTTCGACGACGGGACTTCCGCGCCGCTTCCCGCCCTCGATCCCGACTCGGTCCGCATGATCATGTACACGTCCGGCACCACCGGGCGTCCCAAAGGTGTTCTGCACAGCCACAACTCACTGCACGCACTGCTCCGGCAGCTGCGGGACAACTGGCACATCGACCCCGGTGACCGGTTCCTGGTGCCCTCGCCCATCGCCCACATCGGCGGCTCCATCTACGCCTTCGAAGGCCCGCTGCTGCTGGGTACCACGGCCGTGCTGATGGAACGGTGGGACCCCGACGACGCGGTCGCACTGATGCTCTCCGAACGCTGCACCCACATGGCCGGAGCCACCCCGTTTCTGACCGGACTGCTCGCCGCGGCCGAGCGCGCCGGCACCCATCTGCCCGCTCTGAAGGTGTTCATCTGCGGCGGGGCCTCGGTGTCGCCGTCGCTGATCCGCAGTGCCACGGACTATTTCGAGAAGGCGGTGGTCACCCGGGTGTACGGATCGACCGAGGTCCCGGTGACCACGGTGGGGTCGACCCGGCCCGGCGACACCGGCCATGCGGCCGACACCGACGGCCGGCCCGGGATCGCCGACGTCCGGCTTGTCGCCGGGGAGATCCGGGCCCGCGGACCCCAGATGCTGCTCGGCTACCTGCATGACGAGGACAACGCCTGTGCATTCGATGCCGACGGCTATTTCCGCACCGGCGACCTGGGGTCCTGGGTGGACGACGACTATCTGATGGTGACCGGGCGCGCCAAGGACATCATCATCCGCAACGGAGAGAACATCTCCCCGAAGGAGATCGAAGACCTGTTGGTCACCGACCCGGGCATCGCCGAGATCGCCGTCGTCGGCATCCCCGACGCCCGCACCGGCGAACGCGCCTGCGCCATCATCGTTTCCGGCGCCGGAGCCGCACCCGACGTCGGCGATCTGCGCCGCCTGCTGGCCGGCCACGGCGTGGCGATGTTCAAAGTCCCCGAGCGGGTGGAGATCTGGGACTCGCTACCCAAGAACGACGCCGGCAAGGTGCTCAAGCACCGGATCCGGGCAATCCTGATGGAGGAGCCGAAATGCAAGTAGCGATCGTGACGGGCGCCAGCAGCGGAATCGGCCTCGGCACAGCGGTCAAGCTCGCCGGACAGGGCATGGCCGTCCTCGGCACCGGCCGCGACGAGACCCGGCTGGCCGAATTGGCCACCACGGTCGATGATCCCGACCGCATCACGACCGTGGCCGTCGATCTCACCGCCGACGACGGACCGACCGCGGTGGTGGAGGCCGCGCTGTCCCGTTGGGGCCGAATCGACTTCCTGATCAACAACGCCGGGGTCGGCAGCCCCAAACCGCTGCACGAGACCGACGACGAAACCCTGGACTACTTCTTGGGTTTGATGCTGCGCGCACCGTTTCGGCTCGCCCGGGACGTGATCGGCCACATGCAGCCCGGATCGGCGATCATCAACGTCACCTCCACCTTCGCCGTCGTCGGCGGCCTGCGCGGCGGAGCCTATTCCGCCGCCAAGGGCGGCCTGACGGCACTGACCACCCACATCGCCGCCCAGTACGGGCCGCAAGGCATCCGCTGCAACGCCGTCGCGCCCGGCGTCACCGTCACTCCGATGGTCGAACACCGCCTCGAGGATCCGGGATTCCGCAAGATGCAGACCGAGATGACCCCGCACACGCGGCTCGGCCGGGTCGACGACATCGCCAGCACCATCGCATTCCTGTGTTCGGAGGGCGGCAGCTTCATCAACGGGCAGACGATCGTCGTGGACGGCGGCTGGAGCTCCACCAAATACCTCTCGGAGTTCGGGCTGACATCGGAATGGGTTGCCCGGTGAGCCTTTTCAGCCTGCTGGATCAAGCCGCCGCCCGGTTTCCCGACCGGGGCGCGGTCTACCTCGGCACCCGACAGGTGGCCACCTGGGGTGAACTGCGCACCCGTGCGCTCGGTCTGGCCGGCGGACTGCGCGCGGGCGCCGGGCCCGGCACCCGGATCGTCGTGGCGAGCGAAAACCGCCCGGAGATCGTCGAGCTCATGTTCGGCATCTGGGCCGCCGAATGCGTCTTCGTTCCGCTGAACTACAAGCTGCATCCCCGCGAGATGGCCGACATCCTCGGGGACTCCGGGGCCACCACCGTGTTCGCATCCCCGAAGATCGCGGCCGGTCTGGAGTCGGTCACTGAGGTGCCCATCACCGTCATCGGTTCGGATACCTATGTCGGACTGGTCAATTCGTCGCCGTGGCAGCCAGCCGACATCGACCCGGAAACACTGGCCTGGCTGTTCTACACCAGCGGCACGACGGGACGCTCCAAGGGAGCCATGCTGTCGCACCGCAATCTGACGGCGATGACGGTGTCGCACCTAGCCGACTTCGACGACCCGGACGACAACTGCAGCCTGATCCACGGCGCGCCGATGTCGCACGGCTCCGGGATGTACGTCGCGCCGTACGTGCTGCGCGGCGCCCGGCAGGTGATCCCGGCCTCGGGCGCCTTCGAGGCCGACGAGTTCCTCGATCTGTGCGACCACCACCCCGGATGCAGCGTCTTCCTGGCGCCCACCATGGTGCAGCGCCTGGTGCAGACCGGCCGGCCGTGCCCGCGCAATCTGCGCACCGTCGTCTACGGCGGCGGCCCGATGTACGTCGAGAGCCTCAAGACCGCGATGGCGGCGTTCGGGCCGATCTTCGTCCAACTCTACGGTCAGGGTGAGGCGCCGATGACCATCACCGGCCTGCGCAAGGCCGACCATGTCGGCGCCGACGACGCCGTCCTGGGCTCGGTCGGCTACCCACGCTCCGGTGTCGAGGTGGCCGTGTTGCGCGCCGACGGGAGCCGGGCGGACATCGGGGAGATCGGCGAAATCGCCTGCCGCGGTGACGTCGTCATGTCCGGTTACTGGAACAATCCCGAGTCCACCGCCGCGACCCTGGTCGACGGCTGGCTGCACACCGGCGATGTGGGCTCGTTCGACGACCGCGGCTACCTGACCCTGCGCGACCGCTCCAAGGACGTCGTCATCAGCGGTGGCAGCAACATCTATCCACGTGAGGTCGAAGAGGTCCTGCTCGAACACCCTCGGGTCGAGGAGGTCTGCGTCGTGGGCGCGCCCGACGCGGACTGGGGCGAGATCGTCGTCGCATTCATCGTGGGCTCGGCCGACCCGAGCGATCTCGACGCCCATCTGCTGGAGCGCATCGCCCGCTTCAAGCGGCCCAAGCGGTATGTGTTCATCGACGAGCTGCCGAAGAGCAGCTATGGCAAGGTGCTCAAACGCGAACTGCGCGCACAGCTCTGATCTCATCGCGACCACGCCGAGACGTACGAACGGGCGAGAAAGTCCGAGTGTCCGACACCATTTCGTCGCTCTGGGGATGGCGGCCTGACAGAATCTGCGCATGCAGCGCTGTCCGTGTGGATCCGGTGCGGCCTACGACGGCTGCTGCGGACCCCTGCACCACGGTGCGCCGGCCACGACGGCCGAAGCACTCATGCGCTCCCGATTCAGTGCCTACGCGCTGGGCAACGCCGACTACCTGCTGACCAGCTGGGATCCGGGAACAGCCCCTCGCCAGGTCGAGGTCGACGACGACACGGTGTGGCGCCGCCTGCAGATCGTCGACACCGAGGCCGGCGGACCCGAGGACGACAAGGGTGTCGTCGAGTTCCGGGCCACCTATGTCCGCGACGGCGGGCACGGCGTACTGCACGAGCGCAGTCGGTTCAGCCGGGCCGACGGGCGGTGGGTGTACGTCGACGGCGATCTGTTCGACTGACCGCGCCGCATGTGGGAGGGTCTGCCGATACCTGTATCGACAACACCTGGTGGCCCCGGGGTTGCGGCCGGTGGGAAGACATTCATGCGCACTCGCACACCCGGACAGGACCTCCACGTCGGGCTGTCCGAGGCCGGGGCGGCCACGATCCGGCGCGCCCACGCGGTGTGTCCGGTCACCGCGGTGCAGAGTGAGTACTCGCTGTGGACGCGCGACCCCGAACCCGAGGTACTGCCGGCCTGCGCCGGCCTCGGAATCGGGTTCGTACCGTTCAGTCCCCTCGGTAAAGGATTTCTCACCGGAACAGTCTCGACGACAACAGAATTCAGTGCCGGCGACGTGCGTAACACCATCCCGCGCTCTGCCGCCGGCAATATCGACGCCAACGGGGCGCTGCTGCAGCAGGTGCGCGCACAGGCTGCCGCCAAGGAGTGCACGCCCGGACAGATCGCACTGGCGTGGCAGCTGGCCCAGCAGCCGTGGATCGTGCCGATCCCGGGCACCCGGCGCCGGGGTCGCGTCGACGAGAACGCGGCGTGGGTGTCCGGGGTGACCGCTACAACCCCGTCGGCATGGCAATGGTCGGGCTGTGAATCGCTACACTGAATCCCCATGTCCTCGATCCGGCAGACTTTCGGCGGCCTGTGCCTGGGTGCCGCGCTGGCCGGACTGACGGCAGTCTGCGCGCCGGTGGCCCGGGCCGACGACGACGGCTCACACGCCGACGACCAGGTCCTCACCCCTTTCGACGTCGCCGATCCCGCGGTCGGCCGGCTCGACCCGGCCCTGCTGACCGCCGTCCAGAACGCCGCCACCGCGGCCGCGGCCGACGGCATCACGATGACCGTCAACTCCGGCTGGCGCTCCCCGGGTTTCCAGCAGCGCCTGCTCGACAACGCGATCCAGACCTACGGCAGTTTCGACGCCGCGCGTCAGTACGTGCAGACTCCGTCGGCCTCCAAACACGTCAGCGGTCAGGCGGTGGACATCGGCGGGGACGGCGCCGACCAATGGCTGATCGCCAACGGGCCGCGCTTCGGACTGTGCCGGATCTACGCCAACGAGGTGTGGCACTTCGAGTTGGCGGCCGATCCCTACGGAAACTGCCCGCCACTGCGCCCCAACGCCGCGTCCTAGGAGGCCGCCGAACAACCGCGGCCGCCCGGTCGTGGTCCGGCACCATGACGACGGTGCATGGAAGTCCGCGATCCCGCGGCGCGCCGCGGACCGACACGCACGCTCACGAAAGGACCGGCATGGACATCGGTGTCTACGTGCCTCAGATGGGGTTCGACTACTCGGATCTGCTGCACCGCGCGCGCCGCTGCGAGGAACTCGGCATCGGCTCGATGTGGCTCTACGACCATCTCTACGGACCCGGCGTGCCGGAGCTGCCGTCGCTGGAGGCCTGGACCCTGGCGACCGCACTGCTGGCCGACACCGAGCGGCTCCGGATCGGACACATGGTGCTGTGCAACCAGTTTCGGCATCCGGTGCTGCTGGCCAAGATGGCCACCAGCCTGGATCGGATCTCCGGCGGTCGCCTCCAACTCGGGCTCGGCAGCGGCTCGATCGAATCCGAACACCTCCAGGCCGGACTGGAATGGGGCACCTTCGCCGAACGCTCGGCCCGCCTCGGCGAGACCCTGGAGATCCTGACGCAGGCCTTCACCACCGGACGCGTCGACCTCGACGGCGCGCACTACCGCGTCAGCGACATCCCGGTCAGCCCGGGCGCCGTCCAACAACCCCGGCCACCGATCGTCGTCGGCGGGGTCGGCGAGAAGTACACACTGCCCCTGGTCGCCCGCTACGCCGACGTCTGGAACGTGCCGACCTACGCCCTCGATCAGCTCGAGCACAAGATGTCGGCCCTGCGCGGCATCTGCGCCGACATCGGCCGCGACCCGGCCACCATCGTGATGTCGGTCGAGGCCGTGATGGCCCTCGCCCCCGACGACGACGCACTGCCCCGGGTCCGGGAGTTGGCCGAAAAGCGGTTCGGCGACCCGGGTTTCGGCCTGCACGATACCGAACTGATCGGAACGCCCGACACCGTCGTCGGCCGGCTGCGTGAGCTCGGCGAGCTCGGCTTCGGCCAGGTGATACTGTTCACCCACGACCGCGCCTCGGATCAGACACTGGAACTGCTTGCCCGCGAGGTGATTCCGGCCGTCAGCGGCTGAACGGATCGATCACCTGCACCCGGAACTGGTCGAGCGCATCCAGGGCGCCGTTCAGGCTGTCCCCGGGCACAGGGACCTGCACCCAGGTCACACCCAGCTTGGCCAGTTCCTCAAGGCCGCCCAGATACGCTTCGGCATCGAAGGATTCGGTTCCCGGCGTGCCACCCGACAGGTTGGAGAAGGCGATGTCGACGGAGCCGGGATCGCGGCCGGCGACCTCCAGGCGGCGGCGCAGGTCGTCGATGCCCTCAGCCAGTTGGGCGGTCGAATCCAGGACGTCGGTGCGGGCGGTCTTCGCCAGGAGGCCCTGGGCTGCGAACGGGCACCAGCCGTCGCCGTATTCGGCGACGCGGCGCCGCGCCGCAGCGGTGTTGCCGCCGATCCAGATCGGCGGATGCGGCTGGCTGAGCGGCCGCGGATGCGCGGTGATACCCTGCGCATTGAAGTGCCGGCCCGCGTAGCTCACGTCGTCGGTGGTCCAGATGGTGCGGATGACATCGAGCGCCTCTTCGAGCAGGGCTCCGCGTTCGTCGAAATCCACTCCGAGCGCGGTGAATTCCTTCTTCAGATATCCGACGCCGATCGCGAGGGTGAACCGGCCGCCGGACAGCAGGTCCAGCGTCGCACCGGATTTGGCCACCACGAAGGGATTCCGGTACGGCAGCACGACGATGTTGGGGATCAGCCGCAGGGTCGTGGTGTGTGCGGCGGCAAACCCCATGGCCACAAATGGATCCAGCGCGTCGTGGCCACCGGCCTCCAGCCAGCGCTGGCTGGGCGCGGGATGGTCGGTGAAGCCGAGCCCGCTGAATCCCGCCGCTTCGGCCGCCTTCGCCATGGCCGCCACACCCGCCCCGGTCGCGAGGTCCGGATTGTAGGGGTGACTGTGCATCGGATGGGTGATCGCGAACCTCATCGGACAGGCGCCCAGACAGCCGCCGGCGGCAGCGTGGCCCGGCCCGGCACGGCCGCCAGTCGGGGCCGCGCCGCCCTGGGTCCGGAGTGGAAGACCTCGGTCGGCGGCGCGTCGTCGAGGCCGGCTGCCCGCATCGCGTGGCGCTTGAACGCCCGCGCCGCATTGCTCGGCACGTGCTCGACCGACTGCAGCCGCTCGGCCATGTCCGGGGGCACCTCCCTGCCCCAGACCGTGACTTCCGGTACGTCCCGGGCGATTTCGTCGGCCAGATGCTCACACACCGTGGACTCCGTCGACATCATGTCGGCACTTACGGCCACCGCGGTCGGCCGGTGCGGGTCGGCACGGTAGGCGGGTGCATCCGTCAACCGTTGTGGGGTGACACCGAGAATCCGCAACGGCGCGGGGTCGTCGGCGTCGGGCACGAACACGTTGACGTCCCATCCCGCCAGGGCGCGGTCGGCCAGCCAGCCGCCCGCGGAGCGGATGACGTCGGGCACCGATCCGGCGATCACGTCCAACCGGTGCCGGGCGGCCGCGTCGGCCTCGGCCTCCGCATGCGTCGACCGTCGCCGCGGTCGTGGTGCTGTCGCAAACGCGTTAGCTGCCATGCCGATTCACCTTTTCGCCGATGTCACTGCCGGTCCACGAAGATGTCCATGATGGGGTCGGGTCCGCCACCGTAGCCGGACAGGTCGGTTACCCCCGCCTCGGCGAGCACCGCGCTGTCGATGAAGCACTGCCCGGTGACGGCGCCGGCCGGGCGGGACAGGATCTGCACGGCGGCGTCGGCCATGATCTCCGGACTGCGTGAGGCGGCGAGCATCTTCTCCGCGTCGGGAGAGTTGGCCACCGCCGCGGTGGCGATGTACGTCTCGGGCCATAGGCAGTTCGACGAGATCCGCTCCTGGCGGAACTCCTCGGCCCAGCCCAGCGCCAGCAGCGACATTCCGTACTTGGACAGCGTGTAGGACGGGTGCTTGCCGAGCCAGTACGGGTTCATGTTCAGCGGCGGCGACAACGTCAGCACATGCGCGTTCGGCGACTTCTTCAGATACGGCACACACGCCTTGGTCAGCAGGAAGGTGCCCCTGATGTTGATCTGCTGCATCAGGTCGAACTTCTTGGCCGACAGTTCTTCGGTGGGCTCGACGGAGATAGCGCTGGCGTTGTTCACGCAGATGTCCACGCCGCCGAATCGGTCGACGGCGGCGTCGACCGCGCGTTGCACGTCTTCCTCGCGGCGGACGTCACCGACGACCGCCAGCGCCCGGCCGCCGCCCTGCTCGACCTCCGCCGCGGCGGTGTGCACGGTGCCGGGCAGCTTCGGATGCGGCTCGGCCGTCTTGGCCAGCAGTACCACGTTTGCACCGCGGCGGGCGGCCCCCAGCGCAATGGCCAGGCCGATGCCGCGGCTTCCGCCGGACACCACCATCGTGCGGTCGGCGAACGACTGATCCGTGCTCACTTCGACCGGCTCTTCGGTGTGGGCATGCAACCACTCTCAACGTCGGGTGGGAAATGCGAACTGCCCAACAGCGTGACACTCGACCGAAATTTTGTAAAGTGGGCCGGTGACCGTTCCACTCCCCACCGGTGTCGGTTTGTGGTCGGGCTTCCTGGACCGGATGCCCGCCCCGGATGCCGTCGCCGCCGTGCGCGCCATCGAGACGGCCGGGGTCTCGACCATCTGGCTGCAGGAGTTCAGCGGCGTGGACCCGTTCATGCGGGCCGCGTTGTACCTGCAGGGCACTGCCGAGCTGAGGGTCGCGCTGGGTGTCGCGACGATCCACGCCCGCGACCCCGAGGCCATGGTGGCCGCGGCCGCCACCCTGCACGAGGCGTTCCCGGGACGGTTCCTGTTGGGCCTGGGCACCAGCCACCGGCAGCTGGCCGAGGACCGCGGTGGAAAGTACGAACGCCCGCTGAGCGCGATGGGCGACTACCTGGCCGCCATGGACGCCACGGCCGGTCGACGGACATTGCCGCCGCGCTTCCTCGGCGCGCTCGGCCCCCGCATGGTCGAGTTGGCCGCCGCGGCGACCGACGGGCTGCACACGTATTTCTGCCCGGTGTCGCACACCGCCGCGTGCCGTGCCGCAATTGGTCCGGACACCTGGATCGCGCCGACCCTGTTGGTCGCGCTGGCCGGTTCGTGGCCGGACGCCGCACGGGAATACCTCGGCTTCTGCCTGGGGATGCCCAACTACCGCAACAACCTTCGGCGGTTCGGCTTCACCGATAGCGAGCTGGATTCCGCCGACGATCGGCTGCTCGAGGCGCTGGTGGTTCCCGATGAGCCGGCCGCCCTGTCCGCACGCATCGACGCGCATCACACCGCTGGCGCCGATCATGTTGTGCTGCAGTTCATTCCACCGCCACGCGGTCAGGTGGTGCTGGACCGCGTCACGACGCGGCCGATAACTCCCCGATGAGTTCCAGGCTGCCCAGTTCACGGATCGCCCGGCAGCCGTGCTGGATCATCGCCACCATGACGTCGTCACCGCGTTCGGTGGACGCCACGAATGCGACGGCCAGCGCGGTGATCAGCGGGATCTGCAGCATGCCCAGCCGGTAGTCCCGCCAGCAGGTGTCCGCGTCGTAGTCCCGCACACCGTGGGCGAGGAGCTCCCGGTGGTAGGCGCCGACCAGGTCCCGTTCGGCCTGTGCACGCAGCTGCGGGTCGAGCCCGGAGGCGACGAAGTAGGCCAGGTCCCGCGCGGGCAGCCCGACCGCCAGCGTCTGCCAGTCCACCACGGCGACGCGGGTGTGGTCGGGATCGAAAAGCAGGTTGTCCAGCCGGAAGTCGCCGTGCAGCACGCTGAACCGGTCGGGTTCGAGCAGCAGCCAGGGCGCCATGGCCGCCGCGACGTCGTTGAGGGTCGCGGCGTCCTCCTTCGACAACCGGGGACCGAGCTTGTCCAGTGTGATGCCGACGGCCATGGTGAAGATGTCGCCGAGCCCCTTGGCCGAGTCCTCGTCGGGCTTGCCCATCGCCGCGCCCGTGAAGTCGCGCCAGGCCGGATCGCACCACCGTGGACCGTGCAGGCCGGCCAGCGCCCGGACCGCCAGTTCGGCCTCCTGCGCACCACAGCCTGCGAGCTGATCACCCTGGACCGCCGGTGCCATATCCGAGAGCAGCAAGACGAAATCGGCTCCACCCGAATCGATGTCGCAGTGATAGCAGTGCGGCATCGGGACCCGCACGGTGTCCGCGACGTCGGTGTAGAAGGCGTGCTCGGCCTGATAGCCGAACGACGCGCCGGCCCGCACCTCGGGATCCTGGGAAGGCAGTTTGACGACGAAGGTCTCCGGAAGCCCGCCATCGCCGGAACGGTAGGTCGCCGCGACGCGGTAGGTCGCCCCGGTCTGTCCGGTGCCGATCGGGCTGACGGCCACGTCGGCCACCGGTGTCCCCAACACCGTCGACAACCACTCGGCGGTGACCTCGTCGGGACTGGCCGGGATGGTGGGCTTCGCCATGGCAGCAGAATCTACTGCTGAGCCATCGCGACGAGGAACTCTGACCAGTAGCCCAGGTGGTGTGCGGCGTTGCGCGGTGCGCTGGTCCAGGTGGTGCCGGGCACCTCCTGCACCAGTTCGAGATGCGGGGCGTCGATCGAATAGACCATCTTGAACGGGATGTCCACCAGACCGTCGTCGGTGATCACCGGCATGGTTGCTTCGACGATCCTGGTCCAGCGGTACCCGCCTATGGCGGACAACCGGTCGATGGCCGCGTCGAGGTCGGGGACGACCACGCCCGTGTGGTACAGGTCGGCGGGATTCAGCACCGACGCCATCTGGGCAGCCTGCCATACCAACCGTGACACTTCGTCCCTAATCTGTAAAGTAAATCGAAATCCCCGGAACCGAGAGGCAAAGCATTGGGCATCGTGACCACGAGTTCGGAGACGACGTTCAGCCAGCCACCCGAGGTCGTCTACGACTTCGTCGCCAACCCGGCGAACTGGACGAAGACCTACCCGGGCAGCAACTACGTCGGCAAGCTCGACGACCTGCCGCTCAAAGTCGGCGACACCTGGGAGGAGGGCGGCCCGGACGGGACGCACATCTACACATGGCACCTCGCCATGGCGATGCGGCCCAAGCTCTGGGTCTTCAACTCCGTCGGCAACCTCGGTCACGATGCCGACGGCAACGGCGGCAGGCCGGGACGCATCACGGTGCAGTATCACTTCACCCAGCCCGGTCCGGGCATCACGCTGTTCGGCCGAACCATGACCATCGAGGCGTACAAGGACTCCCCGCTGCCCGACGGCATGTTCCGGATCGTGAACCCGGCCAACATCGACAAGTACCACGCGGCCATCGCCCGGGAGCTCGACGCGGTCCCCGAAGCGGTCCCGGTCGGCAGCTGAGCCGGTGAGAATCGCCGCCACCCATCCGCCGTCACCCGGGGCAGCCGAACGATTCCGCGCGGCCGGCCACTGGACGGCGGCCGGTCCGGCTGAGCTGTCCGCGAGCCCCGGCCCGGCCCTGGCCGACGGCGCCTCGGAGTGGACCTACACCGACCTGGCCTCCGCCGTCGCGCGAGTTCGGCTGGCGCTCAGTCGGTCCGGGGTCACCGCGCGGGACTCCGTGCTGGTGGTGGCGCCGCTGCGGAACGAGGCCGTCGCCGCCTATCTCGCGGTGGTGCGCCACGGCAGCGTCGCCGTTCTGCTGGACCACCGCAGCGGACGGGCCGACGTGCAGAACGTCTGCGCCGCAACGACGCCCCGGGTCGTGCTCGCCCGTACCGAGGATGCAGATCGGTTGGGGCTGAACGGGCGCTGCCCCGTGTTACCCCTGGACGGCGGGCCGGGTGCCGAAGTTGCACCCGAGACTTCGACCGTCGACCCCGATGCCGCGGCTGTCGTCGTCTTCACCTCCGGCACCACCAGCACCCCCAAGGGCGTCGTCCACACCGTGAACAGCCTGCGTTGCGGCACCGCCAACATGGTCGACGCACTGCAGTTGGCCGATAGCGACACATTGTTCCTCGCCAGCCCGGTGGCGAGCATCACCGGCGTTCTGCAGATCGAGTCGGCGGTGCGGGTGGGGGCCAGCGTTGTCCTGGCAGACCACTTTTCGCCGGAGACCGCGTTCGAGCAGGTGTGCGCACACGGCGCCTCGGTGATCGGCGGAGCACCGGTGATCGCCCAGACAATCTTCGCCGAGGCCGACCGGCGCGGGCTGGCTACACTGCCGCTTCGCTGTATTGCCCTGGGCGGAGCCATGATCCCGGCCTCGGTCATCGATTCCGCCCACCGATTCGGAGTTCGTGCGGTCCGCGTGTACGGCTCGTCGGAGGCGCCCTTCTCCACCGCGACGGCGCTGACCGCGTACTCGTGCGACGATGGGGTTCCGCTGCCCGGTGTCGACGTGGCGGTCGGGGACGCCGACGAACTGCTCATCAGCGGTCCGCACCAGTTCCACGGCTATCTCGACCCCGCGCACAACGACGGCGCGTTCGACGGCGACTGGGTGCGTACCGGTGATCAGGCCGAGCTGCTGCCCGGCCGGCGGATCCGGATCACCGGCCGGTTGAAGGAAATCGTCATCCGCAAGGGAAAGAAGATCTCGCTGGCCGAGATCGACTCGGCCGCAGCCGAACTGGGCGACTGCGCGGCGTTCGCCCTGCCTGACGACGAGACCGGCGAGCGGCTGGTGCTGGCCGTTCGCGAGCCTGCTGCGCTGAGCTATCCGGCGGTGCGGGATCGGCTGACCGCGGCCGGTTTGGCGACCTGGAAACTGCCGGAGCAGATCGTGCGGTGGGCCGGCGAATTTCCCCGCACCGCGAGCGGCAAGGTCATCCGGCGCGCGCTCGCCGATGAGTCCCGATGGACGCGGGCGGTGTACGCGCCGCGACTGTCCGGTCCGTCAGGGAACCAGGTGGTCTGAGTCCGGTGCGGCAAAGCCACACCGGGCCCGCATGTCCATCATCGGTTGACGGATGCCGCGCAGTTCGGCAGCGGTCTGCGGGTTGTCGGCCATGTAGGCCTGCACTTTCGGGCGCAGCTGGTCACGCGGCTGGCCTTCCAGCCCGGTGAAGAACGCATTGACGTCCGGGTGGGTGAACAGATACGCCGACGTGGCAGCCGAGACACCGGCGGCGACACCGGCCACGTCGGCGGTCGAACAATTCGGCGGCACATCCGCGGCTGCGGTGCCCGCCGCGGCGAACAAGGCGCCTCCCACCATCGCCGAGCCGAGCACAAGATGTCCTAGGCGCACGTTCAACTCCTCACCCCGATATTCGACCACGCGGCCGCTTGTCCCCATCATCATGGCGCGGCGCCGGCCCCGTCGTCTCGACTATCGAGGACAGTTTCTTGTTTTCGTGGACATTCACCCGCAGCGCGTTCGATCAACCAGAGATGAAAGCCCGCCGCAACGCGGCCCCCTGCATGTCGAACAGTCGCCGGCTGACGTCCCAGTCCGGGAGGTACGCATCGAAGCCGTGGCAGGTGCCGGGGAAGACGTGCAATTCGGTGGCGACGCCGGCCCACATCAGCCGCAGGGCGTAGTCGATGGCCTCGTCGCGCAGCGGATCGAGTTCCGAGGAGGTGATCAGCGCCGGCGGCAGTCCAGCCAGGTCGGAGGCGGCGGCCGGCACCGCATCGTCTGCCCGGCCGGATCCGCCGAGGTACTGCCGCCACATGAGCTCGGTGGCGGGACCGTCGAGGCCGGGGGTGTCGGTGAACTCTTCCTTCGACGGTGACGGACGGTCGTCGAGCACCGGTTGGTGCAGCAGCTGGAACACCAGCCGGTGGGCGGCCCGTTGGGCGACACCGGCCGCCAGTGCAGCGCCGGCGCTGCTGCCCGCGACGGCCACCCGGTCCGGGTCGACACCGAACTCGCCGCTGATCACCGCGTCGAACACGGTCTCGACGTCCACGACGGCGGCGGGGTAAGGATGCTCGGGGGCCAACCGGTAGTCGACCGAAACCACGACGCACTCGGCACGGCGGGCCAGTTCGACACACTGCCGGTGGTCGGTGTCGAGGTTGCCCAACACGAAAGCTCCTGAGTGGCAATAGATCACCGCGGGCGCGCGGCCCTCGCAACCGCGGTAGACGCGCACCGGGGCCGCCCCGATACGGGTGTCTGTGATGTCGACGCCCGCGGCGTCCAAAGAGCCGGTTTCCTGCGCGCGCCGCTGGTCGAGCCCGTCGCGCACCGCGGGCAGCAGTTCGGGCGACAGGTCGGTGCGGGTGCCCACCAGATGCCGCAGCGCGGGATCGAGGCGATCGCCTATTTCCATGCGACTACGCGGCCCGGGGCGGGTCGAAGGTGATGCCCACCGAAATATGTTCTCGCACCGACTCATCCGACCTTCAAGGACTGACCGCCGTCGACGACGAGTTCGGCCCCGGTGATGAAGGACGCCGCATCGGACACCAGGAAGGCCACCGCGTCCGCGATCTCCATCGGGTTGCCCAACCGGCCCGTGGTCGCACCGGCGATCAGCCGGGCCTGCGTCTGCTCGTCGAGCATGGGGGTTGCGACGGCACCCGGCAGCACGGCGTTGACGCGGATCCGCGACGGCGCCAACTCGGCGGCCGCAACCTGCGTCAGCCCGCGCAGCCCCCACTTCGACGAGCCGTAGGCGGCGTGGTTGGGGAACGGACGCAACGCGCCGGTGCTGCAGGTGTTGACGATCGACGCGCCGTCGGCCCGGCGCAGTTCGGGCAGACACGCCTGGATGCCCAGGAACGGGCCCAATGTATTGACCCGCCAAAGCCTTTCGAAACCGGCCGCCGTCTCTTCGGCCAGTGCGGCGCGGTGCAGGACCCCCGCGTTGTTGACCAGCGTGCTCAGGGAACCGAACGAGTCCACGACCGTCGCGACGGCCGCGGTCCACTGCTGTTCGGACGTGACGTCGAGCGGCACCGCGAGAACCCCGTCATCGGCCAGGGCCGCGACGGTTGCCGTCAGCTCGTCACCGGCCAGGTCCGCGGCCGCCACCTTGATGCCGTCGGCACGAAGCCGCCGTACGACGGCGGCGCCCTGACCGCGGGCGGCGCCGGTCACCAGCGCTACGCGATCGGTCATGGCAGCTGCTCCTGAGGAACGTCGGAACGGCCTGCAGTGGTGAGGAACTGGCAACGCCGACGTTTGAACCGCCAGTCACCGCCGAGCTTCACCAGGTCGTCGTCGTAGAGCGCGGGCCGCATGGCGTGGCTGCCGGCCTCGATGAACAGCACCTGGGTGCGCGCGGTCGCGGTGTCACCGTCGATGGTGATCACCGACGCGCCGGTCAGGTGCATGCCGCGCGGGGCGCGGGTGAACATCTTGCGCACCTTCTCCGGGCCGAGCAGTGTCTTGCCGAACACGAGGTACTCCGAGTCCGCGGTGAACAGGCCGAGGCATCCCTCGATGTCGTCGGCGTCCAGCAACAGCGCGTAGGCCGCGATCAATTCGCGGATCTGTTCGCGGTCGGTCATCACTGTCCCCTCACCAGGATCTCGGCAGACCCAGCAGTTGGGTCGCCAGTACGTTGTGCACGATCTCCGACGAGCCGCCCGAGATGGTCAGTGCCCGCGACCACAGGAACGCCTGCTGCCAACGGTGGTTCACGTCGGCGCCTTCCGGCCGCAACCGGCCCGAGGAGGCGAGGGTGATCGCATACCGGCACAGCGCGACGTTGAGCTCGGTGTAGGCGAGTTTGGCGATCATGCCGTCGGACGCAGTGTCGGTTCCCCGGGCGACCTTGTCGACCGCGTCGCGTGCGGTGTGCTGCACGGCGGCGACGCGGGCCTGGAAGTCGGCCAGGTCCTCCCGCACCACGGGGTCGTCGATGGCGGCGCCGTCGGGCAGCTCGACCGCGCGGGCCAGTTCGAGCAGATCGTCGAACAGCAACTCGAGCATCACCGCGTTGGCCCCGACATAGGCGCGTTCGGACGCCAGGCCCGAATTAGCCACCGCCCATCCTTGATTCATCTCGCCGAGGACGCTGTCGGCCGGCAACACCGCGCCGTCGAAGTACACCTCGCAGAACTCGTCGGAGCCGGTCATCTCCCGGATCGGGCGCACGTCGATTCCCGGGGTGGCCATGTCCACGACGAACATCGTCAGCCCGGCGTGCGGGCGCGAGGCATCCGGGTCGGTCCGGGCCAGCAGCACGCCCATCTGCGACCACTGCCCGTCGGTGGTCCACACTTTCTGCCCGTCGACGCGGAACGTGCCGTCGGGTTGCCGGGTGGCTCGCGTGGTCAGCCGCGCCAGGTCGCTGCCGACGCCCGGCTCACTGAGCAGCTGGCACCAGATGTGCTCGGCCGAACGGATTCTCGGCAGGTAGCGGTCCTTCTGCTCGGGCGTACCGAACGTGATGATCAGATGCGCAGCGAGCATCACCTGGTCGATCGGCCGGGGTGCCCGCGCGCGGACGATCTCCTCCATCACCGCGGCATCGTGCTGTGGGGTGTGCCCGGCGCGACCGCCGTATTCGGCCGGCCACGATCCGCCCATGAAGCCGGCGTCGAACAGGTCGGCGTACCAGCGACGCACGGCCTGTTCGGTTTCCGGGTCGCGCGGCACCCGGATTCCGTCGTACCACTGACCGGCCGGTCGCCGGTCGGCGATGAATTGCCTGACCTGACTGCGGTATTCGCTGATCGTGGCGCTCACCATCCGGTCTCCTCGGCCAGTCGGCGCCGGGGCCTGCCGTAGCCCATGCCGTTGGTCCCGTTCTGCACGGCGCGGCGCAGGTAGAGGTGATGGCCCCATTCCCAGGTGAACCCGATCCCGCCGCACAGTTGGATGCAGTCGCTGATGATCTCGGTTCCACGTCCCCACAGAAAGGTCTCGGCGGTGGCCAGCCGCAGCATGAGGCTGTTGTCGCCGGTGTCGAACGAGGCGGCGGCGTCGTCGAGGAGCAGTCTGAGTTGCCGGGCGGTGACGGTGTGGTCCACCAACCGGTGGGCGACCGCCTGGTACTTGCCGATCGGTGCGCCGAAGGTGGTGCGTTGCTTGGCGTATTCGACGGTCTTGTCCAGAACGTGCTCGATGCATCCGACGGTGTCCGCGGCGTACAGCAGGCTGCGTGCCGCGCGGCCTCGCCGTACCGTAACGGACTGCACGGCGATCGATTCCGCACCGCTGATCGCGTAGCCGACCGTACGGCGGGTGACGTCCAGCGACGTGCCCTCGGTCACCTGTGCGTCGCTCGCGCGCGCACCGGCCAGCGTGTCGCCGACCGCGATGAACAGCAGGCTCCCCGACGGCACCGCCACGGCGGGGTCCGTGCTGCCGTCGGCGTCACCGGTCAGGAACGCCGCGCCGGCGTCGAGGCCCAGTTCGGCCGCGACCAGGTTGCCCACCATGATCTCGTAGGCCGGCCCGGAGTACAGGCCGCGGCCCAACTCCTCGGCGACGACCGTCGCCAGCGCCAGCGAGCCGTCCGGCGGCGTGAGCGCCGACCACAGTCCCAGGTCGTCGAGATGTGCCCCCGCCGCCAGGGCGTCGCGCACCGAGGCGCGCAGCAGGGCCATCTCCTCGCGCGCATGGGTTTCCGCCACGGCCGTCACCTCAGTTGTAGCCCTTCTTCGTCTCGGTGACGTCCTGCCCCCCGGCCTCGCGCAGGTGTTCGGTCGCGCCGCGGCGCAGGGCCTGGGACTCGGAGGCCAACGTGATCATCTGGAATCCCTTCTGCGCCATCGCCTTTCCAAATCGTCCGTCACCGGCGTGGATGCCCGCGACAAGCCCCGCTGCCGTGGTGGCGCGCTGAATGCGCTCCAAGGCAGCCAGCATCGCCGGTGCCGTCGTCATCTCCGCCAAGCCGTATCCCATGGATATCGCCAGATCCGCCGGTCCCACATACACGCCGGAAAGGCCGGGCACCGCGCAGATCTCGTCGAGCGCCGGCAGCGCCGCGGCGGTTTCGATCATCACATACACGCCGGCGCACGCCTCGAGTTCGGCGGCCACGACGCCCAGCGACGCGCGTAATGGGCCGAAGCTGCGCAGCCCGGCGGGGGCGTACCTGGTCGCGGAGACCGCGGTGGCAGCCTGTTCCGGGGTTTCGACCATCGCGACGATGACGGCGTCCGCGCCGGCGTCGAGGACGCGGCCGATCGGTGCGGGATCCGCCGACGGCAACCGCACCGCGGTGGCGATCGGGACGTGCTCGAGGCGGCGCAACATGGTCGCCACGTCAGCGTCGTCGAGATAGCCGTGCTGCGTGTCGAATCCGACGTAGTCGTACCCGGCGCGGGCGTATTCCTCCGGACCGATCGCGGTAGGCCCGACCACCCAGCCGCCCCACACCTGGTCCTTCTCGGCGAGCGCCGTCTGTAAGCGACTACGCGCGGGCATCGTCGCTCACAGGTTCCGATGCTGCGGCTCCTCCGCCCACTCCTGCGTCGCGGGCATTGTCGCTCACAGGTTGATCACGATCTTCACGCGTTCGCGCACCGGCCGGCACGCAAACTCGAAGGCGCCCTGCACATCGTCGATCCCGAAGGTGTGGGTGATGTAGGCAGGCAACAGGTCTGGATGAGCGCGGGCGAATTCGTCGGCCGCGTGCAGAACCCGGACGCGGTCGGCCGTCACCCCCGCTTTCAGGGTCAGGTTGCCGCGCAACATGGTTCGCATGCTGATCGGATAGCAGTCGTCGTCTGGCACCCCGAAGTAGAAGACGGTGCCGGCGAACGCGGCCGCCTCGACCGCGTGCTGCAGCGTGGCCACCTGGTGTCCGACGGCTTCGATGACGAGGTCGGCCTTGTCCGGGCATTCGATCCGCCCCACCCAGCGGTCACTCGTGGAACGCACGGCGGTGTCCACCCCGAAGGTCGCGGACAGCGCCGATCGGTCGACCGGGTCGACTCCGGTGACATGTGCGGCGCCCAAAGCCTTTGCCGCGTAAGCGAACAGCAGGCCGATCGAACCCTGCCCGATGATGGTCACCCGTTTTCCGGTCAGGTCGCCGACCTGTTCGAGGGCGTACAGCACGCACGCCAGCGGCTGCAGGCCGACGGCCAGTTCGGGACTCAGCGCGGGGTCGTAGGAGACCAGGCCGTCGCCGTCGGAACGCACGACGGCCATCAGACCGTCGAAGCCCGACGCCCAGCCGACCACCCGATCGCCGACGGCGTGGTCCGGGTGGCGGCTGGCCAGCACCTCGCCGACGATCTCGTGGATCGGGAAGCCGTCGATACCGGCCGCGCACGCCCCGGTGTCCCCCGGCAGTTTGCCCTGGGTGCCCTTGAACCCGGGCAGATCGCTACCGCAGATGCCGGCGGCCAGGAAACGCAGCAGGACCTGGCGTTCGGCAAGGGATTCCGGCTCGGGCTCGGGAATGTCGATCCGTTCGAAGGTGTACGGCGCGACGAGCCGGTGACACCACATCTCGTCACACCTCCACGGGGATGTTGTTCCAGCCCCATTGGAAACTCGACGGCGGCCGGGAGGCCGAGTCTGCCACGATCCGGTAGTCGGGGACCCGTTTCAGGAACTCCTGCATCATGATCGTGACCTCCTGGCGCGCCACATGGACGCCGAGGCAGAAGTGCTGACCGTGCCCGAAGGAGAGCAACCGTTCGATCGGACGATTCCAGATGAAGGCGTCCGGGTCGTCGTACTCGCGCTCGTCGCGGGCCGCCGAGGCCAGCAGGGTGATGATCCGCTGCCCCGGCGCCAGGGTGGTGCCGTGAATGGTGTACGGCCGCCGGACGGTTCGCGCGAACCATTGCGCGGGTGCGCAGTAGCGGATGATCTCCTCGCGTGCGACGGGGACATTCGCGTCGAGGTCGGCGCGCACCGCGGCCAACTGGTCGGGACGCTGACTGAGCTCCCACAGGCCGGTGGCGGTGACTTTCGGAACGGTTTCGGTGGCGCCGATGAAGACCCCGAGCATCTGGGTGGCGGCCTCGACGTCGTCGAACGCCGAGCCGTCGGGCAGCCGAAAGCCGATCAGGCTGTCGGCGATCGGCACGCTGCCGTCGGCGCCCTCGGCCCGGCGGCGCTCGACGATGGGCGTGAGATACGACAGGAAGCCCGGCCGTGCGTTGCCGACCTCGACACCCTCCCCGGGCTCGGCCAGAGTGCCGGCGTTGACGGTGGCGAGCACTTCTGCTGCGAGATCGACTGGAAGACCGACGAATTCACATGCCAATGTGGCAGCGACGACTCCGCCGTAGTCCTGGGTCAGGTCGAATCGGCCGCGCGGCAACAGCTCGTCGAGGCGTTCGTTGGCCAGCGTGCGGATCCGGTCGGTCAGCTTGGCGGCCGACCGCGGCCGGAACTGCGCCGAGGTGCAGCGGCGGACGTTCTCGTAGATCGGTGAGTCGAAGTTGGCATGAAACGGCATGGGGTGCAACGGTGGATCGGGCACCGGGCCGTCATTGTGGTGCTCCAGGACGTTGGCGGCCGGCAGGGTGCCCTCCGAGGCGACGAAGGTGCCGTCGGCGACTCCGAGCACCTGCCAGATGTCGCCGAATCGGGACAGCGCGTAGGTGTCCCACTTGTCGATGTAGTAGACCGGGTGCCGGTCGCGCAACCTCCGGTAGTACGGCAGCGGGTCGGCCATTACGTCCGGATCGAACGGATCATAGGAGAAGTCTTGCAGAACAGGCTGATCCATGATCTCTATCCCTGGAGCGGCGAAGGGGGCAATGCCTGCAGGATCGAGTCCTCCCAGCCGTCGCGCAGAGCCGGTGCCACGCTCATCCAGGTGACGATCTCGGCCGGGGGGGAGTCCTTCCAGGACGGGTAGTGGTTCTCGAAGCAGTCCCAGTCGCCGTCCAGCGCCCAGTAATGGATCACCTCGTTGAACCGGAAGGTGGTAATGAACGAACCCAGCCAGCGCTTCCCGGTGGATTCCGACCACGGCACGTAGAGCCGCTCGAGCTCGCGGATGTAGTCGTCCTGCCGACCGGGCTTGGTCTGCATGATCTCCTGGATCACCAGTCCCGCACCGAAGTTGGCCTCCTGCAGCTGCGCCAGGGTCTTGTTGTACTTGCCGGCGTACATGATCCGGCCCTCTCCTTTGGCGCCCAGCCCGGACAGGTACTGCGACCACCTCGCCGCAGTGTCATGATGGCTGCCGCCGGCCGCCTGAGCCCGGCCGATGCGGGCATAGTCGGCGAACGCGTCGATCTCCCAGATGATCGTCACCTGCGGCCAATGCCCGTTGTACGGGGTGGTCTCCCAGATGGCGAACAGCCGGGCGCCGAGTTCCTCCATCATCGGCTGATACAGCTCAGCGAACGCCGCGGCGAACTGCGCACCGCCGCCGGAGCCAAATGCGATGGTCTCGTGCAGGTACAACAGCGTGTGACCGAAATACTTCTTCATGCTCATGAATAGCACCCGATGGTTGACAGTGGCACCTAGCGAGCGTGACACTTGTTGCGTGATTTGTAAAGGTGCAACGTCACTGCGCCCCCTGACCGACGGTTTCTGTTTCGGCGAGGGCCCCCGCTGGTTCGAGGGGATGCTGTGGTTCTCCGACATGCTCGGCGAGGCGCTGCACACGGTCACGTTGTGCGGGTCGACGACGACGGTCCCACTGCCCGGCCACGCCCCCTCCGGGCTGGGCTTTCGCCCCGACGGAACACTGCTGGTCGTTTCCACCGAGGCCAAGCAGGTGCTGGCCTACGACGGGGAGCGTTTCACCCTCGTCGCCGACCTGGCCGGTCTGGCCCCGGCGCCGCTCGGCGACATGGTGGTCGACGCGACCGGCCGCGCGTACGTCGGCTCGCAGGCCCGGGAGTGCGGCGTCGTCATCCGGTTCGATCCCGACAACTTCGCGTCCGTCGTCGCCACCGATCTGGATTTCCCCAACGGCATGGTGCTCACCCCCGACGGCGCCACCCTGATCGTTGCCGAGTCGACCGGCCGACGGTTGACCGCGTTCACCGTCGGCGACGACGGCCTGTCGGAGCGGCGGGTGTTCGCCGACGGTCTGGAGGGCCCGCCGGACGGCCTCGCGCTCGACGTCGACGGCGGGGTGTGGACAGCGATGACGCTGGCGCACCGCTTCGACCGCATCGTGACGGGTGGATCCGTCACCGACCGTGTCGACATCGGCGATCGCGTCGCGATCGCCTGTGCGCTGGGCGGCCCCGGGAACAAGACCCTGTTTCTGCTCAGCAGCACCGACGCCCACCCGGAACGGCTGCGCGGCACCAAGCTGTCCCGCGTCGACACGCTGACCGTCGAAGTCGCCGGGACCGGCGCACGGGACCGAGAGGTGCACTGATGTCCGACTCGTACTACGAACTCGTCGACGCCCGCGAGGAGCAGGGCGAGAAGTTCGCCGCCACCGATCTGGTGCGCAGCACCTGGTCGGACAGGATCCAGCACGGCGGGCCGGTCTCGGCCCTGCTGGTGCGGGGTCTGGAACGCTGCGCCCAGCGCGAGGACACCCGGATCGCCCGCGTTGTCATCGACCTGCTGGGCCCGGTGCCCGCCGAGGGCGACTTCTGGATCCGTAGCCGAATCGACCGGGCCGGCAAGCAGATTGAGCTCGTCAGCGCCGAGATGCTCGCGCCGGGGCCCGACGGTCCGCGTGCGGTGGCCAGGGCCAGCGCCTGGCGGCTGCAGACGTTGGACACGCCGGGCCTGTTGCATGCGCCGGCGGTGCCGTTGCGTCCACTGGCCGAGGCCCGCAGTCGGGATATGGCCAAGGACTGGGACACCAACTACGTGCACAGTGTCGACTGGCGCTGGCTGACCTCGCTGGGCGATCCCGGTCCGGGGGAGTCCTGGCTCACCCCTAAGGTGAGCCTGGTGGCCGGGGAGGCACTGACCCCGGTGCAGCGGTTGTTCACGGTGGCCGACTGCGCCAACGGCCTGGGCAGCAAGATCGACATCCGCAAGTTCACCTTCCTCAACACCGACCTGGCGGTGCATCTGCACCGCGTTCCGGTTGGTGTGTGGACCGGCATCCGGGCCGAAACCAGCTACGGCCCAGACGGTATCGGCCTCACCCTCGGCACGCTGTTCGACGAGACCGGCCCCGTCGGCGCGACCCAGCAGTCCGTCCTCGTCCGCCCCCGCTAACTGCGCCGAAACGTACGTACGGGCGGAAAAGTGCGAGTAGATCTCGCCAGTACGTCGAACTCGGCACCGGGTCGGAGCATCCTGTTCGCCACTTGTCGGTGGCCGCGTGAACCATGCGGACATGACAGAGATATTTCTGGGAAACGAGGCCCTCGGCGCCGGCCTCTCCCGGCATGAGTTGCGTCGCTGGTACCGTCCGCTGTTCCGCGGCGTATACATGCCCAAAGGCGCCAAACCGACTCTGCACGACCGGACTCTCGGGGCGTGGCTCACGTCCGCGCGAACGGGGGTCATCACGGGGGCAGCGGCCTCGGCCCTGCACGGCTCGGACTGGATCGGCCCGGCCGAGCCCATCGAGATGTTGCTGGATCGCCGACGCACGCAAAAGGGGCTGATCCTGCGGGCGGAGCGATACGCCGACGACGAAGTCTGCCGCGTCGACGGCATGCGGGTCACCAAGCCGGCCCGTACTGCCTTCGACCTGGGCCGGCATCAAACTCCGCGCTCTACTGCACTGGCCCGCCTGGACGCGCTGATGCGGGCGGCCCCGTATTCGCTCGACGACGTCGTGTCGATCATGGCGCGCTACGGCGCCGTCCGCGGAGTCAGCCAGTTGCGGGAACTACTCCCCCTGGTCGACCCCGGCGCCGCATCCCCGACCGAGAGTTGGTGGCGACTGTTCCTCCTCGACAACGGCTTTCCGCTCCCGGAGACGCAGCTTCCCGTTTTCGGCGACGACGGTGCGCCATTCGCCTACCTCGATATGGGGTGGCGCGATCTCAAACTCGCACTCGAGTACGACGGCGACCAGCACCGCACCGACCGGGCGCAGTACGTCCGCGATCTGCGTCGGCTTCCACGTGTCGAGCGGCGCGGCTGGCACGTCGTCCGCGCCATTGCCGAGGACCGGCCCCGAGACGTCCTCCGTCAGCTGTACGAGGCGTGGCTGCGCCGGGGCGGGCCCGAGATCGACGAAATGGTGTGGGCTTCTCGCACTCTTGCGCCCATACGTGCGTTTCGGCGAAAGGGGGATGGCCTCAGCGGATGTGCGCCGGAAGTCGCTTGATGCCGTGCACGAAGTTGCTGTAGAGCGGGTCGGGATCGCCGAACTCGACCGTCGTCAGCCGGGTGAGCAACTCGCGGAACAGGTTTCGCAGCTCCGTCTTGGCCAGCCGGTTGCCGAGGCAGAAGTGCGGACCGCCGCCGCCGAAGCCCAGGTGCGGATTGGGTGACCGGGACAGGTCGAACGCCCGGGCGTCGGGGAAGACCGACTCGTCGCGGTTGGCCGAGCAGTAGAACAGGCCCACCTTGTCCCCGGCGCTGATCCGCTGTCCGGCGATCTCGACGTCTTGGGTGGCGAACCGCGCGAACTGCAGCACCGGGGATGCCCAGCGCACGAATTCCTCGACCGCGCCGTTGATCCGGCCCTCGAAATCCTCCTGCAGCCAGTCGCGTTGGGCGGGGTTGGCGGCCAACGCCATCATGGCGTGCGTGGTGGTCTGCTTGGTGGTGTCGTTGCCAGCTGAGGACAGCAGGATCAGGAACGCCCCGATCTCCTCGTCGGTGAGCCGGTGGCCGTCCACCTCGGCGTTGACGATCTCGGTCATCAGGTCGTCGCCGGGGTTGGCGCGGCGAAACTTGGCCAGTTCGATACCCGTGCTCGACAGCAGCAGCATCTCGTTGATGGTGTCCTGCGCGCGCTCCTCGATCGAGGAGTACTCGTCGTCGCTCATGCTGAACAACTTCTCGGCGGCCTTGGCGACGGCCGGCTGGTCCGCCGGCGGCACACCGAGCATGTCCATGATCGTGGCCATCGGCAGTCGCGCCGAACACGCCTCGACGAAGTCGACGTCACCGACTCCGACGAGGTCGTCGACGATCCTGACCGCGTTGGCGTGAATCCGCTCCTCGATCTCGCGCAGATGCCGCGGCGTGAACGCCGCACTGATCAACGCTCGGTAGCGCGTGTGCTCCGGCGGGTCCATAGTCAGGAAAAATGTCGCAATGCGCTGGAATTCGACCGGCATGGGGTCCAGGGCGACACCCTGCGCCGAGGTGAACAGTTCGGGGTGCTGGCTGGCGAAGACGATGTCCTCGCGTCGGGTCAGTGCCCAGAAGCCCGGCTCTTCGAGGTCGAACAATGTCGACAGGGGCCGGTGCCAGCTCAGCCCGTCACCCGCGCGGAGCCTGGCGAACGTCTCGTCGCGCTGATCGAACGGACGGCTCCAGAAATCGTGCGAGGTGATGTCGACCGGACTGTACTCGCGGGCCGGTGAACTGCTGGCGACCGTCACTGCGGCTCCCTCCATGTCATCGACCAGCGTGACATTCGAAGATAGTTTTGTAAAGCCCGGTCAGCGCTCTGCGCGCAGCGCAGCGAGGATCTCGTCGGTGTGCTCCCCGAGTTCCGGTGCGGGGCAACGCGGTTGCGCCGGGGTGCCGGAGAAGTCCGCCGGCGAGGCCACCATCGGGATCGAATCGTCGCCGTCGGGCACGTACACCACACCCCCGGCGGCGTGGAACTGGTCGTCGACCAGCACATCCTCGAGCGTGTTGACCGGCGCCCAGAAGAAGTCGGGCTCACCGTCAAAGACCTCGCTCCACTCGGCCAGGGTCCGTGTGGCGAATATCCGGTCCAGTTCGGCGATCAGCTCGGTCGCGTTGGCCGCGCGGGCGCGCGGACTGTCGAACCGGCTGTCGGTCAGCCACTCCGGACGGCCTACCGCGCGGCACAACGGCGGCCAGTGCCGCGTGACCTCCAGTCCCACGATCCAGAAGCGCCGGCCGTCGGCGGTCGCATAGTTGTTCATGCACGGATTGCCCATCGTCTCGCGTTGACCGATCGCGATCGGCTGGCCGCTCATCAGCAGGGTGTTCAGGTCGAAGCTGACCGTGTAGGCGCCCTGGCGGTACAGCGATGTCGCCACCAGTTGCCCGGCGCCGGTGCGGTTCCGCGACACCAGTGCCGCACAGATCGCCGCCGCCAGCGTCATGCCCGACGAGTGGTCGCCCATTCCGCCGCGCTGGAACGGCGGGGTGTCACCGGGGCGGGTCAGCAGGTCGGCGAGGCCCGCCCGGGCCCAGAACGCCGCGATGTCGTAGGCGGGCCGGTCGGCGTCTTGACCCTCGAGGCCGTAGCCGGTGACGATGCCGTACACCAGGGCGGGATTGCGCGCGGCGACGGCCTGGAAATCCAGGCCCAGCCGCCGCAGTGCGGAGAGGCGGATGTTGGTGACGAAAACATCGGCGGCACAGAGGAGTTGGACCGCATTGTCGCGGCCGTCGGGGACACCCAGATCGAGCACAACGCTGCGCTTGGAGCGGTTGTCCATCTCGAACGGCGGATTGATGTCCGGGCCCAGACCCAGCATGCGTCCAAACATTCGGGCCGGGTCGCCGGACGGCGGTTCGATCTTGACGACGTCGGCGCCCCAGTCGGCCAGGATACCGCCGGCCGCCGGGCCGGCCACCCAGACACCGAGTTCGACGACCTTGACGCCTTCCAGCGGTCCGCTCATGGCAGCGAGTCTGCCCAGTCGCGAGGATTCGCAACACCAGTTTCCCGAAAGTATTTACAAACACGCATACGTTTGTAACGCTTTACGGGTGAATGAAACTGCCGCGCCGACCGAGGAGGAGATGTCCTCGCGGCAGCGCATCCTGCGCGCGACCGCCGAGGTGCTCGGTCGCAGCGGGCAGGCCAAGCTCAGTCTGTCGGACGTGGCAATCCAGGCCGGGGTGTCCCGGCCCACGCTGTACCGCTGGTTCGCCTCCAAGGACGAACTGCTCAAGGCCTTCGGCGTGTTCGAGCGCGAGGCCTTCGAGTCGGGGATAACCCAGGTGACATCCGGTTTGCGTGGCAACGAAAAGCTGGACGCCGCACTGCGATTCATCGTGGAATATCAGCAGTCCTACTCGGGTGTGCGGATCGTCGACATCGAGCCGGAGGTCTCCATCGAGGCGCTGTCGCGGGTGATCCCGCTGATGCGCGGCCGGCTGGAGAAGCTGGTGACCGGACCCAACGGTGCGGTGAAGGCGGCCGCCGCGGTCCGGGTTGCGGTGTCGCACTATATCGTTCGCAGCGACGACGGCGATCAGTTCCTGGCCCAGCTGCGGCACGCGGTGGGACTCAAGGGCTGACCGTCGAGGTGCTGGAGTTCGACGATCTCGTCGCACCGCGGCTCACCGACATCCAGCGGCAGATCCTCGACCACACCAAATCCCGAACCGTCGAGCTGGACGTGGCCCGCATGCTGGCCGAAGTGCTTCGGGCTGGTCGGCGAGGTATCCCCCACCATCGCGTTCCTGTGTGCCGAGCAGAGCAGCTACACCAGCGGCGCGCTGTTCATCGTCGACGATTCATCCGACTGTTATTGAGCCGGAGCGTAATTCGGTCTGCCGAGCCCGAGTGCGTGCTGGGCGATCATGTTGCGGAACACCTCCAGGGTGCCGCCGTACACCCCCGTCGGCCCGGCCAACCGGAAGATGAATTCCGCCCCGCCGTCATCGGCGGCGCCGTCGGCCTCCACGGGCAATGCGGACGCCGCGCCGAGCAGGTCCATCAGATCGGGTGACACGTCGCGCATGGTCTGCGCGATGGCCACACGGCCGAACATCTCCGGCGTGCTCATCGCCGCCTCCAGGCGCGCGATGGACCGGCCCAGCCGGTAGGCCACCGACTCGTCGGCCACATTCGCGCGACCGGCGATGTGATCGACGGCCTCGGCCATCAGGTTGATGTGTTCGGTCATCACCGCGATCTTGTCCAGCCCGGTCTTGTCGCGTTCGATCGTGCCGTGTTCGGCGTCCAGCGCCCCGCGCAGCACGGCCCAGCCGCCGTTGACCTCGCCGACGCGGTAGCGGTCCGGCACCCGGACGTCGCTGTAGTAGGTGATGTTGGTGCGGTCCCCGTCGACGGTGCGGATGCCCTGGACCTCGACGCCGGGCAGGTCCATCGGCACCAGAAACATGGTGAGGCTCTTGTGTTTCGGGGCATCGGGATCGGTGTTGGTTATCAGGAAGACGTACTGCGCGTTGTGGGCGTTGGACGTGAACATCTTGGAGCCGTTGATAACCCAGCTGTCCCCGTCCCGCACGGCCCGGGTCTTACAGGTGGCCACGTCCGAGCCGCCCTCGGGTTCGGTGTAGCCCAGGCACAGCCGCAACGTTCCGGACAGCACTCCGGGCAGCACCTCGTCACGCAGCTGCGGGCTCGCGAAGGCCGCAACGGTATGCAGAACCATCGCGGTGGTGCCCCAGTGGAACCACGGGGTGTGCGCCCGCGCGATCTCCAGTTCCCAGATGCGCCGGCGCACCGCGCTGAACCCCTCCTCGGTGCCGGCGTTGAAATCGGCCGCCAGGTAACCCGCGGAACCCAGGGCCAGGTGCACACCCTCGTGGAAGTTCTCGCCGGTTGCGCGGTCGTGTGCGATGACCTCTTCGGTGACGACGCCGGTCAGGAATTCGCGCAGCTCGTCGCGGAACGCACGGTCGTCCTCGGACAGTTCGACGCGAGAGAAGTCCATCACCCCAGCGTGACAGTGTCGCCTAGTTTTGTAAAGCCTGGCGGGGCAGCACCGGGCCGATCAGGCAGATGACGGCCATCTTGTACGCGTTGAAAGCGCGGTACCACGACCGTTTTGTAGCGTGATGCCGCTGACCTTCTCGAAGTGCGCCAGCAGTTCGTCGATGCCGAGCGCGGCGGGGTGACCGGCGATGCCGACCGGTTGCATCCACGGCTTGGCGTCACCGTGCACCAGTGTGACGGTCGGGTACGGTCGCGGCATCGTCGTTTGCAATTCCGCCAGCAGCCGTTCGAGTGCGGGCAGCGGAACCCGTTTGACGCGGGTCATCTCGGCCGCCCAGTGATCGAGTTCGCGATGCAGGTGATCGCCGGTGTCGAGGGTCCGCAGCCCGGTGGCATCGAGGTCGACGGCGTGAACCCGGACGTCGGTACCGGCCAGCGCGTGCAGTATCTCGAATTGCCTTGGCAGATCATAGGGTTCGAGCAGCGCGGGCGGCTTCGGCCGCTGCCGCAGCACCAGGTCCCGGCGGCTCTCGTCGGCGCCGCGGCGTTCCACCAGGGTCAGCACCGTCAATTCCGCGGAGTGCCCGAAGTCGACCCGGTCGAGCCCCTCCACCCGCACCTCGTCGGCGTCGGGCACCCGGTCGTGCAACCAGGCCTCCAGACTGCGGTCCACCGGGGTCTTGTCCTGGGTGAATGCGGACATGTCCATCGCCGCCCAGTTCGGGTAGCGCCGATAACCCTTACCGCCCATGAGCAGTTCGAAGATGCCCCAGCCGGTCTTGCCGTCCATGTCGAAGCGCATCAACTGATCCAGCGCCATCGACTTGCCCTCGGCCTCGGTCAGCTGTTCCGGATCGGTGCTGTCCCAGCGGAAGTGGATGAAGTACGCGCCACCACCGAGGTCTTCGTACTAGCAGTGGTCCATCGGCAGCCCGTAGTAGGCGTTGACCGCCTGGTGCGGGGTGTCGGCGCCGAGCCGGTAGGTGCTCCCGTCCTCGTCGGTGAACACCAGCGCTGCTCTGGCCGGCCGTTTGCGATCGCCGGCGAACTCGACGTCGTGTTCGATCTTCACGAACCGCTTCGACAGCGTGCCGACGTTGTGGATAATTCCCCCGTCGACGTACAGCGTTGTGTCATCGGCCGATTCGATGATCCAGGCTTCGACCGCGCAGTCCCCGAAGTCGGCGTCGAGCCACAGCCAGAAGTCGATCTTGTCGGCGACGCGCACCCCGAACGTCCGGTCGCGACCGCCGTGAAAGCCGTCGACGCTGATGCGCCGGTCGTCGACCTCCACCCAGCCGGTCCAGCGGCCGGGCTCCTTCATGTGGTACATGTCGGCGAGCAGCTGACCGTCGCCGGCCAGCAGATCCCAGTGCCGGCCGTCGGCCATGCTGACCTTGACATAGCCCACGCCGGTGCCGGTGTTGGGATTGTTGCCGTATCCGCTGGCCAGCAACAGCGACCCGTCCGGGGCCGCCCCGAAGAAGTAGCAGCGGTCCGACCAGGTCGGGTCGGGGTTGTGCACCTGGTCGAAGGTCACCGGGAGTTGATGGGTGAACGACTCCTCGGCGACGGAGTGGGCCATCGGAATCCTTCCTGATTCGGCTGGGGGCCTTAGTATCTCGGCATGGAACCAAGCCGGCGGGTCGATGGTCTCCGGGCCTTGTCCTCGCGGGACCGCACCGCTCAACAAACCCGGCGGTGGGGTGACGACCGGGCGATCCTCGACCACGAGGAGGCCCGGGCGCGACTTCTCGACGCCGCCGCCCGGTGCATCGTGCGCCGCGGCGACACCGCGATCCGGATGGCCGAGGTGTCCGACGAGGCCGGCGTGTCCCGCTCGACCCTCTATCGCTACTTCCCCGGCCGCGACGACCTGCTGCTCGGTCTGCTCCTGCGCCGCATCGACAACGCGCTGGCGAACCTGGTTGCCGGCCTGCGCCGGCCCGGCGACCCGGACCGCTGCCTGCCGGAAATGGTTCTGGTGCCGGTGTTCTCGGTGGACCAAGACCCGGTTGATCCGCTGAACCAGGCATTGTTCGCGGCCGGAAGTTCGGCCCTGGCGAGCGTGCTGGAACTGGGCTCCGAACCGATCACCGAGGTGCTGCTGCGCCACTACGGGCCGCTGCTGGCGCGCTGGCGCGCGGCCGGCGGGCTGTACGACGACGTCGACGACCGGTCGGTGGTCGAGTGGCTGCACACCACGACGCTGTTCCTGTTGGGGCCGTCCTGGCGGGACCGGACGCCCGCCGACAAGCGCCGGTTCGTCGACCGGTTCCTGGTGCGCGCGCTGGTGCCACAGATCAGACAATAGTGCACAATTGTCCGATGTCGATGGTGCGGTCTCTAGGATTGGCGCCATGACCCTCACCGCGGGCCGGGGCCCGTTCTCCTCCGACCCGGCCGGCTGGTTCTCCACGCCGATCGCCGACGATCTGGTGTTCGTCGAACCCCATCCGCGGCGCGTGCAGGCCGTCATCGACGGCCGGAACGTCATCGACACCGAGCATGTGCTGCTGGTGCACCGCAAGGGTCACCCGCTGAGCTACGCATTTCCCGCCGGCGAGGTGTCCGGCCTGCCCAGCGAACCGGAACCCCTTGCGCCCGGCTACGTGCGAGTGCCGTGGGACGCGGTGGACAACTGGTTCGAAGAGGGCCGGCAGCTGGTGCACTACCCGCCCAATCCGTACCACCGGGTCGATTGCCGGCCCACGAACCGCGGGTTGCGGGTCGAGGTCGCCGGCGTCACGCTGGTCGACACCACCGACACCATGATCGTGTTCGAAACCGCACTGGAGCCGCGGCTCTACGTCGACCCCGCGCTGGTGCGCACCGATCTGCTGCGGCGCACCGAGACCACCAGCTACTGCAACTACAAGGGATACGCGACGTACTGGGCCGCGCATGCGGGCGACACCGTCATCGAGGACGTCGCCTGGAGCTATCCGGATCCGATGCCGGAAGCGTTGCCCATCAAGGGTTTTCTGAGTTTCGACCCGGACCGAGTCGACATGCTCGCCGAGCTTCCCGACTCACCCGGGAGCGCCGACTGCGGGTGCAGCATCTGAGACCGAGTTCGACGTAATGGCGCCGCCGTCTCGCACTTTCTCGCCCGAACGCACGTCTCGGCGTCAGGAGAGAATCTGGCCGGTGCGCCACCACACCAGCGCGGCGAACACCGCCAGGACGGCCAGGGTGACCCACACGTGCAGCGAGTTGCTCTGTTGCCGGGGTGTGTAGGCGTAGACCCAGGCCACCAGCATTCCGGTCACCAGACCGCCGATGTGACCCTGCCAGCTGATGTTCATCCCGCTGATCAACGGGATGACGAAGGTGAACGCCAGGTTGATCACGATCACGGCCATGATGCCGCGGGTGTCCATGTTGACCCGCTTGCCTATCACCAACGTGGCGCCGAACAGACCGAAGATCGCACCCGACGCGCCCGCGGTCGCGGAGTTCAGCGGTGACAACAGATAGGCCAGCACCCCGCCGCCCAGCGCACTGAGCACGTAGAGCGCCAGGAACCGGCCGCGGCCCAGCCACCGTTCCAGCGGCGGACCGACCACCCACAGCGCCCACATGTTGAACAGGATGTGGGTCACGCCGTAGTGCATGAACGCCGAGGTGAAGATACGCCACCATTCGCCGCCGGCGACCGCCGGCGGCCACAGCACCAATCGGCTCTCCAGGCTGCGTGAGGCCGACTGGAGAACGAACATGACCACGTTGACGGCGATCAGCGAGTACGTCACCGGGGCGTCCGTGAATGCGAACCCCGTCCGCCCGGCCGCGCCGGATCGAACCGTGGTCACGGGGCGCGCCGCGGCCGCGGCCGCCGCAACGCAGTCGACGCATTGGTGGCCGACCGCGGCGGATCGCATGCACTCGGGGCAGATGGGTCGCCCGCACCGGGTGCACCGCACGTAGGTCTGACGATCCGGATGCCGGTAACACGTGGGTGCCTGCGGGTAGCCCGGCGGCGGGCCTTGGGGCGGGTATGGCGTGCTCATCGCCTTCGAAGATAGTGGGCGCGCCGATGCGGCGCCGCTACTTGAGCATGCTGCCGGCGTCCACGGTGACGGGAAGACCGGTGATGTAGCGGGATTCGTCCGACGCCAGGAACAGCACGGCGTTGCTGATGTCGATCGGTTCAACCCAGCCGATGGGCAGGGTGTGCATGAACTGCGCAGCGACGGCGAGGTCGTCCGGGCCGGGGTTTTTCAGGTCGGGGCGGAACAGCTTCATCGTGCCTTCGTTCATGAACATCGGGGTGTTCACGTTGGTGGGGCACACCGCGTTCACCCGGATGGAATGCTGGCCGAGCTCGACGGCGAAGCTACGCATCAGTCCGATGACGCCGTGCTTGGCGGCGATGTAGTGCCCGGTGTGGGGGTAGGCCTTCAGTCCGCCGACTGAACTGGTGAGGATGATCGACCCACCCTTCCCGCCTGAAAGCAGGTGCGGGACGGCGGCTTTGACCGTCTTCCAGACCCCGGAGAGGTTGACGCCGATCATGTCGTCCCAGTCCTCTTCGCTGGTCTTGTCCAGCGTCTCGCCGCCGTTGCCGATGCCGGCGTTGGCGACCACGATGTCGAGCCGACCGAGTTGTTCGACGCCGCCGTCCACGGCGGCCTTGAGCGCGTCGTAGTCACGGACGTCGACCTGGGCGCTGACGATCCGCCGGTCGAGGTTCTTGACGAGGTCCGCGGTCTGGGCGAGGTCGTCGGGAGCCGACGGTGCGATCTGACTGCTCGCACTGATCGGGCCGCACACGTCGACGGCGATGATGTCGGCGCCCTCTTCGGCCAGTCGCACCGCATGGCTGCGGCCCTGACCGCGGGCCGCACCGGTGACGAATGCGACCTTTCCCGCTACCCGTCCACCCATCAGACCGCTCCGTATCTCTTGTTTGGTCGACCGATCAGGAGGATCGCAGCGCGAACGGTCCGCTGTCAAGGCCCTCGCCACTTCGTCCGGTTCGGCGACGGCTCAGGTGCGTGCCTTCCCGCCGCTCGGCCCGGTTGCAGATCTCGCCGCGCCCGAGGGCAGAGCGGTCAGCAGTTCGAGTTGCCGTTCGACGAAGTCGCGCAGCTGTTCGTGTCCGAGGGTGACGCCGACGGCGTCCTCGTTGCACAGGCTGCGCGCGGTCTGTGCGATGAGCATCGAGATGGCGACCGGCGGGTAATCTTCCAGGTCCAGCCCCCTGGCGCGGAGCGCAACGGCGACGGCCGCGGTTTCGATATCGCGCACCCGCTCGGCGAAGGCCTTGAGTTCGGCGCGAATTGCCTTGCGGTGGTTGGCCAATGCCATGAACTCGGTGTTCAGGACGGTCATCCGCAGGTCGCTGTTCAGTTTCCACAGCGTGAGCAGTGGGTCGTCATGCGTCAAGGCCTCGCGCATGCGTTCCAGGGAGACCTCGGCGCCGGCGCGGAGCACCTCGACGAACAGGTCGTCCATCGAGGGGAAGTAGTAGTACACGAGCGCCTGTTTGACGCCGGCCTCGGTGGCGACCCGGCGCGAGGTCGCCGCGGCGTATCCCTCGTCGCGCATGATCTTGGCGGTGGCCTCGATCAGGCGGCGGCGCGCGCCGTTGTCCGCGGATCGGGCCTTGCGGGGTGCCGCCATTCAGTGCACACCCGGCGCCGGATTGCTTGACCGTCGATCACACACCGTGGTAAGCATGCAGCATTCTAGCAATTTGGTCATTCGATCAGCACGGGTGGTCGCACGGACGAGGAACGGCGGTGTGCAATGTCGGCCGGTGACAAGCGGGTGGTCGTCGATCCGCACCTCTGCGAAGGCCACGCGCTGTGCATCGAGTCGGCCCCGGCGCTGTTCGACCTGTCCGACGACGAGGTGGCCACCTGCCTCGATCGGCCCTCCTCCGACGAAGCCTGGCAGCTGGTTCGCGCGGCCGTCGACGCGTGCCCGCGCGGCGCCATCAGCGTCGTCGAGGACTGAGCCCCAGTTCCATCCACTCCGCGAAAGGACACCTCGGCCATGACCGACCTGGCCACCGTCGACTTCTTCTCCGACCCGGCGATCGCCCAGAACCCCTACCCGTACTTCGACTACCTGCGCGAGCAGAACCCGGTCTTCCGGGAGCCGCATCAGGGTGTCGTCGCGGTCACCGGCTATCAGGAGGTGATGGCGGCGTTCAAGGACCACGAGACGTTCTCGGCGGTCAATGCGATCGGCGGCCCGTTCCCGCCGCTGCCGTTCACGCCCGAGGGTGACGACATCAGCGAGCAGATCGAGGCCCACCGCCACGAGTTCCCCATCCACGAACACATGGTGGTCATGGATCCCCCGGCGCACGAGAAGGCGCGTTCGCTGCTGAGCAAGCTGCTCACCCCGCGCCGGCTGAAGGAGAACGAGGATTTCATGTGGCAACTGGTCGATCGGCAGATCGATCAGTTCATCGACCCGACCAGTTCGCTGGGCCGCTGCGAATTCCTGTCCGAGTACGGCAAACCGTTTGCGACGTCGGCCATCATCGACCTGCTCGGCGTACCGGAGGAGGACCGCCCCGAGTTCCTCGCCGCACTGGGTGCCGAACGCCCGGAAGGCAGTGAGGTCGGCGCACTCGACGGCAAACCGGTCGGCCTGGACCCGCTGCAGTATCTGGACGACAAGTTCGCCGGCTACCTGGCAGCGCGGCGGCGCGAACCGCGTGACGACGTCTTGTCGGGCATGGCGACCGCGCTCTACCCCGACGGGTCGACCCCGGAGCTGATCGAACTCGTCAAACCCGCGACGTTCCTGTTCGCCGCCGGCCAGGAAACGGTCACCAAACTGCTCTCCGCCGCCGTGCAGGTCCTCGGGGACCGACCCGAGCACCAGCAGAGGTTGCGGGAAAACCCGGACGGCATACCGGCGTTCATCGAAGAGGCGCTGCGGATGCACTCCCCCACCAAGATCGACTTCCGACTGGTCCGCAGGACCACCGAACTCGGTGGGGTGCCCCTGCCGGCCGGCACCATCGTGATGCTGTGCATCGGCGCGGCCAACCGTGATCCACGCAAGTTCGAGAACCCGCACGAATTCCGCCCCGACCGCACGAATGTCCGCGAGCACATCGCCTTCGGGCGCGGGATCCACACCTGCGCCGGAGCGCCGCTGGCCCGCGTCGAGGGCCAGATCACCGTTCGCCGCTTCCTCGACCGGATGAGTGAGATCCGGATCGACGAGTCCTTCCACGGACCGATGGGCAACCGCAACTACAGCTACGAGCCGACGTTCCTGCTGCGCGGCCTGACCGAGTTGCACATCGAATTCGACCGCGCACCCTAGCCCGCGTCAAGACGACGGCGCCGCCTCGTCGGCCCATTCCCCGATTACCCGCTGCTTCTGCTCGGCGATCACCTGGTTCAGCTGCGAACCCTTGGGCCAGCCGTAGTAGGCCGCGAAATGCAGTGCCAGTTCGTCCATTTCGTCGAATGACACGTCGCGGCTCTTGAGCGCGGCGTAGACGTGGCTCATGATCGGGTAGGCTGCTCACTTAGGCTGCGCCCATCCGTTTTCAGCGGCCCCTGCGAGACCCACTCGCACAACGTCGCAGCCACCACTGAAATCGGGGGGAGAAGTGGCCGCAAAATCGCTTAGACTGTCTATCGTGAGGTCGACGTTCGCCGCCCGGATTGCCGCGACCACCCTGTTCACGGGGTTCTTGCTGCCCGGTGCCCTCGCACACGCCGACCCGACACCCCCATCCCCCGGCCCGGCGCCCGGGCCCGCGAACGTCGGTATGGACAGGGACGGAACCTACGCGGTCGGCAGCGACATCGTGCCCGGCACCTACAGCTCGCCCGGCCCGGTCCAGGGCGGCGTGTGCTACTGGAAACGGGTCAGCGGCGACAAGATCGTCGACAACGCCATGAGCAAGCAGCCGCAGATCGTCCAGATCGAGGCGACGGACACGTCGTTCAAGACCAGCGACTGCCAGCCCTGGCAGAAGATCGACGACTGCCTGCCGGGCTGTGGGCCCGCGCCCACGAACCCGGTCGAGATCCTCGGTCAGCTCGGCCGCATCGCGGCGGCCAACCCGGCGCCGCCGCCCGGCTGATCGCGCCGGATCCAGTCCCGGTGGCGCAACCGCCGGGTGCGTCGCGCATAGTCCAGTTCGGTGTAGGGCCACTGGGTGACGATACGACCGCTCGGTGACCGGAAGTAGCTGTCGCACCGGGTCCAGATGGTCTTGTCGAGGTCGGCGGAAAGCTGTTCGTTGTAACGCTTTTCGGCCTCGGGCCGGACGTCCAGCGACCCGCCCCGGCGCGCGATCCGGGCGACGGCCGCGCCGACGGGGGGCGCGCCGGCCTCCAGGATGCAGACGATCGAGTTGCCGCCCTGGTTGGTGCTGGGTGACTTGAGCGCTTCGGCGGTCACCGGGTCGGACATCAGGTCGTCGACGCGCCGGCGGATCTCGTCCATCTTGGCGAAGTCGGCGAGCTCGGCGTCCCGGTACGGGTCCAGTCCGGCCATGACCGGCAGTTTGCGGGTGATGCTGGTCCAGGCGTCGGCCACCAGATCTTCATCGGATTGCCCACCGGCGGTGAGGATCTGGAAGTTCTCGATGTAGCCGTTGGCCAGCGAGACGAACCGCGCGCGTATCTCGTCGCCCCGGCCGGTCGAGATCAGCCACCGCGAAACATCGGCGTTCCAACGGATTTCGCATACCGTTCGGTCGGGAGGTAGCCGAGCTCCTCGAGCAGCGGCATGTACAGATACGACTCGACGTCGCAGGCGATGCCCGGGTAGCGGATCCAGTACCAGGTGCCACCCACGTCGGCAGCCTTGTCGATCAGCCGGACACTGCCCACCCCGAGTTCACGCAGCCGGGCGCCGGTGAGCAGGCCGCCAAACCCGGGATCCGCCCATGGGTCATCGGCGAAGTCCGCGAACACGACCTCGACCTCGACCTCGACCTACCGGCGATGCCGTCGGGCCGCAACCGGCGCGCCCGCTCCTCGGCGTACTTGCGCCGCAGCCCGTCGAATCCGTCGGCCACGAGACCCTAGGTGACCGGGATGTCGATGATGGGCCGGCGCTCACCGGCGCCGGGTCCGTCGAAATGCCACCATTCGCCGCTGTACACCTGCAGCCCACCGGCGGCCATCGCCTCACGAAGCTGTGCCCGGTTGCGCAGCTGGGCAGCGCTCAGCCCGTCGGTGCGCAGGGCGTTGGCCCGTGCGGTGAAATCGTCGAAGTCGGTGCCCATGTCCAACAGCCCGGTCGGGGCGGCCAGCGTGACGTCCACCGACCTGCCCGACTCATGGCTCTTGGAGTACGACGCCGGCTGAGCGACCCAGTTGGGATCGGGCACCACCTCGAACATCCGCACCTGCACGCTGTGCGGGCGGTAGCAGTCCCAGAACACCAGCCGAAGCCCTTGTTCGCGAAGGACTTCCGCCGCTGCTTTCAGGCCCGCTGCCAGGGATTGATGCACCAGGCAGCGGGCGCCGGGGGGATACAGCGCGGTGCCGACGAAGTTGTTCGGGGTGGCGTAGCGCAGGTCGATGACGGCGTCGGGGACGACGGTGCGGACGTCGACGAAGCCCATTGCGGCAGCTGCCGCGGAAATCGGAGCCACGGGCGGAATCGGATCCGCGTGCGCTTCGGGCGCACAGCAGACGGCGCACAACACCGCCAGGGCGGCGGCGTACGGCAGTCGCATGTTCTGCACTCTAATCCCGGATGCCCCGATAGATGCCGCGTCGGACGATCCACGGCTGCAGCACCCGGTCGATGGACCACGCCGGGAACCGGAACGCCCGGCCGTTCGGCGCGAACACCTGGAGGCCGTCGGGTTGCACGCCGAGCACCGATCCCCAGCGCCGGGTGGCCGGCCGGTAGGTGCGCAGTGGCTTGCCGTCGAACCAGGCCCGCACATTGTGGGCCAGCAGACCGTCGGCACGGTTGCGGCATCCAGCGCCCGCTGACCAGAGCCGGTTTGGCCGAGATCCCGACCACCTCGAAGTCGCGGCGCGCCAGCCGGATAGCGGTCAACAGACCGGAGTCGCCGAGACCGGCGATCACGACCCGCCTCGCGCTCACCGGGCCGCGCGCGGGGGCCGGGGCACGAACTTCGACACGCGCTCGATGACGTGCTGGTATTCGGGACGGCGTTGCAGGCTGCGCTGCTCCATCATCGGGATGCTGGCGCCGAGGAACAGCGCCACCATGAGCACCGCCCCGGCGAACAGCCACCAGGCGTCCCGCGGGGCGGCCGCCACCCCGAACAGCGCTATCGCGAACCAGAAACTGCACTCCCCGAAATAGTTCGGATGCCGCGACCAGGACCACAGCCCGCGGTCGAGTGCCTGCCCCGGGCGACGGTTCGCCACGAACCGGTGCAGTTGCAGATCGGCGGCGAATTCCAGTGCCACCGCGGCGATTCCGATGACGAACGCGAGCCACGTCAGCCAGCCGACACCCGGTCCCGGTCGCGTCACCGCGACGTAGGCCGGGATCATTCCGAGGAACACCTGCAACGTCGGGATGAGGTGGATGGCGAACAGGTCGACCCAGAACTCGGCGCGGCCGGCGCGCTCGCGCAGCATCGGATAGCGCCAGTCCTCGTGATGCAGACCCGGAAAGCCGTACACCCAGTTGCCGGTCAGGCGGATGGCCCAGGCCGTCACCACGATCGCCAGCAGCCAGCAGCGCAGGACGTTAACGTACGGGCTGCTCTGCGCCCACCAGTAGAACAGCATGAGCGGCGGGATGACGCTCCAGTAGGCGTCGTAGAAACTCGAGTTGCGGTAGATCCGGCTGAACATGAAGACGACGAGGGTGGCGATCACGTCGGCGATCAGGGTGTCCAACCAGAGCCGGCCGGTGGACGGGCCCCAAACCAGCCAGACGGCGGCGCCGCCGATCGCCACGACGTACGCCTCGGCGACCACGGTCAGGGAACGGGACTTGCTCACCGTCGACATCAGCGAAGCGTACGGCGCTACCGTCTACGCCATGCCGGACCTCGAAAGTGACGACCTGGCCGAGCTGCGCCGGCGGCGCGCGCTGACCGAGGACGCCGCGCGGCCCGATGCGGTGGACCGGCGGCACGCCGCCGGTGGCCGCACCGCGCGGGAGAACATCGCCGATCTCGTCGACGCGGACTCGTTCGTGGAATACGGCCGGTTCACGGTCGCCGCGCAGCGACACCGCCGCGACATCGACGACCTGATCGCCAGGACCCCGGCCGACGGACTGGTGGCGGGCACCGCGCGCGTCAACGGCGGCGCCTGCGCGGTGCTGTCCTACGACTACACGGTGCTGGCCGGTACCCAGGGTGCGCTCGGTCATTTCAAGAAGGACCGGCTGTTCGAGTTGATCGAGCGGCTGCGGCTGCCGACGGTGTTCTTCGCCGAGGGCGGCGGCGGCCGGCCCGGCGACACCGACTACCCGACGGTGTCGTCGCTGAATGTCCGCGCCTTCGCGCTGTGGGCGGGACTGTCGGGGCTGGTGCCGCGCATCGCGGTCGTCAAGGGCCGGTGCTTTGCGGGCAATGCGGTGATCGCCGGGTGCTCGGACCTGATCGTGGCGACCGCCGACACGTCGATCGGCATGGGCGGCCCGGCGATGATCGCCGGCGGGGGTCTGGGTGAGGTCTCCCCGGACGACGTCGGCCCGATCTCCGTCCAGGAACCCAACGGCGTCGTCGACGTCGTTGTCCCCGACGAGGCCGAGGCGGTCGTCGTCGCCAGGAAACTGCTGGGTTACTTTCAGGGCAGCGCATCCGCCGGCGCGGAACCGGACCAGACCCGTTTGCGGACAATGATTCCCGAGCGTGCCCGGCGGGCCTATCCGGTCAGGCCGGTGATCGAGACCCTCGCCGACGCCGATTCGGTGACGTTCCTGCGCGAGCGGTTCGCACCGGAGATGGTGACCGCCCTGGCCCGCATCGACGGCCGGCCGGTCGGGGTGATCGCGAACAACACGATGGTGATGGCCGGCGCGATCACGGCCGCCGCCTCCGACAAGGCGGCCCGCTTCCTGCAGTTGTGCGACGCGTTCGGCCTGCCGGTGGTGTCGCTGGTGGACTGTCCCGGCTACATGGTCGGCCCGGATGCCGAGGCGCAGGCCCTGGTGCGCCGGGCATCGCGCCTGCTGGTTGCGGGCGCGGCGCTGCGGGTGCCGTTGGTGGCGGTGATCCTGCGGCGCGGCTACGGGCTGGGTGCGCAGGCGATGACGGGCGGCAGCCTGCACGAGCCGCTGCTGACCGTCGCCTGGCCGGGTGCCCATCTGGGGCCGATGGGCCTGGAAGGCGCCGTCCGGCTGGGTCTGCGCAAGGAACTCGAGGCGATCGCCGACGCCGGGGAACGGGAGGAGCGGGTGCGCCTGGCGACGGCCGCGGCGCAGGCTAATGCCAAGGCGCTCAACGCCGCCCAGCTGTTCGAGATCGACGACGTCGTCGACCCTGCCGACACCCGCGGGCTGATCGTCGCCACCCTGGCCGCCGCCGGGCAGGCGCCGGAACGGCCGCTGCGCCGCTTCGTCGACACCTGGTAGCCGGTTCGCATCACAACCCCGGGCGCCGTTGACGGGTGTCGATTTCCTATCGTGGCGGGATGACCGCTGACGCCGACCGGGTCGCCGAGCTCGCCGACCGGGTGATCGCCGAGCACGACCCGAACACCGTCCCCATCCCCGAGTACCTGGGCGCCTGTTACGACGCCGGCCTGTCCTGGGTGCACTTCCCCGCAGGCATGGGCGGCCTCGGGGTGTCCCGTGGCCTGCAGGCCGTCGCCGACCGCATCCTGCAGGGCGCCGGCGGACCGGTGCCGCTGGGCCTCAATCCGATGGGTTACGGCATGGCCGCCCCGACCATCCGGGAGCACGGGCAGGACGACGACCTGAAGAAGTCCTGGCTGCGGCCCCTGGCCACCACGGAGCACATCTGGTGTCAGCTGTTCTCCGAGCCGGGGGCGGGGTCGGACCTGGCCGGGCTGGCCACCTCCGCCGTCGCCGACGGGGACGAGTGGGTGATCAACGGGCAGAAGGTGTGGACCAGCCTGGCGCACCGCGCCCGCTGGGGCCTGCTGCTGGCCCGCACCAACCCCGATGCCCCCAAGCACAAGGGCCTGACGTACTTCGTCATCGACATGCACGGCCCCGGCGTCGAGACCCGCCCGCTGCGGCAGATGACCGGGCAGGCCGAGTTCAACGAGGTCTACTTCACCGACGCCCGGATTCCCGACGCGCACCGCCTGGGCGCCGTCGGCGACGGCTGGCGCGTCGCGATGACAACGTTGATGAACGAGCGCAGCGCCCTGGGCGGCAGCGGCAACCGCCGCGGGGCGGGTCAGATCAGCGATGCGGTCAGCCTGTGGGCGACCCGGCCCGGCCTGCGCACCCCGGTGCTGCGGGACCGGCTGACGCAGCTGTGGCTGCGCGCCGAGGCGCAGCGCCTGACGTCGGAGCGATCCCGTGCGACGGTCGGTGTCGGCGGCCCCGGTCCGGAAGGCTCCATCGGCAAGATGGTGGGTGCCGAACTGAACCAGCACATCTACGAATGGTGCATGGATTTCCTTGGGCCCGAAGGGATCCTGTATCACACCTACAACCCGGCGGAGGACGCCGATTGGCGTGGGCCGATCCAGCAGCGGTTCCTGCGCAGCCGCGCCAACACCATCGAGGGCGGCACCTCAGAGGTGATGCGGAACATTCTGGGCGAGCGGGTGCTGGGGCTGCCCGGCGATCTGCGCGCCGACACCATGGCTTGGAAGGAGATCCCCCGTGGCTGAGTTCGTGTTCAACCCAGAGCAGGCCCAGTTGCGTTCCGCGGTACGGAAATTCGCTGGCGAGCAGGCTGGCGAGCAGGCTGCCCGCGCGGTGATGGAGTCCGACCCGCCGTTCGACCCGAAGGTGTGGGGCCGGCTGGGCGCCGAGCTCGGTGTGCTGGGGCTGTCGGTCCCCGAGGCCGACGGAGGCGCCGGCGGCACTTTGGTGGACCAGGCCATCGCGGTCGAGGAACTCGGCGCGGCACTGGCCTGCGGGCCGCTGTTCGGCACGGTGTACCTGTCCATCCCGGCGCTCGTGGCAGCGTCCGGCCCGGTGCGTGACGAACTGCTGCCCGACCTGGTGGAGGGCCGGCGGACGGCGGCGTTCGCGGTCCCCGACCGCGCGGGTGCGTTCGACCCGGCCGCGGTGACCGTCACCGCGACGGATTCGGGTGCGCTGACCGGTGCGGCGGCCCGGGTGGTCGACGGCGGTGCGGCGGACGTCCTGCTGGTGGCGGCGACCGGGCCCGGCGGGCTCGCCCTGTACGCCGTGGATTCCGCCGGTGCGGGGGTGACGCGCTCGCCACTTGCCACCCTCGACCTGACCAGACCTCAGGCTGCGGTCGAATTCACTAGTGCCCCGGGCACATTGGTGGCCGGGCCCGACGCGGCCGAGCGGGTGATCACGCATGCCCTGCACGTCGGTGCCGCGTTGATGGCCGCCGAACAGGTCGGCGCCGCCCAGCACCTGCTCGATCTGGCGGTCGACTACGCCAAGACCCGGCTGCAGTTCGGCCGGCCCATCGGTTCGTTCCAGGCGGTCAAGCACAAGCTGGCGGACATGCTCGTCGACCTCGAGCATGCCCGGTCGGCGGCCTACCACGCGGTGTGGGCACTGACCGACGGCACCGACGATCCGGCCGTGGCGACCAGCATCGCGCAGGCCGTGGCGTCGGCCGCGTTCAGCCGGATCGCGCGCGACACCATTCAGGTCCTCGGCGGCATCGGGTTCACCTGGGAACACCAGGCGCACCTCTACTTCAAACGCGCCAGCACCGACGCGGCCCTGCTGGGCTCGGCCGAGCAGCACCGGACCCGGGTGGCCGAATTGGTGCTCGACACCGCGGAGGCCGACCGGGCGCCGTGGGTGGCCACCGGCGTCGAATCGACACCTGGGCTGTAACTGCTTTCGTCAGACGCGGAGAACACCACAGCGGACTGATGACGCGCGGTTACTTCGGAGCGATTGTCAGGCCGGTGGGCGGCCCGATTGGACGGGTATCCAGCCCTCTTCGTCGTGGTTGACGTGGTTGTGGTCGGGGTCCATGGCGGCCAGTAGGTCGGGGTCGAGGTTGAGGTAGAAGTCGTCATAGGCCTGGGCGTCGTGGTGGTGGTCGAGGTCGAAGATGTCGGGGTAGTGCGCGACGAGGCCGTCGGGGTCGTGACCGCTGGGCGCCTCGGCGGCATCGAGGTCGAGCAGGTAGTGGTAGATGGCGTCGTCGTGGCGGTCGGGTTCACCGGGGTGTGGGCGGATGAGCACCGCGACCGGGGGTGGGGGGTGGGCGGAAGCCAACAGATCCCCGGGGTGGTGCAGGGGATTGATGCGGGGGTTGGCCGCGGTCAAGATGGGGTGGGGGTATCCACTCGACCCGGCCCTGGTCGTTGAGCCGGGTGTCCCAGCCGAATTCGGTGCACATCCGGTTATCCGGGCCGCAGGCCAACGTCAGGGTGTCGATATCGGTCACCCCGTCGGCGGCCCAGTCCTTTTCGAGGTGATGGACCTGGCATTTGTAGCCTGAGGCTGTGCAGCCCGGCCGGGTACAGCCGTGATCGCGGCCATGCAGCGCAATGCGTTGAGCCACCGACGCGGTGCGCCGCGAGCGGCCCAAATGCAGAACTTTGCCTTCCCCGTCGAAGATGACCAGGTAGTGATACGCCTCGGCGGCGGTGCGGATCAGATCCCGCATCGGCATCCGTGATCCCCCACCGGTGACCGCCAATCCGGCACCGGCTTCCAACTCGGCCAGCGTGGTCGTCACGATCACGGTGACCGGCAGCCCGTTGAGGTCCCCGAGACTCTTGGTGGACAACACGATCCGCCCGGCGGCCAGCAACCCGTCATGGCAACGCTGCGCCGGGGAGCGGCCGTCGTTGGCGATCTGTTCGGCGGTGGGCCGCCCGACCACACACGGCTCGGGATCATCGGAGTTGCACATGCCGGGAGCGGCCAGCTTGGCCAGGATCGCCTCGAACACCGCCCGGCACTCCGGGGTCAACGTGCCCGAGATGGCGCTCAATCCGTCAGCGCCTTGGGCGCCGATGCTCAGCCCGCGCCGGCGCTGCCGATCGGCGTCGTCGAAGTCGCCGTCGGGATGCAGCAGCGCCAACAGCAGGGCGGTGGCCTTGCGGAACTCCTCGGGCCCGAACTGGGCGGCCATCCGGGCCAGATCCTTCTCCGCGGCCGCCCGAGTCTGCGCGTCGACATCGGCGGGCAGATCCTTGAAGAACTGCCGGGTGATCCGCAGGTGCTCCGCCCCCACCTGCCCGGCGGCTTGCACGGCCGCCACATGCGGCCACACCGGTTCGAGCGGTTCCCCACCGAGCGCGGTCCGCGGACCCAGCTCGGCGGCCTCGTTCACCCGGCGGGTCGCCTCCCCGGCAGAGATCCGCAGTCGCCCAGCCAGGACTTTGCTCCAGGTGGTGGCCCCCAGCTCACCCGGGCGGCCCTGGGTCTGCAACTGATGGATGATCCGATGATCCACCACCGGGGCACGGCAGGCGATGACCTCCCGGCGGGCCAGCAGATCCACCAACTCCGGTGGGCTGAAGCCGTCCAGCGACGCCGACGCCAACACGTCGAAAGCGGCCTCGATGGCCGCAAACGCACCCAGGACACTGTCCCGGTCGGCGAGCGCACTGGAGGTCACATTCGAACACTAGTTCGAACCATCGACAAAGTCCAGTCTCTCTTTGTGTCCAGTCCCTCTTTGTCCTGAGACATCACAGTCCAGCTTGTATGTCGAGTCCGCAGTCGGAACTTTCAGGCTTGGAGCACCTTGTCTATAGCCCGGTAGATGCGCTGCTCACTGACGGGCCGCGGGGTGCCGAGTTGCTGCGCCCAGAGACTGACGCGCAGTTCCTCGATCTGCCGGGCGATGTCGCGGACATCCGTTGCGTCGGCTCGGGCCGGGGACAGGGCGGCCAGCAGATCGTCGTAGGCGTCCTCGACGGCGTGCACGCGATCCATCCGGTCGCGGTCGCCCGCAACGTCGCGGGGCAGTCGCTCCAGTCGGCGCCCGATGGCGGTGACGTAGCGGGTCAGATCGGCCAGTCCGCCGGCACCGGTCGCGGTGACGAATCCTGCCGGGAACAGACCGGCGAGCTGGGCCCGAATATCGGCGATCGCGTCGGCCTGTGCTGGTGGCGGCCGGTCCGGCAGCGCCACCTGCACCTGTTGCAGCGCCGTCAGGACAGCTTCGCAACGGCGGACGGTGTCCTGTGTGGTGGCAGTCAACGATGCCGTCAACCGGGACCGCTGTTCCTCGAATTCCGCTCGGGTCCAGGCAGGTTCGGGTGCCAGCACGTCGGCCGCGGCGTCGGCGCAGTCTTCTAGCAGGGCCGTCAGCGACCCATCGGGGTTGTTGCCGAGGAGCAGCCGCACCCGCGGATCAAGTTGCCGTTCAACGCTTTTCACCGGTGACGGCAGTGCGGATCGGAGTAGCCGGCGCGACCCGGCCGTCATCGCCGACAGTTGCTCGGCCGGTGTCGGATAGACCCGTAGATCGACCGTCGTGCCCGCCTGGGTGAACGCCGGGTAGCCGCGTACCGTGTGGCCGCCGCCGGAACTCTTTACGCTGCGCGGCAATTCGTCGAGATCGTCGGGCCAGCCGGTCAGGCCGGCGCGCTCCAGGGTGCCGGCGACGGCGTCAGCGACCGCCGCGCGGGCCGACCCCGCGAGCCGGTGCTGCAGCGCCTGCAGATCTTTGCCGCGGGCCACCTCCGTGCCGTCGGAGTCCTCCACGACGAACGTCATCCGCAGATGCGCGGGCAGTTTGTCCAGATCGAATGCGCCGATCGGTACCAGAACCCCGGTGCGTTGGCGCAGGGCCCGCTGCAGGGAGTCCAGCAGCGGTCCGCTGTCCGGTCCTATCGCGGCGAGTACCGCACGTGCGGTGTCCGGTGCGGGAACGAAGTTGCGGCGCAGTTCTTTCGGCAGAGACTTGATGAGGGCCGTGACGAGTTCCTCGCGCAGCGCGGGCACCTGCCAGGCAAACGTGTCGCCGCCGAGTCGGGCCAGCACCTCCACCGGCACATGCACCGTCACACCGTCGTCGGCGGAACCCGGCTCGAACCGGTAGGACAGCGGCAGGGACAGGTCGCCGGAGCGCCAGGCATCGGGATGCTCGCCGTCATCCTCGGAGCGCAGCAGGTCGGTACGGGTGAACGTCAGCAGATCCGGGGTGCCATGCCGCTGTTTCTTCCACCACCCGTCGAAGTGCCGGGCCGACACCACCTCGGCGGGGACACGCGCGTCGTAGAGCGCGTAGACGTCGTCGTCGCTCACCAACAGATCACGCCGGCGGGCGCGCTCCTCCATCTCGGCCAATTCCGTACGCAGCCGGGCATTGTCGCGGAAGAAGTGGTGCCGGGTCTGCCACTCCCCGTCGACCAGGGCGTGCCGGATGAACAGCTCCCGGGACGCCACCGGATCCACCGTCGCGTACCCCACCCGCCGGCGCGGGATCAGTGGCAGTCCATACAGCGTGACCCTTTCGAAGGCCATGACGGCGCCACGTTTGGCGTCCCAGTGCGGTTCGCTGTAGCTGCGCTGCACCAGGTGGCCCGCGACGCGCTCGACAGACTCCGGGTCGACGCGGGCCGCGATCCGTCCGTAGAGCCTGCTGGTCTCGACCAGGTCGGCCACCACAATCCACTGCGGCGGGCGTTTGGTGAGCACCGATCCCGGCGCAAGGACAAACTTCGCGTTGCGGGCCCCGGAGTACTCCCGCGTGTCGCCGTCGCGCAGCCCGACGTGCGACAGCAGCCCGGCCGTCAGCGCCGCATGCACCCGGGCGGGCTCGGCCGCAGCGTCCTGCTCGGTGATACCCATGTCGCGGGCGATGCTGCGCAGCTGGCCCACCAGGTCCTGCCATTCCCGGATCCGTAGGTAGTGCAGGCAATCGTCGCGGCACATCCGCCGAAAGGCATTGCCCGACTTGCTCTTCCGCTGCTCACGCAGGTAGTTCCACAGATTCAGGTAGGACACGAAGTCGGAGTGTTCGTCGGCGAACCGGGCGTGCTTCTGGCGGGCGGCCTCCTCCCGGTCCGACGGCCGTTCCCGCGGATCCGGGATGGACAGGGCCGCGGCGAGCACCAGGATCTCGCGGACACACCCCTCGGCGTCTGCGGCCAGGATCATCCGGCCGAGCCGCGGGTCCAGCGGCAGTTGCGCGAGCCGGCGCCCGACGTCGGTGAGCGCGCCGGAGCGGTCGAACGCACCGAGTTCCTGCAGCAGCCCGACGCCGTCTCGGATGGCGCGGTTGTCCGGCGGATCCAGGAACGGGAAGTGCTCCACGTCACCAAGTCCCAGCGCGGCCATCTGCAGGATGACCGCCGCGAGGTTGGTGCGCAGAATCTCCGGATCGGTGAAACGAGGCCGGGATTCAAAGTCCGCCTGCGAGTACAGCCGGATGCATACGCCGGGGGCGGTGCGGCCCGACCGGCCGGCCCGTTGCGCGACCGAGGCCTGCGAGATCGGCTCGATCGGCAGGCGCTGGACCTTGGTGCGCCGGCTGTACCGGGAGACCCGCGCGGTGCCAGGATCGACGACGTAGCGGACGCCCGGCACCGTCAGCGATGTCTCTGCGACGTTGGTGGACAGCACGATTCGGCGTCCGGTGTGGGGTGCGAAGATCTTGTGCTGTTCGGCGGTGGGCAGCCGCGCGTAGAGCGGCAGCACCTCGACGCCGTCCAGATCGGGCTGCGCCCGCAGGGCTTCGAAGGTGTCGCGGATCTCCCGCTCGCCGGACAGGAACACCAGGACGTCTCCCGGCGGTTCGGACCGCAGTTCGGCGACAGCGTCGACGATGGCTTCGGTCTGATCACGCGTTTCGGTGCGGACGATCTCGTGGTCCGGGTCGTCCGGGTCGTCGCCGTCGTCGACCGCGACGGGGACTTCCAAAGGGCGGTAACGGATTTCGACCGGGTACGTGCGGCCGGACACCTCGACGACCGGTGCACCACCGAAGTGGTCGGCGAAGCGTTGCGGTTCAATGGTCGCCGAGGTCACGATGACCTTCAGGTCGGGCCGGCGCGGCAGCAGCTCACGCAGATAGCCAAGCAGGAAGTCGATGTTGAGGCTGCGCTCGTGCGCCTCGTCGAGGATCAGCGTGTCATAGCGCAGCAGCCGGCGGTCGCGCTGGATCTCGGCGAGCAGGATGCCGTCGGTCATCAGCTTGACCAGGGTGCGCTCGCCGGCCTGATCGGTGAACCGGACGGTGTAGCCGATGGCACCACCCAGCGGCGTGTGCAGTTCGTCGGCGATGCGCTGTGCCACGGTGCGCGCGGCGAGTCGGCGCGGCTGGGTGTGTCCGATGGTGCCGCGAATACCGCGGCCGAGTTCGAGGCAGATCTTGGGCAGCTGCGTCGTCTTGCCCGAGCCGGTCTCGCCCGCGACGACGACCACCTGGTGCGCGGCGATCGCCGCGGCCAACTCGTCGCGGTGCGCACTGACCGGCAGGTCGGGGTAGGTGATCGCCGGCGCCGCCGCGGCCCGGGCGGCGACGAGTGCTTCGGCGGCCGCGAACTGCTCGGCCAGCCGTCCCGGGTCCACGTTCCGGTCCTTGAGCCGCCGGCCCAGCCGGGCGGCGTCGCGGATGGTCAGTCCGTCCAGGCGGGCGCGCAGGGCACGCACCTGCGCCGCTGAAATCGACGAAACGGTGCGTTCTACTCGCACTTTCCCGCCCATTCGTACGTCTCGGCGCGAGGAGGGGGTTACCTCGGCGACCAGTAGGCGAGCAGTTCGGCGAAGGTGTCGAACGCGGCCTTGTTGGTGCCGTAGGCCGCCTCCAGGTGGATGCTCAGCGGGAAGCCCAGCTCGGCGACGCCGTCGATGACCCGCTTGTACAGGTCGAGCGTCAACTGCCGGCGGCGAACGGGCTCGGCGGCGGCCAGGGTGGCCACAAACTCCTGCTCGGCGGCCACGGCCGCGTTGCCCGGATCCTGGATGAGCCAGTTGATCAGGCCGACCTTCGTCTCGACGCCCGGTACGAAGCCGAACGACAGCAGGATCTCGGGCCGGTGCTCGGTGGTCGCGGCGAACTCCGTCAGGAATCCGACGATCGCATCGGAGTACAGCAGCTGGGTCATGCCGTAGGTGGCGCCCCGGTCGCACTTGAAGTTGAACCGGCCCTGTTCGCCCTCACGGGTCGGGATCAGGATCGCACCCCGGTTGGGGACCACGTGGTCGAAGATCGACAACGCGTCGGTCGGGGCCACACCCGAGCCCTCGCCGTCGTTCATGGTGCGCGGCACCCCGACGAACGCGATGCCCTCGATCCCGGACTCGCCCAGCTCGGTGAGCCGCACCCGCAGCGCATCCTCGTCGAGGAACGCGGTGACCTGCGTGCACAGGCCGTTGATGCCGGGCAGTTCCGGTTTGATGATCGACCAGAAATCCAGCACGTCCAGCTTGGGCTTCATCTCGACGGGGCGGTCGCCGTCCTCCTCGATCATCCCCGGCATCATCACGTGCCGGATGACGCCTTCAAGCCCGACCGCCGACGCGCATTCACGCACCTTGTGGGCCTCTTCGACGGCCTGCTCACGGCCACGCTCGACGTTCGGGGGGACGAGCTCGAACGCGACGGTGTTGAGGGTCACGAGATCTCCTAGGCGTTCTCGGGCGGCGATGTTCATGCTGACCCGCACGGCACCGGACGGGTGATGCGGCCGTTTCCACGAAGAGTTCGACGAGGCCCGACATCGCAATGCTCAGGCAAAGGCTATCGACAAGTCACACCCTTTTCGAACCCAGGCCTGACTTGCCGCCGGCCCGAAGACGCCCCGCACTCCGTAGCCTGGACTCATGAGCACCCCGGCGGCCGTCGACCTGGGCAGTCGGTTCGCCCGCGAGTTCCCCGAACTGGCGGTGCCCTGGCAGGCCGAGAACGCCGACGAACCACTGCTGCTGGTGCTCAACGACGCACTGGCCACCGAACTCGGACTGCGCCCCGACTGGCTGCGCACCCCCGACGGGCTGCGATTCCTGCTGGGCAACCTCGTCCCGGAGGCGGCCACCCCGGTCGCGCAGGCCTACGCCGGGCACCAGTTCGGCGGCTTCGTCCCGCGGTTGGGCGACGGGCGGGCGCTGCTGCTGGGCGAACTCGCCAGCCCGGACGGCGCGCTGCGGGATCTGCACCTGAAGGGCTCCGGGGCGACTCCGTTCGCCCGCGGCGGCGACGGCCTGGCCGCGGTGGGCCCGATGCTGCGGGAGTACATCGTGAGCGAGGCCATGCACGCCCTGGGGGTGCCGACGACGCGGGCACTGGCCGTGATCGCGACGGGCCGGCCGGTGTTCCGCGACACCCCGCAGCCCGGGGCGGTGCTGACACGGGTGGCCGCCAGCCATCTGCGGGTGGGCACCTTTCAGTACGCGGCCGCACACGGCGACGCCCATCTGCTGCGGCGGCTGGCCGACTACGCGATCGCCCGGCACCATCCCGGGGCCGCCGACGCCGACAACCCGTACCTCGCCCTGCTGGAATCGGTGGTCGAAGCACAGGCGGCGCTGGTGGCGCGCTGGATGCTGATCGGTTTCGTCCACGGGGTGATGAACACCGACAACATGACCATCTCCGGCGAGACCATCGACTACGGCCCGTGCGCGTTCATGGAAGCCTTCGACCCCGCCACGGTGTTCAGTTCGATCGACCAATGGGGCCGGTACTCCTACGACAATCAGCCGGTGGTCGCCGAATGGAACCTGGCTCGGTTCGGTGAGACGCTGCTGCCCCTGATCGATGCGGACACCGATCGTGCCGTCGAACTCGCGATAGCGGCGATCACCGGGTTCCGGTCGGCCTACAGCGCCGCATGGTCGGACGGGATGCGGGCCAAACTCGGTCTGGCCGAACCGGTTTCGTCGGATCTGGTCGACGACCTGCTGGCGCTGCTGCAGCAGAGCCGGGTGGACTGGACGTCGTTCTTCCGGGCGCTGGCGCGCGCCGCGCGCGGTGATGCCGAACCCGCCCGCAGGCTTTTCGACTCCGATCGACCGGGTGCACATACCTTCTCTGCCTGGCTGGACCGGTGGCGCGCACTCGAGCCCGACGCCGAGGCCATGGACCGGGTCAACCCCCTCTACATCCCGCGCAACCACCTCGTGGAGGACGCGCTGGCGGCCGCGGGCAGCGGCCAGCTGGACACGCTGCGCGACCTTCTCGATGCGCTGTCCGATCCGTACACCGAACGCGCCGGACTGCAGCGCTACGCCGAGCCCGCACCGGACGAGTTCGGGGATTACCGGACGTTCTGCGGTACCTGAGCGAATAGTGTTCCCACAGGGGACGCGAACACGAGAGGGAACACGAGCACATGAGTCTGTACGCAGTGGTCGACCCGGCAACCGGCGAGGTGGTCAAGGAGTACCCGACCGCCACCGACGCGCAGATGGAACAGGCCCTGGCGTCGGCGGCCAAGGCCTACCGCGAGTGGTCGAAGGCCTCCACGCTGACCGACCGGGTGGAGCTGATCCGCAAGGTCGCCGCACTGCACAACGAACGCAAGGACGAACTCGCCGCCATCATCCAGCGCGAGATGGGCAAGGCCCTCGACCAGGCCGTCGGTGAGGTCGAGTTCAGCGCCGCGATCTACGAGTACTACGCCGACAACGCCGAGAAGTTCCTGGCCGACGAGCCCATCACGCTGCTCGACGGCGAAGGCAGCGCGGTGATCAAGCGGGGCCCGGTCGGCGTGCTGCTGGGCATCATGCCGTGGAACTACCCCTACTACCAGGTGGCCCGCTTCGCCGGACCGAACCTGACGCTGGGCAACACCATCGTGCTCAAGCACGCACCGCAATGCCCGGAGTCGGCCGCGGCGATCCAGCAGATCTTCGACGACGCCGGCTACCCGGCGGGCGCCTACGTCAACGTGTACGCCGCCAACGAGCAGATCGCCGAGGCCATCGCCGACCCACGCGTGCAAGGGGTTTCGCTGACGGGCTCGGAGCGGGCCGGGGCGGCCGTGGCGGAAATCGCCGGCCGCAACCTGAAGAAGGTGGTGCTCGAGCTCGGCGGCTCGGACCCGTTCATCCTGCTCAGTTCCGACAACCTCGACGAGACGGTGGAGGCCGCGATCGCCGGCCGGTTCGAGAACGCCGGGCAGGCGTGCAACGCGGCCAAACGGTTCATCGTGGTGGCCGACGTCTACGACGAGTTCCTCGACAAGTTCACCAAGAAGGTGCTGGAGGCCGGCGACGGTCTCGCGCCGCTGTCGTCACTGGCGGCCGCCGAGCGGCTCGGATCGCAGGTCGACAAGCTGGTCGCCGACGGCGCCACCCTGGTCAGCGACGGCGAACGAAAGGGTGCCCACTTCCCGCCCGGGGTGCTCACCGGCGTCGACCCCGACCTGCCGTCGGCCAAGGAGGAACTGTTCGGCCCGGTGGCCACCGTCTACAAGGTGGCCGACGAGGACGAGGCGGTCCGCCTGGCCAACGACATCCCCTTCGGGCTGGGGTCCTACGTGTTCACCACCGACGCCGAACAGGCCCGGCGGGTCGCCGACCGGATCGACGCCGGCATGGTGTTCGTCAACGTGGTCGGCGCCGACGGGGTCGAGTTGCCGTTCGGCGGCGTCAAACGCTCCGGGTTCGGCCGCGAACTCGGGCGGTTCGGCATCGACGAGTTCGTCAACAAGAAGCTGATCCGGACCGGCTAGCGGTCAGCCGGTACTCGCCGCGCTTCCGCCGACCTCGGCCGGCAGCGGTTTGACCGGGGCTGCGGGCGAGGGCGTGGCCGTCGCGGTGGCCGTGGCCGTCACGGTGGCCGTCGCCGTCGCGGTGCCGGTGGCCGAGGGCGCAGCCGACGAGGCCGTCGAGGACGCCGGAATCGTGCCGTGGAAGTCCACCATCGGCTCGTCGCGCAACACCGTGCCGCCGTAGGTCACTTCCAGGGCACTCGCGCTGACGGTGTAGGTGCCGCCGTCGGATTCGGCGACGAACCCCTTGCTCGTAAGTGATGCGGGCGCAATCAGTTTGGCGCCGTCGCGCACCCGTACACCCCGGTACTCGTATGCGCCGGCACTGTCCCGGCAGATCGCGATCCGCGACGACGCGGTGCTGCCGAAGACGACGGGGACGTCGGGCGACACACAGCGGGCGGTCGAATCAACGTAACCGCTGCCGTCGGATGACGGCGCCTCCGCGAACGCCAGCGGGGCGACGGCACCGAGCAGCGCCAGGGATACGGCGCCCAACAGGCCCACCAACATCGGGCGGCGCGAGGGGTGAGCCGCCGAACTCATCTTAGTCATCGGATACCAGTTCATCATTGCCGCACCGGTTTTCACGGCCGCACCCGGCTTCCGTGGTCAAGAAGCCACCCGATCGTTAGGTTTCCGAGACTCGGCGGCGGATCGGGTCGGCCGGAAACCCCTGCACGGCCTGCCCGTCAGCGGTCATATGTACATACGGGCCGGGGCAGCCGCGAGGGGGCGACGTGTTCGAACCGTGGGAACTGATACTGCACCACGCCCACAGCGGCACCCCGGGGGTCTTCGACCACTCGCCGGGCCGCGGAAGTCCCGGCGTCACCGTCGGTCTCGATCCTTCGGACTTCCAGCTGGACGGCGCCACCGCCGGTTCCGAGGCCGTCCGTTTCTTCCGCCGCAAGGCGATCAGTGTGACCCCGACACGCGGTTGGGATCACCTGGGCGCCTTCCGCGCCGAGGTGGTGTTCAAGGCTGAGGTGGACAAGGCGGCCGGACGTTTGTTCGCCGGTGACGTGATCGACTTCGCCTTCCGGACGACGTCCGGCCTCCAGCGATTCGAGGCCCGGTTCGTCGACACCGGCGTCGACCCCCGGGACTGGACCACGGCCACGGTCGTGCACGACGGCATGTCAACGGTGCAGCTGGCCCTCAACGGGTCGGTCGTGCGCGTCTGGGCCGACCGTAACCATCGGCAACGAGGCGGGCGGTTCGCTGGGGTTCGAGGTGATCAACGCCAGGCGAACACCGGCTGTTCGAGTTCGTCGACGGGATCGGGCCGGCCCTCCAGACCCAGCCAGCGTAATTGCAGCAGCACCGCACCCGTCGGCGCGTGGATGAGGTCGTTGCCCAGTGGGACCTGCACCACCTGGCGCGGGCTCTCGGGGATCGTGACGAAGCGCGGCGAGTCGTCGCGCTGCAACTGGTGCAGGCCCACCCGGTAGACGGCCACCACCTCGTCGGGCGCCGGCCGCAGATCGAGGCGGCCACCGCCCCAGATCACCACCGGGGTGATCACGTATCCCGACCGGGTCGGGTAATCGTCAAGCAGTCCGAGCACATCGGACTGCGGCAGTTCGACGCCGACCTCCTCGGACAATTCCCGCAGCGCCGCATCGACGGCCGACTCGCCGGGATCCAGCCGACCGCCCGGCAATGCCCACTGCGCCGAATGCGCCCTGAGCCGAGAGGCTCTGCGGCACAACAGGAATGCCGCGCCGCCGGAGACGCCCACCATCCGGCCGTCCAGACCCGGCTCCATCGCACGACCGGCGATCCAGTCGTCCACGGGAGCCGGATCCACCCGGTCCTCGCCCAGTTCCGAGTCGACCAGCACCACCGCGACCGCAGCATGGCGCTTCGTCGGGTCGGTCACCGTGCGGCGCGAGTGGGCCGTCAGGTGCGTCGCGAACCGTTCCCGCAGGGCGTCGTCGTAGTCGATCGTCACCGCTCAACCGTAGTTGTGGGCCCCGCGCAGTCCACCGACGGCGGCTGGCATGCTGAATACGGCCAACACCGGCGAGAAAGAGAAGGAACGCTCATGAGCGGGCTCGAAGTCAAGATGATCATCCTGTCGACGGACAACCTGGATGAATCGATCGGGTTCTACAGCGACACCCTCGGGATGGCGCTGAAGTTCCGCGACGGCGCCCACTTCGCCGCTCTCGACGGCGGCCCCGTCACCCTCGCGCTGGCCACCGACGTCGATCACCCGATCCCCGGCCAGGTGGTCGTCGGGATCAAGACCGCCGATGTCGACGCCGCGGCCAAGGCAATCGAGGAGGCCGGCGGCGGCATTGTCAAGGGTCCGTACGACGATGCCCACGAGCGCCGCGCGGTGGTGTACGACAACAAGGGCAACGGGCTGGTCTTCTACAGCCCGTTGAAGCGCTGAGTAGCGCTGGGCGCTTCAGGCCTTTTCGGCCGCGATGCGGGCGCGCTCCCGCATCGAGGCAACCACCCCGCCGTCGTTGAGGATGTCGGTGCCGGTGAGGTAGCCGGCCTTGTCGCTCGCGCAGAACGCCAGCAGGTCGGCCATCTCCTCGGGTTTACCCCAGCGCGGGACCGCGGCGTCGGCAACCATGGCGCCAGCCCCGGCGTTCTCCTCGAGCCGGCCCATCTCGGTATCGATGGAGCCGGGAGACACCGAGACGATGCGCAGCCCGCGGGTGTTGAACCGCTCTGCCTGCGACGAGCTGTACCACCGGACGAAGCCCTTGCTGACCGCGTACGCCAGGCCCGAGCGCGCCTCTTCGGGGGCCATCTCGCACACCGTGAGCATCTCGGCCATGAAGCGGTCCTCATCCTGCAACGCCAGCGGGAACTGCGCCGTCGGCATGAATTCCTCCGGCAGGAGGTAGGCGGCCATGGACGCCACGTTCACGATCGCCGCACCGTCGGCGGCGGCACGGTAGAACGCCTCGTTGACGTTCACGGTGCCCACGGCGTCGGTCCTCATGACGTAGTCGGCGGCGCCCATGCTCGGACTGACACCCGCCGTGTGGATCACCGAGACCACGGTGCCGAGGCCGGCCGCGGTGTCGAAGAGCCGGTCCACCGCGGCCCGGTCGGTCACGTCGGCATTGACGGCGGTGGCCGTTATGCCGAGAGCCGTCAGATCCGCGGCGGCGGCCTCCAGACGGTCCTGCCTGACGTCGCACAGGACCACCGGGCGGTCTTGGCCCACGAGCTTTGCCGTGGCCACTCCCATGCCGCCCGCACCACCGGTGATCACCGATACCTCCGCCACACCTGGACGGTATACGGCCATGCGCGGACGCCGCGGCCGGGGTTGCCGTCGCCGGTCGACACTTCGCAATAGCCCGAGTCGGGCCGTACCACCGCAGTACAGTCATCACACCGTCTGTAAGGAGGACCATGAAGAAACGTACGGCAATCACGTTGTCCGCCACGGCGTTGTCCGCCGCGGCAATGGCAATCGTCCCCGTCGTGACGGGCCCGGCGGCGAGCGCCGACGTCTGCGCGGGGGCCGATGGGCGCCATTTCTCGGTGAACGGTTGCACGAACATCGCCGGTGACGTCGCCGTCGGCACGGCCGTCGCCGCCGCCCACGTCCCCTACGTTCCGGGTGAAATCCCCTGCTACACCGTCGAAGGTGTCCCCTACTTCACCCCGCCCGGCGACCCCTGCTGACAGCGAGCCACCCGGTTCATGGGTGAGAACTTCCAGCGCAATCTCGCCATCGCCGACGAGGTGCAACAGATCGCCGCCGACGCGGGCGCCACCCCGGCGCAGGTGGCCATCGCGTGGCTCCTGACAAGAGGGGCCCGGGAGGGCATCGGTATCGCGCCGATCCCCGGTACCACAACGAGCAACAGATGGCGATGATCGACCGTTGAACCGAAGAGGACCGAAGGACATCGAAACGTCATGAAAGCAGCGTCATCTTCCGCCGCAATGTCGGCATCCACGGCGGCCCGGCGCCGGTTCGCGCATACCTGCCGGCGCTGCTGAACGACGTCCTGGACGGCTCGATCAATCCCGGCAAGATGTTCGACTTCGAGACCGACCTGTCCGGCATCGCGGAGGCCTACGTGGCGATGGGCGGCCGCCGGGCGATCAAATCCCCGGTGCGCGTGGGTGTTTGACGAGGCCGGTCACCGGGCGAGGTCCCACTGGCCGAAGTCGGCAGCGAGCACGTTGTCCACGTCGACGTGCACGCCGTCGATCATCGCGCCCGGATCCGACGCCGTGACCACCTCGGTCTGATACAGCACCGCCGTCGGCTCCAGCGCGCCGCCGGACCAGGCCTTGGTCTGCCATGCCCACCGCTTTCCGGGCGTTGTCGAGTGGCCGATCACCCCGTCGTCACCGGCCCAGCCGCACACCAGGTTGCTGCCGTAGACCCCGGTCCGCTCGACGCCCAGCACCGAGTTGATGCCGCGAAACCACTTCACGGCCAAGCTCTTCCAGGTTTCGGCGTCGATCGGTTCGTCGACGCTGAAGAAGATCGGGGCGGTGCCGGGTCCACCGGCGGCGCCATGCAGTCGCAGCGCCGTCTGGGCGTCGGCGACACCGCCGTCGTAGCCGCGGGTGAAGTCCGACGGTGAGTTCACCCAGCCGGGTTTGCCGTACTGGTAGCAGCTGACGATGTGCAGGCCCTCGGCTCGCATGGCGTCGGTGAAGTCCCGGGTGACGGGCTTGAAGTCGAAGGTGGCGCCCGGACGTAATTCGGAGACGTAGACCAGGGCGCCGTCGAAACCGGCGGCCTTGATCTGCGCGGGCTGCACCAGTCGCTCGGCGAAGTCGATCAGCCGCATGCCGTCTGCGACGGCATCCGGTGCGGTGGCCGTTGCGGCCCAGCCGCCCAGGCCGGCCACGGCCGGTGCCAACAGGGAGTACTTGAGTGCTTCGCGACGCGAAACGGTCGGGCCCATGGTTCACCAGACTAACGGCCGGGCAGCCAGTGCGGACTCAGCTCGAAGCGCCGTCGATGAGCGTCTGCGCGGCTTGGCGCGCGTACACCCAGGGCTCCGGATCGTCGAGCGAAGTGGCCAACGCCGCTGCGCCCTCGTAGAGAACGGCCAGCTGATGACCGAGTAGCCGCGGATTCTCCGCGCCGGCCTCGGCGGCCAGCGCGATCATGCCCTCGATGTACTGACGCTTCTGCTCGTGGACGATGTGCTGCACTTCGGGAAGGGCCTCGGCCGCCTCGACGGCGGCGTTGTGGAATGGGCAGCCGCGCATCCGGCCGGGCGGCAACCTGCGGTCGAACAGCGCGAGCAGGCGGGTGCGGGGGCTGCGGGCGGCATCCCGCGGCCTGGGGTTGACCGGATCGGCGATGCGGTGCTGAAGCGTCCGCAGGTACTCCTCGACCACCGCGGCCTTGCTCGGAAAGTGTTGGTAGAGAGTTCGTTTGGATACGGCGGCAGCACTGGCGAGCCGCTCCACGCCGGTGGCGTTGATGCCCTCGCGGTAGAACAGTTCGGTAGCGGCATCGAGGATGCGGTTACGGGCCCCGCGGCCACCTCTGGCCTCGGCGGACGGCTCCCGACTGATCACCGGAGCAAGTATACCGATGGGTTTACCAACTCGCGGCGCTCTCCGCCCAACGGTTCGGCGGGGTTCTCAGCGACCGTGGCCGGCGAAGAACTGCGCGCTGGCAAAGGAAGCATCGTAGGCCCGGGTGGTCGGACCCGCCGATGGACTGGAGGCACCGCCGGGCCAGGTGTGGCCGCCGCCATCCACCTCGACGAACTGCACCTCGGTCCCGGCGCCACATCCGGCGGCGGTCAGCAGGCGCACACCGGTGCCGTCACCGGCGGGGGGAAGATCACCCGCGCCGGGCGCGCCGGGACAGCCGTTCATCGTGCGCCAGCGATCCGCCATGGCCGGCGCCGCGACCACGTCACTGGGTCCGCCGCGGCCGACCATCGGCCCGCCGTTGAACGGCACGACGGGGTCCGCGGTGCCGTGCACCTGCAGTACGGACACCGGCCGGGACGGACCGCACGGGACCGCCGAACCCAGCGTCCCCGCGACAGCGGCGATCGCCGACACGACGTCGGCCCGCTGGCACGCCAACCGTTCGGCCATGAATGCGCCGGCCGACATCCCCGTCGCGAAGACCCGTCCCGGCGGGACGCCATAGTCGCGGGTGATCTGATCGGCAAGTGCCACAAGGAAACCCACGTCGTCGACCCCGGTGCGATCGGGCGTGGACGCCCCGCGGCCGTCCGCCCAGCTCATGTCGATGCCGTCGGGATAGACCACGGCAAGACCGAACTGGTCGGCCACGCCGTTGTAGTTCGTCGCCGCGGCCTGCGCCTGGCCCGTCATTCCGGCGCCGTGCAGGTTGATCACGAGGCCGTTCGGACGATCCCCCGGTGGGACGTGCAGGACATAGGTTCGCTGCGCCCCGTTCATCATGAGCGCGCCCGGTGCGTCGACGACCGCCGACGCGGGCGCGACAGGCAGCACGGCCACGCAGAAAGCGGCGGCGAGCAGAGCACTGGCACGGAACACGCGCGCGATGCTACCCAACTCAGGTGACTACGCAACGTGGTTGCGTGAGCCGGTGCCCGTCCCGGCGTCCGGATCGGCGCGCCGTGTCATCGCATGACCTTCTCGGTCAGCGACACCAGCTGGTCGAGCAGCGCCGTCAGTTCGGCGGCACGACGTGCGGCCGGCGCGAAGCCGTCCTTGCCGAACTCGGCGAACACCGAGACCGAGACCTGGGCACGGACGTCGAGCATCTGGAAGTTGGCGACGACCCGGCGCCACTGCTCCACCGACCGGGTGCCGCCGTCGGCGCCGTAGGAGACGAAACCGATTGTCTTGCCGGTCCATTCGGGCCCCAGGCTGTCCACGGCGTTCTTCAGCGCGCCAGGAACGCCGTGGTTGTACTCAGGCGTGACGAACGCGAACCCGTCGCATCCGTCGATGGCCCGGCTCCAGCGCGTCATGATTCAATCCTCCGTCACGTTGCCGCCCTCGACGCGGCCCTCAGGCTGGGCAACAGCACTTCGTCCACCAGCGTGCGAACCGTCTGCTCGGTCGGCGGGCGCCCGGAGACCACCGACCGGAACACCAGGTATCCGGGCAGCAGGTCGTAGATGTCGTCGCTGACCGCGTCCGCATCGATCTCACCACGTTCCACCGCTTCGGCGAAGATGGTGTCGATGGCCTCCTTGCGCTGGTGGACGAACTCCTCCTGCATGGCCGCGCGCAACGCGGGGTGGTGAGACATCTCGTTGAGAACGGCCCGCATCGTGCTCGCGTGTTCGCACGACTGCCGGCTGACCGCGCAGCCGAACTCGAGCAGGTCGCCGCGCAGCGAACCGGTGTGCGGCGGCAGCACCGAACTCCGGGTGCCCTCGGTGACGGCCGCGAGGACGAGGTCCGCCTTCGAGGGCCAGCGCCGGTACATCGTGGCCTTGCTCGCCTTGGCGTGGGACGCGACGGCCTCCACCGTCAACCGGTCATATCCGTGCTGCCGCAGCAGTTCCAGCGTGACCGCCAGGAGCTCGATTTCCCGCGCGGTCCACTTCGAACCCGATGCACATACCGCCACGTGCCCACCTCAATTCGGGGAACCGCTGCCCGAGTGCGACGCACGCCGGCCGCCCGCCGGCGGTTGCGTCACCCCGTACGGTACCGTACCGTTTCACTGCCATTTGGGCGTGCTGACCAGCGCGCTGGGGCTCGGGTCGGCCGGACAGCGAAGGGCTTTCGGGTGAAGCGGTTTTCGGTCGGTCGTCTGCTCAGAAAAGGCTGGACGCTGGTCGTAGCCGTCATCGTGGTCGCCCTCGTCAGCTTCACGGTCTACCGGCTGCACGGCATCTTCGGGTCCAACAACACAGTGTCGAGACAGAGTGCCGAGCCCATGGAGAACACCGGTTACAACCCCAAGCACGTGCTGTTCGAGGTGTTCGGGCCGCCGGGCACCACGGCCACCATCAACTATCTCGACGAGCAGGCTCAACCCCAGCGCGCCGATGACGCTCCCCTGCCGTGGTCGCACCTGCTGACCACCGACGACCCCACTCTCTATGCGGACCTGCGCGCCCAGGGCGACGGCGCATCGATCGGGTGCCGAATCACCGTCAACGGAATCGTCAAGGACGAGAGGTCCACCGACAACGTGAACGGATACATCGCCTGCCTGGACAAGACCGCATGAGCGGCAACCATCCCCAAACCGCGGTCGGGGGCTCCCGACCCGCGCGCGTCATCGCCGCCCTCTGTGTGCCGATCGTCCTACTGTGGGTCGCCGTAGCGGCCGTCACCAACACCGTCGCTCCCCAGCTGGAGGTGGTCGGAGCCGCCCGGTCGGTCGGACTGAACGCCCCCGACGCGCCGTCAATCCAGGCGATGAGACACATCGGCCAGGTGTTCGGCGAATTCGACTCCGACAGCTCGGCGATGATCGTGCTCGAGGGCGACCAACCCCTGGGTGACGCCGCGCACCACTACTACGACACCCTGGTGCAGCGCCTCGCGCAGGACACCGAGCACGTCGAGCACATTCAGGATTTCTGGGGGGATCCGCTGACGGCCGGCGGCTCCCAGAGCAAGGACGGCAAAGCCGCCCTGGTGCAGATCTACCTGCGGGGCAACCAGGGCACCGCGCTGTCCAACCAGTCGGTCGACTCGATTCGCAGGATCGTGGCGGATACGCCGCCGCCACCGGGGGTCAAGGCCTACGTCACCGGCGCCGCGGCCCTGATCACCGATAACTTCGAGGTCGGCAGCAAGGGCACGCACAAGGTCACCGGGATCACCTTCCTGGTCATCGCGGTGATGCTGCTCTTCGTCTACCGGTCCATCACCACCATGCTGATCACGCTCGTCACCGTGGCGGTGGAGCTGGCCGCCGCGCGCGGGGTCGTCGCCGCACTGGCCCACTGGGGGCTGATCGGACTGTCGACGTATTCGACAAATCTGTTGACGCTGCTGGCGATCGCGGCCGGCACCGACTACGCGATCTTCATCAACGGCCGATATCAGGAGGCCCGCAGCAACGGGCTGGACCGAGAAGACGCCTACCACGACATGTTTCGAGGAACCGTGCACGTCATCGTCGGCTCGGGGTTGACCATCGCCGGCGCGGTCGCGTGTCTGAGCTTCACCCGATTGCCGTACTTCCAAACGCTGGGCATTCCCGCGGCCATCGGTGTTCTCGTGACGCTGGTGGCCGCCCTGACACTGGGTCCGGCCGTGCTGTGGATCGCCAGCCGGTTCGGCCTGATGGAACCGAAACGCGCTGTGCGTGCGCGTAGTTGGCGTCGGATCGGCACCGCAATCGTCCGCTGGCCCGGACCGATTCTGGTCGTGTCGTGCGCGATCGCGCTCATCGGCCTGCTGGCGCTGCCCGGATTCAAGACCAGCTACGACGCCCGCCCCTACCTGCCGTCCTACGCACCGGCCGTGATCGGCTACGCCGCGGCCGAACGGCATTTCTCCGAGGCCCGGCTGAACCCGGAACTGCTGATGCTCGAGTCGGATCACGACATGCGCAACCCAGCGGACATGCTGATCCTCGAACGCGTCGCCAAAGCGGTCCTGCACACCCCCGGCATCGCCCTGGTGCAGTCGATCACCCGGCCGCTCGGCACACCGATCAGCCACAGCTCCATCCCGTTTCAGATGAGTGCGCAGAGCGCGGGCCAGATCATGAACCTGAGCTATCAGCGGGACCGCGCGCAGGATCTGATGAAGCAGGCCGACGAGATCGGCAACACCATCGACATCCTCCAACAGCAGTTGGCCCTGCAGCAGCAGAGTTCGGCTGCCACCCACGAACAGACGCAGGCGTTCCACGACACGGTCGCCACGGTGACCGACCTGCGCGATAAGCTCGCCAATTTCGATGACCAGTTCCGGCCGATACGGAACTACTTCTATTGGGAGCCGCACTGTTTCGACATTCCGATGTGCACGGCGCTGCGTTCGGTCTTCGACTCGCTCGACGGGATCTCCGAACTCGCCGACAAGTTCAACACGATCACGGCGAGCCTCGACAAGCTCGACGCCCTGCAGCCGCAACTGCTGGCGCTGCTACCGCCGCAGATCGCCATCCAGCAGCGGAACCGGGATCTGATCCTGTCGAACTTCGCCACCACCTCCGGCACCAACAAGCAGAGCGAGGAGGCGCTGCGCAACGCCACGGCGATGGGTCAGGCCTTCGATGCCGCCAAGAACGACGACACGTTCTACCTGCCGCCGGAGGCCTTCGACAATCCCGACTTCAAACGCGGCCTCAAGCTGTTCATGTCCCCCGACGGCAGAGCCGCCCGCATGATCATCACCCACCAGGGTGTTCCCGCCTCTGCGGAGGGCATCTCGCACGTCGACGCACTGCGCGACTCGGCGTTCGATGCGCTCAAGGCGACTCCGTTGTCGGACGCGAAGATCTACGTCGCCGGAACTGCGGCCGCCTACAAGGACATTCAGGACGGTAAGAAGTACGATCTCATCATCGCCGCACTGGCGGCACTGGCGCTCATCCTGCTCATCATGATGTTCATCACCCGCAGTCTGGTCGCCGCGGTCGTGATCGTGGGAACGGTGGTGTTGTCGCTGGGTGCGTCGTTCGGATTGTCAGTCCTGGTGTGGCAGTACATCTTCGGCATATCGCTCTACTGGATCGTTTTGGCACTGGCGATCATCCTGCTGCTCGCCGTGGGCGCCGACTACAACCTGCTCCTGATCTCCCGGTTCCAGGAGGAGGTCGACGCCGGGCTGCGGACCGGGGTCATCCGCGCGATGGCGGGCACCGGGAGGGTCGTCACCGCCGCCGGGTTGGTGTTCGCCGCGACGATGTCGTCGTTCATCTTCAGCGACCTACGCGTGCTCGGGCAGATCGGTACCACTATCGGACTCGGTCTGCTGTTCGACACCCTGATCGTGCGGTCGTTCATGACGCCGTCGATTGCGGCCGTGCTCGGCCGCTGGTTCTGGTGGCCGCTGAATGTGCGGCCCCGGCCGGCCAGCCGAATGTTGCGGCCCTACGGGTCCCGCACCGCCGTCCGCGAGCTGCTGGGCACCGAGGACGATGCGACGCCGGATTCCTCGGTGGCACAACCGCCGTCGGGCTGACCTCCCACCCCGATCCGAATCTTTTCAGCGTCCCCTGCGACGATGTCCGAGTAGACCTCGCGGAGAACGCTGAGAATTCGTCGCTGGGGTGAGTTCTATAGTGCGATGGATGAAGCGCGCACTTCTGTCCATCCTGGCGGCGACCGTGTGGATCAGTGTCTCGGAGTTCGTTCGCAACCAGCTTCTCTTCGCGTTCTTGTGGAAGCGGCACTACGCCGCGCTCGGCCTGGCCTTCCCCGACCGGCCGGTCAATGGCGCGATGTGGGGATTGTGGTCACTGCTCTTCGCCGTCGCCGTCTATCTCATCGCCCGCAGGTTCTCGTTCGCCGAAACCGTGCTCATCGCGTGGCTGACAGGTTTCCTCATGATGTGGGTAGTCATTGGCAACCTCGGGGTGCTGCCGTTCGGTCTGCTCTGGTTCGCGATTCCGCTGAGTGTGCTCGAAGTCGTTGTCGCCGTGTGGATCATCCGAGCATTGACCCGAGTGGACAGTAGCGGCGCCTGACGGCCGGGCTGGTCATGCTCCGCCGTCTCGGCAAACGTGTCGCGCACACTGTGTGCGCGCCGCCGACACTACACAAACTGACTTCACTCAGTTAGTGTTCCCGGGGCACAGCCCGTTCGAGGCCGTGCCGTCGCCGCGGCGGACATGACTCAGGTCAGCAGGAAGGCTGGTTCGTGCAGATTCTCCAGGATGTGCAGGACACACCGCGGGCCGGAAACATCAAGGCGCAGTGGGTGAGTCTGTGGACCGGCCCGGTGGTGGGGCTGGTGCTCCTGGTGGCGGCGCTGGCCTTCCCGGGCTTCCGCCCGCCGATGTCGCCCACCATGTCGGCCGATCAGGTGGCGTCCTTCTACGCCGATCACACGTCGTGGATCCGCTTCAGCCAGGTGACGTTCAACCTGTGCGGAATCCTGATCCTGCCGTTCTTCGCAGTGATCGTCGTCCAGATGAAGCGCATGAAGAACCAGAGCCACGTCTTCGCCTACTGCTACCTGACCGCGGTGGTCAGCGGCGCCACCATCTTCGCGCTGTCAAACATCTTCTTTCTGGTGGCGGCGTTTCGGCCCGAGCGCAGTCCCGACCTGATCATGTTGCTCAACGACCTGGCCTGGATTGTGCTGATCGCACCGGTGGGCATGGTGGTCAGTCAGTTCGTGCTGTTGGCGCTCGCGGTCTACTTCGACGACCGCACCGATCCGGTCTTTCCCCGGTGGGTGGGCCATTTCTCGATGATCACCGCCGTCGCAATGGTTCCCGCCGCGGGGGCGGCCGTGTTTCACACCGGGCCGCTCGCGTGGGACGGCCTGCTGGCCTTCTGGTTGCGCAACGGCGCGTTCGCCGTGTTCGTCATCGTGATGTTCTTCGTTCTGCGCACGGCATTGCATCAGCAGGCGGTCGGCGACAGGGTGATTGCCGCGTGAGTGACGATGCGCGCGACTCAGCCGTGCGCGCCAAACCCGACGTCTGGTTGATGACGCTGTTCTTCCCGGCTTGGTATGCGGTCTTCGGCGTCATCATCTGTGTTCTCACGCGCGTCACGCCGCCCCCGCGACCGGATGTCACCGCGGGAGACAAGGTGGCCTTCTTCGCCGCCCATCACCTCACCATTCAGGTCGGGTTCACCGTCCTGCTGGTGCTGCTCGGCGGGGCGGCGATGACCAATGGTCTGGTGGGCTACCAGATGAAGCGGATGTCGGTGGGCTCGGTGTTCGCCTACGGCTACATCGGCGGGATGAGCGTCGGCGCCCTGCCCGGATTCCTGTTGGTCACCGTGTGTTTCCTGACGGCCGCGTTCCGGCCCGACCGCGACCCGGCGTTGATCAGTCTGCTCTACGACCTCGGAATGCTTTCGTACAACGGCTCATTGGGCTGCTTCACGGCAGCCTACCTGGTCCTGGCGGTGGCAATCCTCTACGACAAGAACAACATCTTCCCGAAATGGTTTGCCTACGTGTCCATCTGGCAGATCATCACCGAGGTGATCGCGACCCAGATGTTCGTCTTCGAGTCGGGCCCCTTCGCCTGGAACGGCTCGATCGCGTTCTGGCTGGCCGTCGTCGTGTTCTCCGTCTGGCTGGGGGCGCTCATCGTCCTGCTCCGGAACGCCGCCCGCCAAGAACCGGCCGACGCGCCGGCATTGGACTGAGGAACACCCCGTGACCCTGACCGAAGAGTCTGCGGACCGCCGCACCGGCCGTCTACCCGGCGACACCGACATGTGGGTGATGGTCCTCGGCGACATGATCATCTTCGCCGGCTACTTCATCGTCTTCATGATCTATCGGAGCATGCACGCCCCGGAATTCCTGGCCGCGCAGGAACATCTCGACGTCAACATCGGTGTCGTCAACACCGTGATCCTGCTGACCAGTTCATGGTTCGTCGTCGGCGCGGTCGCGGCCACCCGGGCCGGCCGGACTCGGCAGGCGATTCGGCTCATCTGCTGCGGTGGCCTGGGCGGCGTGTTGTTCATGGTGCTCAAGGGCTACGAGTGGGCGGCGGAGCTGCGCGCCGGACACACCGACGCCGAGATGTTCTACTCGTTCTACTACGTGGTCACCGGGGTTCACCTGATCCACGTGCTCATCGGGCTGATCGTGCTGGGCACCCTGGTCCGCGAACTCCGCAATCCCGGCCGGCGCAGGGCGACGGTCGTGGAGTCCGGGGCGGTGTACTGGCACATGGTCGATCTGCTGTGGGTGATCATCTTCGCCCTCTTCTACGTGATGAGGTGATCGTGACGAAAACCGGTCAACGGGCAACCACCTGGGCGTGGCTCATCCTCGTCGCCATCACCATCGGATCGTGGTGGCTGGCCCCCGCGCATTCCGGCGGCGCCGCACACCCCAGCACGCCGATCACCGCGCTGATTCTTCTGCTCGCAATCGTGAAGTCCCGTTTGATCATTCGGTACTTCATGGAGGTGCGCACCGCACCCCGCTGGCTCAGGCACACCACCGACGCGTGGCTGGCGGTGCTGTTCGCGACGATCTTCGTCGTCTACCTGATCTGAGGCCGTGTTGCCTACCCGCCCGCGTTGCGGGCCAGGTCGATGGCGAACTGGTTCACGAAGTGCCCGGCCCAGGGTTCCCCGCGGTCGCAGCTTCCGTCGGATTCACCGACTCGCTTGACCCACAGGTAGGCGTCGGCATGCGCGCCCGCTGTCGCCGTGGTGGGCGGTGTGCCGAGCGCCCGACCGCTGGGGTTGCACCAACTCAGCGGCGAGTCGGGTGCGGGCCCGGCGCCGTTGCGCGACGTGTCGATGACGTAGTGAGCGCCGTTCGTCAGCCCCGAAATCGCCTCGCCGTAACCGATTTCCTCGTCGGTGCTGTAGTAGTTCGTGGTGTTGAGACTGAATCCCCGGGCCCGCTCGACGCCGACTTGGTTGAGCCGGGCCGCCATCTCGTCGGCGCCGACCCAGCGCGAGTGCCCCGCATCGATGTAGACCGCGGCGGCCGGGTCACGGGTGAGGGAATCCACCGCGTACCGGATCAGGTCGAAGCGCTCCTGGCGTTGATCCGCCGAAAGGCAGTCGGCCATGGCCAGCGCGTCCGGTTCGACGATGACCGCCGCCGGTGCGCCCCCCAGGCCGGCCGCGACAGCGTCCACCCACTGCCGGTAGTCGGCGCCCGACCCGAACCCGCCGGCGGCGAAACTGCCGCAGTCACGATTCGGGATGGCGTACAGCGTCAGGACCGGCGTCGCGCCGGCCGCCTGCGCCGCACCGGTGTACCGGGACACCGTGCCGGCCACCGAGCCGGCGGGAAACGCCTGGTCCAGCCAGTAGGCCTGGGGCGTGTTGGCGATGGCGGCCAGCTCCGGACTCGACGGATCGTTGCGGGCGGCGACCATGGCCTTCGAGATCGGATCGACGTAGAACGGGCGGCCGGCCAACGGGTTGACTTCGTCGGCCAGGCGCACCGCCGGCGCCTGGACCGGGTCGGCGGACAGACCGGGGGCGACGACGGCCGCGACGGCCAGGCAGGGGACGATCCAGCGCGCGACGGCGCCCACAGCAGAGGAGATCACCCCCAAGAAAATAGTGCCGCGCGGCGGCAAGCGCCAACCTGCGGTACCCGCCGGGTCAGCCGGCCCAGACATCTTCGACATAGTGGTCCGATTCGACGAGGCCGGTGAGCCAGTCGCGGGCCGCCGCCTCGTCGGCACCCGTCCGGGCCCGATAGATGTCGAGGAACGCGGAACGCACCGCCGGGGCCATGTGCGCGCCGTCGCCGCACACGTAGACGTGGGTGTCCTTGGCCGGGTCGGCGAGCAGTTCCCACACCTCGTCGGCGTCGGCTGCGATGCGGTCCTGCACATAGCGGACCCCGTCCTGCGGGGCGCGGGAGAAGGCCGGCCGCATCCGGACGATCCCCAGAGCGTCCGCCTGCTCGAACTGATCGCGGAAGATGTAGTCGACCTCGGGGTCGCGCACCCCGAAGAAGCACAGCGCGGGTTCCACCGGCGTACCGGCCTGCTGGGTGGCCAGCCGGTCACCGAGGAAGCCGCAGAAGGGTGCGACGCCGGTGCCGGCACTGACCAGGATGACGTTCTTCGCCGGATCGGCGCCGGCGCGAAACGCCTGCCGCGCCGGATCGACACGCGCCCGGATCTGCTGCCCGGGCACCACAGTCGCCAGATAGTTCGACGCGACCCCTTTGAACAGACCGTGCCCGGAACGGGCCGGCGCATCGAGCACGCTGACGACCAGACCGACCACGCGTGGTGACCGCAGCGACGACGATGCGATCGAGTAGTGCCTCGGGGCCATGGGGTCGAGCAGCTCTAGCAGCTCGGCTCCGGTGAGTTCGCAGGCGGGGTATTCGACGAGGCACTCGAACACGCTGAGCGGGCAGGTGTCCGGGGCGTCGGCGAGGTCGGTGAGTTTCCGCCGCTCCGGGGGACAGCCGTTGGCCGCCGCCAGTCGGCGTAACTGACTGCGGGTCACCGGCTTTCGGAGTTCGACGAAATGGGTGAGCAGCTCACGGGCGCTGACCTCGCGGTCCAGCGCGATGAGCCGCCGGGAGCTGCGCCGCGGGTTGATCGACAGCCGGACCTCGGGGTCGACGCCGAGCTGAGCCAGGACCGCATCCACCACCTCGGGCGGATTGTCGGCCAGCACCGTGAGATGGTCGCCGGTGACGTAGTCGACACCGTCGGGAAGTTGCACCCGCACATAGTGTTTGGCCTGACCGAAGCCACCGGAGCCGACCAGTTCGGCGTTCTCCTCGACGGTCATCGGGATCACCGACGATCGTGCGTCCATCGCCGCCGTCACCGACCCGACGATGCTGCGTAACTCGTAGAGCGGTTCGGCGGCGGCGCTGACCGGAGCGGCGTCGGGGTCGCCGAAGCGCTCGGCCAACGCGCCCCACAACGCACCGGTGAACTCCTCGACGGCGCCGACCAGGTCTCCCGATGTGTCGGCCGACCCCCGCGGAACCAACCGGATTGCGCCCAGTTCGCCGAGTCGTTCGTCGATCCGCTGCGGGATGGTCTGGTAGGTGTCGGCCCAGGTGTGGTCACCCACGCCGAGTACCGCGACCACCGGTGCCGGGGTCAGGGTGGTGGCCGGATCGAGCAACCAGGTCAGGAAGGCGCGCGCGTCGTCGGTGGGCTGGCCGTTGTACGACGACGCGACGACGACGATCGCCTCGGCTTCGGGGAATCCGCCGGCGGCGGCGTCGAGGGGTGCCACCGTCACCGTGCAGCCCAGGGCCGTGGCGTCGTCGGCAAGTTGGCGCGCAAGACCTCGGCAGGTGCCGAGGTTCGAACCGTGCAGAATGACCACCCTGGTACCGGTCTTGATGGCTGTCGGCGAGTTCTGTGCGTCGGCCGGAGCGACGGCCGCGACCGCGGCGGTGGCGCGGCGGTCCTGCGGGGTGCGCCGGAGGAGATCGAGCCGGAATCCGACGGGCCGGCGGCTGGTCGGTGTTTCCCACTGGGGCACATAGTGATAGGTATCGATGAGCCGGTAGCGATGCAGCAGCCGGGCCAGGGCCATGGCCGCTTCGTGCAGCGCGAACTGCCGCCCGATGCACGAGCGGGCACCGGTGCCGAACGGCTTGAACAGCGCCGTCGGCCGCGTCGCCGAAAGGTCCGGCGCGAAACGGTCGGGATCGAAGAACTCGACGTTGTCGCCCCACTGCGGCTGCCGGTGCAAAGCGCCGGTGAGCACCGTTACGGCTTCGCCCCGCTTGATCGGGTAGCTGCCACCGATCACCGTGTCTGCCAAGGCCATTCGATCAAAGCTCAGCACCGGCGGGGACAGCCGCAGGGTCTCCTCGATGACCTGCCGCAGATAGCTCAGCTTGCCGATGTCGTCGTAACCGGGCAGGTAGTCGTCGTCGGCGCCGAAGACGGTGTCCACCTCTGCCTGCACCCGGTGCAGCACCGCGGGGTCACTGACGATGTTGTACAGCGCGTTCGGCATCAGCTCCGACGTGGTGAGCTGGCCGGCGATCAGGAACGTCAGGATCTGGTTGCGGACATTCTGCGCCTCCAGAACGGGATTCCCGTCCGGGTCCCGGTGCAACATCAGCGCCAGCAGATCGTCGAATTCACCGTCACCGGAACGGTGCTCGGCGATGAGGTCGTCGATGAACGCGTACAGAGTCGCCAGCTCGGCGGTGAACACCGGGGTCGGCTCCGGCGATACCAGCTCACCCAACGCGGTGGTGAAACTCTGCGGGATCGGGGCCAGACCGGGAAAGTCGAAGGAGTCGAAACGCGCTCCGAATCCGGCGAGCGCGACCGTGTCCATCGCCAGCTTCTGCAGGTCGGTCGACACATCCACCGGCCGCACTCCCGCGCTCGCGTCCCACCGGGCGATCAGCTGGCCGTTGATGTCCAGCATCGCGCCGTGATACATGCGCAGACCGGCGTAACTGAAGCCCGGAAGCAGGACGTCGTGTGCCTTCTGCCAGTTCGGTTCACCGTGATAGGCGGTGAACAGGCCGTCACCGGCCAACGGTCTGACCCGGGCCAGCGTCGCGGTGAGGTTCTTGGCGAAGCGGCTCTCGTCGCAGAGCTCGGTGACGAGGTCCAGCGAGCACGCGTAGAGCTTCCTGAACCCGCTGTAGTCGGCATAGAACAGCGGGCCGTGCCGCTCGCCCAGCAGATCCACCGGCAGTGCGCGGGGGCGGCCCGCCAGTTCATCCGCACCCGGCAGCGGTCCCTCCGCCGAGGGGATCCCGGGCAGATCCGGAGCCGGTGACGGATGGAAGTCGCTCATCCCGGGCAGCATAGGCCTCGGCGTGCGGGTACCACGGCGTCCGCGCGTTACTGTGCTGTGGTCGGGCGGAGCGCACCGCGATGGCGGCCATCCGCGAACAGCCGGCGGAAGAGTTGAGCAACGTTCATGACCGAAGCAGCAGAGGCGCCGGCCCTCGAAGACCGGGTCGGCCACTACTACCAGATGGACGGCACCTACCTGGTGGGCCGGGAGAAGCTCCGCGAGTACGCCCGTGCGGTGCAGGACTACCACCCCGCGCACTGGGACCTCGACGGCGCCGCGAAGCTAGGGTATTCGGGCCTGGTGGCGCCGCTCACGTTCACCTCGACGCCGGGCATGGCGTGCAACCGGCGCATGTTCGAATCGGTGGTCGTCGGTTACGACACCTACATGCAGACCGAAGAGGTCTTCGAACAGCATCGGCCGATCGTCGAGGGCGACGAACTGACCGTCGCCGTCGAACTGACGTCGGTGCGACGGATCGCCGGCCGGGACCTGATCACCGTCACCAACACCTTCATCGACACGGCCGGCGAATGCGTGCACACTCTGCACACCACCGTCGTCGGCGTTACCGCCGAGGAGATCGGTGAGGGCACCAAAGCGGCCGTGCAGAACGCGATGATGCACGACGTCGACATCCTGAGCGTCGGCGAGTCCGAGGCCGCCTACCAGAAGACGGTGCGACCCGAAGGCGAGATCCGCATCGCCGAATGGTCGCAGGCACCGGGCACGCCGAACTTCGAGGAGGTGAAGGTCGGCGACGAATTGCCGGTGCACCACACCCGACTGTCGCGCGGCGACCTGGTGAACTACGCCGGCGTCGCCGGTGACGCCAACCCGATCCACTGGGACGAGAACCTCGCCAAGCTGGCCGGGCTGCCCGATGTGATCGCCCACGGCATGCTCACCATGGGTCTGGGTGCCGGTTTCGTCTCCGCGTGGTCGGGTGACCCCGGCGCGGTGACACGTTACGCGGTGCGGCTTTCCGCGCCGGCGATCGTGTCGGCCACGGAGGGGGCCGACATCGAGTTCAGCGGCCGAATCAAGTCGCTGGACCCGGCGACGCGAAGCGGTGTCGTCCTCATCGCCGCGAAGTCCAGCGGTAAGAAGATCTTCGGGCTGGCGACGTTGGAGATGCGATTCCGCTGACGTGACGTCCCCGGGTCCGCCAGTCCGACGAATCCGGACTGGCTGCGGAATCAGTGACCGGTCGGCAACCGTTGCCAGGCCCGATCAGCCGTCACATCTGGCCGGCCCCACTACCGTCGACCTGATGACGGTGTCAGGATCGCGGGTCGCTCTAGCCGGCATTGTTGCCGCCGTCCTGCTCGCGCTCGCCGCGGTGCCGTCGTGCCGGGATGCGGCGCACCCGTCCTCGGCCACTGATACCCGAGCAACCCAGCCGCCACTGACCACCACCACGCCCGCCACGACCCCGCCGGCCGTGGTCCCCTTGGGAGACTTCGCTCCCGTCTCCCAGCTCGTGACCGACGCGATCGCGGCACACCAGCTGCCCGGCGCCGTGGTCCAGATCGGGCATGCCGGCAAGATCGTCTTCCGCCAGGCATTCGGCTCACGCAAGTTGGACGGCGAGCCGGGATTGGACGGGTCACCGGCGCCGGCCGAGCCGATGACCGAGGACACGCTCTTCGACCTGGCGTCCCTGACCAAGAGCGTCGCGACGACCGTGGCCTTTCTGCAGCTCTACGAAAAGGGTCTGGTGCGCATCGACGAGCCCGTGCAGACGTACCTTCCCGACTTCAACCCCACCCACGACGCGCGCCGCGCCCAGGTGACGCTCCGGATGTTGCTCACGCACACCTCGGGCATAGCGGGAGATCTCAGCCTGGACGCCCCGTGGGGACTCGACCCGGCCGACAAGGCCGAAGGCATTCACCGTGCCCTGGGCGCCTGGGTGGTGTTCACCCCCGGAGAACTGTTCCACTACTCCGACATCAATTTCATCCTGGTCGGCGCGATCATCGAAAAGCTCACCGGCGAGTCCTTGGATGAATATGTGCCGGCGAATGTCTTTGCGCCGCTGGGCATGTCGGACACCCGGTACCTGCCCCCCACCAAAGCATGCGGCCCGCACCAGATCATCGGGACGGCAGTGGCTCTCGGAAGCGACCCGCCCTGGGCGGGCGACTGCCCGGCAGGTACGTGGGACACCGAACTCCTGGCGCGCATCGCGCCCACGGCGCACGACAACGACAACGGGGCCGACCCGGGAAGGAACCCCGACTTCGATCACCTGCTGCGCGGAACCGTGCATGATCCGACCGCACGACGCATGGGCGGGGTGGCCGGGAGTGCCGGGGTGTTCTCGACGGTCGACGACATGGGCCGGTTCGCGCAGGCACTTCTCGATCGGCTGGCCGGACGCCCCAGCCCCTTCCCGCTGACGCAGCCGACCGCCGAGATGATGACGACGCCGCAGCAGCCCGGGCACCACGCCGGGCAACTCGAGGCAGCGAACGACGCTACCCGGCAGGCGATCGAAAAAGCCTCCGGCTCAACGAATCTCCTACTTGCACCGAACTACCCGGCGATCGCGGGACAAGACCTACGCGGCTTGGGCTGGGATATCGACACGGCCCATTCCAGGCCGCGGGGGATGGTGTTCCCCATCGGCAGCTTCGGCCACACCGGGTTCACGGGCACGACGCTGTGGATGGATCCGGGGTCGGACACCTACATCGTCGTGCTCGCGAACGTGATTCATCAGCGCGGCGGTCCGCCGATCGCGAAGTTGAGCGGCGAGGTGGCCACGCTGACGGCGCGGGCCCTGCATCTGTACGGCAACTGATCGGGCTGGGTTCTCAGGAGACCGTGACGTGGACATGGTTGAAGTGGTCTGCCACCCGCCACATCGTGTACGCAATACCGAAGCGTCCCGCCTGACTCTTCAGGTCGGCGTTGATGGCATCCCCCAGACCCATGTCTGAGCCGATCATGATGTCCAGGGCGTGCCCGCTCGGGTGATCGGGGAGCCGATCCGCGCGCACGCCACCAATCGACTGCACGCCGGGGTAGGTGGCCATGATGTAGTCCGCGAGCATCCTCGCGCTGGGGACCACGCCGCCCATCCCGACCGTGGGAATGGGCGCGATCGGGCCCAACGCCGCCGTGACGGCCGCGGTCGGGAGGCTCAGGCTGGCCTGCTGAGCGGGGGGAAGCTGGGCATAGCTCGCGTTGACTGCGGCCATCTGTGTCCGCAGCTCGGCCCGCTTGTTCTGCAGGTCCGCTCGCACGGCGACAGCCGCGTCGACGGCCGCCTTGGCGTCGGCCGCGGACTGTCCCGAGGCCGCCTCGATGATCTGCGCCTCCTGGTTGGCCCGGCGGAGGCTCTGCATCTGCTCGGACATCTCGGTGCCCATCACTTGCTGGATGGCCAAGCTGTCGATCAGGCTCGACGGCGACGAGGCGGCCAGGATCGCGCCGATGCCGTCGGCTCGCCCGCCCATGTAGACCGCGGCGGCGAAGTTGTCAACGGCACGCTGGTGAATGACCAGCTGCGTCCTGGTCACCTCGAGGCCGGCCAGATCGTCGGCGTGCTTCTTGTCCGCCTGGCTTAGCAGCTGCAGCTTGTTGTCAAGATCCGGTTGCGCGTTGAGGATGGTCTCGGAGAGCTGTTCGGCCTCACGGGACAACTCGTTGACGTTCGCCACGCCGTCCTGGACTGGGTCGGCGTGGGCCGCACCGCCCGACACCGCGCTCAGGGCCGCCAGTCCGACGATCGCACCGACCACCGGCTTGTAGGCAGCGATCTTCGCCATAAACGGTGGGTGAACCTTCAAGACTGCGCATCCTTTGACGCTGTCGACGTCTGCTCCGTCGAACTTCCTGCCCATGTGCCTTAGTTGTCGAGGAGGTTACAAAAGCGGCATCGACTCTGTCCAACCACGGGGCCAAGGATCGGCTCGGAACCGGAGTTTGCGAACTCGACCGCGATCGCCTACACCGGCCGAAGAAGCGCGACGAGGAAGTCGGCGCCGTCGGTGAACGGCCGCAAATCCCACGTGGACAGGAGCAGATCGGGCGCGAAACCAGCCTCTGCTGCGTCATCGAAGAACTCGTCGAACGCATAGTCGCGACCGGCGCCGAAACCGATCACCGCGCGACCGTCGGCCCGGAGGTGGGCGCGGAGCCGACCCAGCACCCGGACCCGAGTGCTCGGGGCAAGAAACGTCATGACGTTGCCGGCCGACACGATGACGTCGAACGGTTCGGTGATGCCGCACGCGGGCAAGTCGAGTTCGGCGAGGTCGCCGACAAGCCAGCGTGGGCCGGGATGGTCCTGCTCGGCTGCCTCGATGAGCGTCGGGTCGACGTCGACACCGACCACCTGGTGACCGGCGGCAGCCAGGTAGCCGCCCAGCCGGCCGGGCCCACAACCGGCATCGAGGATGTGGGCGCCGCGGGGGGCCATCGCGTCCACGAGGCGGGCCTCGCCGACCAGGTCCTCGCCCGCACGTGCCATCGAACGGAAACGTTCGACATACCAGTGCGAATGTTCCGGATCGGCCTTGACCTTCTGCATCCAGATGCTCTGCTCGACCATCCCGGCATTGTCGCAAGATCCCGACGGGGCGGACAGTGCGACCAGCCGGGCGCGGCCACGCGTTCAGGCTGCGAGAAAGGCCACGATGCGTTCGGCCAGTTCTTCACCGGCATCCTCCTGCAGGAAGTGACCGGCCTCGTGAATGGTCGGGTGGTCGATGCCCCGCGCCCCACGCATCTGGCTTCGGAACACCGGCGCCATGGCACCGGTGATCGGGTCGCCGTCGCTGAAGGCCACCAGCATCGGCACCGCGGACTCGCACAGAGCGGCCCAGGCAGCCCGGTTCGCCGGGGTGGCCGGGTCGTCCGGCGATGTCGGCACCAGCCCGGGCATCGCACGTGGCCCCGCACAGAAGGCGTCGTCCGGAAACGGTGCGTCGTATCCTGCGCGCACCGCGTCGCTCATCGGATGCACGCAGCCCGACTGGATGAAGTCGCTGACCCGGATGGTCGGCTGGTTCTGGATGGTTTCGCGGAACTGCCACCAGATTTCGGGCATGGGGAAGTCGCCGGTCGGCAGTCCGGTGTTGGCCACCACGAGACGGGAGAACCTTTCGGGGTGCTCGGCCGCCAGTCGTAGTCCGATCAGGCCGCCCCAGTCCTGGCCTACCAGTGTCACGCCGGTGAGGTCGAGGACGTCGAACGCCAAGGCGCGCATCCATTCGACGTGGCGGGCATAGGTGTGGTCCTCGCGTCGGCTCGGTTTGTCGGAGCGCCCGAAGCCGACGAGATCGGGGCAGACGACCCGATGACCGGCGCCGGCCAGGATCGGGATCATCCGCCGGTACAGGAAGGACCAGGACGGCTCCCCGTGGAGCAGCAGTACCGGATCGGCATTCTGCGGCCCGTCTTCGATCCACGCCATCCGCAGCGTGCCGCCCTCGTCGTCGTCGACTTCGCAATACCGGGGTTCATAGGCAAAGTCGGGCAGCCCGACAAACCGCTCCTCGGGTGTGCGCAGCGTCAGCATGGTCGTTATCGTGCCACTGTCGAGCGTTCGGTCTTTCGCTGGTTCGTCTGCCGATGGCATCGGTTGGGCGACGTGGGGTCAGACGTGCTGATACCGATACTCAATCATCACTCGCACTCGCCCTCTGAAAGACTGCGGATATGACCTCCGGTGACAGTCGAGTGCGGGAAAGCGAAGAACTCACGCTGTGCAGCCTGGGCGCGGCAAACACGGTCACGGGCTCCAAACACCTTCTGGAAGCCGGCGGTAAGCGGATTCTGTTGGACTGTGGCCTGTTCCAGGGTGTGAAGAACCTTCGCGAGCTGAACTGGGCGCAGCTTCCGGTGGATGCGACGTCGATTGATGCGGTCATCGTCAGCCACGCCCACCTCGATCACACCGGTTACCTGCCCAGGTTGGTGCGCGACGGCTTCTGCGGGCCGATCGTGTCCACCGAAGCCAGCGCCGCGGTCGCCGAGATCATCCTTCGTGACAGCGCGCACCTGCAGGAGCGTGATGCGGCGTTCCTCAACAAGCACAAGGCAACCAAGCACTCCCCCGCCTTGCCGCTGTATGACAGCGAGGACGCCCAGCGAGCCCTCGACCTGTTCACCACCCGTCCGTTCGGGGTCGAGTTCGAGCTGCCGGGCGGGGGGCCGGTCGTGACGTTCCGCCGTGCCGGGCACATCCTCGGCGCCGCCACCGTCGACCTGGTCTGGCATGGCCGCCGCATCGTCTTCTCCGGCGATCTGGGCCGCTACGACGACCCGCTGATGCTCGACCCGGAGCCCGTGCCGGCGGCGGACTACCTGCTGATGGAGTCGACCTACGGCGACCGCCTGCATGAGCGCATCGACCCGGCGGACGCCCTTGCCGAAGTCATCGACGCGACGGTGGACCGCAAGGGCACCGTGGTGATACCGGCGTTCGCTGTCGGTCGGGCCCAGATGCTGCTCTACTACCTGTGGCGGCTGCGCTCCGCCGGGAGGCTGCCGGACGTCCCGGTCTACCTGGACAGTCCGATGGCTATCAATGCCAGCAATCTGCTGGGCACCCACCGACGTGACCACCGATTGCCGCCGGAGGTCTACGCGAACATGTGCGACATGGCCACGTACACGCAGGACGCCGAAGAGTCGAAGAAGATCTCGGCGAGCCGCGAGCCGAAGATCGTCATCTCCGCCAGCGGCATGGCGACCGGCGGCCGAATCCTGCACCACCTCAAGGCATTCGCGCCGGATCCGCGCAACACCATCATGCTGACCGGCTATCAGGCGCCCGGTACCCGCGGCCGATCCATCGCCGCCGGCGAACGGTCCGTCAAGATCCACGGCGAGTGGATCCCGATCAATGCGCAAGTCGCCAACCTGCGGATGCTCTCTGCGCATGCCGACGCCGACGAACTCATCCGGTGGGCGTCCGGGTTCACCACGCCACCGCGCCGGGTGTTCGTGGTCCACGGCGAACCCGAGGCGGCGGATACCCTGCGCAGACGCCTGGACCACGAATTCGGCTGGCAGGCAACGGTTCCCAGGCCGAATCAGCTGTTCAGCCTGTAGTGTCGGCAGAAGGCGGGGCGACTACGGCCTGGGCTACTTCGAGGGCAATGCGGAGGGCGACAAGCTCCTCGAGATGACGGTCTGATCTCCGGGACGAGTCGGCAGCAGATCCCTCAGCCGACGGCGGCCCGACCGGCTTCGAGCCGGGCTACCGGCAGCCGGAACGGGGAGCACGACACGTAGTCCAGCCCCGTCTTGTGGAAGAAGTGGATGGATTCGGGGTCACCGCCGTGCTCACCGCAGACCCCGAGTTTCAAATCGGGTTTGGTCTTACGGCCCTCTGCGGCGGCGATCTGCACCAGCCGCCCGACGCCGTCGGCGTCGATAGTCTCGAACGGCGAGATGGTGAAGACGCCCTTCTCGAGGTAGGCGGCGAACACGGTGGACTCGACATCGTCGCGGGAGAACCCCCACGTCGTCTGGGTCAGGTCGTTCGTGCCGAAGGAGAAGAAGTCCGCAGCATCCGCGATCCGGTGCGCGGTGAGCGCGGCCCGCGGCAGCTCGATCATCGTGCCGATCGGGACCGTCAGGGTGACGCCCTTCTCGGCGGCGACGTCGGCCAGGATCCGCTCGGTTTCATCCCTGACCAGATGCAACTCCATCACCGAGCCGACCAGCGGGACCATGATCTCGAACCTCGGGTCCTTGCCCGCGGCGATCTGTTCGCAGGCCGCCTCGCTGATGGCACGCACCTGCAAGGCGAACAAGCCCGGGGTCAACAGACCCAGGCGCACCCCCCGCAACCCCAGCATCGGGTTCGATTCGTGCAGTCTCTCCACCGCTGCCTGCAGCTTGCGGTCGGCGTCTACGCGCGCGCCGGTCTCTCCTGCGGCCTCGGCGAGTGCGACCTTGACCGCCAGTTCGGTGCGATCCGGCAGGAACTCGTGCAACGGCGGGTCCAGCAAGCGGATGGTCACCGGCAACCCGTCCATCGCGTCGAGCAACTCGGTGAAGTCCTGGCGCTGCAGGGTCAACAACGCGGCCAGCGCCGCGTCGCGCTCCTCGGCGCTACCGGCCAGGATGACCCGCTCGATCAGCACCCGGCGGTCACCGAGGAACATGTGCTCCGTGCGGCACAAGCCGATGCCTTGTGCACCAAGGGCTCTTGCCCGAGCCGCGTCGACGACGGTGTCCGCATTCGCCCGTACCGCCAGGCGCCGGCGACTGTCGGCATGGGTCAACAACCGGTCAACCGCGTTGACCAGCGCGGCGGTCTCGTCATCGGTCCCGGCTAGGGCTGCCTCGACCCCCGACTCGAGGTAGGTCTCGACCGGAGACGGCACGACGGGCATCGCGCCGAGGAGGACCTCGCCGGTCGACCCGTCGATGCTGATCTCGTCGCCCTCGTTGATCAGGACCGAGCCGATCCGCGCGCTTCGGGTCGAGGCGTCGACGTCAAGCGCCTCCGCGCCACATACACACGTCTTGCCCATGCCACGCGCGACAACGGCCGCATGCGAGGTCTTCCCGCCGCGCGCCGTCAGGATCCCGTCCGCGGCGATCATCCCTTCGAGGTCGTCGGGGTTCGTTTCCCTGCGGACCAGCACTACCCGCTCGCCGTTCTCGGCCCACGCCGTGGCGGTGGACGAATCGAAAACCGCGCGGCCCACCGCGGCGCCCGGTGACGCGGCCATCCCCGTCGTCAGCAATTCGCGCGGAGCCGATCGGTCGAACTGCGGGAACATCAACAACGCCAGTTGCGAGCCGGAGACGCGGGAGAGCGCCTCGTCCATCGTGATCAGATTCTCGTCGACCAATTGCGCAGCAATCCGGAATGCTGCTGCGGCGGTTCGCTTCCCGACCCGGGTCTGCAGCATCCACAACGTGCCGCGTTCGATGGTGAACTCGATATCGCACAGGTCCCGGTAGTGCGTCTCCAGCCGGCGCATCACCTTCATCAGCTGCTTGTGCGACTTGGGGTCCAGTCCCTTCAGGTCGTCCAGCGACAAGGTGTTCCGGATTCCGGCGACGACATCCTCGCCCTGCGCATTGGACAGGTAGTCGCCGTAAGCGCCGGACCGCCCCGACGCGGGGTCGCGGGTGAAGGCGACGCCCGTGCCACTGGACGCGCCCAGGTTGCCGAACACCATGGTGCAGATGTTCACCGCGGTGCCCAGGTGCTGCGGAATCCGTTCCCGGCGCCGGTACAACCGCGCCCGGTCGGTGTTCCAGGAGTTGAAGACGGCGTTGATGGCCATGTCCAGCTGTTCGCGTGGGTGCTGCGGGAACTCCTGGCCGGAATGCTCGCGCACCGCCTCCTTGAACGCGGTCACCAGCGCCTTCAGATCGTCGACGTCGAGATCCACGTCGCTGGACACCCCCTTCGCCGACTTCGCCTTCTCGAGGGCGTCGGAGAACACCTGGCCGGGCATCTCCAATACGGTCTTGCCGAACATCTGCAACAGCCGCCGGTATGAATCCCAGGCGAAGCGCTCATCCCCCGATTCCTCGGCAAGTCCCTTCACGCTGGCGTCGTTGAGCCCGATGTTGAGTACCGTCTCCATCATTCCGGGCATCGAAAACGCCGCTCCGGAACGAACACTCACCAGCAACGGATCGTGGCGATCACCGAGGCGGCGACCGAGGTTGTCCTCCAACTGCCGCAATGCCATCGTGACCTGGACCTGCAGCTCACCGGGTGCGCTGCCTTCCGAGAGGTACTCCCGGCAGGCCTCCGTCGTGATCGTGAAGCCGGGCGGCACGGGCAACCCCAGTTTGGTCATCTCGGCGAGGTTCGCGCCCTTACCGCCCAGCAGGGACTTTTGGTCCTTGTCACCCTCGGTGAAGTCGAACACGTACTTGGCCATCAGGTACTCCTCATCGAGCGGGCTCGCCTTGCAGTGTGTCCGGCACTCACGCCACCTATGCCGCTACCTTAGTTTGAGCGCACGGAATCCGGTCCAAGTCCGCTCATCGGCACCGCGTCGCGAGCGGACGTCCACGCAACGTCAACAGTGCAGGCGAGGCCAATTTGCGGCTCAGGCCCACGCTGCTATCGCGCGGGGCGGTCGGCTACCTCACGGATGCAGGTTCCACTGCCCGCAATCCTGTGCCAGTGCGTCGCTGACGTCGACTTCGAGTCCGCCGACCAGGGGACCTGGCGTCGACGCGGTGCTCACGATGCGTTGGTAGAGAACCGCGGCGGGGTGGATCTGACCGCGCGACCAGGAGCGGGTCTGCCAGGCCCACCGGCGACCGGGCGTGCGCGAACTCCCGATGACACCATCGGCAATGGCCCACTGACACACGTTGATGCCGCCGTAGACACCGGTACGCTGCACGCCGAGCACCGAGTTGATTCCGCGAAACCACGGCAGTGCGACGGCGTTCCAGGTGTCGTGGTTGATGTCTTCGTCGACGCTGAAGAAGATCGGCGCACTTTGGCCACCGCCTGCCGCCGTGTGCAGTTGCCACCCGGCGCGAGCATCCGCCACCCCGCCGGCGTACCCGCGCGTGAAGTCCGACGGCGCGGTCCCGCCCGGCTTGCCGTACTGGTAGTTGCTGACGATCACGAGTCCCGCATTGGTCAGCGACTGGGCGTAGGGGCGGGTGATCGGCTTGGCGCCGAAGGTCGAGCCGGGACGCGACATGGACACGTAGTTGATCACCCCGGCATAGCCGGCAGACCGGATGTGCTCAGCCGGGATCTGCTTCGCAGCGAAGTCGATCAGTTGGGGAGCAGCCGCCGCGGCCGTGGGCAGACCTGCGCCGGCTGATGTCGCACCCAGCCCTGCCAGTGCGGCGGCGCCGTAGCGCAGCGCGTCACGTCGAGAAACCGGCTCCGACCGCCGATGACGGGCTTTCCCCGGCAAGTCCCGCATCGGACGATGTTAACAATGTGACTGTTGTTAACGGCGTAGCCACGGCCGCCTTCTCATTGCTATGACGTTGCGGTTCCATCACAGGACCGCCGGATGCCGTTGGCGCGGGTGGTCATGGCTCTGGGCAGCGGTGACGGGATTGCCGGACCTTGATATGGCGCTGGTGGTGATCGTCAACGTCTGCTTCGGCGGCCAGGTCACCGACGACGAATACCAGGCCGCAGCAGTGAATCCGGCAGCGGACTCATGAGCGCTGTCCTCTGAAGCCGTCGGCTCACTCATCGACGGCACCCTGGTCGATGCTGAGCTTCGAGCTCACAGTCGACCGCGTCGACCGCCGCCGTGGAATGCGGTCTGTGATGCCACTCAGCGAGTTGACCATCCTGTTGAGGGCGTCGACAGCAGACTCCAGCGTGTCGGTGGTGGGCGTCAACGTCTCCACGGCGGGCGCCAGCCGACTGAGGATTTCAGCGGCTTCGGTGAGTTGTTCGAGCGGTCCGTTCTCGGCCAGCAGCTTGTCGATGACACCGTCCTCAGCAAGCAGCCGCTCTGCAAGCCCACCGGGCGCCAGAATCCGCTCTAACGAAGAGGTACCTCCAACGGATACCCGATCGAGTAACCCGCCGGGCGCAGTCAACAGATCGACAACCCCACCCGGACGCATCAGCTTGTCGGCTGGGCCGCCGCGGATCAGAGCGCGGCCCATCGCCCTGTCACTTTCGGTGAGTTCGGCGACTCGGTTGGCGCCTATGATTGCGCCGCGAAGCGGAAGTAGATCGGCAATCGGGTCTACGGTCTGCGCGCCTTCCTCGCCCAAGGACTGCTTCACTGCCCCCAGCGCGAGGGTCGCAACGGCGAGTCCGGCGTCGGCCACCGCGACGCCGACCCGGACGGGGACTCTCGCTACGCCGACAACGATCTCGCCGATGTTCACGCGGCAAGTGTATGGCTCGGTGTCGTCCCCGTGGGGCGACCGCGCCAATGGGATGGCGGTCGATCCGACGATGATCTTCGTCGCCACCGCGAACCGGTCCCGGTCGCTCTGCTGCTGGTTCGGAGGACCACTTCACCGAGCACCCGCACCGCGTCGACTTCCGACCGCCGGCCGCTGACCGGTTCAGAACAGCGTCGGGACTCGCGCGTCGATCAGATGCGGCCCGGGCTCAACCAGCGCCCGGCGAAACTGTTCGGCCAACTCTTCGCAGGTAGTCGCGACACTGGAGGGCACCCCGAAGCCTTCGGCGATCTTCGCGAAGTCCATATTCGGTCGGGACAGGTCGAGCAGGTCGTCGGCCTTGGGGCCGCCGGTGCCGGCGCCGACACGTGAGAGCTCCATCCGCAGGATGGCGTAGGCGCTGTTGTTGATCAAAACCGTTGTCACGTTGACGTTTTCGCGCGCCATCGACCATAGCGCCGAGATCGTGTAGGCGGCGCTGCCGTCGGCTTGCAGGGCGATTACCGGCCGGTCGGGGGCGGCGATCGCGGCGCCCAGCGCGACCGGCAGCCCCTGGCCGATCGCGCCACCGGTGAGGGTCAGCACGTCGTGACACGGGGCACCGGCGGTGGCCGCAGGCAGCAGCAGCCCGGAGGTGTTGGCCTCGTCGGAGATGATCGCGTCAGGCGGCAGCAGCGCGCCGATCACCTGCACCCAGTTCTGGGCGGTCAACACCCCCGACGGCAGTTCCGGCACGGTGGCCGGCGCCGGCCGCGGTGCGGTGCCGGGCGCCACCGCCTCTGCCAGCTGTTCCAGAGCGGCCACCACGTCGGTCTCCAGACCGGCGAGGGTGTGCACCGCCGCAGCTTCGGGCACCAGGTCGCCGGGCTTGTCGGGGTAGGCGAAGAACGACACCGGGGACCGGGTGCCCACCAGGATCAGGTGTTTGATGCCGTCGAGTTGATAGGTGGCCTGCTCGGCCAGGTAGCCGAGCCGGTCGACGGCCGGCACGCCCGCGCCGCGGGTCAGTCGGGCCGGGAAGGTCTCGACCATGGCGCGCGCACCGGTGGCCGCCGCGATCCGGTCGGCCGCCGACAGCCCCGCCACCCCGGTGGCCGGGCCGCCGAGCAGCAGCACCGCCGGTTCACCGCTGCGCAGCACCTCGGCGATCTCGGCGACCACGCCGACGTCCGGAGCCGCCGGCGGGATCGGCTCGATCGGGCCGGCCGGCTCGCCGCCGTCGTCCCAGGAGATGTCGGCGGGCAGGATCAGGTTGGCCACACACCCCGGGCTGGCCATCGACGCGGCGACGGCTTCGGCTGCGTCACGGCCGATTTCGGCACCCGAACTGCTCCGGCGCACCCAGCCGTGGGTCCAGTCGGTCAGCGGCTCGATGTCGGACTCCAGCGGCGCGTCGTACTTCTTGTGGTAGGTGGCGTGGTCGCCGATGACGTTGAGTATCGGGGTGTGCGCCCGGCGGGCGTTGTGCAGGTTCGCAAGGCCGTTGCTCAGCCCCGGCCCCAGGTGTAACAGGGTGGCGGCCGGCCGGCCGGCGATCCGGGCGTAGCCGTCGGCGGCGCCGGTGGCCACGCCTTCGAACAGGCACAGCACCCCATGCATCTCGGGGACCGAGTCCAGAGCGGCCACGAAGTGCATCTCCGAGGTGCCTGGGTTGGCGAAGCACACTCGCACGCCGCAGTCGACGAGTGTGCCGATCAGCGCCTGTGCACCGTTGCTCATGGGGTCACCTTTCGTTCGAACAGCACGCCGGGGTTGAGGATGCCGGCCGGGTCGAAGGCCTCCTTGATGCGGCCCATCAGGGCGACTTTGACCGGATCCTCCAACTCCAGGAAGTGCGCCGTCTTAAGCCGGCCCAGCCCGTGCTCACCGGAGATCGCGCCGCCGAGCGCCATCGCGGCGGCGAAGATGTCGCCCAGCAGTCGGTGCCGCAGATCGTCGTCGGGGCAGAACACCGCGAGGTGGACGTTGCCGTCCCCGGCGTGACCGCAGCCGACCACCCCGGCGCCGACTTGTTGCGCGAGTTCGGTTGCCCGGGTGAGGAACTCGTGCATCTGCGCACGGGGAACCACGGTGTCGATGACCTCGTTGGCGCCGGCGGCCTTGGCGGTCCAGAACGCCTTCTCGCGCGCTTCGATGAGCGCCTGCGCGGAATTGCCCTCCAGCACATACAGATCCATCGCGCCGAGCGATTCGAGCAGTTCGCCGAGCATGGCCACGTCGTCATCGAGGCGGTCGCGGTCGCGGTTCTCCACACCGATCACCAGGTGCGCCTCGGCGGTGTCGCGGATCTGGTCGGGGATGCCCAGGCTCAGGTTCTGGCTGTAGCTGATCGCGGCCAGGGTGAGCTTGTCGATGTACTCGCAGATGTTGGGGTCCACGCCGCTGCGCACCACCGCCGGCACCGCGTGCAGTACGGCCGGCAGGTCGGGGAACGGGGCCAGCAGCGTGGCGGTGTGCGCCAGCCGCGGATACAGTCGCACCGTCACCTCGGTGGCCAGCGCGCAGGTGCCTTCCGAGCCGATGATGAGCTGGGTCAGGTCGTAGCCGGTGGACAGTTTGGTGATCCGCCCGCCGGTGCGGATCAGCTCACCGGTGGCCAGTGCGGCCTGCAGTCCGAGCACGTTGTGGCGGGTCACCCCGTATTTGACCGCGCGCATGCCGCCGGCGTTGGTGCCGACGTTGCCGCCGACGGTGGCGCTCAACTCCCCGGGAAAGACGGTGTACACCAAGCCTTCCGCGGCAGTGGCGGTGTCCAGATCGGCCAGGGTGACCCCGGGTTGCACGACGGCAACCTGGTTGTCGGTGTCGATCTCGAGGATCCGGTTCATCTGCTCGAACGAGATCAGCAGCCCGTCCGGGCAGGGCCGCGCGGCCGCCGACAGCCCGGTCCCGGCGCCGCGGGCGGTCACCGGGACACCGGCCTTCGTCGCCGCGGCCAGCAGCGCGGCGACCTGTTCGGCGGTCTGCGGGCGGGCCACGAACCGCGGTGCGACCGGGGCGCCGACCAGTGCCTCGTCGTGGTGGTAGTCGGGACCGATCCGATCGCCGGTCAGCAGGTGCGTCTCCCCGACGATGCCGGCGAACTCCCGCGCGACACCGGCGTCGCTCTGTGCGTGCATGCGGTTACCTCAGCTCCCTAGGGCTCTCCGTGGCGGTCGATATCGGTTTCTGCCGACCCCGAGCCGTGTCAGCCAGCGGCGTGAACGATGAGCACGTCGACATTCGCCCCGCCCGCCAAACTTCCGGGAATCGAGAACACCCGCCCGACGATTGCCGAACGCGCGTTAAGCCCCGCGTTCCCCACCACCAGCAGATCGGCCCCAACCTCCTCGGCGAGCTCGGCCAGGGCCTCGACCGGTCCAGCGCGAGCAGCGACGAGTCCGAGCCGTCCGTGCCGACCAGCACCGTTCGATACGCCATTCGCTCTCCCGGAGCCTCGTGCAATTCCTGTGGGCCAGGCCCATCGCAGACAGTAACGCCTGGCTGCGGGCCGCCCCGACAATTTCCGAAATAGCGTCGCCGGCCCAGGATTTGAGTCCGCCGCTGTCGAGGCTGCATACGTTGCAGACGATGAGTTGTTCAACGTCATACTCGTCGGCTCGAACACATTCGCCGACGCAAGACGGGCTGCGCACTATTTTGGGGTCGTCACGGTCGTAGTTAGGACAGGACGAGTGACCCGGGGGACGGCGTGGTCACGCGCCAGAAGTTTGAGGCGAAGTACTCGAAGATCGACCCCAAGGCCAAGGTCGCTGAGCGACCGTAGAAACGAGAGCTTCGACCTGGTGTTACCGGGATACAGTGAGCCGGTGGAGGAATTCGATTACGTCGTTGCCGGCGGCGGCTCAGCGGGTTGCGTGGTGGCCAGTCGACTGAGTGAGGACCCGTCGATGACGGTGTGCCTGCTCGAGGCGGGCGGCGAGGGACGGAATCTGTTGATCCGCGCGCCACTCGGGTTCATCGTCGGGATGCCACGGGGAATCAACAGCTGGAACTATGAAACGGTGCCGCAGGCCGGCTTCAACGGCCGACGCGGATTCCAGCCGCGCGGGAAGGCCCTCGGGGGATCCAGCACGATCAACGCGATGATCTACGCCCACGGTCATCCCTCGGACTTCGACACCTGGGCGTCGCTGGGGAATCCGGGGTGGGGTTTCGACGACGTCCTGCCGTACTTCACGAAGTCGGAGACCAACACCGTTCACCGTGATTCGCCCTACCACGGAACGTCGGGCCCGCTGCAGGTGACCAACCTGCGCAACCCGAGCCCCCTCAACGAAGTCTTTCTGCGGGCCTGCCAGTCCCAGGGGATCCCCTACAACCCGGACTACAACGGTACGCAGCACTTCGGTTGCTACAACGTGCAGGTGACCCAGCGGGACGGTGAACGGCACAGTGCCGCAGCGGCATTCATCCATCCCAATCTCGGTCGTCCCAACCTGGACGTGCGAACCAAAGCCCACATCACCAACGTGGTCTTCGATGGGCGCCGGGCGACCGGGGTCAGCTATCTGCAGGGCGGGCGGTCGCACACCGTACGGGCCCGGCGCGAGGTGATCATGTCGGCCGGTGCATTCGGTACCCCGCAGATCCTGATGGCCTCAGGGCTCGGGCCCGGTTCGCATCTGCAGCAACTCGGCATCACCCCGGTGCTGGACAGCCCGGGCGTCGGCCAGAACCTGCAGGATCACATCTCTGCGCTGTTGATATACCGGGCCCGCACAAACGCCGACACGATTGGCATCTCGCCGGTCGGCGTCGCCCGCATGGCGAAGGCGATGTGGCAGTGGCGCAGGCATCGCACCGGCTTGATCACCAGTTGCGTCGCCGAGTCCGGGGCCTATTACCGAACCAGCCCGGACGTCGAAGTGGCGGACATGGAGATGGAGTTGATCGTCGGCATCGGCGAGGACCACGGCCGCAAACCGCCCATCGGGCACGGGTATTCGGCCCACCTTCTGCTCGCCAGGCCGAAGAGCATCGGCGAGGTGCGCCTGGCCAGCCCCGACACCCGTGATGCGCCGTTGATCGATCCCAAGTACTTCAGCCATCCCTATGACATGGAGACACTCGTCAAAGGAACCCAGGTCGCTCTTGACATCATGAACGACAGCGCATTTGACAACTACCGGGGCGACATGATCGTTCGGTACGAGCGCGATGACCCGCAACAGATCGAGGACACGCTGCGGGCCCACGCGGACACCGAGTACCACCCGTGCGGTACCTGCAAGATGGGTCCCGACAGCGACGCCATGGCGGTCGTCGATCCCAAACTGCGGGTGCGCGGGATCGAGGGGCTGCGGATCGCCGATGCGTCGGTGATGCCCACCGTACCGAGCAACAACATCCACGCACCGGTACTCATGATCGCCGAGAAGTGTGCTGACCTCATCAAGGAATCCGCCCAAACTTAGTTGCCTTGGTCAACGGCTCGGCGATGTCGACTTCCAGGTCGTGGCCCCACAACAGGAGCACCACCGCCGCACGGACCCGCCACCGCGGCTCGCCGAGATCGGGGTCGAAACGCCCCCGCTGCGGAATCCGGCCAGAAGCCGCACATTCCGCAGGACCACATCGGGCGGCTCGGTCCACACCTCGTAGCGCCGGCCGATGTCCTCGACGAGATCGCAGGTCCAGTCCAGGGTGAAACGCACCTTCTCCACCTCGAGCCGAATCACCGGCTTCACATCCAGCACGATCAGAACCGTGTCGGTGAACAACAGAATGTCCGGCACATGCCGGTACCGCAGGGCCTGGCAGCGACGTCGACATATTGCTCGATCTGGCCGCCGAAGGTTCCGGTAGCCGGCTCTCTAGGCTGTCAGGCATCCGTTTGGAACTCGAAGAATTGCTCATGATGCCGGTCGACGTCGCCTGCGAGGAGCTTCTCTGCCTCCGCCGGACGGCCGCATACGCACCGTCGGAAAGCCGGAGTGTCACGGTCTTCGCCATCGCATGCCGCTAGCAATGTCTGCTGTCAGAGGCAGCGCCTGGTGTTGACATACCGACCCCGCT